>Ga0075331_1000016_pt1 | contig 31052 bp, 28 predicted proteins | sample MayberrySE_TuleA_FD_120090 | JGI IMG/M metagenome (GOLD analysis project Ga0075331, IMG submission 120090) | Natural and restored wetland microbial communities from the San Francisco Bay, California, USA, that impact long-term carbon... | ecosystem: Environmental > Terrestrial > Soil > Wetlands ... | reverse complement strand
CCGCCGGCGTCGCGCGAGTACAGCCATCTGCACCTGTGACACGTGCCGTCCCATCGACCCTAGGCCCTCTTCACCGATGCAGACACCGCCCATCCGGGCCCCACGAACGCGCTTCAGGCAGCCTCGAGGACGAAGAAGAGAAAGCACATGAACGACTGGCCCTCCTCCAAGCCGGGGGGAAGCAGCTCCGGAGGAGTGTCCGGCGCCGGAGGGGGCTCGCTGACGGTAACGATGCGGAGCCCTGCGGCAGCGAAGGCATCCGTCATGGCGTGCAGCGGTCGGTGCCAGAAGGTCAGCCACACAGTCTGGCCGTCCATGAGGTAGTCCTCGGAGTACTTCGTGACCGCGAAGTAGCTGGCCTCGGGATACACGATCGCGTAGGCGGCGGGGTGGTTCACCGAGAGGATCAGGCGACCGCCCGGCTTCAACACGCGTCGAAGCTCAGCGAGAGGGCCGGACCAGTCCTCCAGGTAGTGCAGGACGAGGGATGCGACGACGTCGTCGAACTCGGCGTCGGCGAACGGCAGCGGCGCGCCGAGGTCCGCCACGTGCAGGTCGGCGTCCTCACCCAGCCTCTGGCGAGCCAGGTCGACCATGGCTGCGCTCACGTCGAAGCCGGTGACGGCGGCACCGTCTGCGCGCAGTGCTGCCGACAGCGGGCCGGAACCGCAGCCCGCGTCGAGGACCCGGCGGCCCGAGACGTCGCCGGCGAGGCGGAGCATCTCGGGTCGCTCGTAGTAGGCGTTGAAGAGGTTGGCCTCGTTCTCCGCCGAGTAGGCGCGCGCGAAGCTGTCGTAGTCGGTTGCTGTCATCGTGACCCCGTTCTCCAAGGAAGCATGGACTCGTTTCTACCGGACCCGGCTCTGCCGCTGCCCGCGGTTGGGGACCGCTGTGCTCCGGCGTGACAGAGTGCGCGCATGGTCACCGCCCCCAAGGACGTGTTGAAGAGCTACCTGCAGGGAGCGCGGGACGTACTGCTCTGGAAGCTCGAGGGGTTGTCCGAACGCGACATGCGGTTGCCTCGCACGCCGACCGGCACCAACCTGCTGGGCCTGGTCAAGCATGCGCTGAACACGGAGGCGATCTACTTCGGCCCGACCTTCGGCCGCGAGTGGCCCACACCGGACGAGCTCCTCTCTCGCGACGACCCCGACCCGCTGGCCGGCTGGTACGCCACCGAGTGCGAGACCGCTGCCGGGATCGGCGACCTCTACCGTCGCGTGCAGGTCTTCGCCGACGAGACCATCGACGCTCTGCCACTGGACGCGATCGGGCACGTCGCCCACTGGGGCGGCGAGGAGGTCACGCTCCAAGAGATCATGGTCCACAAGACCGCCGACCTGCAGCGCCACGCTGGCCACGCAGACATCCTCCGCGAGCAGGTCGACGGCTCCGCAGGCCTGCTGCCAGGCCACAGCAACATCCCCGACAGCACCGACTGGCCGACACACACCCAGCGACTGACAGCGATCGCCGACCAGTTCAGCTGAACAGGTGAGCGCGGCCAGGGGTCGATCCCGACGAGAGCGGAGCAACTGCTCCGACCGTTCACAGCTCAACGTGAAGTGGGGCGCTCTCCGTCATCGCCAGGGGCGCCGCTGAGCTCCCCGAGCACCCGGAACCGTGCCAGGCCGCCGTCGGGGTAGACGTCGATCCGCACGTGGTCGACCACCTGCTCGGACGCGGGCGGTCCGACCGGGAAGACGTGCCGGGTGTCGGGCTGCACCTCGGTGCGCACCAGCAGGTCGGTCCCGGCGTCGAGCGCGGCCGGGTCGGCCGGGTCGGGCGCCCCGACGTAGCCGCGCACCCGCACCGAGTCCGGTGCGTTGCCGAGGAAGCACGACGCGTCCACGACGAGCCGGCGCACCGTCCCCCGGCCGGCCAGCCGCACCGTCACGTGGTCGTTGCCGCCCCCACGCCGGCGCGCGTTCTCCCAGCCCTCGCCGGTGGTGCGGGCGCGGCCCGGCATCAGCAGGTTGCGGGCCGAGGCGTAGAAGGCGTCGGAGCAGTCGACGACGTCGCCGCCGTTCTCGAGCGCCGCGAGGTCGACGGTGCCGGTGAGCAGCCCGGGATCGGGTGCCGGCCGGCCGTGCACGCGCAGCCGGGCGACGCCGCCGTCGGGGTGGATCGTCAGCATCACGTGGGTGGCCCGCCGGGGCTCGGCCGCCCGCAGCACGTTGGCGGTGTCGCCCGCGACCGCGGTCACCGCGACGAGCGGCTCCCACGCCGTGCCGAGCAGCCGTTCGACGGACGGGTGGTCCGCAAGGTCGACCACGTCGACGCTCACCTGCGGCGGGAAGTTGCCGGTGAAGTTGGCGGTGTCCACGACGACTCCCTCGACGACGGCGCGGACGCCGAGCCGGACCACCGCGAAGTCGTTGCCGGGCGTGCGCCGGCGCCGGGTCTCCCAGCCGTCGTACACCTTGCCGCGTGCCCCGAACGCGCGCGGGTCGAACACCGGCGGGTCGGGGTTCACGAGGTTCTCGCGTGCCGCGAACAGCTCGTCGTTGGCGTGCAGGACCGAGCCACCGAGCGCACGCGACGCGACGTCGGGAAGGTCGAGGAAGTCGGTCATCGGCGCGTGTCCTCTCGTCGCAGCAGGCGGCCCCGCGGCGTCCCGTCGACGTCGACCCGCGTCCCGCGCAGCCAGGTCTGGCGCACCACGCCGCACAGTCCCATCCCGGCGTACGGCGTCACGGGGTGGCGGTGGTGCAGCGCGGCCGGGTCCACGGTGAACGTCTCCTCGGGCGCCAGCACGCACAGGTCCGCGTCCGCCCCGACGGCGATCCGACCCTTGTGCCGGAGCCCGACCCGGTCCGCCGGGGCGGCACACATCCAGCGGGCCACGTCGACGAGCGAGCACCCGCGGTCGCGCGCGGCGGTCCACACCGCCGGCAGGCCGAGCTGGAGCGAGCTGATCCCGCCCCAGGCGGCGTCGAGGTCGCCGGTGTCGAGCGCCTTCATCGCCGCGGGTGCCGGCGAGTGGTCCGAGACGACCATCGACAGCGTGCCGTCGGCGAGCCCGCCCCACAGCCGGTCGCGGTTGGCGGCGTCCCGGACCGGCGGGCAGCACTTGAACGCCGTCGCCCCGTCCGGCACGTCGTCGGCCGTGAACACCAGGTAGTGCGGGCACGTCTCGGCGGTCACCGGCACGCCGTCGTCGTGGGCCTCGCGCAGCAACGGCAGGGCCGACCCCGCGGCCAGGTGCACGACGTGCGTGCGGCAGCCGGTGGCGCGCGACGCCGCCACCACCGCGCGCACCGCGGACACCTCGGCCGACTCCGGCCGGGACGCCGCGAACGCGGGGTAGGAACGCCCGGCGGGTACGGCGCCCAGCGCGTCCGGGTCCTCCGCGTGCACGAGGAGCAGCCCGCCGATCGACGCCACCGTCGCGGCCGTGGCGTCCAGCCCCGGTTCGTCGAGCGCCGGGAACTCCTCCACCCCGGAGTCGACCAGGAAGCACTTGAAGCCGAGCACCCCGGCGTCCCACAGCGGGTGCAGGTCGGACCGGTTGCCCGGCACCGCGCCGCCCCAGAACGCCACGTCCACGTGACAACGGCCCTCGGCGGCGGCACGCTTCTCCTCCAGCGCGGCCACCGTGGTGGTCGGCGGGAGGCTGTTGAGCGGCATGTCCACGATCGTGGTCACCCCGCCGGCCGCGGCCGCGCGGGTGGCGTGCTCGAACCCCTCCCAGCCGGCGCGCCCGGGGTCGTTGACGTGGACGTGCGTGTCGACCAGGCCGGGGAGCAGCACCACCTCGTCGTCGAGGCGGACCGTGGTGACGGCGTCGGGCGCGGCGCCGTACTCCCCGACCGACTCGATGCGCCCGTCCCGCACCCCGACCGCGCACCCGCGCTCCTCCCCGTCGACCACGGCGCGCGGCGCCTGCACGAGAACGTCGAGCACGATCAGCCCCGGTCGCCCAGCGACGCGCGGTAGGCCCGCCAGCCGCCGTGCTCGGTGATCTCGGTGTGCCGGTCGCGCTCCTCGGGTCGGAGCACCATGCACAGCGTCCCGCGGCCGTCCTCGAGCTCCACGACCCCGAGCTCGAGCTCCGCCGGCTCGTGGGGCAGGAAGGCGTCGCGGATCACCTCGAGCGGGACGTCGTACAGCTCGCCGGTCACCGAACCGCCGCCGTCGCCCACGGGCACGATGCCGGGGAACTCGTCGCGTACGGAGAGGAAGCGGTACCTGGCCGCGGTCCGCACCTCGCCGAGGAACGGGTGCGCCTCGATCGTGTGGTGCACGCGGCCGCCACGCATCCCCTCGCCGTTGGTCATCAGCAGCACCATGCTCGGCACCCTAGACCCGACTCAGAGGTGGCGCCGGAAGAACGCGGTGGTACGGCGCATCGACAGCGGCCAGTCCGCGATGAACGCGTGCGGCTCGCCGGGGTAGGTGTGCATCCGGGCGTCCACGCCCGCGGCCCTCATGGCGCGCAGCGTCGCGCGGCTCCACCGGATCGGGCAGGACTCGTCGGCGGTGCCGTGGTGGATGAGCACCGGCTCGGTGATCCGGTCGAAGTAGGTGCGGGGGCTGACCTCGCGCCAGAACCGACGCGCCTGGCGGGGCTCGCCGAAGCGCGTCAGGATGAAGTCGCTGAGCTCGTCACGCCCGTCGCCGTCGCGGATCCACCGGTTGAAGTTGTCCGCGGTCCGTGAGCTCACCGGCGCGAACACCACCGCGGCGTCGACGAGGCCGGGCGCCGTGACGAGCACGTTGTAGACGACGCCGCCGCCCATCGAGCGGCCGAGCAGCCCGATCCGGTCGTCGTCGACGCGGACCCGCTTCGTCGCGCGGAGCGCCTTCACGGCGTTGATCGTGTCGACGGTGTAGCCGAGCCGCATCCGGCGCTCGGCCCGCGGGTCCTGCGACGACCCGGCGTGGTTGCGGTAGTCCACGTGCAGCACGACGTAGCCGGCGCGGGCCAGCCAGTCCTGCTCGCGCATGAGCCCCTGGCCGTTCACGTAGTAGGCCGGGTCGATGTAGCCGTGCGCCAGGACCAGGGCCGGGAACGGGCCGCGCCCGGTGGGCACGTTGAGCTTGCCGGAGATGGTCAGGTCCCCGCTGCGGTACGTCACGGTGTGCGACGTGTACGCGTCGGTGCGGGCGATGACACCCCGGAGCCGGAGCCCCCCGCCGTCGTACTCACGCTCGAACAGCGCCGGCAGGGAGACCGGCCGGGGCCGCGGCGTGGCAGTCTCCTCGGGCTCGGGCTCCTCGGGCTCCTCGGGCGAGGGTTCCTCGCCCGCCGGGTCCTCCGTCGTGGCCGGGGACGGTACGGCGGACGTGGCGGGTGCGTCGGCGTCGGGCTCGGCGGTGCCCGCGGTGCACGCCGTGAGGGCGAGGACGCACGCCAGCGCTCCGGTCAGGAGCACAGGTCGCCGGGCCACCCTCCCATCATGCGCCCTGCGGCAACCCGACCCGGTCAGACCACCTGGTGCAGCCAGCGCACCGGGGCGCCGTCACCGGCGTGCCGGAACGTCTCGAGCTCGTCGTCCCACGGCTTGCCGAGCAGCTTGTCGATCTCGACCAGCAGCGTGGTGTCGCCCAGCGCGGCCTTGACGACGGCGGCCTTGAGCCGGTCCTCGGGGATCATGATGTCGCCGTGCATGCCGGTGACGGCGTGGTAGATGCCGAGGTCGGGCGTGTAGGAGTAGCGGGCGCCCTCGGTGGACGCGGTCGGCTCCTCCGTGATCTCGAAGCGGAGGTGGTTCCACCCGCGCAGCGCCGAGGCGATGGCGGCCGCGGTCCCGGTGGAGCCGGCCCAGGAGTACTCGGCGCGGTAGGTGCCGGCCTGGGCCCCCTGCGGGGTCCATTCGAGGTTGACGGCATTGCCGAGCACGCCGCCCGCGGCCCACTCGATGTGCGGGCACAGCGCGGACGGCGCAGAGTGGACGTAGAGAACGCCCCTGGTCGCAGTACGTGTGGTCACCGTGTCCTCCTGTTGATCCGGCGTCGAGGTACGCCTTCCCCAGCGGACTCGAGCAGCGGATCGGTGCAGGACCGGTCACCACGCTTGTGAAGTTGTGTGCCCATTGTGACCTACGGAAGCCCCATACGCCACAGCAACACCATTTTTACCTTCCCGCGCCGTGGCCACACCTGTCGCGGGAGGTGGTCAGTCCAGGCGCCGGTCCAGGTGCACCGTGACCCGGTCCCCCGACTCCTTGCCCGCGGCCCGGCGCAACCTCGCCGCGACCGGGAGCTTGTGCCGGCCGTCGCCGAGCGGCATGAACGAGGTCTCGAACGGGTGCCCGTCCACGGTGCCCCCGACCTTGACCCGGCCCCGGGTGCCGAAGAAGGCGACGGAGCCCGGCCACACCAGGTGCGTCCAGCCGCCCGGGGCGGGGCTGCGCTCCAGCACGGCGTCGAAGGTGACGTCGAGCGGCCCCGGCCCGGTCCCGAGGTGCTCGGCGACCAGGCGTGCCGGCGCCCGCGACAGCCACGCCTCGGTGACCAGCTCCTCCAGCTCGTCGGGCGCGACCTCGGCCAGCTCGACGAGCACGGCGGGGTACCCGTCGAAGTGCGGCGTGGTGAAGCAGGCGGGCGAGTCCGCGAGCAGCGCCTCCTTCACGCCGAGGTCGGCGACCCGGACCCCGAGGACGTCCCCGACCGGCGCGCCGTCCCCCAGGGCCTCGAGGTCCGCGCGGCGCAACGGTCGCTCCCAGACGAAGAGCCGGTCCCCGACCCGCCACTGCACCGCGTCACCGGCGCGCTCCTCGACACCCGGCAGGGCGGTCGCGAGCCGGCGGACGTCCTCCCACGTGGCCACCCTCACAGGCTACGCAGGGACCTCCGCCCCTGGGGAGGGTGCGACCGAACCGGTGGAATGGAGACATGACCACCGCGGTCCCCACCGGCACGCCCGGCGCGGCAGACTCGTCGCGCACGCACCACGACCTGCCCGTCCACGAGGTGCTGCTCCTGCTCGGCACCGACACCACGGCCGGCCTCTCCACCGAGGAGGCGGCCCGGCGCATGGAGCGGTTCGGCCGCAACGAGCTGCCCTCCGCGGCCGGCGCGCCCTGGTGGCTGCGGCTGCTGCGCCAGATGCACAACCCCCTGATCTACGTCCTGCTGGCCGCCGCGCTGGTCACCTTCCTGCTCGGGGAGTACGTCGACACCTCGGTCATCCTCGGCGTGGTCGTGGTCAACACGGTCGTCGGCTACATCCAGGAGTCGAAGGCCGAGGCGGCCCTGGACGCGCTGCGCTCGATGGTCCACACCGAGGCCCGGGTCGTCCGGGACGGGCTGCACGTGCAGCTGCACTCCGAGCTCCTGGTGCCCGGGGACCTGGTGCTCGTGGAGGCCGGCGACAAGGTGCCGGCCGACCTGCGGCTGGTCGCGGAGTGGGAGCTCGAGGTCGACGAGTCCGCCTTGACCGGGGAGTCGGTCCCGGTCGCCAAGGACGAGGTGCTGCTGCCGGAGGCGACGCCGGTGGCCGACCGCCGCAACATGGTCTACTCGGGGACCCTCGCCACCCGCGGCACCGGCACCGGCGTCGTGGTGGCCACCGGCGGCGAGACCGAGCTCGGCGAGATCCACCGGCTGGTCGGCGCCGCCACCTCGTTGGCCACCCCCCTCACCCGCAAGCTGGCGGGGTTCAGCCGGCTCCTCACGGTCGTGATCATCGGCCTGGCCGCCGTCGCGTTCGCCGTCGGCGTCGCCCGTGGTGAGCCCGCTGCGCACATGTTCACCGCCGCCGTCGCGCTGGCCGTGGGGGCGATCCCCGAGGGCCTGCCGGCCGCCGTGACCGTGACCTTGGCCATCGGCGTGTCCCGGATGGCCCGGCGGCGCGCGGTGATCCGCCGCCTCCCCGCCGTGGAGACGCTGGGTGGCGCGACCGTGGTGTGCACCGACAAGACCGGGACGCTGACGGAGAACCGGATGACGGTGGAGCAGGTGTGGACGCCCTCGCGGCTCGTCCGCGTCGGTCCCACCGACCCGATCGACCCTGACGCCGTACACGCGGACGCGGCGCTGCACTGGTCGCTGCTCGCCGGCGCCGCGTGCAACGACGCACGGGCGGGCGAGGACGGGCTGGTCGGCGACCCCACCGAGACCGCGCTGCTGGTGGTCGCGGAGCGGTACGGCGTCGACCCGCACGCACTCCCGCGCACCGGAACCCTGCCGTTCAGCTCCGAGCGCCGGTTCATGGCCACCACCCACCACGATCCCGACGCGGACGTCCTGCTGGCCAAGGGCGGGGCCGAGCGCGTCCTCGGGCTGTGCACCGACCAGCTCCGCCCCGACGGGACGACCGAGCCGGTGGACGAGGCCCGCGTCCACGAGGCCGTGCACCGGATGGCGGCAGGAGGCATGCGGGTCCTCGCCACCGCCATGGCGACGGGGCGCCGCCCCGAGGACCTCGACGACCTCGAGGACGACGGCGACCCACGCCTGACGCTCACCGGGCTGCTGGCGATGCACGACCCGCCGCGCTCGACGGCCGCCGCCTCGGTGCAGACCTGCCGGGACGCCGGCCTGGCGGTCAAGATGATCACCGGCGACCACGCCGCCACCGCGCGCGCGATCGCCGGCCAGGTGGGCCTGCTCCCCGGCGGCGACCCCGCGCCCGGCGGCCGGGACGCGCTCGTGCTCACCGGCGCCGACCTCGACGCCCTGGACGACGAGCAGATGCCGGACGCCGTCGAGCGGGCGGTGGTGTTCGCCCGGGTCAGCCCGGAGCAGAAGCTGCGCCTGGTCGAGGCGTTGCAGAGCCGGGGTCACGTGGTGGCGATGACCGGCGACGGCGTCAACGACGCGCCGGCGCTCAAGCAGGCCGACATCGGGATCGCGATGGGCCTCGGCGGGACGGAGGTCGCCAAGGAGGCCGGCGACATGGTGCTCACCGACGACGACTTCGCGACCATCGAGGCTGCCGTCGAGGAGGGACGCGGCGTCTTCGACAACCTCATCAAGTTCATCGTCTGGACGCTGCCGACGAACATGGGCGAGGCCGCGGTCATCCTCGTGGCCATCCTGCTCGGCGCGAGCCTGCCGATCCTCCCGACGCAGATCCTCTGGATCAACATGACCACCGCGGTCCTGCTCGGCCTCACCCTGGCGTGGGAGCCGAAGGAGCCCGGCATCATGCAGCGGCCACCCCGCGACCCGCGGCAGTCCCTGCTGACCCGCGAGCTCGTGGTCCGGACGCTGCTGCTGTCGGCGCTGCTGGTCGCCGGCTCCTGGTGGGTGTTCCAGGAGGAGCTCGCGCTCGGGTCGTCGGCCGAGGTGAGCCGGACGGCGGCGCTCAACGTGTTCGTCGCCGTGGAGACCATCTACCTGTTCAGCTGCCGTTCCCTGACCCGGTCCGCGTGGCGGCTCGGGTTCTTCAGCAACCGGTGGCTGCTCGTCGGCGTGGCGGTGCAGTGGGCCGCCCAGATGGCGATCACCTACCTGGCGGTGATGAACGAGCTGTTCGGGACCGCTCCTCTCGACGCCGAGTCCTGGGGACGCATCCTGCTGGTGGCGCTCGCGGCCGCGGTGGTGGTGGCAGTCGACAAGCGCCGCACGCGGGGTCGCGGCTTCTGACCCGCGGATGCGGCGAAGCCGCTCACGGGCCTGGGGCCCGCGGCCGCAGCCGCACGTTCGGCATCGGCGGCGCGAGCATCCGCGCGCCGTCGAACCCGGGCACCTGGCCGAACCGGGGCGGCACCCCTGCTTCCGCCTCAGCGTTCCAGTCCTCCCGGAACCGCACCACCTCGTCGTGGTCGCCGGCCAGGAAGTTCCACCACAGCACGAGCTCCTCCGCGAACGGCTCCCCGCCGAGCAGCAGCAGGACCGTGGGCCCCCTGAGGTCGTCGGGTGCGGCCAGCTCGAGGCCGTCCCGGCCGCTGCCGAGGTAGACCATCTCGTCGCGTCCCACGGTCTCCCCTCCCACGAGCGCCTCGCCCCGCACGACCAGCACGCCGTGCTCGAAGCCCTCGTCCAGCGGCAGGGTCGCGGTCGCGCCCGGCTCGAGGGTGATCTCGGCCCCGACGAGCGGGCCGAACGCCGGTGCGGGCGAGGTCTCCCCCGCCAGGGAGCCGACGATGACCCGGAGGGTGGCTCCCCGCTCGGTGTACGTCGGGGGCTCGGCGACGTGGGTGAAGCCCGGCGTGGTGCCGGTACGCGCGGGGCCGGGCAGCGCCACCCAGAGCTGGACGCCGTGCAGCAGCCGTGGTGCGCCCGGCGGCGAGACCTCGGCGCGGCACGCCCCGGTCCCCGCGGTCAGGAGGTTCAGCTCGCCGGGACGCACCTGCTGCTCGGTGCCGAGGCTGTCGCTGTGCACCACGATCCCCTCGAAGAGCCAGGTGAGGACCTGCAGGCCGGCGTACGGGTGCGGGGGCACCCACAGCCCACCGGCGCGCCGGACGTCGTCGGGGCCGTAGTGGTCGGCGAAGCACCAGGGGCCGATCATCCGTCGCGCCTTGTTCGGCAGCAGCCGGCGCGCAGCGGTCCCCCGGCCGAGGACGACGTCGCGGGCCGGCAGCGGCTCGTGCACAGTCCCGGGAGCGACCATGCGGCCGAGTCTCGCACCGGTCGCGGTGCCCCACCAGGCCCGGCAGCCTTCGCCTCCCGGAAACACGCCCGTGGCCCTGCGGAAACCTGCGCCGCGCACGCTGGGCCGGAGCACCCCCGACGTCAGGACCGATCCATGCCACTCTTCGCACCTCCCGCGCCCGCCGGCTCCGACGTGGCGCTGCGGTACGGCGACCCGTCCGACCTGGCGCGGCTGACCGCCCTGCACGGGCGCTGCTCCCCCGAGACGCTGCGCCGCCGGTTCCACACGGCGGTCCCGGTCGTGCCGGAGCGGCTGGTGCGCCAGACGTTGCTGCCCGACGGCGGGTGGAGCGTCGTCGCCGAGCTCGGCCGGGACCTGGTCGGGGTCGCGTGCACCGGACCGCTGTCCTGCACCGACCTCGAGGTCGGGGTGCTCGTCCAGGACGCGCACCAGGGCCGCGGCATCGGGACCCAGCTGCTGCGGCACGTCGCCGCCGAGGCCACGGGACGCGGTTACCGGTCGATGCTGTGCCTCACGGACCCGGGCAACCACGCGGCCGAACGCGCCCTGGTCCGGTCCGGCCTGGCCACGACGACCACGCCCTACGACGGGATGCTCGTCGTCACCGTCCGCCTGCTGCCGGACCCCGCAGCGCCACCAGGTCGTCGAGGATCTCCTCGGCCAGCCCGAGCCCGCCGAGGTGGCTCTCCCCGTCCATGACCCGCAGCGTCGCGTCCGGGAGCAGCTCGACCATGTGCACCCCGTGCGCCAGCGGCACGATGTGGTCGTCGTCGCCGTGGTACCAGGTCACCGGGACCTTGACGTCGCCGACGCGGAAGCCCCACTCGCGGGTGAACAGCAGCAGGTCCGACAGGGGCGCGGTCACCTGCTTGCGGGAGCCGTTGAGCAGGTCGTCGACGAACATCGCCTTGAACTCCGGGCGTCCCAGCAGGCGCTTGTCACCCTCCGGCTGCACCAGGGCGTACAGGTCGAGGACCCGGCCGGCGAACGGCTTGGCCAGCCGGATGCCCACGGTGAGACCGGCGCCGATGGGGACCCGGGCCACCTGCACGAGCGGGGCGAGGTGCCGGGCCAGGCCGATGGCGCCGCCGCCCACCGCGTCCGGGCCGACGCCGGGCGCCACCCCGCCGATCACCGTGATGCCCTGCACGCGGTCCGGCAGCGCCACACCGGCGGCGAGCACGTACGGGCCACCGCCGGAGAGCCCGATGAGACGCATGTCCTCGATGCCGAGCGTGTCGGCGAGGATCACCAGGTCCTCGGTCCAGTCGAGCACGTCGCGGTAGACGTGCGGGCTCGAGGAGCCGATTCCGGGCCGGTCCACGCCGATGATGCGCAGTCCCTCGCGGTCGGCGTACGCCCGCGCCTCGAGGGGGATCTGCCGCCGGGCGCCGGGCGTGCCGTGCATCCAGACGATGGCGGGGCCGCGCGCGATCCCGAACTCGGCGAACCCCAGGCGGCGTCCGCCGCGGACGGCGACGGTCCCCTCGAGACGAGGACGTTCCACGGCAGCTGTGCGACCCATGCGACGGATCGTCGCACAAGAACACGTTCCATTTCTTGCCGGTGCGGCGGACGTCACGCCGCACCGCGAACAATTGGCGCGCGCACGGCGATCGTGACCTCTACCCTTGCGCGGGCGTCGCCGATCGGCGTCGTCACGGGAAGGGGATGCCGTGCCCGTCTTGAGATCGGGTCTGCTGCGCGCCGTCGTCGCTGCCGTCGTGCTCGCCCTGGTCACCTACGTGGCCTCCACCGTGCTGGTCGACGCCTGGTACCGCTCGCAGGAGGTGCCGACGTCGGGGAGGGCCCAGCTGCCGGACCTGATGTACAACGCGCCGGAGTCGGTGGCCACGACCGAACGGCGCGGTCCGGTCGGTCCGGTCGCGGCGGTGTTCGCCGGGACGCGGGTGCTCGACGGGCTCCTCGGCGAGGTCGACGACCCGTGGATCGCGGTGTCGTCGCGGACCGGTGACTACCGGGCGATCGGCGCACCCGACCTGCCGGCCGCGACTCCGGCCGGCGTCGCGGTCTCCCCGACCGGCGACCTGCTGGCCTGGGCGGGCGAGGACGAGATCGTGCTGCACGACACCCTCACCGCCGAGAACCGCGTCCTGGACGCGCCCGGTGTCACCGCGGTCGGCGCGTTCGCCCCGGACGGCGAGCGTCTCCTGGTGCACGCCGGGGAGCTGCGGGTCATCGACGTCGTGGCGGACGAGCAGGTCATCGCGCTCGGCGACGTCCCCGCCCGCGCGGTGGCGCAGGCCGTGTGGCGTCCGGACGGTACGGCGGTCAGCCTGGTCGACGGACGGCTGGTGGAGATCGACGTCACCTCGGGACGCCGTACACCCTCGGACGTGGCGATGTCGGCCGACGCGCAGCTCGCCTGGTCCCCCTCGGGGGCGCAGCTGGTCTCCCTGCAGGAGATGTCCGGGGCACGACGCCTGCAGGTGTGGCAGCGCCTCGCGGACGGCCGGGTGGAGCTCGCCGGCTCCGCCCCGGCGGAGGGCATCTCGCTCTCCCACCTGCTCGGGTACACCGGCGACACCACCGTCGCCGTCGTCGGGCTGACCCTCGAGACCGGCGTGATCCGGCGCGTCTTCGAGGTCCAGGTGGACGGCTCCGGGCGCGTCGCGGAGATCGGGCAGCTGCCCGGACCGGGCGACAACTGGGTCGGCCCGGAGACGATGACGGTCGCGGACGACGCGCTGCTCGGCGGCAGCACCTCCTTCGAGGAGCCCCGCTGGCCGTGGAGCCACCTGGCGAAGCTGGTCTCCAGCCTCGTGCTCGCCCTGTTCGCGCTGGGCATGTACCTCACCCGGCGACCGCGGTAGCGGCCGTCCCGGCGTCGTCGGGCTGCCTGATGTGTGAGCGCGCGCGCCGTGGGGCAGGATCGCCGCGGCCTCTGCCAGACTGCCGGAGTCGGCCGCCGGCCGGGAAGGAGTGAACGACACATGAACACTCGCACCATCGCGATTGCCGCACTCGTGATCGCCGTTGTCATTCTGCTGTTCCTGCTGCTCTGACGACGCGGGCCGCGCCCGGGAGCACCGGGCGCGGCCCCCACCCCACTCCTGCCGGGGTCAGCTGCCGCCCAGCAGGAACGGACGGGTGCGCGGGTACCCGTCGGGCAGCACGTAGGTCCCCCGCTCGTGCCGGTAGAGCACCCTCCAGTGCCAGTACCCGCGGTAGAGCCCCGGCTCCCGCGCGATGTTCCGGGCATAGGCGCTGACCGCCCGGACGTAGCGGTCCGAGGGGTTGTAGTGCCACAGCGCGTTCTCCATGTCGCCCGGAGCGCCGTGGTCGCGCAGCAGCCTCCCCGCAGCCAGGATCGCGTCACGGTAGTCGTCGACGTCGCCGCCGGCGCCGTACCGCTGCCAGGTGGGCGGGATGAACTGCATCGGGCCCTGCGCGCCCGCCGTGCTGGTCCCGCGGATGCGGCCCATCCGGGTCTCCACGAGATGGATCGCGGCGAGGTGCTCCCAGGGCGCGCCGGTGCGCCGCTGCGCGGCGCGGTAGTGCCTCAGCAGCTCACGGGGAGGGGGCGGCTGCACGATCCGCCAGTCCGGAAGCCGGGACTGGGGGCTGGTCAGCGAGGTGAGCTCCGCCGCGGCGTCCAGGTCGTTGCCGAGCATCCTCGCCGCCGGTGGTCGGACTCGGGCGAGCACGGCGCGACGCACCCGCGGTGCGCCGGCGAGGGACCGGGCCGCGAGCTGCTGGTACTCCCCGGCGGCTCGGACCTCGTCGTCGGTGGCGTCCGGGTCGCGCAGCGTCGTCGTCACCTGGTCGAGGTGTCGGGCCAGGACCGCGGGCCGGCGCAGCGGCGGGTCGGCCGGCAGGGTCCGCGCCGGCGTCGTCGACCCTTCGTCGGGCCGCGGCGGCGCCGTCTCCAGCTCCTCGGTGGGCGTCGGCGGCGCGGCGTCCGACGCCTCGGACGTGGGCGCCGGCGTGGACGTGGCCCCGCCCTCCGGGCTGCCGGAGCCGGTGCACGACGTGAGCAGGACGGCCAGCACGGCCGCAGCCACGGTTCGGGTCGTCATGGCGTGCGGCCTCCGCCCTCGGCGCGCTCCAGCAGCACCAGGATCTCGTAGTGCGCGGTGTTCGGGAACATGTCGAGCACCCGTGCCCTGCGCGGCACCAGGCCAGGCATCGCCTCGAGGTCGCGAGCGAGCGACTCGGCGTTGCAGCTCGAGTAGAGGACGTGGCGGACCGGTGAGGTCTGGACCCACCCGGCCAGCCGGGCGCCGATGCCACGCCGTGGCGGGTTGACCACGAGCAGCTCCGGCGCCGTCCCCGCGTGCAGCGCCAGCTCGGTGGCGTCGCCGGACTCGAACCGGACCCGGGGCAGGCCGGCCTCGGTCGCGCTGGCCCGGGCGCTCGCCACCGCCTCCGCGCTCGTCTCGATGCCGAGCACGTCACGGTCCGCGGACGCGAGGTGCAGCGCGAACCCGCCGACCCCGCAGTACAGGTCCCAGACCGACGCGACGTCGAGGTCCGTGACCCAGGCCCGCGCCTCGCGGTAGAGCGCCGCGGCGACCTCGGTGTTGGTCTGGAAGAAGCTCTGCGGCCGCAGGTGCAGGGTCAGCCCGTTGACCCGCATCGGCAGGCTGTCGTCGTCGGTGAGCAGCAGCTCACGTGGCCCCTCGAGCGCCGCCTTGTGCTCGGGCAGGAGGTTGACCGACGCCACGCGCAGCCCGGGCAGCTGCTCGTGCAGCCACGGGAGGTGCTTGCGGATCCGGGCCACCGGTTCCTGGGACCGCGCCACGAACCGGACCATGAGCTCGTCGTCCGGGGAGGCGGTGACGAGCAGGTGCTTGAGCTCGCCGGCCCGGGTCGCGACGTCGTACGGCGCCAGGACGGCCCGGCTCACGAACGCGGCGAGCACCGGCAGCGCGTCGAGGAGCGCCGGGAGGTGGAGCGGGCAGTCCCGAAGGTCGATGCCCCGCAGGTCACGGTCGAGGATGCCGAGGGTCGGGGCGTCCACGGTGCCGGCGACGGCCATCTTCGCCTTGTTGCGGAAGTGCGACACCCGGCCGGCCACGGGGTCGAACCACTCGACTCCGGGACGGTCGAGCAGTTCCACGGCGTGCGCCTGCTTGGCAGCCAGCTGGTCGCCGTACCCGGTGGGCAGCCACGTGCACGAGCCGCACCGACCCGCGTCGAAGTGGTGGCAGGACAACCGCTCCTGCAGCTCCAGCACGCGTCCTCCGGCGGTCCGTGGGGCGCCCGGACGGGTGGCCGGGCCTGCACCCAGTATCCGTCGCGCCCGATCGATGGGACCGGTGGGCCAGGCGCCTCGAAACCAACAGTGACGTAACGGCATGATCAGCCGACGATGCCGACGAGGACCCCTTGCTGAGATGCCGGAGCGCCACGCCTGCCCCGCGTGCGGCGAGACCGAGGCTGGCTGACCGGAGACCCGGCCGCTGGGCTGCGAGACCGAAGTGACTCTGCCGTTACGTGACGTTACAGTGGGAGATTCTGTTTCGTACGACCGAAGGAAGATTCCGGATGGGCCTGCACCACATGCAGATCGGCGAGGTGGCCGAGCAGACCGGCCTGAGCCTGCGCACGATCCGCTACTACGAGGAGGTGGGCCTCGTGTCCCCGTCCTCCCGGACCGCCGGCGGCTTCCGGCTCTACACCGAGACCGACGTGGCCAGGCTGCGGCTCGTCCGGCGGATGAAGCCGCTGGAGTTCTCCCTCGACGAGATGAAGGACCTCCTGCAGGTGCTCGATGGCCTCGAGGCCGACGCGCAGAGTCCTCAGCACGCGGACCTGCTCACCCGCCTCGAGATGTACCGGGACGCGGCCAACGCCCGGGTCAGCGCCCTGCGCGAGCAGCTCGACGTCGCCGAGGGGTTCGCCGCGGACCTCAAGCGCGAGATCGGCCGCCAGCGGAAGAAAGCCGCGAAGCAGCACCAGTGACCCTCAGCAGCACGACCCCCGCGCCCGAACGTCAAGCCGTCAACCGCGAGGCCTCCCGGCGTCGCACCTTCGCCGTGATCAGCCACCCCGATGCGGGCAAGTCGACGCTCACCGAGGCGTTGGCACTGCACGCCAGGGTGATCTCGGAGGCCGGCGCCGTCCACGGCAAGGCGGGGCGGAAGAGCACCGTCTCCGACTGGATGGAGATGGAGCGGGCACGCGGCATCTCCATCACCTCGACCGCGCTCCAGTTCTCCTACGACGAGCACGTGATCAACCTGGTCGACACCCCCGGTCACGCCGACTTCTCGGAGGACACCTACCGCGTCCTCTCCGCCGTCGACGCCGCAGTCATGCTGGTCGACGCGGCCAAGGGGCTCGAGCCCCAGACGTTGAAGCTGTTCCAGGTGTGCCGGTTCCGTCGGATACCGGTGATCACCGTGATCAACAAGTGGGACCGCCCCGGCCGGGACGCGCTGGAGCTCATGGACGAGATCGAGCAGCGGATCGACCTCCGTCCCACACCCCTGACCTGGCCGGTGGGCATCTCGGGCGACTTCCGCGGCGTGCTCGACCGTCGGAGCGGACGGTACGTCCGCTACCAGCGCACCGCCGGCGGCGCGACCAGGGCGCCCGAGGAGTGGCTGGACCCTGGTACGGCGGCGGAGTCGGACGGCGACGTGTGGCACACCGCGGTGGAGGAGCACGAGCTGCTCGCGGCGGACGGCGCCGACCACGCGCAGGACTCCTTCCTCGCCGGCCGGACGACTCCCGTCCTGTTCGCGTCGGCGATCCTCAACTTCGGTGTCGCCCAGCTGCTGCGGACGCTCGTCGAGCTGGCGCCCCCGCCCGCACCCACGGAGGCCGTCGACGGGGCCGAGCGCCCGGTCGACGCGCCGTTCAGCGCGTTCGTGTTCAAGGTCCAGGCGGGGATGGACGCAGCGCACCGGGACCGCCTCGCCTACGCCCGGGTCTGCTCGGGAGTGTTCTCCCGAGGAATGGTGGTCACGCACGCCCAGACCGGTCGCCCGTTCTCGACGAAGTACGCCCAGGCCGTCTTCGGCCGCGAGCGCAGCATGGTCGACACCGCCTACCCCGGGGACATCGTCGGCCTGGTCAACGCCAGCGCGTTGAACGTCGGCGCCACCATCTACGAGGACGAGCCGGTCGAGTTCCCGCCGATCGCGAGCTTTGCCCCGGAGCACTTCCGGGTGGTCCGCGCCGTCGACTCCGGACGCTACAAGCAGTTCCGGCGCGGCATCACGCAGCTCGACCAGGAGGGCGTCGTCCAGGTCCTCCGGTCCGACCTTCGCGGTGACCAGGCGCCCGTCCTGGCCGCTGTCGGCCCCATGCAGTTCGAGGTCGTCGAGCAGCGCATGGCCACCGAGTTCAACGCCCCGGTCAGGATGGACCCCCTCCCCTACTCCGTCGCCCGACGGACCCGCCCGGAGGACGTCCAGACGCTGAACCAGGCGCGGGGGGTGGAGGTCCTCACGCGCAGCGACGGCGAGCTGCTCGCGCTCTTCCCGGACAAGTGGCGCATCAACACGGTCCTGCGGGAGCAGCCTCATGTCGTGCTCGAGCCGCTCGTGGCGGGTGGGCCAGATCACGAGTAGGCAGCCCTGACGAATTCGACCCTACCTTCTCGTCAGCGTAGAGTTGCCGTCGACGCCCCTGGCCCCTGAGCGCCGGACATGGCCTCGAACCCCGGATTCCCTTGTACCTCTGCACGCCTGCAACGTCGCAGCCACGGGCCCATCGCCCCGGGACGCGTGCCCTATCACCCGAACGGACGGACGCGTGTCCCAGCCCCTGCCTGCCCCTGTCCACGTGCGCGAGGTCGAGGAGGACGAGAGTACCTCGGTGCTCGCCGCGCTCCGCTCGCCGAAGCGACTCCGCACCGAGGTCCTCGCCGGCCTCGTCGTCGCGCTGGCGCTGATTCCCGAGGCCATCTCGTTCTCGATCATCGCCGGCGTCGACCCGCGGATCGGCCTGTTCGCGTCCTTCACGATGGCGGTCTCGATCGCCTTCCTGGGTGGGCGCCCCGCGATGATCTCGGCGGCGACCGGAGCCATCGCGCTCGTGATCGCGCCCGTCGCCCGGAACTACGGACTCGACTACTTCATCGCCACCGTGATCCTGGCCGGCATCTTCCAGGTCGTCCTGGGAGCGCTCGGCGTGGCCAAGCTGATGCGGTTCATCCCGCGCAGCGTGATGGTGGGCTTCGTGAACGCGCTGGCCATCCTCATCTTCATGGCCCAGGTCCCGCACATGGTCGACGTGCCGTGGATGGTCTACCCCCTCATCACGCTCGGCCTCGTGGTGATGGTGGCGCTCCCCCGGGTCACCAACGCAGTCCCTGCGCCGCTCGTCGCGATCGTCGCTGTCACGGCCATCACGCTGTTCGTCGGGTTCACGGTGCCGACGGTCGGTGACGAGGGCGAGCTCCCGGACAGCCTCCCCGCCCTCCTCGTGCCCGACGTCCCGTTCACGACGGAGACCTTCCGGATCATCGCACCGTACGCACTGGCGATGGCGCTCGTCGGACTCCTCGAGTCGCTGCTGACCGCGAAGCTCGTCGACGACATCACCGACACCCACTCCAACAAGAGCCGCGAGGCCTGGGGTCAGGGTGCCGCCAACGTGATCACCGGCTTCTTCGGCGGCATGGGTGGCTGCGCGATGATCGGCCAGACCCTCATCAACGTGAAGGCGTCCGCCGCCCGCACCCGGATCTCGACCTTCCTCGCCGGCGTCTTCCTGCTGATCCTCGTCGTCGGCTTCGGGGATGCCGTCGGCATGATCCCGATGGCCGCCCTGGTCGCGGTGATGATCATGGTGTCGGTCGGCACGTTCGACTGGCACAGCGTGCAGCCCAACACCCTGCGCCGCATCCCCAAGAGCGAGAACATCGTGATGCTGTCGACCGTGGCCGTCGTGGTGTTCACGCACAACCTCGCCATCGGCGTCATCGTCGGCGTGCTGGTGGCGATGGTGCTCTTCGCCCGTCGCGTCGCGCACCTCACGAACGTCGAGGACGTCGCCGAGATCGACCCCGACACCCACGTCTACCGCGTGACCGGAGCGCTGTTCTTCGCCACGAGCAACGACCTGTACTCGCAGTTCGACTACGTGGGCGCCCCCAAGAACGTGATCATCGACCTCTCCGACGCCCACATCTGGGACGCCTCGACGGTCGCGGCGCTGGACGCGGTCCAGACGAAGTTCGAGTCGAAGGGCAAGAACGTGGAGATCATCGGCCTGAACTCCGCGAGCGCCCACATGCACGACCGGCTGAGCGGGCACCTGGGCGCCGGCCACTGACACGAGGAGGCACGACATGAGCAGGACGTTCGAGGTGCTCGACTGGCAGGACACCAGGCTCGGCACCATCAGCCTGCGCCGTCGCGTCGACCCCACGCTCGGCCGCGAGCTCTACGAGGCCAAGCTGGACGACGAGTACCTCATGTCCAGCCTGTTCACGGTGGCCGAGATCGAGCTGGCGCGCCTCGGCCTCGCCGTCGCCGTGGGCGAGGGTCTCGACGTGCTCGTCGGCGGTCTCGGGCTCGGCTACACCGCGGTCGCGGCGCTCGAGGACGACCGGGTCGCCCGGCTCACCGTGGTGGAGGCGCTCGGCCCGGTGATCGACTGGCACCGGCAGGGGCTGCTGCCCGACGCTGCGGGACTCGCCGCGGACCCGCGCACGACCCTGCTCCAGGCGGACTTCTTCGCGATGATGCGCGGGGACGAGGAGCCGGAGGGCTGGGCGCCGCGGCAGCTCGATGCGATCCTGCTCGACGTCGACCACACGCCCCGGCACGTGCTCCACCCGAGCCACACGCGGCTCTACACCGACGCGGGCCTGCGGGAGCTCGCCGACCGCCTCCGCCCCGACGGCGTCTTCGCCCTGTGGTCCGACGACCCGGAGGACGTGGACTTCATGGAGACGGCGAGGGGCGTGTTCGAGTCCGTCGAGGCGCACCCGGTGCGCTTCGACAACCCGCTCACCGGTGGTCAGTCCTCGAACACCGTCTACGTCGCGCGCGGTCACGCCACGAACCGGTAGCCCATGCCCGGCTCGGTGATCAGGTGCCGCGGCCGGGACGGGTCCAGCTCGAGCTTGCGGCGCAGGTTGGCCATGTAGACCCGCAGGTAGTGGGTCTCCTTGCCGTACGCCGGCCCCCACACCTCGTGGAGCAGCTGCTGCTGGGGCACGAGCCGGCCGGGCCGGGTGACGAGCGCGTTGAGCAGGCCCCACTCGGTCGGCGTCAGCCGGACCTCCTCGCCGTCGCGCCAAACGGTCCGTGCGGACAGGTCGATGCGGAGGTGGTCGGTCTCGACGGCGTCCAGGTCGGCGGTGCTCGCCCGGCGGACCGCCGCGCGCAGCCGGGCCAGCAGCTCGTCGATGCCGAAGGGCTTGGTGACGTAGTCGTCCGCGCCGAGGTCCAGCGCCTGGACCTTGTCGTCCGAGCCGTGCCGCGCCGAGAGCACGATCACCGGCACGGCGCTCCACACGCGCAGCTGCCGCAGCACCTCGGTGCCGGCGAGGTCGGGCAGGCCGAGGTCGAGGACCACCACGTCGGGGTCACCCCGGCGGGCAGCCTCGAGGGCGCCTTCGCCGGTGTCCGCGGTGAGCACGTCGTGACCTCGTGCGCGGAGGTTCAGGGAGAGGGTGCTCAGGAGTGCCGAGTCGTCGTCGACGAGCAGGATCGTGGTCACGGCCCCACCTCGTGCGGCTCCGGCTCCGGACGCTCCGCGACGCCGGAGCCGGCGGGGAGCTCGACCACCATGGTGAGCCCGCCGCCGGGGGTGTCCTCGGCGACGAGCAGCCCGCCGAGCGCCTCGGTGAGCCCCCGGGCGACGGCCAGGCCGAGCCCGAGACCCTCGCGTCCGGGAGCGTCGCCGAGACGCTGGAACGCGACGAACATCTGCTCCTTCTGGGGGTCCGGCACCCCTGGTCCGCGGTCGACCACCCGCAGCTGCACCCGGTCCCCCGCCCGCGAGATCGCGACGGTGACCGGCCGGTCCGCAGGTGAGTGCCGCAGCGCGTTGTCGACGAGGTTGGCCACCACCCGGTCGAGCAGCCCCGCGTCCGCGAGGACCGGCGGCAGGTCCCGGTCGAACCGCAGCTCGAGCCGGCCCTGGCCCTCGAGCGGGGTGAGGCTGCGCGCCACCACGTCGTCGAGGCCGACCTCGCGCACCACCGGCGCGACCGCGTCACTCTGCAACCGGGAGAGGTCGAGCAGGTTGGCGACGATCGTGTGCAGCCGGTCGGCGGACCCCTCGATGGTCGCGAGGAGCTGGGCGCTGTCGTCCGCGCTCCAGCTGACGTCGGGACTGCGGAGGCTGGAGACCGCCGCCTTGATCCCGGCGAGCGGGGTCCGCAGGTCGTGCGACACCGCTGCCAGCAGGGCGGTGCGCACCCGGTTCCCCTCCTCGAGTCGCCGCACCTCCGCGGCCCGGGCGGTGAGCTCCTGGTGCTCGAGTGCGACGGCCAGGTGGGTGGCGAACGAGCCGAGCACCCGCCGGTCCGACACCGACAGGTCCGGGCCGCGCAGCGCCAGCAGCAGGGAGGAGGACACCTCGGCGGTGGCGCCGGCCTCCTCGACACCGGTCGGGGGGTCGTCCCCGACCGCAGCCACCACCTCCGGGACGGGGGCGCCGCGCCGGAGCAGGGCGGCGGAGTCGGCGCCGAACGTGTCGCGGACCAGGCCGAGCAGGGTCTCCACGTCCCGGTCGGACCGCAGCAGCGTCCGGTTGAGCATGGTCAGGGTGTCGGCCTCGCGGCGGGCCCGGTCGGCCTGGATGCTGCGGCGGGCCGCGCGGTCGACGAGCGAGGCCACGGCCACCGCGACGACGAGGAAGAGCGCCAGGGCGACCACGTTGACGGTGTCGGCGATCGTCAACGTGCGTTCGGGCGGCGTGAAGAACCAGTTGAGCATCAGGCTGCCCAGCAGAGCCGCGGTCACGGCCGGCCACAGCCCGCCGACGAGGGCGACGAGCACGGTGAGCGCCAGGAATCCCATCGCCTCCATCGCGAGGGTGGAGACGTCGGGCGAGGGCACCAGCACCAGCGACAGCACGGTCGGACCGAGCAGTGCGAGCAGCCAGCCCGCCGCCCTGCGCCGCGAGCCCAGGACGCCTCGGGCCACCGGGAGCCGAGCGCCACGTCGCACGTACGGGTGCGTCACGACCAGCACGTCGATGTCCTCCGCCCCACCGACGACCCGCTCGTTCACACCGGGCAGGAGCAGGCCGCGCCACCGGGAGCGGCGGCTGTCCCCGACGACCAGCTGGTTCGCGTTCAGCGTGCGTGCCAGGGACAGCACTGCGTCGGCCGGGTCGTCGTCGAGCACCGTGTGGTGGGTGCCGCCGAGCTCCTCGGTGAGCGACCGCAGCCGGGCCAGGTCCTCCGGGCTGGCGGTGGGGGCACCCCGCCCCGAGACGTGCACGGCATGCAGCTCGCCCCCGGCCCCCCGCGCGGCGATGCGTGCCCCCCGGCGCAGCAGCACCTCGCCCTCCGGTCCGCCACTGAGCGCGACCAGCACGCGTTCCCGGGCAGCCCACGCGGTGTCGATGTCGTGCTCACGCCGGTACCGCTCGAGCCCCTCGTCCACGCGGTCCGCGAGCCACAACAGGGCCAGCTCGCGCAGCGCGGCGAGATTGCCCACCCGGAAGTAGTGCGACAACGCCGCGTCGACCCGGTCGGCCGGGTAGATGTTGCCGTGCGCCATCCGGCGGCGCAGCGCCTCGGGCGTCATGTCGACGAGCTCGATCTGCTCGGCCCGCCGCACCACCGCGTCCGGGACGGAGTCGTGCTGGGGACGGCCGGTGATCGACTCGACCACGTCGGCCATCGACTCCAGGTGCTCGATGTCGAGCGTGGTGATGACGTCGGTGCCCGCCTCCAGCAGGTCCTGCACGTCCTGCCAGCGTTTCGCTCGGTGGGAGCCTGGCGCGTTGGTGTGCGCGAGGTCGTCCACCAGCGCCACCTGCGGGGCGCGCGCCAGCGTGCGCTCCACGTCGAGCTCGCGATGCACCCTCCCGCCGTCCCGGACGGACAGCGGCGGCACGGTCTCGAGCTCCGCGAGCAGCGCCTCGACCGGTGGCCGGCCGTGGGTCTCCACCAGGGCCGCGACCACGTCGGTGCCACGCGACGACCGCCGACGTCCCTCGTCGAGCATCGCGTGGGTCTTCCCGACGCCGGGTGCCGCACCGAGGTAGATGCGCAGCCGTCCGCGCTGCCTCTGCTCGGCATGGTCGGTCATGACGCCATTGTTGCCGCTCCGCCCGGCGGCCGTCCTCAGCGTGACCCACGGCACGCGATCTTGACGCAGCCTTGACGGGTCACCGCCTTCCACCGGGCCCAGCCCGAGCCGACCATGGAAGTGACATGAACATCGACCTCGTGCTCGGGCTCACGCTGATGGTGGTGGGGACGCTGCTCGTCATCGTGGCCGTGTTCCGCTCCCTGGGCCACGCGTGGACGTTCGGCGCCTACGACATGTGGGCGCTTCCCGTCACCGGCATCCTGCTGATCCTGGTCGGACGCTGGGTGATGGCATGAGGACGGGCACCGTCGGTGCGCCGGACCGGCGGAACCGCCGCCGCCCCCTGCTCACCCATCCCTACCAGGTCGTGGTCGTCGCCTTCGCCACCGCGATCGCGGTCGGGACCCTCCTGCTCGTGCTGCCCGTCGCGCGTGCCGGGGACGGCGGTGCACCGTTCCTCACGGCGTTGTTCACCGCCACCAGCGCGGTCTGCGTGACCGGCCTGGTCGTCGTGGACACCGCGGCCTACTGGTCGCCGTTCGGGGAGGCTGTCGTCCTCGCGCTGATCCAGATCGGCGGGTTCGGCATCATGACGATGGCCTCGCTGCTCGGGCTCCTGGTCAGCCGGCGACTCGGGTTACGCACCCGGCTCAACGCCGCGGCCGAGACGAAGAGCCTGGGCATCGGCGACGTGCGGGCAGTGCTCACGGGCGTCCTGAAGATCACGCTGCTGTTCGAGGCACTGACCGCCGCGCTGCTGACGGCCCGGTTCCTGGTCGCGTACGACGAGCCGTTCCCCCGCGCGCTCTACCACGGTGTCTTCCACGCGGTGTCGGCGTTCAACAACGCCGGGTTCGCCCTGTACGACGACAGCCTGGCGCGGTTCGTGGGCGACGCGTGGATCTGCCTGCCCGTGGCGGTCGCCGTGATCCTCGGAGGGCTCGGCTTCCCCGTGCTCCTCGAGCTGCGCCGGGCGCCGAGGACACCGCGCCGGTGGAGCCTGCACACCAAGATCACGGTCACCGCCACCGCCGTCCTGCTGGTGCTCGGCACCGCGTTCGTCACCGCGGCGGAGTGGGGCAACCCCGGCACGCTCGGCTCCCTCGACGCGCCGGGTCGGCTGCTCGCCGGGTTCTTCCACGGCGTGATGCCGCGCACCGCCGGCTTCAACAGCCTCGACGTCGCCGCGATGCAGGACGAGACCCTGGTCGGGACCATGATCCTGATGTTCATCGGGGGCGGCTCCGCGGGGACTGCCGGTGGGATCAAGGTGACGACGTTCGTGATCCTCTTCTTCGTCATCTACGCGGAGGTGCGCGGCGAGGAGAACGTCAACGCCTTCGACCGCCGCATCGGCCCGCGCGTGCAGCGCCAGGCGCTCACCGTGGCCCTGCTGTCGGTCGCGGCCGTCGTCACCGCCACGCTCGCCGTCGTCGCGCTAGCCGACCTGCCGCTGGAGAAGGTCACGTTCGAGGTGGTCTCGGCGTTCGGCACCGTCGGCCTGTCCACGGGGATCACGGACGAGCTGCCCTCCGCGGCCCAGGTGCTGCTCGTGCTCGTGATGTTCCTGGGCCGGCTCGGCCCGATCGCGCTCGCCTCCTCCATCGCGCTGCGGGACCGGCGCCGCATGTACACCCTTCCGGAAGGACGGCCCATCGTTGGCTAGGACATCGCGCAACGCCGCCTCGACCGTGGTCGTGGTCGGGCTCGGGCGCTTCGGCAAGTCGCTCGCCCTCGAGCTGATGGACAAGGGCGTCGAGGTTCTCGGCGTCGACGAGGACCCCCGGACCGTCGAGCGGCTCGCCGGACGGCTCACGCACGTCGTGCAGGCCGACTCCACCAACGAGGAGGCGCTCCGGCAGCTCTCGGTGCACGAGTTCGAGCGCGCCGTGATCGGCATCGGCTCGGACCTCGAGGCCAGCATCCTGACGTCGTCGATCCTGGTGAACTTCGGCATCAAGGACATCTGGGCGAAGGCGATCAGCCACTCGCACGCCCGCATCCTCGGTCAGCTCGGCGTGCAGCACGTCGTCCGGCCCGAGCACGACATGGGCAAGCGGGTCGCCCACCTGGTGAGCGGCCGGATGCTCGACTACATCGAGTTCGACGACGGCTACGCCATCGTCAAGACCAGCCCCCCGCCGTCGATCCTGGGCGTGCCGCTCGGCGAGTCCCGGGTGCGCTCGAAGTACGGGGTGACCATCGTCGGTGTGAAACGGGCCGGAGAGGACTTCACCCATGCCACGCCCGAGACGACCGTGGAGTCGGGGGACCTGATCATCGTGTCCGGCCCGGAGGGTGGAGTGGAGCGGTTCAGTGACCTTGCGTGAGGCCGCGCCGCGGCCACAGCGACCCGCACCGCGGGTCGGCCGGACCGACGTCGTCAAACGTCTGGTCCTGGGCCGCAAGCTGCGCAGCGCGCAGATGCACGAGACCTTGCTGCCCAAGAGGATCGCGCTGCCCGTGTTCGCCAGCGACCCGCTCTCGAGCGTGGCGTACTCCCCCGACGAGATCTTCCTGACCCTGTCGCTGGCCGGCATCGCCGCCTACACCTACTCGTGGAAGATCGGCCTGGCGATCGCCTTCGTGATGATCGTCGTGGTGCTGTCCTACCGGCAGAACGTGCAGGCCTACCAGAGCGGCGGCGGCGACTACGAGGTCGCGAAGACCAACCTCGGCGGGACCTCCGGGCTGACGGTGGCGAGCGCGCTGCTCGTCGACTACGTACTCACGGTGGCGGTCTCGATCTCGTCGGCGGCCCAGTACGCCGCCACCACGTTCGCGCCGCTGCGTGAGCACCAGGTGCTCGTCGCGGTGGCGGCGGTGGTGTTCCTGACCAGCATGAACCTCCGCGGCGTCCGCGAGTCCGGCAAGGCGTTCGCCGTGCCGACGTACGTCTTCATGGCCGCGATCCTGGGCATGTCCGCCCTCGGCTTCGCCCAGCTGCTCGCGGGCACCCTGGGCGACGCTCCCAGCGCCGGGCTCGAGCTTCGGCCCGAGGAGCACTTCGTCGACGGCTTCACCGGCGCCGCCGCGGCGTTCCTGCTGCTTCGCGCGTTCGCGTCCGGCTGCGCGACCCTGACCGGGGTCGAGGCCATCGCCAACGGCGTGCCGGCGTTCCGGAAGCCCAAGGGCAGGAACGCCGCCACCACGCTCCTGCTGCTCGGCGGCGTCGCGACCACGATGGCGCTGTCGATCGTGACGCTGGCCAACGTCACCAATGTCAAGATCGCCGAGGATCCCGCGAAGCAGCTGATCGGTCCCGACGGGGCGCCGGTCGGGCCGGACTACCACCAGGACCCGGTGGTGGGGCAGCTCGCGCGCACGATCTTCGACGACTTCGCGCCGGGGTTCTTCGTGGTCACGGTGGCGACCGGGCTGATCCTGCTGCTGGCCGCGAACACGGCCTTCAACGGGTTCCCGGTGCTGGCCTCGGTGCTGGCCAAGGACGAGTACATGCCGCGGCAGATGACCACGCGCGGCGACCGGCTCGCGTTCAGCAACGGCGTCCTGCTGCTGGCGCTGTTCTCCATCGTGCTCATCGTCGCCTTCGACGCCGAGGTGACCCGGCTGATCCAGCTGTACATCGTGGGCGTCTTCGTCTCGTTCACGATGAGCCAGACCGGGATGGTGATCCACTGGACGCGACGGCTGCGCGTCGAGCACGAGTGGGCGGTCCGCCGGCGGATGCAGACCGCCCGCGTCATCAACAGCGTCGGGCTGTCCGTCACCGGGACCGTGCTCGTGGTCGTGCTGATCACGAAGTTCACGCACGGAGCGTGGATCGCGATCCTCGCGATGGCGGTCTGCTTCGTGGTGATGAAGGGCATCCGGCGCCACTACGCCTCGGTGACCCTGGAGCTCGCCGCCGAGGACGTCGACCAGGTGCTGCCCACCCGGGTCCACGCCATCGTCCTGGTCTCGAAGCTGCACAAGCCGACGTTGCGCGCGCTGGCATTCGCCAAGGCCGCCCGGCCGAGCACGCTGGAGGCCGTCACGGTGGCGAACGAGCAGGGCGACGCCGACCGGCTCCTCGAGGAATGGGACCGGGCCGGGATCGGGGTCCCGCTCAAGGTGCTGCACTCGCCGTACCGGCAGATGGTGCGCCCGGTCGTGGACTACACCCGAGCCATCCAGGAGGCCAGCCCGCGCGGGGTCGTCGCCGTCTACATCCCCGAGTACGTCCTCGGGCACTGGTGGGAACGGCTCCTGCACAACCAGAGCGCGTTCCGCATCAAGAGCCGGCTCCTGTTCCTCACCGGGGTCACGGTCACGTCCGTGCCGTACCAGCTGCGGTCGTCGAGTGCTGCCGCCGAGCGGACTGAGCAGGCTGACGACGCGGTGTGGTGACCGGGCCAGACAGGCACCATCCGGGGCTTCCGCCTGGCCGGTCGGGCCGCGACGATGAGGCGCGGGAGGAGGGTGCGATGAACGGTCCGTCCGTCCGTGCGGAGGTCGACGACGCAACTCCGGTCGTGGTCGGTCTCGGCACCGTTCTGGGCATCTGGGCGCATCCTGACGACGAGGCCTACCTGTCGGGGGGCCTGATGGCGCTGGCCCGCAGCCACGGCGCCCGGGTGGTGTGCACGACCGCGACCCGGGGCGAGCTCGGCACGTCCGACCCGTTGTCCTGGCCACCCGAACGACTCGCCGAGGAACGCGCCCGGGAGCTCGCCCGAAGCCTGGAGATCCTCGGCGTCGGCGAGCACCACTGGCTCGGCCACCGTGACGGCGAGTGCGCGGACGTCCCCAGCGACAGGGCGGTCGAGCAGCTGTGCGAGGTCATCGCGGAAGTCCGTCCGGACACCGTCCTCAGCTTCGGTCCGGACGGCATCACCGGGCACTCCGACCACCAGACCGTCTCCGCCTGGACCGTCGAGGCGTTCGAGCGCGCCGCTCCCCCGGCGGCCCAGCTGCTGTTCGCCGCCATCAGCGACCGACGCAAGCGCCGCTGGGCCGAGCTCGAGGACGAGCTCGGCGTCTACCAGCCTGGCTACCCCGTGATCACGCCGGCCGCGGAGCTCGCGGTCCACCTCACCCTGGATCCGGGCACCCTCGACCGCAAGGTGCGCGCACTGGCGGCGCAGGCGACCCAGACCTCGGGCCTCCTGGCGGCGATGGGCGTCGAGGACTACGCGGCCTGGGTCAGCGAGGAGGCGTTCGTCGCCGCCCCGGTCCGGTGAGGCGCATCCCTGTCGCGGGTGCGCGGGCTCGACCGCGCGTACGGCGGCGCCTTGCGGGGCGGGGACGTTCGACCCTGGCAATGCTCGCCCAGCGCTCGGAAGACTGAACGCTGGCACGACGGCGGAGAAGTCGCTGTCCTCCGGAGAGGCCAGGGAGCGTGAGGATGACGCAGACCCACAGCCACGATCCGTTCGTCTCCGGGGGCGGCGCGCCGGGGACCGACGGGAGCACGAGCGGGCCGCAGTGGCTGCTGGCGGCCATGCTCGCAGCTCTCGGCGGCGGACTCGCCAGCGCACCGCTGCTCGGCCCCTTGGCGCTCGACGTCATGCAGTATCGAACCTCGCCGACGACGCTGAACCAGCTGCTCGGCAGCGATGCGGCCGCGCTGTTCGTGATGGCGCCGTTGTGCCTCGTCGCGGCGTTCCTGGTGGCCCGCGGCAACCAGGCGGGACCACCGCTCGCAGCGGGCATCGGTGTCTACGCCGTCTACACGTACGCTCAGGTGATCGTCGGGCAGGAGTACCTGAGGCTGCCCGGCAACGTGGAGAACTTCTTCCCCCTGCTGCTGACGATCTTCATCCTGGGCGAGGCGGTGCTGGTCCTCGCCTGGCGGCAGCTGCCCGAGGACCTGCCACGCCCGTCACCGCGGTTGGAGCGCGGCACAGGATGGGTCCTGCTCGTGCTGTCAGCCTTCCTCGTCCTCGGCCTGCACCTGCGTTCGATGGTCGGGGCGTGGACCGACCCGCAGTCGCTGACCGAGTACGCCTCGGCCCCGACGCCGTTCTGGCTGGTGAAGCTGATGGATCTCGGGATCGTCGTACCCGTCGCCATCGCCACCGGCATCGGCCTGCTGAAAGGTCGGACCTGGGCCCGACGTGTGCTCTATCCCCTGTTGACCGGCTACACGTGCCTGTCCGTGTCCGTGTCTGCGATGGCCGTGGTCATGCTCGCTCGCGAGGATCCGGACTCCTCGCTCGCGCTCGCCGGCGGGTTCGGCCTCTTCACGCTGGCCCTGCTCTTCCTCGTGGCTGCGCTGTACCGGCCGCTGCTCCGAAGCGGAAAGCCCGCGCCGTTCGCAGCACCTGATGACTCTTGATGACGACCCTGCCGTGCCCGTCGGCACACACGGTCAGCCACCCGGCGTCGACTCCGACGGGGACGGCTGGGTCGAGGCCGGGGACGGCTCGACCGAGTCCGAGGACGGCACCTCCGAGCTCGGGCTGGAGTCGGCGGTGTCCGACGGGGACGCCGGAAGCGTCGAGTCGGCTGTCGGCTCGGCTTCGGAGGGCGGCGTCCCGTCTTCCTCGTCCGGGGCCACCGACTCCTGGTCCATGGGGTCGCTCTCGTCCTCAGGGGCAGGGTCCCTCTCGGTCGCACTGCCATCGCCCCAACCGGGGATGGAGTTGCGACGGTCGTCCGACCCGGTGAAGGACGACACCGCTCGCCCGGTGACGAGCTCGAAGGCCAGGATCATCAGCATCGCGGCAACGAAGATGCCGGTGGAGACGAGCGCGATCCGCTTCCACGGCAGTGCGCCGAGCATGCTCTGCCTGCCCTCCGTTGCCGGATCGGGGTGGCCCTCGCGTCCAGCTCCGATCGGGTTCTGGGCCTCCTGCACCTTCGTGGGCTCGCGCTCGGCCTTGGCGGCCTCCGGCGCACCCGCCCGAGCCCGGGCTGGACCGATCCGGGCGGCGGCTGACTGAGTGGTGGCGACCCGGTACTTGGTCGCGTTGATGGAGTAGGAGTACACCGCGTTGCCCACCGTCAGCGCCAAGCTGCCCACAGCGGCGCCGATCAGGGTCCCGGCTACGCCGAACGTCGACAGGAGGACGGCTGAGGTGACTGCGGCGAGTGAGGCCGCCGAGGCCTGGACCCAGTTGAACTCGATGCGCGGCTTGTCGTCAGTCATCTCCACCCAGTGTCACGCGGCGACCCAAGGCCCGGTCCCCATGTCCTGATCCCGCCGCCAGCACCGTGCTCGACAAGCAGCCACAACGGCTCGTCGAAATATCCCGAAAGATCACGGGCACAACAACGGCAGCGGCGGGCGTTCCAGCAGCCGTCAGATTGAGCCGTGCGGATGCTGTGATCCGGGCGGGTTTGCCTAGCCAGGTGCCCAAGGCAGTCGTCCGCCGGAGTCCGTCCACACGACTTGTGGT
>Ga0075331_1000015_pt1 | contig 31121 bp, 28 predicted proteins | sample MayberrySE_TuleA_FD_120090 | JGI IMG/M metagenome (GOLD analysis project Ga0075331, IMG submission 120090) | Natural and restored wetland microbial communities from the San Francisco Bay, California, USA, that impact long-term carbon... | ecosystem: Environmental > Terrestrial > Soil > Wetlands ... | reverse complement strand
GCGCAGGACCATCCGGTAGGTCTGCTCCGCATGCGGCCCCACGCCGAACACCCGCAACCGGGTGGCGCGTGCGGCGTCGACGACCGCGCGTGACGGCGTCCCTCGGTGTCCGTGAGCGGCGGTCATGATGGCAGGTTAAGGCCATTGGCCGGTTGCGGACAGGAAGTCGCTGCATTTTCGGGGCATTATGGGTGCACGCGGCCGCGGTGTCGGAGTCGAAGCAGGGGACGACTCCAGGCACCGGGGCCGCGGCCTTCCTGCCCTCCGCTGCTCCCACCGAGGCCACCTCCGACCGCCGCGTCAGCCGCGGGCGGTGTCGGTTCCGTGGGTGAGGTCGGGGAGGATGGGAGCCATGACGCACCCGAACCTGCTACCCGAGCCACCCGAGACCCTGCTGCCTGCCGACCCGGCCGCCGACGAGCTCGCGGCCGGCACCGCTGCCTCAGACGTCGTCCGCGCCCACCCCGAGTCGCCACTGGCCTGGGCGACCTTGGCCGAGGCCGCCCTCACCGACGGGCGCGACATCGAGGGCTACGCCTACGCCAGGGTCGGTTACCACCGCTCCCTCGACACCCTGCGCCGCAACGGCTGGAAGGGACACGGCCCGGTGCCGTGGTCGCACGAGCCGAACCGCGGATTCCTGCGATCGCTGGCCCTGCTCGCCACCGCAGCCGCCCGGATCGGGGAGGACCATGAGGCGCAGCGGTGCGCGACGTTCCTGCGTGACTCCAGCCCGGAGGCGGCCGACGTCCTCGGCTGAGCGGGCCTGTCGGCGCGGCCGACGTCCACAGCACGCCGACGTCCACAGCACTTCGGAGGCGTCAGGAGGAGACGGTCGTACCCGCCGAGCTGAGGTTCTCGCAGGCCTCGACGACGCGGGCCGCCATCGAGGTCTCGCCGGCCTTGCCCCACGCGCGCGGGTCGTAGACCTTCTTGTTGCCCACCTCGCCGTCGATCTTCAGCACACCGTCGTAGTGGGTGAACATGTGCCCGGCCACGGCCCGGGTGAAGGCGTACTGGGTGTCGGTGTCGACGTTCATCTTGACCACGCCGTAGCTGACCGCGGCCGCGATCTCCTCCGGCGTCGACCCCGAACCGCCGTGGAAGACCAGGTCGAACGGCTTGGCGTCCTCGGCCAGCCCCATCTTCGCCGCGACCGCCTGCTGGGCGTCCCGCAGGATCTCCGGGCGCAGCTTGACGTTGCCGGGCTTGTAGACGCCGTGGACGTTGCCGAACGTCAGCGCGGCCATGAACCGGCCACTCTCGCCGAGGCCGAGGACCTCCGCCGCACGCACTGCGTCGCCGGGCGCGGAGTACAGCTTCTCGTCCATCGCGCCGACGATGCCGTCCTCCTCGCCGCCGACGATGCCGACCTCGATCTCCAGGATGATGTTCGCGGCTGCGGCCTGGTCGAGCAGCTCACGCGCGATCGAGAGGTTCTCCTCCAGCTCGACGGCGGACCCGTCCCACATGTGCGACTGGAACAGCGGCTCCTGCCCGGCGGCGACTCGCTCGCGCGAGATCTCCAGCAGCGGGCGGACGAAGCCGTCGAGCTTGTCCTTCGGGCAGTGGTCGGTGTGCAGCGCGATGTTGACCGGGTAGCTCTTGGCGACCTCTCGGGCGTAGGCGGCGAACGCGACCGACCCGGCGACCATGTTCTTCACCGTCGAGCCGGACAGGTACTCCGCCCCACCGGTCGAGACCTGCACGATGCCGTCGCTCCCGGCCTCGGAGAAGCCGCGCAGCGCCGCGTGCAGTGTCTGGGACGAGGTGACGTTGATGGCGGGGTAGGCGAAGCCCTCGCGCTTCGCCTTGTCGAGCATCTCGGCGTAGACCTCAGGGCTGGCGATCGGCATTGTCAGACTCCTCGAAGCACGGGGCGGCAGGTCCTTGACTCTTGGTGAGACAGTATTCCCCGCCCCCGCGGTCGCCGTCGACGCCCCTGACCGCAGCAGGGCGTCAGGCGTCGCGGACCGCTCGCGCCACCTTCCGAGCGGCCATCTGGAGGGGATCCCAGACGCTCGAGTACGGCGGCGCGTAGGCCAGGTCGGTCTGGATCAGCTCGTCGGCCGTCATCCGGTGCCACAGCGCCAGCGCGGCCACGTCGATACGCTTGGCAGCCCCCGCGCCTCCCGCGATCTGCACCCCCAGCAGCCGACCGGATCCGGACTCGGCGACCATGCGCACCGACATCGGCTCGGCACCGGGCATGTAGCCGGCCATCGTCGTCGCCTCGACGGTCTCGGCCACCGCCGACAGCCCGGCCTCCGTCGCGGCGGCCAGACCGAGCCCGGTGTGCGCCACCTCCAGGTCGCCGGCCCGCGTGATCGCCGTACCCACCACGCCGGGAAAGCTCGCCGCACCACCGGTGATGTTGATCCCCGCGACGCGGCCCTGCTTGTTGGCGTGGGTGCCGAGGGGGACGTAGGCGGACTGCCCGCTGACCCGGTGCCGTACCTCGACGCAGTCACCGGCCGCCCAGACGCCGTCGGCGACCGCCATCCGGTCGTCCGTGCTGATGCCGCGGCTCTCTCCGACCGGCAGCCCCGCGTCGACCGCGAGCTGAGAGGCCGGCTCCACCCCGATGCCGAGCACGACGAGGTCGGCGGGGTAGGCGGTGTCCGCGACGTGCACCGCCTCGACCCAGCCGTCCGGGCCAGTGGCGAAACCCGTTACCTCGGACTCGCAGTGCACCTCCGCCCCGAGCCGGGTCAGGGCCTCGCGCACCTGCGCACCCATCTCGGGGTCCAGGGATGCCATCGGCTCCGCAGCCTGCTGCAGCACCGTGACGTCGAGACCACGCGCGCACAGCGCCTCGGCCATCTCGACGCCGATGTAGCCCGCACCCACGACCGCGACCCTGCGCACCTCGCGGCTGCCCCGCAGCACGTCGACCACCCGCTGCCCCGCGTCGAGGTTCTGCACCCCGAGCACGCCACCGGCATCGATACCCGGCAGGTCCGGGCGGACCGGTCGGGCGCCGGTGGCGACCACCAGCTCGTCGAAGCCCACCCACTCCTCGGCCGCCCCGGCGACCTGCACGCGCTGCCGATCGAGGTCGAGACCCACGGCCGTCACGCCGAGGCGTACGTCGATGCCGTTGGCGCGGTGCTCCTCGGGTGTGCGCGCGACGAGGGCGTCGGGCCCGTCCTTGACCTCTCCCGCGATCCAGTACGGGATGCCGCAGGCGGAGTAGGAGGTCCAGCCGCTGCGCTCGAGCACGACGACCTCGAGCCGACCATCGGACCTGCGTGCAGCCTGCGAGGCGGCGGACATGCCGGCCGCGTCGCCCCCGATCACCAGCAGTCTGCGCGCCACAGTGACCGACCCTAGACGACCCGTCACGAGAAGGTGTGCGCGCGGACCCAGGCGTGCATCGCGATCGCCGCGGCCGCCGAGGCGTTGATCGAGCGGGTAGAGCCGAACTGCGCGATCGACAGCGTCGCGGTGCAGATCTCGTGCGCGGCGTCGGTGAGCCCCGGGCCCTCCTGGCCGAACAGCAGCACGCACGACCGCGGCAGCGAGTAGGCCTCCAGCGGCACCGCCCCCGGCAGGTTGTCCACGCCCAGCACGGGCACGCTCGCGTCGTCGGCCCACGCCGCCAGCTCGGCCAACGATGCGTGGTGGCGGATGTGCTGGTAGCGGTCGGTCACCATCGCCCCTCGGCGGTTCCACTTGCGCCTGCCCACGATGTGCACCTCGGCGGCGAGAAACGCGTTGGCGGTGCGGACGATCGAGCCGATGTTGAAGTCGTGCTGCCAGTTCTCGATCGCCACGTGGAAGGGATGGCGCCGCGCGTCGAGGTCGGCGACGATCGCCTCCACCCGCCAGTAGCGGTAGCGGTCAGCGACGTTGCGACGGTCTCCCTCGGCGAGCAGCGCAGGGTCGAGCCGGTCGTCCTCCGGCCACGGCTGCGGGTGCGGCCCCACGCCGACCTCGACCCCGGGTACGGCGTAGCCCTCCGACGGCTCCACCGCCATCAGCCCAGCTGTCGATCGCGCCAGCGCCGGAACAGGCGCGAGGCCACGAAGTAGCCCACCAGGGCGACGACGCCGATGATGACGACGTTCTGCAGCGGTGCGACCCATCCTGACACCCGGTGCCAGTTCTCCCCGAGCTGGTAGCCGGCGAGGACGAAGATGGTGTTCCAGATCAGGCTGCCGGCCGTCGTCAGCAGCACGAACTTCAGGAACGGCAGCCGTTCGATGCCCGCCGGGATGGAGATGAAGCTGCGGAAGATCGGCACCATCCGGCCGAAGAAGACTGCCTGCGCCCCGTGGTGGCGGAACCACACCTCCGACTTGATCACGTCGTCGAGCTTGACGAGCGGCACGCGTACGGCGATCAGCCGCATCCGCTCGGCACCGAGGATCGCACCTGCGGCGTAGAGCGCGATCGCCCCGACGAGGGAGCCCGCCGTCGTCCAGAAGAGCGCGCTGGCCAGGGTGAAGTCGCCCTGGCTGGCCGTGAAGCCGGCGAGCGGCAGGATGATCTCGCTCGGCAGCGGCGGGAAGAGGTTCTCCAGCGCGATGGCGATGCCCGCGCCGGGACCGCCGAGGCGCTCCATCAGGTCGACCGCCCACGCGGCGACCCCGTCGAGCTCCTCGGAGTCGGTCGACGACGCGGCGCCGACCACAGCGGAGACCACGGCCGAGACCACCGCCGTGACAGCAGCGAACGGCCAGGTCACAGGCCCAGCTCCGGCAGACCGTAGGCGTAGCGGTAGGCGAGGCCGTCGGCCTCGACCTTCTCCCGGGCTCCGGTGTCCCGGTCCACGATGACCGCCACGCCCACGACCTGTGCGCCGGCCTCGCGCAGCGCGGCGACCGCGGTCAGCACCGACCCGCCGGTCGTGGAGGTGTCCTCCACCGCCAGCACCCGGCGGCCGGCCACGTCAGGACCCTCGATCCGCCGCTGCAGGCCGTGCGTCTTCTCGGCCTTGCGCACCACGAAGGCGTCGAGTGGGCGGCCCGCTGTGTGCAGCATCGCCATCGCCACCGGGTCGGCACCCATGGTCAGGCCGCCGACCGCGTCGAAGTCCAGGTCGGAGGTGAGCTCGCGCATGACCCGGCCCACCAGCGGAGCGGCCTCGGCGTCGAGCGTCACCCGGCGCAGGTCGACGTAGTGGTCGGCCTCCGCCCCCGAGGACAGCGTCACCCGGCCGCGCACGACGGCCTTGTCCTGGATCTGACGCAGCAGCGCCTCCCGCTCGTTCATAAGCCACGACCCTACCGATTCGTCTGCGGTCGCTCTCCGCGGCTTCCCTGCCGTCACGCAGACGAATCGGGGTGCTTGCGTTCGGTGTCGACCAGGTGCCCGAAGGCGATCATCCGGTCCGGGCTGTGGAAGAGCTCCGCGCAGGTCGTGAGGGTGATGCGGGCCCGGTCGGGCTCGGTGCCGGCCGGCTCACCCGGGACAGGGTCGAGGACCCAGGTGCCCTCGTCGTCCTGCACGATCAGCTCGTCGGGATCGCTCTGCAGCTCGTACGTGTAGACCGCGTCGGACGTCTCCACGACCACCTCGTCGCCCACCTGCATGCTCGGCAGGTCGCGGAACGGCTCACCATGGGTCACCCGGTGTCCGGCGACCGCGAAGTTGCCGATGTCGCCCGGCATCGCCGTACCCGGGTAGTGGCCGAGGCCCTGGGCGAGGTCTTCGGGCCGCACCCCCTCGATGACGGGTACGACGAAGTCGTCGCCGAACCGGGGGATGCGGACCAGGGCGAGGGCGTCACCGAGATCGCTGCCCTCGTCGGGGCCGAGCAGCTCCCGGACGGCTGGATCGTCCCACGCCTCGGTGAGGTCGGAGGCGATCGCCTCCTGCTTGTGCTCGGACACGACCGTGGTGCCCCAGTACTGCCAGGCGACATAACCCAGCAGGCCCACGCCGACGGCGACCAGGACGGCCCCCACGACCTGCAACGGTCGGCGGCGCGCGGGGGTTTGCGGGGCAGTCACGGACCCCATTGTGCGCCACTGCCCGAACCTGCGCGAACACCGACAAAACCGCTGGCTGCCGGTCGAGTCACGGTGCTAGGAAAGGTGCCATGGCGACCACCTTCCCGATCCGCCCTGTCGCGCCGGAGGAGTTCGACGCCTTGGCGCGGGTCCTCGAGTACGCGTTCGCCGGCCCGCCCGAGCCCGAGGACGTCCGCACGGTCGAGCGCGACCTGCTGGAGTTCGACCGCACGCTGGCGGCGTTCGACGCCGACGAGCCGGTGGCCTCTGCGGCGGCGTACTCCTTCCGGATGACCGTGCCGGGCGGCGCCGCCGTCCCCACCGCCGGGGTCACCTGGGTGTCCGTGCTGCCCACCCATCGCCGGCGGGGTGCGCTCTCCCAGCTGATGCGCCGCCAGCTGGACGACATCCACGCGGCCGGGCGCGAACCGATCGCCGCGCTGTGGGCGTCGGAGTCGCTCATCTACGGCCGGTTCGGCTACGGCCTGGCCAGCTCGGCGATGTCGATGCGGGTCCCCCGGGCGCACAACGCGCTGCACGAGGTGCCCGGCACCGCGGACCTGACCGTCCGCCTGCTCGACACCGAGAAGTCGGTCGACGCCGTCCGCACCGTCTACGACCGGGAGGCCGAGCGCCGGCCCGGCATGATCGTGCTCGACAGCGAGCGCTGGCGCCGAGCACGCATCCACGACCCGGAGAGCCGCCGCGAGGGCGCCTCGCCGCTGCGCACCGTGGTGGTCGAGGACGCGGCGGGTGAGGTGCGCGGGTACGCGCGCTACGCCACGCACCAGAAGTGGGACCGCTCGGGAGCGGTCGGCAGCGCGACCGTCCGCGAGGTGCACGGCGTCGACCCCGCGGCTGTCGCGGCCTGCTGGCGCTACCTGCTCAACCTCGACCTCGTCACGACGACCAGCGTGTACAACCGGCCGACCGACGACCCGCTCCGGCACCTGCTGCTCGACCCGCGCCGCGCGGAGGCCGAGCTGGGCGACGCCCTCTACGTACGCCTCGTCGACCTGCCCGCGGCGCTGTGCGCACGCAGCTACGCCACCACGGTCGACGCGGTGATCGAGGTCGCCGACCCCTGGTGCAGCTGGAACGCGGGCCGCTGGCGGCTCACCGCCGACGGAGCCGACGTCGGCTGCCGGCGGGTCGACGCGGCGCCCGACGTCAGCCTCGACGTCCGCGAGCTCGGCGCCTGCTACCTCGGCGGGACGTCGCTGCACGCGTTGGCCGACGCCGGCCTCGTCACCGAGCACACACCCGGCTCGGTGGCGAGCCTGTCGACGGCGTTCCGGCACGAGCCGGCGCCGTGGTGCCCCTTCGTGTTCTGACCGGCCCGGCCGGTGCGGTTATCGTGCCGCACATGGTGGACACATCGACCAGCACACGCCTGCAGGGCATCGGCACCACGATCTTCGCCGAGATGTCGGCGCTCGCGGCGCGCACCGGGTCGATCAACCTCGGCCAGGGGTTTCCGGACCAGGACGGGCCGGCCGAGATCCGGCAGGTCGCGATGAACGCGATTCGCGACGGCCGCAACCAGTACGCCCCGAGCTTCGGCGTACCCGAGCTCAAGGCGGCGGTCGCCGAGCACCAGAAGCGCTTCTACGACCTCGACTTCGACCCCGACGCCGAGGTGGTCGTGACGACCGGGGCGACGGAGGCGCTGGCCGCCACCATCCTGGCGCTGGTCGAGCCCGGTGACGAGGTCGTCGTGCTCGAGCCCTACTTCGACTCCTACCCGGCCGCGATCGGGCTGGCAGGAGGGGTGCGCCGCGCGGTGACGCTGCGGCCGCCGCACTTCCGGGTCGACCCGGACGAGCTGCGCGCGGCCGTCACCGCGCGCACGCGGCTGCTGCTCATCAACTCCCCGCACAACCCCACCGGCGCGGTGCTCACCGATGCGGAGCTGAGGGCGATCTCCGAGATCGCGGTCGAGCACGACCTGCTCGTGGTCACCGACGAGGTCTACGAGCACCTCACCTTCGACGGCGTCACGCACCGGCCGCTGGCGACGTACCCGGGCATGCGCGACCGCACCGTGACGATCTCCAGTGGCGGCAAGACCTTCTCGCTGACCGGCTGGAAGGTCGGGTGGGCCTGTGCCCGGCCGGAGCTGGTGCGCGCGATCTACCTGGCGAAGCAGTTCATGACCTTCACCTCCGGCGCACCGCTGCAGCCGGCCATCGCCCACGGGCTGCGGCTGCCCGACGCGTTCTTCGCCGACCTGGCCGCCGGCCTCCAGGCCAAGCGCGACCGGCTGTGCGAGGGGCTGCGCGCCGCAGGTCTGGAGGTGTTCGAGCCGGAGGGCACCTACTTCGTCACGACCGACATCCGGTCGGTGGGCGGCGACGACGGCCTGGAGTTCTGCCTCCGGCTGCCCGAGCGCTGCGGCGTCGTCGCGGTTCCCAACCAGGTGTTCTACGACCATGTCGAGGCCGGGAGGCACCTCGTGCGGTGGGCCTTCTGCAAGACCGACGAAGTCATCGACGAGGCGGTCGCGCGACTACGCATCGGTCTTGCCGGCAACGCGTAGCGTGGACGTCATGATCGAGTCCACTGTCGCTCCGTTCTCCTTCGAGGAGGTCGCGCTCGCGACCCGGAACCGGGGGATGCCGCTCGAGGCACTGCGGTACGACATCACGCCGACCGGCCTGCACTACCTGTTGGTGCACTTCGACATCCCCTACATCGAGCCCGCCGACTGGCGGTTGCGGGTCGGCGGCAACGTCGACCATCCGCAGACGTTGACGCTGTCCGAGGTGATGGCGCTGCCTGCGCGGACCGAGACGGTCACGATGGAGTGCGCCGGCAACGGCCGGGCCAGGATGAGCCCGCGCTCCTTCAGCCAGCCGTGGCTGCTGGAGGCGGTCGGCACCGCGGAGTGGACGGGTACGTCGCTGCGGAACGTGCTCGACGCGGCCGGGGTTCGCGACGACAGCATCGAGATCGTCTTCACGGGGGCCGACCACGGCGCGCAGGAGGACGTCGAGCACGACTACGCCCGGAGCCTGCCGCTCGCCGAGACCGCCCGTGACGACGTGCTGCTCGCCTGGGAGATGAACGGCCGGCCGTTGGAGCCCCAGCACGGGGCGCCGCTGCGGCTCCTCGTGCCGGGCTGGTACGGCATGACCAGCGTCAAGTGGCTGACGCGCCTCGACGCGGTGACCCGGCCCTTCGACGGCTACCAGCAGAGCCGGGCCTACCGGTTCCAGCGGGACGACGACGATCCCGGTGAGCCGCTCTCCCGGATGCGCGTGCGCGCGCTGATGATCCCGCCGGGCTTCCCGGACTTCCCGGAGCGCAGGCGCACCCTCGCCGCGGGTACGACGATCCTGCGCGGGCGGGCCTGGTGCGGAACGGCGCCGGTGGCGAAGGTCGAGGTCGGCATCGACGGCGTGTGGCACGACGCCGAGCTGCGGCCCGGCGCCGGACGCTATGCCTGGTCGGAGTGGCAGCTCACCTGGGAGGCGACGCCCGGCGAGCACGTGCTCAGCTGTCGTGGCACCGACGCCGACGGGTGCACCCAGCCCGACGTCGCGCCCTGGAACGTGCAGGGGATGGCCAACAACCTCGTGCAGGAGGTCGTCGTCTCGGTCACCGGCTGACGACGCTCACCGGCAACACCCGGGGGATCGAGGGGGATCACCAGGGGCCGTGCTGCGGCTGCTGCGGTGGAGGCGGCGGCCCGTAGCCGTAGCCGTGCGGACCGGCCGTCGGCCTCCGGCGGGCGTACCACTCGCGCGACGCGGGCAGCAGCAGCAGCACCGCCACCGCAGCGACGTACCCGATGGCGAAGACCACCGCCAGCTCCCCGGTGAGCAGCGCGACAAGCTGGAGCGCGCAGTAGAGCCCGGCCATCACGATCAGGGCGATCCGCGCCCAGTTGGCCCGTCGCCACGCGAAGACCGACACCGCTCCCACGACCAGGCCCCAGACGAGCAGCACCGCACCGACCACACGCAGCAAGGTGCTGAGGTCGGCGTTGCTGAAGTTCGGGTCGTTCAGCTCGGACGCGAAGGCGTCGAGCACCTGCTGGTTCCCGGCCAGAGCCAGGCAGACCAGGCCGATGAGGGCCAGCAGCGCGACCCCGATCCAGGTCATGATCAGCGCGCTGACCACCGTCGCCGGTCGCCGGTCGGGGTCGGTGGCATAAGGGTTGGGTGCGCCGTAGTAGCCGTGCTGCGGGCCGTAACTCGGCGGCGTGCCGTAACCGGGAGGCTGCTGCCCGTAACCCTGCTGCCCGTAACCCTGCTGGCCATAGGGCTGCTGCTGGCCGTAACCCTGCTGCCCGTAGTGCTGACCGTACGGCTGCTGACCGTAGGCCGGGTGCTGCTCGGGCGACCCCTGCGGCGGCTCGCCCTGCGGCGGCTCCCCCTGCGGCGGCTCCCCCTGCGACGGCTGCTGGGACCCGCCCTCCGGGCGGCCGAAGCCGTAGTACGGCCCGGGCCGTGTGGGCTGGTCCTCCGTCCCAGGCTGCCCCGTGCCCGGCTGCCCGGTGTCGGGGTGTTCGCCCTGGCCGGCCTGGTCCCCCTGCCCGGCCGGCTCGCCCGGTTGCTCGCGTGCTCCGGGCTCCTCGTCGTCCCGAGGGGACCACGGGTCCCGCGACCTGTCGTCGGACATGCGCTCATCCTCCCTGAACCAGGCGCGTACGTCAGGCTTCCACAGCAGACCCACGGCATAGGCGACGAACAAGCCCGCCACCAGGCCGAGCCACCCGCCGAAGACACCGAGCAGCGCGATCGGCCCGCCCACCACGGTCAGGCCGATCCGCGACGCCTGGTGGCCGTTGCGGACGTAGACACCGAGCACGATGGCCGCGACGCAGCAGGCCGCCAGCACCATCTGCGTCGCGTGCACCATCGCGATGACGTCGTCGACCCTGATCTGGCCTCCGGCCCACGCGTCCTCCACCTGGCGCTCGAGCTCGGCGCGTTGCCCGGCCGAGCGGATCTGCGCGCTCGCGTAGAACGTCGCCCCCAGCGCGCCGGCGGCACCGAGGATGGTCAAGGTCGACGAACGCACGACCTCCCGCGGACGTTCGGTCTGCTGCTCACTCACAGCAGACATCCCATCATGCGGGGCGTACCTCCAAGGCGTCCCCTTCGGCGGACAGCTCCACCACGACGGTCGAGCCGTCGCTGACCTCGCCGGCCAGCAGCTTGCGCGCGAGCTGGTCGCCGATGGCGCTCTGCACCAGCCGCCGCAGCGGGCGGGCGCCGTAGACCGGGTCGTAGCCGGTCGCCGCGAGCCACCTGCGTGCCTCGTCGCTCACCTGGAGGATGATCCGGCGGTCGGTGAGCCGCGCCGACAGCGCCTCGACCTGCAGGCCGACGATGCGATTGAGGTCCTCCGCCGTCAGGGCGTCGAACATCACGATCTCGTCGAGCCGGTTGAGGAACTCGGGCTTGAACGACTGCCGCACGACCGACATCACGGTCTCGCGTCGCTTCTCCTCCGGCATCGAGGTGTCCACCAGGTAGGTGGAGCCGAGGTTGGAGGTGAGGATCAGGATCGTGTTGCGGAAGTCGACCGTGCGCCCCTGGCCGTCGGTGAGCCGGCCGTCGTCGAGCACTTGCAGGAGCACGTTGAAGACCTCCGGGTGCGCCTTCTCGATCTCGTCCATGAGCACGACCGAGTAGGGGCGCCGCCGTACGGCCTCGGTGAGCTGGCCGCCCTCCTCGTAGCCGACGTAGCCCGGAGGGGCGCCGACCAGACGGGCGACGGAGTGCTTCTCGCCGTACTCGCTCATGTCGATGCGGACCATCGCCCGGTCGTCGTCGAAGAGGAAGCCGGCCAACGCCTTGGCCAGCTCGGTCTTGCCGACGCCGGTGGGGCCGAGGAAGAGGAACGACCCGGTCGGACGGTCGGGATCGGAGATGCCCGCACGTGCCCGGCGGACGGCGTCGGACACCGCGATCACGGCCGAGCGCTGACCAATCAGCCGCTTGCCGATCTCGTCCTCCATCCGCAGCAGCTTGCCCGTCTCGCCCTCGAGCAGCCGCCCGGTGGGAATGCCGGTCCACGCCGAGACCACCTCGGCGACCTCGTCGGGACCCACGACCTCGCGGACCATCGGGTCGATGCTCTCCGCGGTCTCGGATGCCAGCTTGAGCTCGTCCTCGAGCGCGGGGATCTCGCCGTAGTTGAGCCGGCTGGCGAGCTCCCAGCTGCCCTCGCGCTGGGCGCGTTCGGCCTGCGTGCGCAGCTCGTCGATCTGGGTCTTGATCTCCCCGACCCGGTTGAGGCCCTGCTTCTCCTTCTCCCAGCGGGCCTCCAGGCCGCGCAGCTCCTCCTCCTTGTCGGCGAGCTCCTCGCGCAGCTTGGCCAGCCGCTCCTTCGACGCCTCGTTGGCCTCGGAGGCCAGGTGGAACTCCTCCATGCGCAACCGGTCGACGGCGCGCCGCAGCTCGTCGATCTCGACCGGGCTGGAGTCGATCTCCATCCGCAGCCGGCTGCTGGCCTCGTCCACCAGGTCGATCGCCTTGTCGGGGAGCTGGCGGCCGGGGATGTAGCGGTGCGACAGGGTCGCGGCTGCCACCAGTGCGGCGTCCTCGATGACGACCTTGTGGTGCGCCTCGTAGCGCTCCTTCAGGCCACGCAGGATGGCCACGGTGTCCTCGACGCTGGGTTCGCCGACGAAGACCTGCTGGAAGCGTCGCTCGAGCGCAGCGTCCTTCTCGATGCTCTCGCGGTACTCGTCCAGGGTGGTCGCGCCGATCATGCGCAGCTCACCACGCGCGAGCATCGGCTTGAGCATGTTGCCGGCGTCCATGGTCGAGTCGCCGCTCGCGCCCGCGCCGACCACGGTGTGCAGCTCGTCGATGAAGGTGATGATCCGGCCCTCGCTGGCCTTGATCTCCTCCAGCACCGCTTTCAGCCGCTCCTCGAACTCGCCGCGGTACTTCGCGCCGGCGAGCATCGCGCCGAGGTCCAGGGCGACGAGGGCGCGCTCGCGCAGCGACTCCGGCACGTCGCCGGCCACGATGCGCTGCGCCAGACCCTCGACCACCGCGGTCTTGCCGACACCGGGCTCGCCGATCAGCACCGGGTTGTTCTTGGTACGCCGCGACAGCACCTGCACCACTCGGCGGATCTCGGCGTCACGGCCGATGACCGGGTCGAGCTTGCCGTCGCGCGCCTGCGCGGTGAGGTCGAGGCCGTACTTCTCCAGCGCCTGGTAGGTGCCCTCCGGGTCCTTGGTGGTCACGCGCGCCGAGCCCCGCACCTCCGCGAACGCCTCGAGCAGCGCGTCGGCGGTCGCCCCTACCTCGGTCAGCAGGCTCTTGGCAGAGCTGTCGACCGTGGCCAGACCCACCAGCACGTGCTCGGTGGAGACGTACTCGTCGCCGAGTGCCGTCGCCCGGTCCTGCGCGGCCTCCATAGCCTGGATCAGCGCGCGGCTGGTCCCGGGTGTGCTGACGGTCGACCCGCTCGCGGCGGGCAGCTTCGCGACCAGGTCCGCGGCGCGGCGGCGTACCTGGGCGGTGTCGGCACCCACGGCCTGCAGCAGGGCAGGGGCGGTGCTCTCGGGCTGGTCGAGCAGGGCGAGCAGCAGGTGCGCCGGCTCGACAGCCGGGTTGCCGGCAGAGTTCGCCTGGCGGACCGCGGCGGCGAGCGCCTCGGAGCTGCGGGTGGTGAGCTTGTTGACGTCCAAGATGGCCCCCTACAGGTGCGTGCTTCAGGTGTACACCTGCTGCAACATCCGCAAAGTTGAGTCCATTCCGCTCAACTCTGCCCCGTTCAGACGCCACGCGTCAATCCTGCGGGCAGGAGGCGTCACTCGTACGGAGGCCGTGTTCAGGCGGGGCGACGCTCGACGTGCGGCATGCACGTCTCAGCCGCGCCTCGATAGAACCTCGGCCAGCTGAAGCGTCTCGACTGGTCGGGCTCGAGCCGCAGGTCGGCGATCCGCTCGCCGACCACCCGGGAGTCGGCGTCGACGGTGACGACCGTGACGGTGTAGACCATCGGCTCGCCGGCGGAGTTGGTCACATGGCCGCTGGCCTTCCACTGCCCGCTGTCGAGACGGGTGCAGGAGAAGTTCGCCAGATCGGCGGGCGCGACCTCGGCTGCACCGTTCTCGCTCCGGGCCTCGTCCCGGTCGGCATCGGACGCCGAGGCCGTCGGGGCGGACCGCCCTTGCCCGCTCGTCTCGTCGTCGCCACCGCACCCGACCAGCAGGAGCACACCGGCCGTGAGCCAGCACACGGCCAGGCCCCGGGACGACCTGGGGTGCGGGTACGTCGTACGCACGTCGACAGTCTCGCCTGCTGGACGGTCGTATTCGCGGACAACGCGCCGGGCCGCGTAACCTACGGAGCCGTAGGTAACGCCACCGGAGGGAGCCGAGCATGCCTACCCAGATGACCCAACAACAGCTTCTGCTCGAGCTCGAACCCGTCGTCGCAGGCGAGCTCAACCGCCACATCCCGATGGCCAAGGAGTGGTTCCCGCACCAGTACGTCCCGTGGAGTGAGGGCCGCAACTTCGACGGCCCGCTCGGCGGCGACCCGTGGGCCGAGGACCAGTCCGAGCTCTCCGACGTCGCCCGTTCAGCGCTGATCGTCAACCTGCTCACCGAGGACAACCTGCCCAGCTACCACCACGAGGTCGCGGTGCTCTTCGGCCGCGACGCCGCATGGGGCGACTGGGTGCACCGTTGGACGGCCGAGGAGGGCCGGCACGGCACGGCGATCCGCGACTACCTGGTGGTCAAGCGGGCCGTCGACCCGGTCGAGCTGGAGCGGGCACGCATGACGCACATGAGCCAGGGCTACGAGTCGGCGCACTCCGAGGACCTCATCCGGTCGCTCGCGTACGTGTCCTTCCAGGAGCTTGCCACCCGGGTCTCGCACCGCAACACCGGCAAGGCCACCGGTGACCCTGTCGCCGACCAGCTGCTGACCCGGATCGCGGCGGACGAGAACCTGCACATGGTCTTCTACCGCAACCTGCTGAAGGCGGCACTCGACCGGGCACCGGACCAGACGATGCGGGCGATCACCGACGTCGTGAAGACCTTCGAGATGCCGGGCGCGGACATCCCCGGGTTCCAGCGCAAGGCTGTGCAGATCGCCGTGGAGGGCATCTACGACCTGCGGCAGCACCGCGACGAGGTCGTGCTTCCGGTGCTGAAGTTCGCGAAGGTGTTCGACATCGAGGGCCTCTCCGAGGAAGGCCAGCGGGCACGCGACGAGCTGTCGACGTTCCTCGCCGACCTCGACAAGCAGGCCAGCCGCTTCGAGGAGAAGCGCGACACCCTCAAGGCGCGAATGGCCTCCCGCGGCTGACCGTCCGTCACCCACCGGGGCGACGTGGGGGCGTCTACGCGCGGTAGCGGCGGACGAAGGCCTGCTGGCGGACGGCAGGCAGGTTCGAGCCGGTCGACAACGCCGCCTCCGCGACCTCCAGGGCGGCCTCGAGCTGGGCGGTGCGCTGGCGCAGGCTGGCCACCTCCTGCTGCAGCTCGAGGATCTTGCGGACGCCCTCGAGCCCGATGCCCTGGCCGGTGAGCCGTGCGACCTCGCGGAGCTGCTCGATGTCGTGCCAGGAGTAGCGCCGCCCGCCACCGCCGGTGCGGCCCGGGCTCACCAGGCCGATGCGGTCGTAGCCGCGCAGCGTCTGCGGGTGCATGCCGGCGAGCTCGGCCGCCACGCTGATCACGAAGATCGGCGCGTCCTCGCGGACGAACTCGAAGCCGCTCATGCACCCGCCTTGCTGAACAGGTCGGCTCGCGGGTCGCTGCCCGCCGACTGGGCCCGCAGCGCCTCGACGGCGGCACGGGCGTCGTCGGACAGCCGATCGGGCACCACGACCTCGACGGTCACGAGCAGGTCGCCCTTGCTGCCGTCCTTGCGGGGTGCACCGCGGCCGCGGACCCGGAAGGTCCGACCGTTGGGGGTGCCCGCGGGGATCCTGAGCTTCACCGGTGCGCCGCCCAGCGTCGGCACCTTGATCTCCGCGCCCAGCGCCGCCTCGTCGAAGGTGATCGGCGCGGTCAGCGTCAGGTTGTCGCCGGACCGCCCGAAGACCGGGTGCGGCGAGACGCTCACCACGACGTAGAGATCCCCGGCCGGGCCGCCACGCTCGCCGGGTGCGCCCTTGCCGCGCAGCCGGATGCGCTGCCCGTCCTTGACTCCCGCCGGGATGCGCACCTGCATGGTGCGGGTGGAGGTCGCCCGTCCCGACCCGCGGCAGGTCGGGCACGGGTCGGTGACCACCAGTCCACGCCCGCGACACTCGCGGCACGGCTCGGTCATCGCGAAGACGCCGCCCTCGCTCGAGGTCTGCATGCCGGTGCCGTGGCAGTTGGGGCACACGGTGGGCACGGTGCCGCTGCGTGCACCGGTGCCCGAGCAGTCGCGGCACGGCGAGTCACCGGTCATGCGCAGCGGCACGGTGACACCCTCGACGGCCTCGCGGAACGAGATCGTCGTGCTGGCCTCGACGTCGGCACCCCGGCGGGGCTGCGGGCTCCTGCGGCGTTGCCCGCCGCCGCCACCGAAGATGTCACCGAGCAGGTCGCCGATGCCGCCCTGCCCCGCATCGCCGCCGCGGCTGCCGAAGATGTCGCCGAGGTCGAAGGTGGTGGTCCCGCCGCCACCGCCGCGGGGCGCGCGGAACCCTCCGGTGCCCGCACCGAACAGGGTGCGGGCCTCGTCGTACTCCTTGCGCTTGGCGGGGTCCGACAGCACGGAGTAGGCCTCGCTGATCGCCTTGAAGCGGTCCTCGGCGGCCCGGTCCCCGGGCCTGGAGTCGGGGTGGCTCTCCCGCGCGAGCTTGCGGTAGGCCTTCTTGATGGCGTCGGCGTCCGCGTCCTTGGGCACGCCGAGCACCTGGTAGAAGTCCTTCTCCAGCCAGTCACTCATGCTCACGCGCTCTCACCTCCCCGGCTGTGCTGTCCATGATGCCTGCTGGTCAGGCCTCGTCGCCGTTGCCGGCAGCGTCACCGTCCTCCGCCGCAGGCTCCTCGACCGGGTCGACGACCGACACGCGGGCCGGCCGGAGGATGCGCTCACCGATCCGGTAGCCGGGCTGCAGGATGGCCTGGCAGGTGGGGCGGTCCACGTCCTCGGAGTGCGCGTGCATCAACGCCTCGTGCACCCGCGGGTCGAACTCCTCACCCGCTTCGCCGAACTGGACCAGGCCCAGACCGGAGACCGTGCGCCACAGCGAGTCGGCCACGGCCTTGAAGCCGCCCTCGAGCTCACCGTGCTCCCGCGCCCGCTCGATGTCGTCGAGCACCGGGAGCATCGCCGACAGCACGCTGCCGACCGAGGTCTCCCGGACCACCTCGCGGTCGCGGTCGACCCGGCGCTTGTAGTTGACGTACTCCGCCTGCAGCCGCTGCAGGTCGGCGGTGCGCTCCGCCAGGGCGGTCTCGAGCGCCGCCGTGTCGGTGGCGCCGGTCTCGCCCGCCTCGGCCTCAGCCTCCGCCGCGGCCGGCTCGGTGTCGGTCTCGCCGGGAGCCGCAGCGGGCTGCTGCGGCTCCCGGACCTCGCCGGTCTCGGGATCGATGCGGCGGCGGTCACGCACGACCGGCTCGTCGACCTGTCCTTCGATGGGCTCGTCGAAACCGTCGGTCACTTCTGCTCGCCCTCGTTCGGGTTGTCCTCGTCCACGACCTCGGCGTCGACGACGTCCTCGCCACCGGCCTCGGACGCGGCGCCCTCGGTCGGCGCACCGGCCGTCGCGGCCTCGCCCTCGGGCGCGTTGGCGTACATCGCCGCGCCCATCTTCTGGCTGGACTCGGCCAGCTTGGCCGCAGCCGTCTTGATGGTGTCGGTGTCGTCGCCCTCGAGCGCGGACTTCAGCGCGGCCACGTCGGCCTCGACCTCGGACTTCACGTCGTCGGGCAGCTTGTCACCGTTGTCGGCGATGAACTTCTCGGTCGTGTAGATCGCGCCGTCGGCCTGGTTGCGTACCTCGACCTCCTCGCGGCGCTTGCGGTCCTCGTCGGCGTACTGCTCGGCGTCGCGGACCATCCGGTCGATCTCCTCCTTGGACAGCGCCGAGCCGCCGGAGATCGTCATCGACTGCTCCTTGCCGGTGCCGCGGTCCTTGGCGGAGACGTGCACGATGCCGTTGGCGTCGATGTCGAAGGTGACCTCGATCTGCGGCACGTTGCGCGGTGCCGGCGGCAGGCCGGTGAGCTCGAAGTTGCCGAGCGGCTGGTTGGCCGCCCACATCTCGCGCTCGCCCTGCGCAACCTTGATCTCCACCGAGGGCTGGTTGTCCTCGGCCGTGGTGAACACCTCGGACCGCTTGGTCGGGATCGTGGTGTTGCGCTCGATCAGCTTGGTCATCACGCCGCCCTTGGTCTCGATCCCGAGGGTCAGCGGGGTGACGTCGAGCAGCAGCACGTCCTTGACGTCACCGGCCAGCACGCCCGCCTGGATCGCGGCGCCGATGGCCACAACCTCGTCGGGGTTGACGCCCTTGTGCGGGTCCTTGCCCTTGGTCAGGTCGCGCACCAGGTCGGTGACGGCCGGCATCCGGGTCGAGCCGCCCACGAGGATCACGTGGTCGATCTTCTTGACGTCGATGCCGGCGTCCTTGATCACCTGCTGGAACGGCTCCTTGGCTCGGTCGAGCAGGTCGGAGGTCATCCGCTGGAACTCCGAGCGGCTGAGCTTCTCCTCGAAGTGCAGCGGACCCTCTGCGCCGGCAGTGATGTAGGGCAGGTGGATGGTGGTCTCTGAGGAGGCGGACAGCTCGATCTTGGCCTTCTCCGCGGCCTCCTGCAGACGCTGACCGGCGATCTTGTCCTTGCCCAGGTCGATGCCGTGGGCGTTCTGGAACTTCTTGACCATCCAGTCGACGATCCGGGCGTCCCAGTCGTCACCACCGAGGTGGTTGTCACCGTTGGTGGCCTTGACCTCGACGACACCGTCGCCGATCTCGAGCAGCGACACGTCGAACGTGCCGCCGCCGAGGTCGAAGACCAGGATGGTCTGGTCGTGCTCCTTCTCCAGGCCGTAGGCGAGCGCCGCCGCGGTCGGCTCGTTGACGATCCGCTGCACGGTCAGGCCGGCGATCTCCCCGGCCTCCTTGGTCGCCTGACGCTGGGCGTCGCTGAAGTACGCCGGGACGGTGATGACGGCGTCGGTCACCGACTCGCCGAGGTAGGCCTCGGCGTCGCGCTTGAGCTTCTGCAGGACGAAGGCCGAGATCTGCTGCGGCGTGAAGTCCTTGTCGTCGACCGAGCGCTTCCAGCTGGTGCCCATCTCGCGCTTGACCGAGCGGATCGTGCGGTCGACGTTGGTCACCGCCTGCCGCTTGGCGACCTCGCCGACGAGCACCTCGCCGTTCTTGGCGAAGGCCACGACCGACGGTGTCGTGCGTGCACCCTCGGCGTTGGGGATGACGGTGGGCTCGCCACCTTCGAGTACGGCAACGACGGAGTTGGTCGTGCCGAGGTCGATACCGACCGCGCGGGCCATGAGCGTTACCTCCGAAAAGTTGAGCGATACAGACGCAAGTCTCGAGGTTCGACTCCGGGTCGTCAAATCAAGTTGAGTCCGGATGGCTCAAGTCTTACAGATGGCACAACGGCACAGCAGCCGCGGTTTGTTCCCGCCCACCGGTGGCTAAGGTTCCGGGATCATGGACCTGCTGGGCGAGATCTGGGACCGGGTGCTGGCCACCCAGGCACCCCCGCCCGCCGGCGTGGTGCTCGCCACCGGCGCCGTCGCCGTCGTGGCCGTCCTCCTCCGGCCTGCCTGGTCGCTGACCCGGCACGTCGTCACGATCGCCCACGAGGGGGCGCACGGCGTCGCGGCCGCGCTGACCGGGCGGCGGCTGGAGGGCATCCGGCTACACTCCGACACCTCCGGCCTCACCGTGTCCTCGGGCAAACCCCGTGGGCCGGGCATGGTGGCGACCGCCGCTGCGGGGTACGTCGGACCCGCGCTGATCGGGCTCGGGGCCGCGTGGCTGCTCAGCACCGGCCGGCCGGTGGCGGTGCTGTGGCTGGTGCTGGTCGCGCTCGCGCTGCTGCTGGTGCAGATCCGCAACTTCTTCGGGCTGTGGTCGGTGCTGGTCACGGGAGCGGCCGTCTTCGCCGCCTCGTGGTGGCTGTCGGAGACCGCGCAGGCGGCGTTCGCCTACCTGCTGACCTGGTTCCTGCTGCTCGCCGCCCCGCGCCCGGTGCTGGAGATGCAGGCGGAGCGGCGGCGGCGCCGTACCCGCAGCTCCGACGCCGACCAGCTGGCCCGGCTCACCCGGATACCGGCGGTCGTGTGGGTAGCGGTGTTCCTCGTCGCCACGGTCGGCGCGCTGCTGCTCGGAGCCGGCTGGCTGCTCAGCCTGGTGGGATGAGGTCCGGGCGCTCGAACATCTGCGCGGTCGCGCGCGCGGTCGGGGTGCCCTTGTCGGGGTCGGCGCCGGCGTCGAGGAGGACCTGCACGACCTCGTCCTCCCCCTTGAAGACGACACCCGCCAGGGGGCTCTGACCGCGGTCGTTGAGCCGGTCGACGTCGGCGCCGCGCTCGATCAGCGCCCGCACCGTCTCGGGGTGCCCGTTGTAGGCGGCCAGCATCAGCAGCGTGTTGCCCGAGGTGTCGGCCATGTCGACCGGCACACCGGCGTCGAGCAGCGGGGTGAGCTGCGCGGCGTCGCCCCGGCGTGCCATGTCGAGCATCTGCTGCGCCAGCTCGACGGCACGCGGGTCGATCTCGGGCCCGGTCTCGTCGCTCACCTGCTCATCCAACCACCGGCCGGCCCGCCTGCCACACCGAGGCGACGAGCGGCACCCCCGGACGGTAGGACAGGTGCAGGTGGGTCGGCGCCTCCAGCAGGACGAGGTCGGCCCGGGCCCCCACGCCGAGCCTGCCCACGTCGTCGCGCTGCAGCGCAGCCGCGCCTCCCGCGGTCGCCGACCACAGCGCCTCCGCCGGGGTCATGTGCATCTCCCGCACGGCCAGCGCCACGCACAGCGCCATCGACGACGAGTAGCACGACCCCGGGTTGCAGTCGCTGGCCAGCGCCACGGTCGCGCCCGCCTCGAGCAGCCGCCGGGCATCCGGGTACGGCGATCGGGTGGAGAACTCGACACCGGGCAGCAGCGTCGCCACGGTGCCGGTACCCGCCAACGCGGCGATGTCGGCGTCGTCCAGGTAGGTGCAGTGGTCGACCGCGGCGGCCCCCACCTCGCACGCCAGCTGCACGCCGGGCCCCGGCCCCAGCTGGTTCGCGTGCACGCGCGGGGTCAGCCCCCTGGCGCGCCCGGCCTCCAGCACCGTGCGGGACTGGTCGACGTCGAAGGCACCGCGCTCGCAGAAGACGTCGACCCAGCGGGCATGGTCGACGCAGGCGTCCAGCATCGGGCCGGTGACCAGGTCGACGTACCCGTCGGGGTCGTCGGCGAACTCCGGCGGCACGATGTGCGCCCCGAGGAAGGTGGTCTCCGGGGTGAACTGGCGAGCCACGGCCAGCGAACGGGCCTCGTCGGCGACACTGAGCCCGTAGCCGCTCTTGATCTCGACCGTCGTGGTGCCCTGCCGGCGCATCTCCTCGACGTGCCGCGAGACCTGGGCGGTCAGCTGCTCGTCGGTGGCCGCCCGGGTCGCGGCGACGGTCGTGCGGATCCCGCCGGCGGCGTAGCGTTCGCCCGACATCCGCGCCGCGAACTCCTCGGCCCGGTCCCCCGCGAAGACCAGGTGGCTGTGGGAGTCGACGAATCCCGGGATCACCGCCCGCCCGCCGGCGTCGACGACCGCGTCGGCGTCGGGGGACGACGCCGCGGGGCCGACCCACGCCACCCGGGACCCCTCGACGACCATCGCCGCGTCCCGCAGCAGGCCGAGCGCCGAGCCGTCACCCACGCCGGGGTCACAGGTCACCAGCTCGGCGATCCCCGTGATCAGGGTCGTGGTCACGCATCGGCTCCGATCGCCTCGATGGCGCGGGCCAGCGCATGGCCCACTCCGCCCGTCTCCACGACCCGCCCGCTCGCGACGACGTGGCTGATGTCTGCTGCCGTCGCGGCGTAGACCGCGGTCTCGAGGCCACCACCGGTGCCGGCCGTGCGCGGCGTCTGCGTGTCGATGGTCACGAGGTCGGCCCACGCGCCGGGGACGATCGCACCGGCGTCGCCGTGGCCCAGCGAGTAGTGGCCGAGGCTGGTCGCGGCGTCCAGCAGCTCCTCGGCCCGCCAGTGCCCGCGCCACTGCGTCTGCAGGCGCTCGTCGAGCTCGACCGCGCGCATCTCCTCGCCGAAGTCGATCACGGCGTGCGAGTCCGAGCCCAGCGTCAGCGGGGCACCCGCCGCGTGCAGCTGCCGCGACGGGCCGATGCCGTCGGCGAGATCGCGCTCGGTCGTCGGACAGAGGCAGGCATGCGTGCCCGACCCGCCGAGGAGGTCGATGTCACGTGAGGTGAGGTGGGTGGCGTGCACCGCGGACGTCCGCGGTCCGAGCGCACCCGACTCGTGGAGAACCTCGGTCGGCGTCACGCCGTAGGCCGCCACGCACGCCTCGTTCTCGGCCATCTGCTCGGACAGGTGCACGTGCAGGGGCGCGTCGTGGTGCGCGGCCCACTCCGAGACGATCGGCACCTGTTCTCTGGGGACGGCGCGCACCGAGTGCACCGCCGCGCCGACGACGACGTCGGCGGCGTCGGCGTACCGCGCGCGCAGGTCGTCGACCCGCGCGGCCCACCCCTCCGCGTCGCCGTCGCTGAACCGTCGCTGGGTGGCGTCCGGTGGCTCGCCGACTCCGGCCGTGAGGTAACAGGTGTCGAGCAGGGTGATCCGCAGCCCCGCCTCACGCGCGGCCTGGATGAGCGCCTCACCCATCACGTTGGGATCGGAGTACGGCCTGCCGCCGCTGCCGTGGTGCAGGTAGTGGAACTCGCCGACGCAGGTGATGCCGGCCGCGGCCATCTCGGCGTACACGGCGCGGGCGAGGGCCAGGTAGCAGTCGGGGTCGAGGCGGCCGGCGAGGCGGTACATCTGCTCCCGCCAGGTCCAGAACGTGCCGCTCTCGGTCTGGGTGCGGCCGCGCAGCGCGCGGTGGAACGCGTGGCTGTGGCAGTTCGCGAAGCCGGGCAAGGTCAGCCCGTGCAGCCGGGTCGAGGTCGCCGGGGGAGCCGCGACGCCGGTCACCACGTCGACGAAGCGGCTGCCGTCGACCGTCACCAGGACGTCGTCCTCGACCTCCCCCACACCGAGCCACGCGTGCTGCAGCCAGAAGGTCCTCACCCGTGTCACCCTGCCAGGTCGGACAGTACGGCGGTCAACGCCGCGACGCCGGCCAGGCAGTCGGCGTGCTCCGCGTGCTCGGCGGGCGAGTGCGAGACGCCCGTCGGGTTGCGCACGAAGAGCATCGCCGTCGGGATGCCTGCGAGCGCCAGCACCCCCGCGTCGTGGCCGGCGCCGGTGGGGATGACCGGGGCGTCGTCGAGCCGCGCGGACAGGCGCGCAGCAAGGTCGCGGTCGAACGTCGTCGCGGGTGACTCCGACTCGGTGGTCATGGTCACGGAGGTGCCGTGCTGCGCGGCCTGCTGTCTCGCCCGTCGTTCGACCTCCGCGACCAACCGGCGTAGCTCGTCCTCCGACCCGGCACGCGCGTCCAGCCAGGCCCGCACCAACGAGGGCACCGCGTTGGTGCCGTTGGGCTCGACCTCGAGCCGGCCGAACGTCGCGCGCAGGTCATCGGCCCGCGCCTGCTCGGCCGCGGCCAGCGCCGCCGTGGCGTAGGTGAGCATCGGGTCGCGCCGGTCGGCCATCCGGGTGGTGCCGGCGTGGTTCGCCTCCCCGGCCAGGTCGAAGCGGTAGCGGCCGTGCGGCCAGATCTGGCTGCCCACGCCGATCGCACGTCCGCGGTCGACCAGGTCACGGCCCTGCTCGACGTGCAGCTCGACGAACGTGCCGACCAGCGACAACAGCTCGTCGTCGCGGCCGACCGCATCGGGGTCGTGCCCGGCCGACCGGAGCACGTCGTACATGCGGTGCCCGTCCGTGTCCCGCAGCCCCAGAGCGCTGTCCCGGTCCAGGCTGCCGGTCAGGAGGCGCGAACCCGCGCAGGCGATGCCAAAACGGGCGCCCTCCTCGTCGACGAAGTTGACGACGGCGACCGGCCGGGTCGGTCGAAGGCCGGCGGCCCGGGCCGCATCGACCGCGGCGAACGCGGAGACGACCCCGAGCGGCCCGTCGAAGGCGCCCCCCTCCGGCACCGAGTCCAGGTGTGACCCCATGACCAGGGCGTCACCGGCCGTCGGGCTCCCCCACCAGGCCCACTGGTTGCCGTTGCGATCGACGTTCAGCTCCATGCCGCGGCCGTCGGCCTCGGCGGTGAACCACTCGCGCATGGTGTGGTCGGCATCCGTCCACACGAAGCGCCGGTAGCCGCCGGTCGCGGGGTTGCGGCCGACGGCATGCAGGTCCGCCCACATCCGGTCGAACTCTGCGGCAGCGATCTCCACGGCTCAGCCCTCCCGCATCGGGATCCGCACGTGCCGCTGCTCCGCGACCGCCACCGCCTCGTCGTACCCGGCATCCACGTGCCGGATCACGCCCATGCCCGGGTCGTTGGTGAGCACGCGGGCGGCCTTCCGGCCGGCGAGCTCGGTGCCGTCGACCACGCAGACCTGGCCGGCGTGGATGGAGCGGCCCATGCCCACCCCGCCGCCGTGGTGGATGGAGACCCAGGAGGCACCCGAGGCCACGTTGACCATGGCGTTGAGCAGCGGCCAGTCCGCGATCGCGTCGGAGCCGTCCAGCATCCCCTCGGTCTCGCGGTACGGCGAGGCCACCGACCCGCAGTCGAGGTGGTCGCGTCCGATCGCGAGCGGTGCAGACACCTCCCCGGAGGCAACCATGGCGTTGAACCGCTCGCCGGCCTTGTCCCGCTCGCCGTAGCCCAGCCAGCAGATCCGGGCGGGCAGGCCCTGGTAGTGCACCTTCTGCCCGGCCTGCTCGATCCAGCGCGCGAGCCGCTCGTTGTCGGGGAACATCTCGAGCACGGCGCGGTCGGTGGCGGCGATGTCCTTCGGGTCGCCGGACAGAGCCGCCCAGCGGAACGGGCCTTTGCCCTCACAGAACAGCGGACGGATGTAGGCCGGCACGAAGCCCGGGTAGTCGAAGGCCCGGGCGTACCCGCCGAGCTTGGCCTCGGCGCGCAGCGAGTTGCCGTAGTCGAAGACCTCAGCGCCCGCGTCGGCGAACCCGACCATCGCCTCGCAGTGCCGCGCCATCGACTCGCGGGCCCGCTCGGTGAAGCCGGCCGGGTCCTTCTCGCGCTCGCTCACCCAGTCCTCGAAGGCGATGCCCGAGGGCAGGTACATCAGCGGGTCATGCGCGGAGGTCTGGTCGGTGACGATGTCGATCGGGGCCGACCGCGCGAGCAGCTCGGGCACCAGGTCGGAGGCGTTGCCGAGGACCCCGACCGACAGCGGTCGGCGAGCGTCGCGCGCCTCGACCGCCAGCTCCAGTGCGTGGTCGAGGGAGTCCGCGCGCACGTCGAGGTAGCGGTGCCCCAGCCGGCGCTGGATCCGCGACTCGTCGACCTCGATGCAGATGCACACGCCGTCGTTCATCGTCACGGCCAACGGCTGCGCCCCGCCCATGCCGCCCAGACCGGCGGTGAGCGTGATGGTGCCGGCCAGCGTGCCGTCGTAGCGCTTGTCCGCCACCGCGGCGAACGTCTCGAAGGTGCCCTGCAGGATCCCCTGGGTGCCGATGTAGATCCACGAGCCCGCGGTCATCTGCCCGTACATCATGAGGCCCATCGCCTCCAGTCGACGGAACTCCTCCCAGGTGGCCCAGTCGCCGACGAGGTTGGAGTTGGCGATGAGCACCCGCGGTGCCCACTCGTGGGTGCGCATCACACCCACCGGTCGCCCGGACTGCACCAGCATGGTCTCGTCCTCGCGCAACCCCTGCAGCGTGCGGACCATCGCGTCGAAGGACTTCCAGTCCCGCGCCGCCTTGCCGGAGCCGCCGTAGACCACCAGCTGCTCGGGATGCTCGGCCACCTCGGGGTCGAGGTTGTTCATCAGCATCCGCATCGGCGCCTCTGTCTGCCAGCTGCGGGCGGTCAGCTCCGTGCCACGGGGGGCTCGGATCGTGCGACTCATGGCGTTCCCTTCCCGATTCGTCTGTGGTGGTTGAGGTTTTTCGCGGTGTTCGACCGCAGACGGATCACCGGAGTGGACCGGTGACGGCTTCGACGGCGTCGAGGACCGCGCCGGAGGCGACCAGATCGACGGCGGCCTCGATCTCGGGAGCGAGGTGGCGGTCGGGGCCCGGGCCGGCGACCCGCTCCCGCACCGTCGCGAGTACGGCGGCGGTGGCGGGCGCCGGTGCGAGCGGAGCGCGCAGCTCCAATCCACGCGCGGCGGTGAGGATCTCGATCGCGAGCACCCGGGTGAGACCGTCCAGCGCCCGGCGCAGCTTGCGGGCGGCGGACCAGCCCATCGACACGTGGTCCTCCTGCATCGCGCTCGACGGGATCGAGTCCACGCTGGCCGGCGCGGCCAGCCGCTTGAGCTCGGAGACCACCGCCGCCTGGGTGTACTGCGCGATCATGTGGCCCGAGTCGACCCCCGGATCGTCAGCGAGGAACGGTGGCAGCCCGTGGCTGCGCGCCACGTCGAGGAACCGGTCGGTACGCCGCTCGGACATGCTTGCGACGTCGGCGACCGGGATCGCCAGGAAGTCCAGGGCGTAGGCCACCGGCGCCCCGTGGAAGTTGCCGTTGGACTCCACCCGCCCGTCGTCGAGCACCACCGGGTTGTCGACCGCGGCGGCGAGCTCGCGGGCGGCGACCATGCGGGTGTGCTCGAGCGTGTCGCGCGCCGCGCCGAGCACCTGCGGCGAGCACCGCAGCGAGTAGGCGTCCTGGACCACGGTGCAGTCAGGCCCCCGGTGCGACTCGATCACGCCCGAGCCGGCAAGGATGGCGCGCAGGTTCGCGGCGCTCGCGCCCTGGCCAGGGTGCGGGCGCAGCGCCTGCAGCTCCTCGGCGAACACCCGGTCGGTGCCCATCAAGGCCTCGACGCTCATGGCGGTGGCGACGTCGGCGACCTTCAGCAGGGCGGCCAGGTCGGCCTGGGCCAGCACCAGCATCCCGAGCATGCCGTCGGTGCCGTTGATGAGCGCGAGCCCCTCCTTGGCGGCGAGCTCGATCGGTTCGACGCCGATCTCGGCCAGCACCGCGTCCGCGGGGCGCAGGGTGCCTGCGGAGTCGCGGACGCTGCCCTCGCCGAGCAGCGCCAGCGCGCAGTGCGCCAGCGGCGCGAGATCGCCGGAGCAGCCGAGACTGCCGTACTCGTGCACGACCGGCGTGACGCCGTGGCTGAGCAGCGCAGCAATGGCCTGCGCCGTCTGCGGCCGGATTCCGGTGTGGCCCGTCGCCAGCGTCGAGAGCCGCAGCAGCATCAGCGCGCGCACGACCTCGCGTTCGACCTCCGGCCCGCTGCCGGCGGCGTGCGAGCGCACCAGCGATCTCTGCAGCTGGGCACGCAGATCGGTGGGGATGTGTCGCGTGGCCAGGGCGCCGAAGCCCGTGGAGACGCCGTACGCCGGTGTCGGCGCCGCCGCCAGCGCCTCGACGGCGGCTCGCGACTTCTCGATCGCGGACAGGGCGTCGTCCGACAACCTGACCGCCGCCCCGTGGCGCGCCACCGCGACGACGTCCTCGGGTGTGACGGGGCCGACACCGACCTCGACTGTGGCTGTGCTCATGCCCATATTCCACCGCCGGCCGAGGCCGGGGCACCACCCACCCACCGGCGATAGTGTCTCGTATCCGAGACACTGCTCTACGCTGGCCACGTGCCCAGCCGACCACGCGCACAGGTTCCGGCCGCGACCCGCACGCTGCGGGTGCTGACCTTCCTCGCCCGACAGCCGGAACCGGTGCCGGTCGACCGGATCGCAGCAGCGCTCGGCATGCCCCGCTCCTCGACCTACCACCTGCTGCGCACCATGGTCGACGAGGGCTTCTGCGTGCACCTGGAGGCGGAGCGACGGTTCGGCCTCGGCGTGGCGGCGTTCGAGGTCGGCTCGGGCTACACCCGGCAGGCGCCGCTGCAGCGGCTCACCCGTCCCCGGTTGGGTGCGTTGGTCGACCGACTCGGCCAGTCCGCGCACCTCGCCGTGCTGCACGGCCGCGAGGTGCTCTACGTCGTCGAGGAGCGTGTACCGGGACGCCCGCCCCTGGTGACCGACGTAGGGGTGCGGCTGCCCGCGCACCTCACCGCCAGCGGACGCGCGATCCTCGCAGCGCTGCCCTCGCGTCAGGTGCGCGCGCTGTTTCCCGACGCCGGCGCGTTCATCGACCGGCACGGCGTCGGGCCGACCACGCCGACCGCGCTGCGCGCACTGCTCGCCGACACCCGTCAGCGCGGCTACGCCGAGGAGGAGGGCGAGGTGACGCCCGGCCTGGCCTCGGTGGCCGCCGCGGTCCTCGACCACAACGGGCACCCGGTCGCGAGCGTGGCCGTCACCTTCGAGCAGGAGGGCACCGGCCCGCGCGAGCGCGAGCACTTCGCCGCCGCCGTCACGCGCTCGGCCGCAGAGATCACGCGCCGCGTCGCGGGTGGCGGCGCCACCGGCTGACGGCCGTCCTACTGTGGCCGACGTGGAGTTCCGTGAGGTGGTACGGCGACGCCGGATGGTGCGCACCTACACCGACGACCCGGTCGACCCCGCTGCCCTGGAGCGGATGCTGGAGCACGCCACCCGGGCACCGAGCGCCGGCAACAGCCAGGGCTGGGCCTTCCTCGTGCTCGACACCCCGGACGACGTGGCGCGCTTCTGGCGCGCCACCTCACCACCGGGTACGGCGGTCCGGCCGTCCCGCTGGCTGGAGGGGATGCGCCGGGCGCCGGTCGTGATCGTGCCCCTGTCGTGCAAGGACGCCTACCTCGACCGCTACGCCGAGGCCGACAAGGGCTGGACCGATCGCGACGAGACGCGGTGGGCGATGCCCTACTGGCACATCGACACCGGGATGGCGGCGCTGCTCGTCCTGCAGACCGCGGTCGACGAGGGCCTCGGCGCGTGCTTCTTCGGGATCCCGGTCGAGCGCACGGAGAGCTTCCGTGCCGAGTTCGGCGTACCCGACGACCACATGCCGATCGGCGCGATCACCGTGGGCCACGCCGCGCCGGACCGCCGGTCGCCCTCCCTGCGCCGCGGTCGCCGGCCGGTGGACGCGGTGGTGCATCGCCACCGCTGGTAGGTGGTGCCGGTATCGTCCGCGGATCATGGCCCTCTCCCTCAGCCCTCGCAACCTCAACCGCTACCGCCAGATCGCCATGCTGCTGCTCAAGCACGGCCGCAGCGACCTGGTGCGTTCGGCCGGTCTGAGCGACGTCGTCACCGACGACGTCAGGGCCGACGACGACCACGACGCCGCGCAGAGCCTGGCCGCCGACCTCGAGGCGATGGGCCCCACCTTCATCAAGCTGGGCCAGCTCGTGTCGTCGCGGGTCGACCTGCTCCCACCCGCCTACACCGACGCGCTGGCCCGACTCCAGGACGACGTGGAGCCGTTCGACTTCGCCGAGGTGGAGCGGACCGTCAGCACCGAGCTCGGCGTCCGCCTCTCCCGGGTGTTCCCACGCTTCGACGAGAAGCCGCTCGCTGCGGCCTCGCTCGGCCAGGTGCATCGGGCCACCACCCGGGACGGGAGGGAGGTCGTGGTCAAGGTGCAGCGTCCCGGCATCCGGACGCAGATCGCCGAGGACATGGAGGTGCTCGCACAGCTCGCCGAGGTCGTGGACGCGCACACCGAGCTCGGGCAACGCTACGGCGTCGGGGACATGCTCGAGCAGTTCCGCACGTCACTCATCGACGAGCTCGACTACCGGCAGGAGGCGCGCAACCTCGTCGCGCACCGCGACCTGCTGGCCGGGGGCCGGCACATCGTCGTGCCCGAGCCGATCGAGGACTTCACCACCAGTCGGGTGCTGACGATGGAGTACGTCCGTGGCCGCAAGATCACCGACGTCGGCCCGCTCGGCCATCTGGAGCTCGACGGCGCCACCCTGGCCGACGAGCTGTTCGGCTGCTACCTCCAGCAGGTCCTGCGATCGGGGGTGTTCCATGCCGACCCGCACCCGGGCAACGTGCTGCTGACCGACGACGGCCGCCTCGCACTGGTCGACGGCGGCATGGTCGCACGGCTGATGCCGACCACGCGTGAGCGGCTGGTCAAGCTGTTCATCGCCCTGTCCGACGGCAGGCCCGAGGACGTCGCCCGAGTGGCTCGGACACTGGGCCGGGAGCTGCCGGACTTCGACCAGCTCGCCCTCGAGCGCGCCATCGCCGCCATCATCGCCCGGTCCACGGACACGACGATCGCCGAGATGGACGCGGGAGCGATGGTGCTGGAGATGACCCGCCGGGCTGCCGACGCAGGGCTGCGGCTGGACCCCGAGCTGTCGATGCTCGGCAAGACGTTGCTCAACCTCGACCACGTGGCCACGACGCTCGACCCGGGGTTCGACCCGCAGGAGGCGCTGCGGCGGCACACCACCGCGATCATGCGCTCCGGCGTGCAGACCTCGCAGGCCGGCATGATGAGTGCGTTGCTGGAGACCAAGGAGTTCGTCGAGGCTCTGCCCGGGCGAGCCAACCGGATGATGGACGCCGTCGCCGAAGGCCGGTTCGAGCTGCAGGTCAAGGCGTTCGACGAGCGGGAGTTCCTGCGCGGGCTGCACAAGCTGGCCAACGTCATCGCCGCCGGCCTGATCCTGGCCGCTCTCATCCTCGGTGCGGCGCTGCTGGCCAGACCGACCGGCGGCGAGGCCACGACCGAGAGCCGCATCGCTCTCGGCGTCTTCCTGGTCGCGGCGCTCGCCGCCGTCGGTCTGCTGGTCCGGCTGGTCGTGCAGACCCGCCGGGTCGAGCCGCGCCGGCGTCGGGACTGAGCCGCACACTCCGCCCCGACGCCGGCCCGACGCGCTCAGACCAGACCGGCCTGCTGCAGCCAGTCGCCCGCGACGTCGCGCGGGTTCTCCTTGTCGACGTCGACGCGCTTGACCAGCTCGGAGAGCTGCTCGGTGTCGAGCTCGGCCGAGATGTCGTTGAGCGTCTGCTCCACGTCGTCGGTGACCTTCTCCTCGTTGATCAGCGGCACGATGTTCTGCGCGATGAAGATGTTCTCCGGATCCTCCAGGGCCACGAAGTTGTTGGCCTCGATCGACGGC
>Ga0075331_1000014_pt1 | contig 31426 bp, 30 predicted proteins | sample MayberrySE_TuleA_FD_120090 | JGI IMG/M metagenome (GOLD analysis project Ga0075331, IMG submission 120090) | Natural and restored wetland microbial communities from the San Francisco Bay, California, USA, that impact long-term carbon... | ecosystem: Environmental > Terrestrial > Soil > Wetlands ... | reverse complement strand
CCTGATCGGTGGTGGTCTGGCCCTGGCCAAGGTCGTCGACCGCAAACGCTACGCCTTCGGCCCGTTCATGCTCGCCGGTGCGGTGGCGGGTGCGCTGTGGGGCGAGACGGCGGCTCGGTGGTACACCGGCGCGTGAAAGACTTGCGCCATGCTGCGTTGGCTCACTGCGGGCGAGTCCCACGGCCCTGCGCTGGTCGCGATCCTCGAGGGGCTGCCGGCGGGCGTCGAGATCACCTCCTCCGACATCGCGGAGGCGCTGGCCCGCCGCCGCCTCGGCTACGGCCGCGGCGCCCGGATGAAGTTCGAGCAGGACCAGGTGCGGGTGCTCGGCGGTGTGCGGCACGGCCGCACCCTGGGCGCCCCCGTGGCGGTCGAGGTCGGCAACACCGAATGGCCCAAGTGGGAGCAGGTGATGTCGGCCGACCCGGTCGACCCCGAGGTGCTGGAGGGACTGGCGCGCAACGCCCCGCTGACCCGGCCACGCCCCGGGCACGCCGACCTCGTCGGTATGCAGAAGTACGACTTCGACGAGGCACGGCCGGTGCTGGAGCGGGCCTCGGCGCGTGAGACGGCTGCGCGCGTGGCCCTGGGTCGTGTGGCGACCGCCTTCCTGCACCAGGCGACGGGCGCTCGGGTGCTCAGCCACGTGGTGGGCATCGGCGCCGCGAGTGCGCCCGCGGGCTCGGTCCCGGCCTACGACGACCTGGAGCGGCTCGACGCCGACCCGGTGCGCTGCCTCGACCCGGATGCGAGCGCAACGATGGTCAAGGAGATCGACGCCGCGCACAGCGACGGCGACACCCTGGGCGGCGTGGTGGAGGTCGTCGTGCACGGCCTGCCGCCGGGGCTCGGGAGCCACGTGCACTGGGACCGGCGCCTCGACGCCCGGCTCGCTGGGGCGCTGATGGGGATCCAGGCGATCAAGGGGGTCGAGGTCGGCGACGGGTTCGACCTCGCTCGCTCGCGCGGGTCCGCCGCCCACGACGAGATCGAGCATGCGGAGCGGGGGATCCGGCGTACGTCGGGGCGCAGCGGCGGCACCGAGGGCGGTATGAGCACGGGCGAGGCGTTGCGCGTCCGGGCGGCGATGAAGCCGATCGCCACCGTGCCGCGCGCCCTGCGGACCGTCGACGTGGCCTCGGGCGAGGCCGCCGTCGCGCATCACCAGCGCTCGGACGTGTGCGCCGTACCCGCGGCCGGGATCGTGGCCGAGGCCATGGTCGCGCTGGTGGTGGCCGACGCGGTGCTGGAGAAGTTCGGGGGCGACTCGGTGGGGGAGACCCGCCGCAACTACGAGGGCTACCTCGCGGCGATGAGGTTCCGGTGAGCGGGCCGGTGGTCGTCCTGGTCGGACCGCCGGGGTCGGGCAAGAGCACGATCGGCGAGGCGCTCGGCGCGCGGCTCGGCGTGCCGGTCCGCGACACCGATGCCGACATCGAGGCGCAGGCGGGGGCATCGATCGCCGAGATCTTCGTCGACCACGGCGAACCGCACTTCCGGGAGTTGGAGCGTGCGGCGGTCCGGACCGCGCTGGCCGAGCACGAGGGAGTGCTCTCCCTCGGCGGTGGTGCCGTGAGCGACGCCGGCACCCGCGCACTGCTGGCGGACCACACCGTGGTGTTTCTCGACGTGAGCCTGTCGGAGGCGAGCAGCCGGGTGGGCCTGAACGCGGCCCGGCCACTGCTGCTCGGCAACGTCCGCGGGCGGCTCAAACAACTCATGGACGAGCGACACCCGCTCTACGCCGAGGTGGCGACGGCGACGGTCGACACCACGGGGCGCGCGCCGGACGACGTCGTCGAGCAGATCGTGGGACTGGTGCGGGCATGACCACGACGATCCGGGTCGAGAGCGGCCGGCCCTACGACGTGGTGATCGGCTCCGCCCTGCTCGGTGAGCTTCCCGGGCTGCTCGGCAACGGTGTGCAGCGGGTCGCGGTGATCCACCCCGGTGCGCTGCGCGCGACCGGTGAGGCCATCCGCGACGACCTGGCGGGGGAGGGGTACGACGCCTACGCCATCGAGGTCCCCGACGGGGAGGAGGCGAAGCTGGCACCGGTCGCGTCCTACTGCTGGACCGTCCTGGGCCAGTGTGGCTTCACCCGGTCCGATGCGGTCGTCGGTGTCGGAGGTGGGGCCACGACCGACCTCGCCGGCTTCGTGGCCGCGACCTGGCTGCGCGGGGTCCGGCTCGTCCAGGTGCCCACCACGCTGCTCGGCATGGTCGACGCCGCGGTCGGTGGCAAGACGGGGATCAACACCGCCGAGGGCAAGAACCTCGTCGGGGCGTTCCACGAGCCCGCCGGCGTGCTGTGCGACCTCGCCGCGCTGGAGACGCTGTCGCAGCACGAGCTGGTGAGCGGCCTCGCCGAGGTGGTCAAGTGCGGCTTCATCGCCGACCCCACGATCCTCGACATCGTCGAGGCCGACCCCGAGGCGGCCACGGACCCGGCGAGCGCGACCCTGCGCGACCTCGTGACCAGGGCGGTCACGGTCAAGGCCGCTGTCGTGGCAGCGGACCTGCGGGAGGCGACGACGGCGGCCGGTGCCGCCGTCGGCCGCGAGGCACTCAACTACGGCCACACCTTCGGCCACGCGATCGAGCGGGTCGAGCGGTACCAGTTCCGGCACGGCGCCGCGGTCGCGGTGGGGATGGTCTTCGTCGCCGAGCTGGCGCGACTGGCCGGCCGGCTCGACGAGGCGACCGCCGACCGGCACCGCACGGTGCTCGAGCGCGTCGGGCTGCCGACGTCCTACGGCGGCGGGTCCTGGACCCGCCTCCACGAAGCGATGAAGCTCGACAAGAAGAGCCGCGGGGACCGGCTCCGCTTCGTGGTGCTCGACGGGCTGGCCAAGCCCGGCATCCTCGAGACGCCCGACCCCGGCCTGCTCACCGCGGCCTACGCCGAGGTCTCCCGCTAGGGTCACGAGTCATGCGCGTCCTCGTACTCAACGGCCCCAACCTGTCCCGCCTCGGCTCGCGTGAGCCGGAGGTCTACGGGTCGCAGACCTACGACGACCTGGTCGCCGTGTGCGAGGCGACCGGTCGCGAGCTCGGCCTGGAGGTCGAGGTACGCCAGACCGACGACGAGGCCGAGCTGATCCGCTGGCTGCACGGCGCAGCCGACGACGAGACGCCGGTGGTGCTCAACCCCGCCGCGTTCACGCACTACTCCTACGCGTTGCGGGACGCGTGCGCGATGCTCACTGCACCACTGATCGAGGTGCACCTGACCAACCCCGCCGCGCGCGAGGAGTTCCGGCACACGAGCGTGGTGGCGGCGGTGGCGCGGGGCACGATCGCCGGTTTCGGCCTCGACTCGTTCCGGCTGGCGCTGCGCGCCCTCGTGCCGTAGGCACTCGATGGCTCCAACGGGTCATGGCTGACCCGGTGCGACGCCCGTATTGTCTGGTCCGGGGCCGGCAGAGGAGGTGGACCGTTGCCCAGACGCGCTCCGCTGCGGACAGCGCTCGCGGTGGCGCTCGGGCTGGTGCTGCTGACAGCCTGCGCGGCCGGCGCCAACCCCGAGACCTCCGACGCGGCCTCGGCCCCGGGCTTCTTCTATGGGCTGTGGCACGGCCTGATCCTGCCCGTGACGTTCGTGGTGTCGCTGTTCAACGACGACGTCGGTATCTACGAGGTCGCCAACAGCGGGCACTGGTACGACCTCGGCTTCCTGCTCGGTGCCGGTGGGCTGGCGCTGCCGGGCATCTTCAGCGCCCGTGCGCGGTGACCCCGGGCGATTCGGCCGGTGCCCCCTGCGCGGCTAGACTCGTCGGTCGGACTTCCCACGACAGAGCAGGAACATCGACGCATGGCCACGACCAACGACCTCAAGAACGGCATGGTGCTCAACCTCGACGGGCAGCTGTGGACCGTCCAGTGGTTCCAGCACCACAAGCCCGGCAAGGGCGGTGCCGTGGTGCGCACCAAGCTCAAGAACGTCACCTCGGGCAAGATCGTGGACAAGACGTTCAACGCCGACGTCAAGGTCGACACCGCCAACGTCGACAAGCGCAACATGACCTACCTGTACGACGACGGGCAGTCCTACGTCTTCATGGACTCCACGACGTTCGACCAGATCCCTGTGTCGCCGGAGATCGTCGGCGACGCCAAGAACTTCATGCTCGAGAACCAGGAGGCCGTCGTCGCCATGCACGACGGCAACCCGCTCTACCTCGAGCTGCCGGCCTCGGTCGAGCTGACGATCGAGTACACCGAGCCCGGGCTGCAGGGTGACCGTTCCAGCGGTGGCACCAAGCCCGCCCGCCTGGAGACCGGGCACGACATCCAGGTGCCGCTGTTCATCACCACCGGCGAGAAGGTCAAGGTCGACACCCGCGACTCCAGCTATCTCGGCCGCGTCAGCAGCTGATGGCCGCACGCACCAAGGCGCGCAAGCGAGCGCTCGACATCCTCTTCGAGTGCGAGCTGCGCAACCTGCCGTTGGGGCAGACGCTCGCCGACCGGATCGCCATCGGTGAGCCACCGGTCAACGAGTACACGATCACGCTGGTCGAGGGGGTCGCGCAGCACCTCGCCCCGATCGACGAGGTGCTGGCTGCCCGCGCCAAGGGCTGGACGCTCGCCCGGATGCCGGCCGTCGACCGCAACATCCTCCGGCTGGCGGTGTTCGAGATCATGCACTGCGACGACGTACCCGACGAGGTCGCGGTCAGCGAGGCCGTGGGACTCGCCCGGGAGCTGTCGACCGACGAGTCGCCGGGCTTCGTCAACGGCCTGCTGGCAGCCGTGGTGCGGGACAAGGCCAGCCTCGCCGGCTGACCGATGGGTTGAGCGGTGCCCCGATGGGTAGGCGTGACGGTGAGCTGCGGCCCCCGGCCCCGCCCGTTGCCTACCCGTTGGTGGTGCTATGTCGTTCTGGGAGTACCTCGCTGATCGGCGCGAGCTGCTGGTCTTCCTCAGCTACCAGCACCTCTCGCTGGTCGTGCAGTCCCTGATCGCCGCGACCGTGATCGCTGTCGGTGTCGCTGCCCTCATCTACCGCAACCGACGCGTCGTGGGGCTGGCCACCGCCACCAGCGCTGTCGGTCTGACGCTGCCGTCCCTCGCGCTGCTGGCTCTGCTCGTGGTCGTCGTGGGGTTCGGGGTGTGGCCGAGCGTGATCGCCCTGGTCTTCTACGCCTTCCTCGTCATCATGCGCAACGCGGTCGTCGGCCTCGCAGGCGTCGACCACACGCTGGTGGACGCCGCACAAGGGATGGGCATGAGCCGGTCGACCGTGCTCCGCCGGGTCGAGATACCGATGGCCTGGCCGGTCATCATGGCGGGGGTCCGTGTCGCCGGCCAGATGATCATGGGAGTCGGCGCGATCGCCGCCTACGTCGGCGGCCCCGGCCTCGGCGGCGAGATCTTCTCCGGCCTGTCCCGCCTGGGCGGCGCCAACGCCCTCAACTCCGCCATCGCCGGCACGCTGGGCATCGCCGTGCTGGCCCTGCTGCTCGATCTCGCGCTGCTCGGCGTGAGCCGCTACACCACCCCGAGGGGAATCCGTGTCTGAGAACTCCGTGAGCGGCGTCGACATCGAGCTCGTCGACGTCACCAAGCACTACCCCGGTCAGCGCACGGCTGCGGTCGACAGCGTGTCGATGCGCATCCCGGCCGGTGAGACCGTCGTACTCGTCGGGCCGTCGGGCTGCGGCAAGACCACGACGATGAAGATGATCAACCGCCTGATCGAGCCGACCAGCGGAAAGATCCTGCTCGACGGCGACAACATCATCGAGCGCGACGCCGACCAGCTGCGCCGGCACATCGGGTACGTCATCCAGGGAGCGGGCCTGTTCCCGCACATGTCCGTCGAGGACAACGTCGGGCTCGTCCCCGGCATGCTCAGGTGGAAGAAGCAGCGCGTCAGCGATCGGGTCGACGAGCTGCTCGACCTCGTGGGCCTCGAGCCCGAGCAGTTCCGGCACCGCTACCCGCGGCAGCTCTCCGGCGGTCAGCAGCAGCGCGTGGGCGTGGCTCGGGCGCTGGCGGCGGACCCGCCGGTGCTGCTGATGGACGAGCCGTTCGGCGCGGTGGACCCCATCACGCGGGCCCGCCTCCAGGACGAGCTGATCCGGCTGCAGGAGGAGCTGCGCAAGACGATCGTCTTCGTCACCCACGACTTCGACGAGGCGGTCAAGCTCGGCGACCGGATCGCGGTGCTCGCCCAGGGTTCGCGGATCGTCCAGTACGACGCCCCGGCCGAGATCCTCGCCAACCCGGCCGACGACTACGTCTCGGAGTTCGTCGGCGCAGGCGCGGCGCTCAAGCAGCTGACCATCAACCGGGTGCGCGACGTGGCGCTCGACGAGGCCGTGACGGTCGAGATCGGCGGTGATCCCGCTGACGCCGCCGAGCGGGCGCGCTCGGCCGGGCGGACCCACGCCGTCGTGCTCGATGCCCGGCGTCGACCGTTGCGCTGGCTGTCGCTGAAGGACCTGCAGCGTCCCGACGCCCTCCGCCACGTGGACCGCGACGAGGACCTGGAGACCGTCAGCACCAGCTCGACACTCAACGACGCGCTCGACTCGATGCTGACCTCCAGCCACGGCGTCGTCTTGGTCATCGGCCGCGACCACGCCTACGAGGGCGCGATCCGGGTCGACACCATCATGAAGGCCATCGAGGAGCTGTCCTCGAGCACCGATGACACGGAGCCGGCGGCGTGAGCGAGACCCGCGAGGCAGCACTCGAGCTGGAGTCGGCGCGGTCCCACGGCACGTCGTGGGCCCGCTGGGTCGTGCAGCCGGCGGCGATCCTGGTGATGTTCGCCGGGGTCCTCGCCTACGTCCTGCTGGCCGAGATCGGCAACGTCGAGAGCCGGACCCTCAACGTGGACACGCTCGTGGGGCTCACCTGGGACCACATCAAGCTGAGCTTCACCGCTGCGGTGATCGTCGTGGTGATCGCCATCCCGCTCGGCATCGTGCTGACCCGGTCGTGGGCACGGGCGGCCACACCGTTCGCGATCGGGCTCGCCAACGTGGGGCAGGCCGCCCCCTCGATCGGTCTGCTGGTGCTCTTCGCCATGTGGCAGGGCATCGGGTTCTGGACGGCCGTGATCGGGCTGACCGTGTACGGCGTACTCCCGTCGCTGCGCAACACGATGACCGGGCTGCAGCAGGTCGATCCCCGGCTGGTGGAGGCGGGCCGGGGGATGGGGATGTCCGCGGTGGGCGTGTTGCGTCGGGTGGAGCTTCCCCTCGCGGTCCCGATCATCCTGACCGGCGTGCGCGTCTCGCTGGTGCTGATCGTCGGTACGGCTGCGCTGGCCACGTTCATCGGCGGCAGCGGGCTCGGTGCGCTGGTCGTGACCGGCGTCACGCTCGGCCGTGACAACGTGCTGATCGTGGGTGCGGTGATGATCGCCGCCCTGGCTCTGCTCATCGACTGGATCGGGCGGGTTGCCGAGGAGATCGCCCGACCGAAGGGACTTTCATGACCCACCGGACCTGGCAGCTCGCTCGCAGCGCGGCGGCCGTGGTGGCGTGCGCGGCGCTCGCGGCCGGCTGTGGCCTGCGCGGCGCCAACGAGTTCATCCCCGCCGCCGAGGCCGGGAGCATCAAGCCGGTCGAGTCGCTCGAGGGCGTCGAGATCGTCGTGGGCTCGAAGAACTTCACCGAGCAGCTGATCCTGGGCAAGATGGCGGCCATCCTGCTCGACGTCGCCGGCGCCGACGTCACCGACAAGACCAACCTGGCCGGCTCCGTGGCCTCCCGACAGGCTCAGATCGACGGGGCGGTCGACATGGTCTGGGAGTACACCGGGACCGCGTGGATCTCCTACCTCGGCCACGACAAGCCGGTGGAGGGCCGCATCCCGCAGTGGCGGGCGGTCAAGAAGGAGGACCTGCGGGAGAACGACCTGGTGTGGCTCGAGCCGTCGCCGATGAACAACACCTACGCCTTCGCGACCCCGGCGGGAACGGCCGAGCGGCTCGGCATCTCGAAGCTGTCCGACCTGAAGAGCCTGCCGACGAAGGAGCTGACCTTCTGTGTCGAGTCGGAGTTCAACAGCCGCGACGACGGGTTCCGGCCGATGCTGGAGACCTACGACCTCCAGCCGGGCCGGGACGTCCCGCCGGGCAACGTGACCGTGCTCGACACCGGCGTCATCTACGACGTCACGGCGAAGGGCGACACGTGCAACTTCGGTGAGGTCTTCACCACCGACGGGCGCATCGTCGCGCTGGACCTGACCGTCCTCGAGGACGACAGGTCCTTCTTCCCGCTCTACAACGTCTCGGCAGTGTTCCGCCAGGAGGTGCTGGAGGCCCACCCCGCGCTGGGGCCGATCTTCGAGAAGGTGAGCCGGAGGATCACGACGGAGACGATGCTCGAGCTCAACGCGCGCGTGGACGTGGACGGGGAGGACCCCGCCCTCGTCGCCCGCGACTGGTTGGCGCAGGAAGGGTTCGTGAGCGCCGGCTAGCTAGCGGCTCACTCCTCCTCGAGACGGGCGACGTCGGCCGCGCGGCTGTCGGCGTGCAGGACACCCCACGACACCAGCCGGTCGGCGAGCTCGCCGGGCCGGGTGTCGTACAGCACCGCGAGCGTGCGCAGGTCGTCGCGGCGGATCGACAGCACGCGGCCGTTGTAATCGCCGCGCTGGGCCTGGATGGTGGCGGCGTAGCGGCCCAGGAGCCGGGCCTCCTCGAGCTCCACCTGGCCGAGGCGCTCGAGGTCGAGCACCAGCTTGGGGGCGGGCTCGGTGGCGCCGCCGATGGTGTCTCCGGACGGCAGCAGCTCGTGCACCGGCACGCCGTAGAACCCGGCGAGCTCGGACAGCTTCTGCACGGTGACGGCACGGTCGCCGCGCTCGTAAGAGCCCACGACCACGGCCTTCCAGCGTCCGCGCGACTTCTGCTCGACGCCGTGCAGTGACAGGCCCTGCTGCTGACGAATGGCGCGCAACTTCGCGCCCAGCGACTTGGCGTACTCGTGGCTCATGTCTCTCTGCCTCTGATCTGGTGCGTTTACGTGGCTGCTGCCACGCTCTCGGTAGTCGATTACAGACGGTAGCAGTTTTCGTCGGCGACGCGCGTCCAAACGCCCAATGTCAAGAAGTCCGGTGGCGGTCTGTAGACTCAGGCCCGACACCGACATCCTTTAACGATCCGTCCCGTGAGGCGGAGAAGGAGGTCCGGCGCAATGCCGCCTACCCCACGCACCGTCCTCGACTCGGGCGACATCGCACGGGCGTTGACCCGCATCTCCCACGAGATCCTCGAGCGCAACAAGGGCGCCGACGACCTCGTTCTGCTGGGGATCCCCTCCCGGGGAGTCCCCCTCGCGCACCGCATCGCCCACCGGCTCTCCGAGACCGAGCAGGTCAAGATCCCGGTCGGTGCTCTCGACGTCACCATGTACCGCGACGACCTGCAGATGCGTCCCGCCCGCGCCCTCGGCCACACCGACATCCCTCCGGGCGGAGTCGACGGCAAGGTCGTCGTGCTGGTCGACGACGTGCTCTACAGCGGCCGCACCATCCGCGCCGCGCTCGACGCGCTGGGTGACGTCGGCCGCCCGCGGCTAGTCCGGCTGGCCGCGCTGGTCGACCGGGGGCATCGCGAGCTGCCCATCCGGGCCGACTTCGTCGGCAAGAACCTCCCCACGTCGCACGCCGAGAAGGTCCGGGTCCTCCTCGACGAGTACGACGGTGAGGACGCGATCGTGATCACAGACTCCGAAGGCGGTCGTTGATGCGACACCTGCTCAGTACCGGCGACCTCAGCCGCGACGAGGCGATCGCGGTGCTCGACACCGCCGCCGAGATGCGGGCACTGTCCGACCGCACGATCAAGAAGGCGCCCGTCCTGCGCGGGCGCACCGTCGTCAACCTGTTCTTCGAGGACTCGACCCGCACCCGGATCTCGTTCGAGGCCGCGGGCAAGCGGCTCAGCGCCGACGTGATCAACTTCGCCGCCAAGGGCTCGAGCCTGAGCAAGGGCGAGAGCCTGAAGGACACCGCGCTCACGCTCGAGGCCATGGGGGCCGACGCCGTCGTCGTCCGGCACGGCGCCTCCGGGGCGCCGTACCGGCTCGCGCACAGCGGATGGGTCCGCTCCAAGGTGGTCAATGCGGGCGACGGCACGCACGAGCACCCGACCCAGGCGCTGCTCGACGCCTTCACGATGCGCCGCCACCTCGGTGACCTCGACGGGCGACGGGTCGCCATCGTCGGTGACGTCCTGCACAGCCGGGTGGCGCGCTCGAACGCCCTGCTGCTGTCCACCCTCGGCGCCGAGGTCACCCTGGTCGCACCGCCCACCTTGCTCCCCGTGGGTGTCGAGCACTGGCCGGTCTCCACGTCGTTCGACTTCGACGCGACGCTGCCCAAGGTCGACGTGGTGATGATGCTGCGGGTGCAGGCAGAGCGGATGAACGCAGCGTTCTTCCCCACGGTCCGGGAGTACTCCCGGCGCTACGGGCTCGACGCCCGGCGGATGGGTCTGATGCCCGACCACGCCCTGGTGATGCACCCCGGACCGATGGTGCGCGGCATGGAGATCAGCGCCGACGTCGCGGACTCGACGCGCTCGGTGATCGTCGAGCAGGTGACCAACGGCGTCGCGGTCCGGATGGCGGTGCTCTACATGCTGCTGAGCGGGACCGACGACACGACCCAGGAGGACGACGCGTGACCGGCTACCTGATCAAGGGCGCTGCCCTCGAAGGCGGTGCACCGACCGATCTGCTGCTGCGCGACGGGGTCGTCGTGGAGGCCGGCACCGGCCTGTCCGCGGCCGGCGCCGAAGTCGTCGACGCAGCGGGGCTCGTCGCGCTGCCGGGGCTGGTCGACCTGCACACCCACCTGCGCGAGCCGGGTCGCGAGGACGCCGAGACGGTGCGCACGGGCACGCAGGCCGCTGCCCGGGGCGGCTTCACCGCGGTGCACGCGATGGCCAACACCGACCCCGTCGCCGACACGGCCGGGGTGGCCGAGCAGGTCTGGCGGCTCGGCCGCGAAGCCGGCTACTGCGAGGTCCGCCCGGTCGGCGCGGTCACGATCGGCCTGGCCGGTGAGCGGCTCGCCGAGCTCGGGGCGATGGCCGACTCCGCCGCACGCGTCCGGGTCTTCTCCGACGACGGCAGGTGTGTGTCCGATGCCGTGCTGATGCGGCGTGCCCTGGAGTACGTCAAGGCGTTCGACGGTGTCGTCGCGCAGCATGCCCAGGAGCCCCGGCTGACCGAGGGCGCGCAGATGAACGAGGGCGAGCTGTCCGGCGTACTCGGCCTGGGCGGATGGCCCGCGGTCGCGGAGGAGGCCATCATCGCCCGCGACTGCCTGCTCTCCGCGCACGTCGGGTCGCGGCTGCACGTGTGCCACGTCTCCACCGCCGGCTCGGTCGAGATCGTCCGGTGGGCCAAGAGCAAGGGGTGGAACGTCACCGCGGAGGTCACGCCGCACCACCTGATGCTGACCGACGAGCTCGCCGCGACCTACGACCCGATCTACAAGGTCAACCCACCGCTGCGGACGCGCGAGGACGTGGAGGCGCTGCGACAGGGCCTCGCCGACGGCACGATCGACTGCGTCGCCACGGACCACGCACCCCACCCCAGCGAGGACAAGGACTGCGAGTGGGCGGCCGCGGCCTTCGGGATGCTCGGGCTCGAGACGGCGCTGTCGGTGGTGCAGGAGGCGATGATCGAGACCGGCCTGCTGGACTGGGCCGGGGTCGCGGATCGGATGTCCTACCGTCCGGCGCGGATCGGCCGGGTCGCGGGGCAGGGGCGTCCGGTCGAGGCCGGCGCCGCCGCGCACCTCACCCTGGTCGACCCCACCGTGCGGCGGCCGGTCGAGCCGGCCGACTCCGCGTCGCTCTCCCGCAACACCCCCTACGCCCGGCGCGAGCTTCCCGGCCGGGTCGTCGCGACGTTCCTGGGCGGACGCGCCACCGTCCTGGACGGGAAGCTGCAGTGACGCGCACCGTGTCGGTCCTGCTCCTGCTGGCCGCGGTGGGTGTGGTGCTCACTCTGATGTGGCTCGGCTGGCGGCGCCGTGGCCGCAAGCACGACGTGCCTCCGCTGCCGCCCGTGGGCAGCGGCGCCGACGTGCGGCTGACGGCCGACGGCCGATACTTCGGCAGCACGGTGTCCGGGCAGTGGCTCGACCGGGTGGTCGCGCGCGGGCTCGGCACCCGGAGCACCGCCGAGCTCGTGCTGCACCACCGCGGCGTCGACGTGGTGCGCCCCACGGGTAGCTTCTGCATCCCCGTAGCCGCGCTGCGGGGAGCGCGGCACGAGCAGGGCATCGCCGGCAAGGTCGTCCCGCCCGACGGGATCCTCGTGGTCACCTGGCAGCACGGTGACCTGCTGCTCGACAGCGGCTTCCGGCTGAGCCGCAGCGCCGCCCACGACGACTGGATCACTGCCCTCGACACCCTTGCGAAGGAACATCAGGCATGACGCGCACCCGCCCTGCACCTGCCCTGCTGATGCTCGAGGACGGTCGGTCGTTCCGTGGCGAGGCCTACGGCGCCGAGGGGGAGACCTTCGGCGAGGCGGTGTTCTCCACCGGGATGACCGGCTACCAGGAGACGCTGACCGACCCGTCCTACCACCGGCAGGTCGTCGTCATGACGGCGCCGCACGTCGGCAACACCGGCGTCAACGACGAGGACCACGAGTCACGCCGGATCTGGGTGTCCGGGTACGTCGTCCGCGACCCCGCCCGAGTCCCGTCGAGCTGGCGGGCGGCACGCACCCTCGACGACGAGCTGCGCGACCAAGGTGTGGTGGGCATCAGCGGGATCGACACCCGGGCGCTCACCCGGCACCTGCGCGAACGGGGCGCGATGCGGGTGGGCATCTCCACGATCGAGGCCGACCCGCAGCGGCTGCTCGAACGGGTGCGGTCGTCCGCCCCGATGGCGGGCGCTGATCTCGCCGGCGAGGTCACCGCCACGGATGCCTATGTCGTCCCTGCGCAGGGGGAGCGGCGCTTCACCGTCGTCGCGCTCGACCTGGGCATCAAGTCGATGACACCGCGGCAGCTGTCGCGGCGCGGCATCGAGGTGCACGTGCTGCCCGCCAGCGCGAACCTCGCGGACGTGCTCGACGTGCAGCCGGACGGCGTGTTCTTCTCCAACGGGCCCGGTGACCCGGCAGCCGCCGACGGCCCGATCGGCGTCCTTCGCGGGGTGCTGGAGCGTGGCATCCCCTACTTCGGGATCTGCTTCGGCAACCAGCTCTTCGGCCGTGCGCTGGGCTTCGGCACGTTCAAGCTCAAGTACGGCCACCGCGGCATCAACCAGCCGGTGCTCGATCGCACGACGGGCAAGGTCGAGGTGACCGCTCACAACCACGGCTTCGCCGTCGACGCGCCCCTGCAGGCATCCACCTCCACGCCGTACGGCACGGCGGAGGTCAGCCACGTCTGCCTCAACGACGACGTCGTGGAGGGGCTGCGCCTGCTCGGCGACGACGGGGAGCTGCTGTCCTTCTCGGTGCAGTACCACCCGGAGGCCGCCGCCGGACCCCACGACGCCGACTACCTCTTCGACCGATTCGCCGACCTGCTCGCCAGCCGCACGAACCAGGGAGCCGATACCTGATGCCCCGCCGCAACGACATCGCCTCCGTCCTGGTGATCGGCTCCGGCCCGATCGTCATCGGCCAGGCCTGCGAGTTCGACTACTCCGGCACCCAGGCGTGCCGGGTGCTGCGCTCCGAGGGCCTGCGGGTGATCCTGGTCAACTCCAACCCGGCCACGATCATGACCGACCCCGAGTTCGCCGATGCCACGTACGTCGAGCCGATCACCCCGGAGTTCGTCGAGAAGGTCATCGAGAAGGAGCGCCCCGACGCACTGCTCGCCACGCTCGGCGGGCAGACCGCGCTCAACGCCGCGGTCGCGCTCGCCGAGGCAGGCGTGCTCGAGAAGTACGGCGTCGAGCTGATCGGCGCCTCGATCGACGCGATCCAGGCAGGCGAGAACCGCCAGAGCTTCAAGCGGATCGTCGAGAGCCTCGGCGGCGAGGTCGCCCGCTCCACGATCTGCCACTCGATGGACGACTGCCTCGGCGCGGTCGAGGAGCTCGGCTACCCGGTCATCGTGCGCCCGTCGTTCACCATGGGCGGCGTCGGCTCCGGCATGGCCTTCGACGAGGACGACCTGCGCCGCATCGCCGGTGCGGGCCTCGCGGCCAGCCCGACCACCGAGGTCCTCCTCGAGGAGTCGATCCTCGGCTGGAAGGAGTACGAGCTGGAGGTGATGCGGGACAGGTCCGACAACGTCGTCATCGTCTGCTCGATCGAGAACCTCGACCCGATGGGCGTCCACACCGGCGACTCGATCACGGTCGCACCGGCGATGACGCTCACCGACCGCGAGTACCAGACGATGCGGGATCTGGCGATCGGGGTGATCCGTGCGGTCGGCGTCGACACCGGTGGCTGCAACATCCAGTTCGCGGTCAACCCCGACGACGGCCGGTTGATCGTGATCGAGATGAACCCGCGGGTGTCGCGCTCCTCCGCGCTCGCCTCCAAGGCCACCGGGTTCCCGATCGCCAAGATCGCGGCGAAGGTGGCCGTCGGTCACACCCTCGACGAGATCCCCAACGACATCACCGCCGAGACCCCGGCCAGCTTCGAGCCCACCCTCGACTACGTCGTGGTCAAGGTGCCGCGGTTCGCCTTCGAGAAGTTCCCCGCGGCCGACCCGACCCTCACCACGCACATGAAGAGCGTCGGCGAGGCGATGGCGCTCGGTCGCAACTTCACCGAGGCGCTGCAGAAGGCGCTGCGGTCGCTCGAGCGGCCCGAGGCGCCGTTCTCGTGGGCCGAGGAGCCCGAAGACAAGGCCGACCTGCTGCAGCGGGCGCAGGTCCCGCACGACGGGCGGCTCCGGCTCGTGATGGACGCCATCCGGGCCGGAGCGTCACCGGAGGAGCTGTTCGACGCCACCCGCATCGACCCGTGGTTCCTCGACCAGCTGTTCCTCGTCGACGAGATCGCCCAGGAGGTCCGACGCGCCGAGCAGCTCGACCCCGACCTGCTCCGCCGGGCGAAGCGACACGGGTTCTCCGACAGCCAGATCGCCGGGCTGCGGGGGATGCGCGCCGACGTGGTGCGGGGTGTGCGCTGGGCGCTCGGCGTACGGCCCGTCTTCAAGACCGTGGACACCTGTGCCGCGGAGTTCGCCGCACGCACGCCGTACCACTACTCCAGCTACGACGAGGAGACCGAGGTGCAGCCGCGGGACAGACCGGCGGTGGTCATCCTCGGCAGTGGGCCCAACCGCATCGGCCAGGGCATCGAGTTCGACTACTCCTGCGTGCACGCCTCGATGGCACTCTCCGAGGCCGGCTTCGAGACCATCATGGTCAACTGCAACCCCGAGACCGTCTCGACCGACTACGACACGTCGGACCGGCTCTACTTCGAGCCCCTCACCCTCGAGGACGTCCTCGAGGTCGTGCACGCCGAGCAGGCCGCGGGCCCGGTCGCCGGCGTCATCGTCCAGCTCGGTGGACAGACACCGCTCGGGTTGGCCCAGGGACTGGCCGATGCCGGCGTCCCCATCGTGGGCACCTCGCCCGACGCGATCCACCTCGCGGAGGAGCGCGGCGCCTTCGGCCGGGTGCTGGGGGAGGCAGGCCTGCCCGCCCCCAAGCACGGCACCGCGACGTCGTTCGCGGAGGCCAAGGCGATCGCCGACGAGATCGGCTACCCCGTGCTGGTGCGGCCCTCGTACGTGCTCGGGGGCCGTGGCATGGAGATCGTGTACGACGAGCCGGCGCTGGAGGGCTACATCGGCCGGGCCACCCAGATCTCGCCCGCCCACCCGGTGCTCGTCGACCGGTTCCTCGACGACGCGGTCGAGATCGACGTCGATGCGCTCTACGACGGTGAGGAGCTGTTCCTCGGCGGCGTGATGGAGCACATCGAGGAGGCCGGTATCCACTCCGGCGACTCATCCTGTGCGCTGCCGCCGATCACCCTGGGCGGTGACGAGATCGAGCGGATCCGCCGGTCGACGGAGGCCATCGCGAGCGGGGTGGGTGTCCGCGGCCTGCTCAACGTGCAGTATGCTCTCGCGTCCGACGTCCTCTACGTCCTCGAGGCCAACCCGAGGGCGTCGCGGACGGTGCCCTTCGTGTCGAAGGCGACCGCGACGCCGCTGGCGAAGGCCGCCGCACGCGTGATGCTGGGCGCCACCGTCGCCGAGCTGCGCGCGGAGGGGCTGCTGCCGCAGGACGGCGACGGTGGGGACCTCCCGCCCGACGCCCCGATCGCGGTCAAGGAGGCGGTGATGCCGTTCAACCGCTTCCGCACGCTCGACGGGCGGACGGTCGACACCGTGCTCGGGCCCGAGATGCGCTCGACCGGCGAGGTCATGGGCATCGACGCGGGCTTCGGCACCGCGTTCGCCAAGGCGCAGGCGGGCGCCTACGGCGACATGCCGACCGCGGGTCGGGTGTTCGTCTCCGTGGCCAACCGCGACAAGCGCACGATGATCTTCCCGGTCAAGCGGCTCGCCGATCTCGGGTTCGAGGTGCTCGCCACCGCCGGGACCGCGGCCGTGCTGGAGCGCAACGGCGTGACGGCCACGGTCGTGCGGAAGCACTCGGAGGGCTCGGGGCCCGACGGCGAGCCGACGATCGTCGGGCGCATCCTCGGGGGCGAGGTCGACCTCGTCGTGAACACCCCGCACGGCGCCAGCTCGGGCGGCAGCGCCCGCGTCGACGGTTACGAGATCCGCACGGCGGCGGTGCTGCGCGACATCCCGTGCATCACGACCGTCCAAGGGCTGGCGGCCGCCGTGCAAGGCATCGAGGCGCTCCGCGGCGGGGGTCTCGGGGTGCGGTCGCTGCAGAGCTGGGCGAGGGCGGGGGAGCGCCGGGTGCAGCACAGCGGCAGGCGTCGCTGATGGTCTACCGCCAGATCTTCGACACGGTCCTGTCGCGCACCGACGCCGAGACCGCTCACCGGGCCGGTCTCGGCGCGATGCGCGTGGCGTCCCGGGTGCCACGGGTGGCCGCGGCAGGTCGGCGGAGGCTGGGGCCGCACGACCCGAGCCTGGAGGTGCAGGCCCTGGGTCTGCGGTTCCCGAGCCCGCTCGGGGTCGCCGCGGGCTTCGACAAGAACGCCGAGGGCGTCGATGCGCTGGCGGGCCTGGGATTCGGGTTCGTGGAGGTCGGCACCGTGACCGCGCAGCCACAGCCGGGAAACCCGCGGCCGAGGCTGTTCCGGCTGCCCGAGGACCGTGCCGTGCTCAACCGGATGGGGTTCAACAACGACGGGGCGGCGAAGGTGGCCGAGCGCCTCGCCGAGCGGCGTACCCGACCCGGTGCCCAGCCGGCCGTGGTGGGGGTCAACATCGGCAAGACCAAGGTGGTGCCGGAGTCGGAGGCGGTGGCCGACTACGTGGCCGGCACCGCCCTGCTGGCACCGCACGCCGACTACCTCGTGGTCAACGTCAGCTCTCCCAACACACCCGGGCTGCGTGACCTGCAGGCGGTGGAGCGGCTGCGTCCGCTGCTCACCGCCGTACGCCACGAGGCGGACCGCGTGGTCCCCGGCCGTCGGGTACCTCTGCTGGTCAAGATCGCCCCCGACCTCGGCGACGCCGACGTCCTCGCCGTGGCCGACCTCGCCCTGGAGCTGGGGTTGGACGGCATCGTGGCGACCAACACGACGATCGACCGGACCGGTCTGCGCACCGACCCCGTCGAGGTGGCCCGGCTCGGCGCCGGCGGCATCTCGGGGGAGCCGCTGCGGAGACGTTCGCTGCAGGTGCTCGAGCTGCTCCGTGACCGGGTGGACGAGCGGCTGGTCCTGGTGTCGGTGGGCGGGATCGCCAGCGGCGCCGACGCCTTCGAACGGCTGCAGGCGGGCGCGCGCCTGGTGCAGGCCTACACCGGCTTCATCTACGCGGGTCCGGCCTGGCCGGCCCGGGTCAACCGCGAGCTCGGCGAGCTGCTGCGGGAGCGGCGGGCATGACACCGGTGACGTCTGACCGCGGGCCGGTGCACGTCGCCGCTGAGGTGCTGTCGGTCAAGCGCTCGGGCGCCTACAGTCATCTCACCCTGGTGGCCGACGGTGTGGCGGAGCGCACCCGGCCGGGCCGGTTCGTCGCGCTCGCCCGCGGCGGGGAGGCCGCCCTGTTGCGGCGGCCGTTCTGGGTCCACCGCGTACGACCCAGCGGCGCGTACGGCGGCACGGTCGAGATCGTGGTGGCTGTGCGGGGACGCGGCACGGCGGCGCTGGCGGCCCTGCGCCGGCACGACGAGGTGGACCTGGTCGGTCCGCTCGGGCGACCGTTCGCCCTGCCGAAGGAGCCCGTCCCCAGCATCCTCGTCGGCGGCGGCTACGGCAGCGCGGCGTTGTTCCTCCTGGCCGAGCGGCTGCGCGAGCGCGGCTGTCCGGTCCACATGCTGCTCGGGGCGGGCACCGAGGCGCGGCTGTTCGGCACCCTGGAGGCGCGTCGGAGCGCGAAGTCGGTGACCGTCACCACCCGCGACGGCTCGGTCGGCATCCCCGGGCTGGTCACCGGCCCGCTCCCCGATCTGCTCGAGCGGACGGGCGGAGCCGTGGTCTACGCCTGCGGGCCGTCCCCGATGCTCGCGGTCGTCGCGGCCGTGGCGAGAGACCACGGAGCGTGGAGCCAGTGCGCGCTCGAGCAGCCGATGGCGTGCGGCACCGGCATCTGCATGACCTGCCTGGTCCCGGTGGTCGGCGAGGACGGGGTCGAGAAGCAGGTCCGGGCCTGTGTCGAGGGCCCCGTCCTGCGCGGGGACCAGGTGCGATGGGACGCGGTGTGACGGCCACCGCCCCCGACCTCCGCACGCGGCTCGGTGACGTCGTGCTGGCCAACCCCGTCATGACCGCGGCGGGCTGTGCCGGCACCGGGCGGGAGCTCGCACAGTTCTTCGACGTCACCGAGCTCGGCGCCGTCGTGACGCGGTCGGTGATGCGCGACGCCCAGCCGGGGCCGACAGGCATCCGGATGGTCGAGACGCCGTCCGGTCTGCTCAGCGACGTCGGCATGCCAGGAGCCGGCATCGACGGCTTCCTCGCCACCGACCTGCCCTGGCTGGCGCAGCGCAAGGCGCGCACGGTCGTGTCGGTGGCGGGTTCGACGCTGGAGGAGTACGCCGAGCTGGCGCGACGGGTGGGCAACAGCCCGGGCGTGACCGCGATCGAGGTCAACCTCCTCGAGCTGGCCGGCGATCCCTACCGTGCGGCCAAGGTGATCAACGTCGTGCGCCGCGACACCGCACGGGGCGTCCCCGTGCTCGCCAAGCTGTCGCCCGATGCCCGGTCGGTCGTCGACGTGGCGAGGGCTGTGGTCGACTCCGGGGCCGACGCTCTCACGCTGGTCAGCCGGCTGCGCGGGCTGAGCATCGACCCCGTCACGATGCGGCCGCGGCTCGACGGACCAACCGCCGGGCTGTCCGGGCCGGCGATCCGTCCGGTGGCGCTGCGGTGCGTCTACGCCGTGCACGCCGTGCTGCCCGACGTACCGCTCGTCGGGGTCGGCGGTGTCGGGACCGGTGCGGACGCGCTCGAGTTCGTGCTGGCCGGCGCGAGCGCCGTGCAGGTGGGCACGGTCACCTTCAGCGACCCCTCGGCGCCGCTGCGGGTGCGTGACGAGCTCGCCACCGAGCTGCAGGCCCGTGGTTTCGCCCGAGCTGCCGACGCGGTCGGTTACGCCCACCGAGACGAGGAGCTGAGTCGATAGATGACCGCGTTCGGAGCACGCCTGCGCGCCGCCACCGATGCCCGTGGACCGCTGTGCGTGGGCATCGACCCGCACCCGGAGCTGCTGGAGCGCTGGGGTCTCGCCGACGACGTCGACGGGCTGCGGCAGCTGTCCCTGACCGCCGTCGAGGCGCTCGCCGGGACCGTGGCAGTGCTGAAGCCGCAGTCGGCGTTCTTCGAGCGCCACGGAGCTGCCGGTATCGCCGTGCTCGAGGAGGTGGTCCGCGCGGCGCGATCCGGGGGAGCGCTGGTCCTGCTCGACGTGAAGCGCGGTGACATCGGGTCGACGATGCAGGCCTACGCCGACGCCTACCTCGACCCGGCCTCGTCGCTGGCGTGCGACGCCGTGACCGCCTCGCCGTACCTCGGGTTCGGGTCCTTGCGGCCGCTCGTCGAGACAGCCTTGAAGCATGACGCCGGGGTGTTCGTGCTCGCCCTGACGTCGAACCCGGAGGGAGCGGAGGTCCAGCACGCGCGGCTCGCGAGCGGCGCGGGCACGGTGGCGGGCCGGGTCCTGGCCGAGGTCGCCGCGCTCAACCACGGTGTCCGACCGCTGGGCTCGATCGGGGTGGTCGTCGGTGCCACGATCGGGAGCACGGACGAGGACCTGGCCGTCAACGGACCGTTGCTCGCGCCCGGCTTCGGCGCCCAGGGCGGCACGCCCGAGGACGTCCGGCGGATCTTCGGCGCGCACGTCGCGGACGTCCTGCCCAGCAGCTCTCGCGCCGTGCTCGCGGCCGGTCCCGACCCCGCCGCCCTGCGCGCCGCGGCCCGGGAGTCCGCTGCGGACTGCGCGCGCGTGCTCCGCTGATCCCGCGTGAGCGGGTCGTTGGTGCCGGGTGCGATCCTGGAGACCAACCGCAGGGGCCGGAGCGGGTCACGTCCGCCGGCCGCAACGATGAGGGGTCGACATGGTGCGTTCACGTGCGCTCGCGAGCGTCGTGCTGGTGGCCGGTGTGCTCGCCGGATGTGGTGACGGCGAGGAGGAGGCGCGCACGGCGACCGAGAACTACTGCGAGGCGCTACGGGACGCCGACGAGGAGTTCAGCGCGCTCAGCGGGGAGGCGCCGGACCCGGCGCGGCTCGAGGGCGCCCTGGACCGGCTCGGCGAGCTCGCCGAGCAGGCGCCGGACGAGGTGCAGGCCGAGTGGGAGGTTCTCGACAACGCGATCAGCGAGGTCCGGCAGGGGCTCGAGGACGCCGGCGTCAGCTTCGAGGACCTCGAGCAGCTGTCGGACAACCCCACCGAGCTGCCCGAGGACGTGGATCCGGGCAAGCTGATGGAGCTCGGCCGCAAGGTGCAGGAGATGAGCAGCCAGGAGTTCAGGGACGCCTCGGACCGCATCAGGCGGCACGCGAAGCGCGAGTGTGACGTCGACCTCGGGTCCTGACCGGCGCGGCCCGAGTGGCTGTTTGCCTCACTGCTGCAGACCTCGCTAGGTTCCGTTGCTGTACGCGTTCTTGCAGGTGTTGTCGTGTCCGTCGATCCCGAGGTGACCTTCCGTGGCTCTGCCGTCTCTGACTCCTGAACAGCGCCAAGCCGCGCTCGAGAAGGCTGCCGCGGCCCGGCGGGAGCGGGCCGAGGTCAAGAACCGGCTCAAGCACTCGGGAGCCTCGCTGGCCGAGGTGCTGCGCGAGGGCAAGGACAACGAGGTCATCGGCAAGATGAAGGTCCTCGACCTGCTCCAGTCGATGCCCGGGCTGGGGAAGGTCAGGGCGCGCCAGACGATGGAGCGGATCGGTATCTCGGAGAGCCGCAGGGTGCGTGGGCTGGGCGCCAACCAGATCGCGGCGCTCGAGCGCGAGTTCGACACCCGCGGCTGAGGTGGCACCGTCCCGACTGACGGTGCTCGCCGGTCCCACGGCGGTCGGCAAGGGCACCGTGGCCGCCGACATCAGGGCGCGTCACCCCGAGGTCTGGATCTCGGTCTCCGCGACCACTCGCCCTCCTCGTCCCGGGGAGGTCCACGGTGTCCACTACTGGTTCGTCGACGACGCGGAGTTCGACCGGATGGTCGCCGACGACGAGCTGTTGGAGTGGGCCGTCGTGCACAGTGCCGCCCGGTACGGCACGCCGCGGCGTCCGGTCGAGGAGGCGCTGGCGCAGGGACGGCCGGCCCTGCTGGAGATCGACCTGCAGGGCGCGCGCCAGGTGCGCACGTCGATGCCGGAGGCGCTCTTCGTCTTCCTGAAGCCACCGAGCTGGGAAGAGCTCGTCCGTCGGCTCGTCGGCCGCGGCACCGAGACGGTGGAGGAGCGGGAGCGGCGGCTGCGGACCGCGCAGGAGGAGATGGCGGCCGAGCCGGAGTTCGACGTGATCGTGGTGAACACCGAAGTTCACGCCGCAGCGGAGGAGTTGGTAGCCTTGATGCGATCCCATCCACCTTCTTCGGAGGCCTAACCGCGTGTCTGGCACCCAGTCCGTCGCCGAGGGCATCACCAACCCGCCCATCGACGACCTGCTCGAGAAGACCGACTCCAAGTACAAGCTGGTCCTCTACAGCTCCAAGCGAGCGCGGCAGATCAACGCCTACTACTCCCAGCTCGGTGAGGGCCTGCTCGAGTACGTCGGTCCGCTCGTGGAGACCCACGTGCAGGAGAAGCCGCTCTCGATCGCCCTGCGCGAGATCAACAGTGACCTGCTGACCTGCGAGGACGTCGAGCCCGGTGCGGAGCCCGGTGTCGAGTCCGCTGCCGAGCCTGGTCGGGCAGCGCAGCAGGACTGACGGGCTGAGCTGCGATGTCGGCCGTCGTCCTCGGTGTCGGGGGAGGCATCGCCGCCTACAAGGCGTGTGAGCTGCTGCGGCGGTTCACCGAGTCGGGCGACGAGGTCCGCGTCGTCCCCACGGCCAGCGCGCTGGAGTTCGTCGGTCACGCCACGTGGTCGGCGCTGTCGGGCCGGCCGGTGGCGACCGACGTGTGGCATGACGTCCACGAGGTGCCCCACGTGCGGATCGGCCAGCGGGCAGAGCTCGTGGTGGTCGCACCGGCGACAGCGGACCTGCTGGCCAAGGCCGCACACGGCATCGCCGACGACCTGCTGACCAACACGCTGCTCACCGCACGCTGCCCGGTGCTGTTCGCGCCGGCGATGCACACCGAGATGTGGGAGCACCCCGCGACCCAGGCCAACGTCGCGACCCTGCGGGCCCGCGGCGCAGTCGTGCTCGAGCCCGCCGTCGGCCGGCTGACCGGTGTCGACTCCGGCAAGGGGCGACTGCCGGATCCTGCCGAGATCCTCGAGGTGGCCCGCCAACTGGTGCGGCGTGGGCCGCAGCCGCTGGACCTCGCCGGCCGCCATGTCGTGGTCAGCGCCGGCGGCACCCGCGAGTACCTCGATCCGGTGCGCTTCCTCGGCAACCGGTCCTCGGGTCTGCAGGGCTATGCACTCGCGACGGCGGCGGTGGCGCGAGGCGCCGAGGTGACGCTCGTCGCGGCCAACGTCGCGCTGGACGACCCCGCCGGCGTCAAGGTCGTCCCGGTCGTCTCCACCTCCGAGCTCCGCGACGAGGTGCTGGAGGCCGCGCGCCACGCCGACGCGGTCGTGATGGCAGCCGCCCCGGCCGACTTCCGTCCGGCGCAGCGAGCCGAGCACAAGATCAAGAAGTCCGCCGACGGTGCGGTCGCGCCGGTCGAGCTCGTCCAGAACGACGACATCCTCGCCACGCTGGCCCGCAACCGACCGCGCGCCGGCCTGGTCGTGGTCGGGTTCGCTGCCGAGACCGGCGACGCCGAGGGCGACGTGATGGAACACGCGCGCGCCAAGCTCGAACGCAAGGGCTGCGACCTGCTCGTCGTCAACGACGTCAGCGGGGGCAAGGTCTTCGGCAGTCCGCACACGGAGGCCGTCGTGCTGGCCGCCGACGGTGCTCGCACCCCGGTTCCCCCGGGCAGCAAGTCCGATCTCGCCCACGTCGTCTGGGACGTGGTGGTGACCCGGCTGCCCGCCGCCCGGGTGGCGGACTGAGACCGCACGTCCGGCTGCCGAGACGGGAGGTAGGGTGACCCTCACCCGGTCACAGCCACAACGAACCGTTGGGAGCTCATCTTGTCGCGTCGTCTGTTCACCTCCGAGTCGGTCACCGAGGGTCATCCCGACAAGATCGCCGACCAGATCAGCGACTCCGTCCTCGATGCCCTGCTGGCCGAGGACCCGAGCAGCCGCGTGGCGGTGGAGACGCTGCTGACGACCGGGCTGGTCGTGGTCGCAGGTGAGGTCACGACCTCGGCGTGGGCCGACATCCCCGCCCTCGTCCGCAACAAGGTGCTCTCGATCGGCTACGACTCGTCGAAGAAGGGCTTCGACGGCAACTCCTGCGGCGTCCAGATCTCCATCGGCGCGCAGTCGGCGGACATCGCCGGTGGCGTGGATGCGGGCTACGAGTCGCGCAGCGAGGGCTCGGCCGACCCGCTGGACCGCCAGGGGGCGGGCGACCAGGGTCTGATGTTCGGCTACGCCACCAACGAGACACCCGAGCTGATGCCGCTGCCGATCACCATCGCGCACCGCCTGGCCGAGCAGCTCTCGACCGTGCGCAAGAACGGCACCATGGCCTACCTGCGGCCGGACGGGAAGACCCAGGTCACCATCGAGTACGACGGCGACCGAGCCGTCCGCGTCGACACCGTGGTGGTCTCCACCCAGCACGCCGCCGACATCGACCTCGACGCCATGCTCACGCCCGACATCAAGAAGCACGTGGTCGACGAGGTGCTCGACCGCTTCGACATCAAGCACGACGACTACCGGCTCCTGGTCAACCCCACGGGCCGGTTCGAGATCGGCGGGCCGATGGGGGACGCCGGTCTCACCGGTCGCAAGATCATCATCGACACCTACGGCGGCATGGCCCGGCACGGCGGGGGCGCCTTCAGCGGCAAGGACCCGTCGAAGGTCGACCGGTCGGCTGCCTACGCCATGCGCTGGGTCGCCAAGAACGTCGTGGCGGCGGGGCTGGCTGCGCGCTGTGAGTGCCAGGTCGCCTACGCGATCGGGAAGGCGCAGCCGGTCGGCTTCTACGTCGACACCTTCGGCACCGAGACCGTCCCGGGGGACGTGATCGAGCGTGCCGTCCTGGAGGTGTTCGACCTGCGCCCGGCCGCGATCGTGCGCGATCTCGACCTGCTGCGTCCGATCTACGCCCAGACCGCCGCCTACGGCCACTTCGGGCGCGAGCTCCCGGAATTCACCTGGGAGCGCACCGACCGCGTGGAGGCGCTGCGGGCCGCCGCCCGTGCCTGACCCGGGCACCGGGGGTCCGGCCTGGTAGGACGGGTGCGTGACCGAGCATGAGCAGCTCACGCTGGTGCGTGAGCGCATCCGCCGCAGCAAACCGCCGGAGGCCTCCGGGCCGGCGGACGAGCTGCCGGTGGCCCGGGTGCTGGTCGACACGCCGCTCGCGCACCTCGACCGGCACTTCGACTACCTCGTCCCGTCGGACCAGTCCGAGGCATGCGTGCCCGGCTGCCGGGTGAAGGTCCGGTTCGCCGGACAGGAGGTCGGCGGATTCGTCCGCGAGCGGGTCGCGCGCTCCGAGCACACCGGCCGCCTGGCCCCGCTGCGGCGGGTGGTCTCCGCCGAGCCCGTGCTCACCGCGGAGGTGGCCCGGCTGTGCGAGCAGGTGGCCGAGCGCTACGCCGGCAGCACGAGCGACGTGCTGCGGCTGGCGGTGCCCAAACGGCACGCGCGGGTGGAGCGGGAGCCGTGGGAGCTGTCCCGGCACCCGGAGGTCGCCGCCCCCGATGCCGGCGGCTGGCAGGCGGTGGCCGGGGGAGCGGCATACGTGGACGCCCTCTCCCGGGGCGAGGCTCCGCGCGCTGTGTGGTCGGCCTGCCCCGGCGAGCCCTGGGAGCAGGCTCTGCTCGAGGTCGCCCTCGCCACGGCGCACAGCGGTCGCGGTGTGCTCATCTGCCTGCCCGACGCACGCGACGTCACCCGGCTCACCGACCTGCTGCGCGCCAGTGGGCTAGCGGACCGCACCGTGACCCTGACCGCCGACCTGGGGCCGGCGCCGCGCTACCGGGCCTTTCTGCGGGTGCTCCGCGGGGCGGCCGACGTGGTGGTCGGCACCCGCGCCGCGGCGTTCGCGCCGGTACGGCGCCTGGGGCTCGCCGCGATCTGGGACGACGGCGACGACCTGCACTCCGAGCCGCGCGCGCCGTACCCGCACGTGCGCGAGGTGTTGACCCAGCGCGCCTACCTGGAGCGGTCGGCCCTCCTGGTCGGCGGGTTCGCGCGGACGGCGGAGGGCGCGGCGCTGGTGCGGTCGAGGTGGGCGGAGTCACTCGCGGCCGACCGTGCCGCGATCCGGGCGGGCGCCCCGCGCATCCACGTGACGGGTGAGACCGACGAGGAGCAGGCACGCGACCCGGCGGCGCGCCACGCGCGGCTGCCGCACCGCGCCTTCCAGATCGCTCGCGAGGCGCTGACGGCGGGCCCTGTGCTGGTGCAGGTGCCCCGGGGCGGCTACCTACCCGCGCTCGCCTGCGTGCAGTGCCGGCAGCCGGCGCGGTGCCGGCACTGCCACGGGCCGCTGGCACTGCGTGGCAGTCAGCACACCGCCGGCTGTGGCTGGTGCGGCCGGCCGGCTACCGGGTGGCGTTGCGAGCACTGCGACGCGGAGCGCTTCCGGGCCCCCGTGGTCGGCTCCGAGCGCACCGCGGAGGAGCTCGGGCGGGCGTTCCCCGCGGTGTCGGTGATCAGCTCGGTCCGCGGGCGGGTGCGGGAGCGTGTGGCCGACAAGCCGGCGTTGGTGGTGTGCACGCCGGGGGCCGAGCCGCCGGCGGACGGCGGCTATGCGGCGGCGCTGCTGCTCGACACCTGGGTGACGCTGGCGCGTCCCGGCCTGCGCACGCCGGAGGAGGCTCTGCGCCGTTGGCTCACCGCCGCGGCGCTGGTCCGGCCGTCCTCGCGAGGTGGCCGGGTGGTCGCGGTCGGCGACCCGACGATCCCCGCTCTGCAGGCCCTGGTGCGCTGGGACCCGGTGGGCTCGGCGGAGCGGGAGCTGGCCGAGCGGGAGTCGGCTCACCTGCCGCCTGCAGCGAGGCTGGCCGTGATCAGCGGGCCGGCCGAGGAGATCGCCTCGGCCGCCGAGGGGCTGCAGCTGCCCGCCGGGGGAGAGCTTCTCGGCCCGCTGCCGCTCGACGGCGAGACCGCCCAGCTGGTCGCGCGGGTGCCGCCGGACCAGGGCGCTGTCTTCTCCCGCCTGCTGAAGCAGGCCCAGGCGACGCGCAGCGCGCGCAAGCTGCCGCATCTGCGGCTGCAGATCGACCCCGTCGAGCTCGCCTGACGCGTCGGCGTCGGCTCAGGCCGAGCCTCCGGAGAGCAGCTCGTCGGTGTACTCCCTTTCCGACCGGTCCTCCTGCTCGGCCGACCGCAGCTCGACCCGTCGGATCTTGCCCGAGATCGTCTTCGGCAGCTCGCCGAACTCGAGCCGCCGGATCCGCTTGTACGACGCGAGGTGGTCGCGGGCGAAGCCGAGGATGTCGGCCGCGAGCTCCGAGCTGGGCCGGTGTCCCTCGGCGAGCACGACATACGCCTTGGGGACGGCGAGCCGCACCGGGTCCGGCGCGGGTACGACGGCGGCCTCGGCGACCGCGGGGTGCTCGATCAGCACGCTCTCGAGCTCGAACGGGCTGATCCGGTAGTCCGAGGCCTTGAAGACGTCGTCGGCACGGCCGACGTAGGTCACGTAGCCCTCGTCGTCGACCGTGGCCATGTCGCCGGTGTGGTAGAACCCGCCGCGCATGGCCTCGCTCGAGCGTGCCGCGTCGTCGCGGTAGCCGACCATCAGGCCCATCGGCCGGCGGGCGAGCTCCAGGCAGATCTCGCCGTCACGACCCACCTCACCGCTGACCGGATCGACCAGGGAGACGACGTACCCGGGAAGCGGCCGCCCCATCGAGCCCAGCTTGAGGGGCTGGCCGGGAGGGTTGCCGATCTGGGCGGTCGTCTCGGTCTGGCCGAAGCCGTCGCGGATGGTGATGCCCCAGGCCTGCTGGACCTGCTCGATGACCTCCGGGTTCAGCGGCTCGCCGGCACCGACGATCTCGCGCAGGTTGAGCCGGTGCCCACCGAGGTCCTGCTGGACCAGCATCCGCCACACCGTCGGGGGCGCGCAGAACGTGGACACCTCGCAGCGCCGCATCACCTCCAGCAGCGCCGCACCGTCGAACCGGCGGTAGTTGTAGATGAGCACGGTCGCACCCGCATTGAAGGGAGCGAAGAAGCAGGACCAGGCATGCTTCGCCCACCCCGGCGAGGAGATGTTCAGGTGCACGTCGCCGGGCTGCAGACCGATCCAGTACATCGTGGACAGGTGGCCGACGGGGTAGGAGGCGTGGGTGTGCTCGACCAGCTTGGGTTGTGCCGTGGTGCCGGAGGTGAAGTAGAGGAGAAGCGTTTCGTCCGCGTGGGTCGCGGCGTCACCCTTGTAGTCGCCGGTCCAGGTCCTCGAGTCGGCGAGGTCGAGCCAGCCCTCGACGGGCGCACCCACACTCACCCGCAGGCAGCTGTCGGGCACGGCGGCGAACTTCTCGACGTCACCGCTGTGTGCGACCACGACCCGCGCGCGGCCGCGGACGACGCGGTCCTCCACGTCGGCCGGCGACAGCAGGGTCGTCGCCGGGATCATCACCGCGCCGAGGCGGATACAGGCGAGCATCACCTCCCACAGCGGCACGCAGTTGCCGAGCACGAGCAGGACCCGGTCCCCGCGGTCGACACCCTGCTCGGCCAGCCAGCCTGCGACCTGACGAGACCGCTCCGCCAGCTCGGCATAGCTGAGCCGCTGCTCGCTGCCGTCCTCCTCGACGACCCAGAGCGCGGTCGTGCGCGGCTGCTCCAGCGCCAGCCGGTCGAACCAGTCGCCGGCCCAGTTGAAGCGGTCGAGCTCCGGCCAGCGGAAGTCGGCGTAGGCGGTCTCGTAGTCCTCCCGGTGCGCGAGCAGGAAGTTCCGAGCTGCTCGGAAGGCCGTCGTGCCTGCGGTCTCGTGCTTGCTGGTCTCCGGCGTCATCTGGGCAGTCTAAGCACGCTGACGGCGCCCCCGATACGTCGTCACCAGACCATTCAGGCGGCTTTGTCCGCACGGTAGATTGCACCCGTGACCACAGAGGAGGCCCAGGCGGACTACCCGGCCCGGTGGGAAGCAGATGTGGTGCTCATCGACGGGCGGGCGGCTCACTTGCGTCCGATTCGGCCCGACGACGCCGAGAAGCTGGTCGCGTTCTACGGCCGGGTGTCGGACGAGTCGAAGTACATGCGGTTCTTCGCGCCGTACCCGAGGCTCTCCGATCGTGACGTGTGGCGGTTCACCCACGTCGACCACCACCAGCGGGTCGCGTTCGTCGTCACCGTCGGCGAGGAGATCATCTCGGTGGGCCGCTACGACGCGATCGACGCGGAGGAGGCCGAGGTCGCGTTCCTCGTGGAGGATGCGCACCAGGGGAGGGGGCTGGGGCAGCTGCTGCTCGAGCACCTCGCGCAGGCGGGCCGGGAGAACGGGCTGAAGAAGTTCGTCGCCGAGGTGCTGCCGGACAACGCGCGGATGGTGCAGGTGTTCCGCGACGCGGGCTACCAGGTCGACAGCGGGTTCGCCGACGGCGTGCTGCGCCTGGTCTTCCCGATCGATCCGACCGACACCTCCGTCGGCGTCATGCAGTCGCGCGAGCACCGGGCCGAGGCCACGTCGATCGAACGGTTCTTCAAGGCGCGCAGCGTCGCCGTGATCGGTGCGAGCCGGCGGCAGGACACCATCGGCCTCACGCTGGTCCGCAACCTCGTGCTGGGCGGCTACACCGGGCGGGTCTTCGCCGTGAATCCCTCCGCCGAGCCGATCTCCGGGCTGCCGGCCTACACGTCGGTGCAGGAGATCCCGGACAAGGTCGACCTCGCGATCGTCGCGGTCCCGGCCGACAAGGTCGAGGACATCGTGCTGGACTGCGCCGCCAAAGGCGTGCACGGTCTCGTCGTCATCTCCAGCGGCTTCGCCGAGACGGGGGAGGAGGGGCGGCAGCGGCAGCGGCGCCTGGTCGGGCTGGCGCGCTCCTACGGCCTGCGCCTGGTCGGCCCGAACGCGCTCGGCGTCATCAACACCGCTCCCAACCAGTCGCTGAACGCCTCCATCTCGCCGCTGATGCCGCCGCGCGGCCGGGTGGGCTTCTTCTGTCAGTCGGGCGCTCTGGGCAACGCGATCCTGGAGTCGGTCGACCGCCGCGGGCTCGGCCTCTCGTCATTCGTGAGCGCAGGCAACCGTGCCGACGTGTCGGGCAACGACCTGCTGCAGTACTGGGAGGAGGACGACGACACCGAGGTCGTCCTGCTGTACCTGGAGTCGATCGGAAACCCGCGCAAGTTCAGCCGGGTCGCGCGACGCGTCGCCCGGCGCAAGCCGATCGTCGCGGTGAAGTCCGGACGCACCACGCAGGGCGTTCCCGTGGGGCACGCGGTCCGTACGACGGTCGCGCCGCAGGCAGCCGTCGACGCGATGTTCAAACAGGCCGGCGTCATCCAGGTCGACACGCTCGACGAGATGTTCGACGTGGCCCAGCTGCTGGCCCACCAGCCGCTCCCGCGTGGACCGAGGGTCGCGGTCGTGGGCAACTCCGACGCCCTCGGCCTGCTGGCCACCGACGCTGCCGCCGCTGCGGGTCTGGTCGTGAAGGAGCCCGTCGCCCTGGGGGCGGAGGCCACGGCGGAGGACTTCGAACGCGCTCTCGACCACGCGGTCGACGACCCGGAGGTGGATGCCGTCGTCGCGGTGTTCATCCCGCCGCTCAACACCACCGGTGAGCAGGTCGCGCACGTGCTCGCGGCGGTCGGTGAGCAGTCGGACAAGCCGCTGATCTCGACGTTCCTGGCCACGGAGGGCGTGCCGGAGCTGCTGCGCGTCCCCGACGTCGAGGGCGCCGCGGGCCGCGGCTCGGTGCCGTCGTACCCGGCCCCCGAGGCCGCGCTGCGTGCGCTCGCCCGGGTGGTCGACTACGCCGCCTGGCTGGAAGGGTCGGACGGGCACATCGCGCTCTACGAGGAGATCGACGCCCGCCTCGGCCACCGGATGATCAGTGGCTGGCTGCAGAACGCACCGGACGGCCTGACGCTCGACGACGAGCAGCTCGGCGAGCTGCTGCGCGTCTATGGCATCCACCTGTGGCCGCGGATACCGGTGCGCTCGCTCGAGGAGGCATGCGCCGCCGCGGAGGGGATGGGGTGGGACGTCGTCCTCAAGGCCACGGCGCCGCACCTTGTGCAGCGCCCCGACATGTCGCACGTCTGGCGCAACATCGACACGCCGGAGGAGATGGCCGACGCCTGGACGACCCTGCAGGAGCTGATCGACGAGCCCGAGCGGGCCGGGTTCGTCGTGCAGCGGATGGCGCCGCCCGGGGTCCCGCTGTCGATCGCGAGCGTGGAGGACCCGCTGTTCGGCCCGCTGATGTCGCTCGGCATCGCCGGGACCCCGTCCGACCTGCTCGGCGACCGCTCCTACCGGATCCCGCCGATCACGGACACGGAGGCGGCGTCGATGGTACGTGAGATCAAGGCCGCACCGCTCCTCTTCGGCTACCGCGGCAGCGAGCGTGTCGACGTCGCCCGGGTCGAGGACCTCGTGCAGCGGGTGTCACGGCTGAAGAACGACCTGCCGGAGGTCGCCTCGCTCGAGCTCGGCCTGGTCCAGGCGGGGGCGAGCGCGTGCAGCGTCCTG
>Ga0075331_1000013_pt1 | contig 32629 bp, 32 predicted proteins | sample MayberrySE_TuleA_FD_120090 | JGI IMG/M metagenome (GOLD analysis project Ga0075331, IMG submission 120090) | Natural and restored wetland microbial communities from the San Francisco Bay, California, USA, that impact long-term carbon... | ecosystem: Environmental > Terrestrial > Soil > Wetlands ... | reverse complement strand
TACTCGCGACAGGCGGCGGGTTCGAGGAGTGAGGCGAAGTCGATGGCCCGCCGCCCCCAGCCCTCGTCGCCGGTGAGCCACTGCGGCGTCTGCTTGTCGACGGTCATCGACCTACTCCGCTGGAGCGATGTTCTGGTTGATCCGGAACAGGTTGCCGGGGTCGTAGGTCTTCTTAACCTGCGCCAGCCGGTCGTAGTTGGGGCCGTAGTTGGCGCGGATCCGGCCCTGGTCGTCACCGGCCATGAAGTTGATGTAGCCGCCGTCGCTGGTGTGCGGCTCGAGGGCCGCGTGGTAGCCGCGCACCCAGGCGATGTTGGCCTCGTTGTCGGCCGGGTCAGGCCACATGCCGGCGACCACCGGCGAGAAGTTGACGTTGCGGTGGGCGAACGCGGTTGCGTCCACCGCCACGTCGTGGACAGCGCCATCGATCGAGTAGAGGTGCATCGTCGACTCCATCGCCGGCACCCTGGGTCCGTGGGTGAGGTGAGCGGCGACCGCGCCGTCGGTGAGCTCGGGCAGGAAGGCGGCCTTCCAGTAGTGCTGGAGCCCGGCGGGGAGGAGCCCGTCGAACGCACTGTTGAGGGCCGGGTAGGGCATCCGGCCGACATGCTCGGCCACGGGAGTGCTGACCGCGCGGAGCTGACCGAGCAGCGCTTCAGCGTCCTCATCGCTTCCGTTGAAGCAGGTGACGATCAGCAGGAACGGCTCACCGACCCGGTCCTCGGGGATGAAGGGCAGCGGCGGGGCGATCTGGAACCCCGGGAAGGCACCCATTGCGCGGGGTGCTGCGGCGATCCAGTCGCGGTAAGTGGTGAGGAGCGCCTCGGCGTCGTCGAGCTCGAAGAACATCGGGCCGCCGTAGATGGTGTCGACCGGGTGCAGGTCGAACTCCATCTCGGTCACCACACCGAAGTTGCCGCCACCGCCGCGCAGCGCCCAGAACAGGTCCGGGTGCGAGGTCTCGGAGGCGGTCACGAAACTGCCGTCGGCGAGCACCACGTCGGCGGAGCGCAGGTTGTCGATGGATAGACCGTGAGCGCGGGACAGGTAGCCGATGCCGCCGCCCAGGGTCAGGCCGGCAACGCCGGTGGTGGAGATGATCCCGCCGGTGGTGGCCAACCCGAAGCCGTGCGCGGCGTGGTCGAAGTCGCCCCAGTCGCAGCCCCCCTGGACCCGACCGACCCGGTTCCCCGGATCGATCCGGATGCCCTTCATCCGGCACAGATCCAGCACGATCCCGTCATCGACGGTGCCGAAGCCGGGCACACTGTGGGCGCCGTCCCTGATCGCGAGCGGCAGCCCACTCTCCCGGGCCGCGTTGACCGCGATGCGGACGTCGGTGACGTCGACCGCCAGCACGATCGCCAGGGGGCGCCGGTCGATCATGCCGTTGTAGACGGCCCGCGCCTCGTCGTACTCGGGCGTGTCGGCCGTGATCACCTGACCGCGGGCTGCTTCGAGGATGCTCAGTGCTGGTGTGCCGTTCATAGCTTCTCCTGAATGAGGTGTGGGGCGAGACAGAACGAGGGGTCAGCCGAAGACGCGCAGGGCGTGCTCATGGAACTCGCGCATCGGAGCGACCGGGCCGATCCCGATGAAGACCGCGCCTTCGGTCGAGGTGGCGGTGTGACCGGCGGGCCAGTAGTAGACCTCGCCGGCAGACGCGGTCTCGGATGATCCGTCCGCGTGCTCGAGCCGGAGGGAGCCTTCGAGCACGACTCCCCAGTGCGGGCTGGGGCAACGATCGTCGGGCAGCCCCTTCAAGACCGGGGTGAAGTCGGTGCCGGCCGGGACCCGTGCGTGGCGGATCGCCATGTCACCGAGCTCGACGTACCTGGTCTCCAGGCCGCCCTGCGCGACTTCGACGGGCAGATCCTTGATCGGTGTTGCCATGACGGACTCCTCGCATCGGGGTGGTTACCTGCGACGCTACGGAGAACCACCGGGCCGACACCTGACCTGATCTGGTCGAAGCTGCGCCCAGTTTCGTGACGAGGGGTTCAGATCTGACTATCTCCGCGGGGCCCGGACCGGGCTAGTGTCGAGAGGTGGTCGAACCTGCTCCCAAGAGCCCCGCTACGGTGCCCGGTCGCAGCGGTACTCCGTTTGTTGGGCGGCGCCCGGAGATCGAGCGCCTCGAGGCGGTCTGGGCAGCGGTGGAGGACAACAGGCGACAGATCGTCTTCATCGGCGGGGAGCCGGGCGTCGGCAAGACCCGCCTGGTGGCTGAGGCCGCGGCCGCGCTGCGCCGGTACGGCGTCACCGTGCTTTCGGGTGCATGCCGAGAGGACCTCGACATCCCCTACCGGCCATTTGTCGCCATCCTCGAACAAGCCCTCGACCAGGTGGATCCGGAGGTCCTGCGCAGCATTCCGTCCGAGGCGGCAGCCCCGCTCCTGCGCTTGAGTGCCAAGGCGGCGTTGCATTGGCCAGGCACCGCGAGCCCGACCTCTGGCGAGAGCCAGTCGCGGCCAGCGCTGTTCGACGCGGTGTTGCGCGTCCTGGTCGCCGCGGCCGAGCAGCGACCGCTCGCACTGGTTCTGGAGGATCTGCACTGGGCCCCGGAACCGACCCTGGCGATGCTCGCGCACCTGGTCGAGTCCACCGCCGGGGAGCAGTTGCTGGTGTTGGCCACCCGACGGACCACCGCCCCTGACCGCACCGACGCGGTCACCTTCGCGCTGGCAGACCTGCATCGGCTCGACGGTGTGGCGCGCATCGACCTGGTCGGACTCGAGACCGAGGATGTGGCGGAGTACCTCGTTCGTGCGGCCGGGGTCTCACGCGTCTCGGCCCGGTCAGCGGCGCCCCTGTTGCGGGACCAGACCGGCGGCAACCCGTTCTTCCTCCAGGAGTATTGGCACGACCTGGCAGGCCACGGAGGGCTCGCGGCGATGCGGTGCGCCACAGCCCAGGCGCCGCAGTCGGTGCAGGATGCGCTCGGCCGTCGGCTGGCCGGGTTCCCTCCCGACCACGCCCAGGTCATCGAGATTGCAGCCGTCGCCGGCGACATCGTCGACCCCTCGGTCCTCACCGAGGCCTGCGACCTCGAGGCGAGCGTCGTCCTCGAGGGGATCGACTTCTGCGAAGGCGCGGGTCTCCTGGTCGCGGACGCCGACGATGGCCGCTACCGGTTCGCGCACGCGCTGGCCCGGCAGGCCGTGCTCGACCGGATGTCCTCCACCTGCCGCGCGGCGGCACACGCGCGAGTCGCCAAGGCACTGGAGTTGCACGCCGGTGAGGACGACCCGGCGCTGGTGGCCCAGCTGGCCCACCACTACGGGCAGGCGCGTGCGCTCGGGCACGCGGACAAGGCGATCCACTATCTCGTCCTCGCGGCTCAGCAGGCCGAGCGCGGCATCGCTCACCGCGAGGCCGCGGCGCTGTACGAGCGGGCAACGCAGCTCCATGTGCACCAGGGCCCGACCAGGGTCGAGCTGCTCTTGGCCGCTGCGAGGTGCCACATGCACGGTGGCGACTTTCCGGCAGCCCGTCGCATCTACGAAGAGCTCTGCACCGACGAGGACGCCCGGGTCAGGTTGCTGGCCGCCATTGGCCACGAGGATGCCTCGTGGCGTCCCTCGCACAGCGGAGAGCGTTCGCTGGCGCTGCTCGCCGAGGCCTTGGCTGCCGCCGGGCTGGACGACGACGACTCGCTGCGCATACGAGCCCGCGCCAGCATGGGCCGCGCGGCGGCGTTCACCGGTGACCTCCGACGGTCCCGCACGATCGGTGAGGAGGCATTGCTGCGGGCTCGCAGGACGGGAGATGAAGCGCTGGTCGCCCATGCGCTCGGCGCGACCTTGTGGCAGGGCCTGACCCCGGATCTCGCCCCCGAACTGCTGGCCCGTGCCCTGGAGCTCCAGGAGATCGGGGCGCGGATCGGCGACGGTGGTTTCGCCGGGATGGCCGCCTTCCACCGCGGCGGCTTCGCCTACACCGTGGGCAATCAGCCTGTGTGGACCAGTGCCCAGCGTGACCTGACCGAGCTCGCCCTCTCCGGTGGTCAGCCCTTCTTCCGTTACGTCGCCGGGTGCTGTCGCTACGCGCACCGGTTCGCGGCCGGCGACTTCGCGGGAGCTGGACGCATCGTCGACTGGCTCGACGACCAGTTCCGCGACGAGTTCGACGGAGGGACCGAAGGCGCGTGGGGAGTCCAGCAGTTCATGCTGCGGCGGGTGGCCGGAGGTCTGGACGAGATCGGGCCGCTGGTGACGGGAGACGAGAGCCTGGCCGAGCACTGGCTGCCAGGCCTGCTGGCGCTCTACACCGAACTCGAGTTGTGGCAGCCGGCTGCCCGACTGCTCACCCACCTGCGCGAACACTTCGACGAGTACCGCGCCGGCGCCCAGTGGGCGGGCGTGCTGGCCTTCGCGACGGAGGCCGCCGTCGGCCTGGACGACACGGCCGCGGCCGCGCAGCTGCGACCCCTGCTGGCCGAGTACGCCGGCGCCAACCTGCTGGCCGGCGCGAACGCCGCAGTCTTCGGAAGCGCCGACCGGTATCTGGCCATGCTCGACTCACTGCTGGGCGCTCCCGACGCCGACCAGCACTTCGAGCGTGCCCTCGCCATGGACCGGCAGATGGGCGCCGTCACCCACCAGGCGGAGACCCTCGCCGCCTGGAGTTGGCACCGGACCAGACACCCGGAGGCGACCGGCCCGCCAGCCATACGGCTCGTCGAAGAAGCGAGAGCCTTGGCCCGGCGAATCGGCCACCGCCGCGTCCTTAGCAGACTTGACACCGACGCTGCACCGCAGGAACTGCCGCCGACGCTGCCCAGCGGCCTGACCGAGCGGGAAGTCGACGTACTCCGCCTGGTCGCCGAGGGCCTGTCCAACCGGGAGATCGGCGAACGCCTATTCATAAGTGCCAACACGGCGGCCAACCACGTGCGCAGCATCCTGATCAAGACCGACGCATCCAATCGCACCAAGGCAGCGGTCTTCGCCACTGAGCACGGATTGCTGTAGCCCCGATCGGGGAGCGCTACAGCGGCGCGAAGGTGCCGTCCGGCGCGATGGTGCCGGACAGTTCCATGATTGCGTCGGCCGGGATGCCGGCGCGCACCGCCGCGGTCCGGATCGCCTCGATGTCGTCGGCCTCGTAGAGGCAGAACGTCTTGCGCTTGTCCGCGGACAGGAACGAGCTGAGCCAGCGCACACCGGAGTCGTCGTTGACTCGGTTGATCCCGTCGAAGGCGCCGGGTGCTGCCTCCAGTTGGTCCGCGAACTGACGCTCCACCATGAAGACCGGCATCGGTTTCCCTTTCCGTCGTCATCGGGAGCGACAGGCGAAGCCACCGATCGGAACAGTCGCTCCGTCCTTTCACCGTAGGCGAAACGGATGCCCGGCGCAGGCGAACCCGAAGCGCTCCGCGGTGACCTGCTCGTTTCAGGCGTGGATTGCTGTACTGGCCCGCCTCGCACCGAGCAGCGCTCCCAGGACGAGTCCGAAGATCAAGTGCTCGACTAGGAAAGTGCCCCACCCCACGGTCTCGGCCATGGAGGCGATCTGGTCCCCGGAACCGAGGATCGCGGCCGCGACCGGCAGGCCGACGAAGGCACTCGCCACCGCCACCGCGCCACCGTAGGCAATCCCGACCGCCGCCGCCGCGGCACCGCGGATGTCGAACCTGGCGGCGATCGGCCCGTAGAGCGCGCCGTACCCCGCCCCCACCGCCATGTGGATCATCGAGCCCAGCAGCACCGCGCCGAAGACGAGGTGGAAGTTGCTGCCTGACGCAGCGGCCCCGACCGAGGCATTCATCGCGTCGTCTGATGCGATCAATGAGGCAGTGTGGTGCGGTGGCGTGAACACCCCGGTTCCCTGCACCAGCGAGGCCACCATGGCGTACATCGCCATCGCCATCGAGGCGATCACCCCTGCGCCGGCTCCGTAGCCCAGCGCACGGAGCGTCCTCACCGCGGGAGTACGTCGGGTCGTGGTCTCAGTCATCTCGTCCACCCTCAGTCGTTGCAGCTGTTGGGGCTGACGGCATCGGGGACGTTGCCGGCGAGGTGCGCCTGGATCTCGTCGGCGGCACCGGTTCCCTTCGCCAGCCCAGCGACGAAGGCGCCGAACCCAGCGCCCGTCTGGGCGTAGCCGCTGATGTCGTGTCCGAGGCAGGCCTGGTTGTTCGGCTGGCCTGCCGCAGCCGGCGATGCGAACGCCAGCGACATTGCGGCGGCGGTCAGACCCGCTCCGGCGGCGGCGCGCAGCGCGGGCCTCCGTCGCGTGTTCACGGATTCCTGGACAGATGCCATGGCGAACTCCTCAGATCGTCGATGAATTCGACGTTAGGTTCGCGGAGTCCTCCCCCGCGTCCGTGCAGCTACGCAGGTCCGGGAGGCATGCACGCCCGCGATGGCGGTGACCCGCCAGAGCTGCGAAAACCGCATCCTCGACGGGTCCGGCCGGAGAGGTTTCCTTGCATGGATCGCACGCCATCAAAGATTAGGTACGTATCCTTTGATGGCGTGCGCTGCGGTGAAAGGAAACTGCTGATCCAGGCAGCGGCGGCACATGCACGTTTCAAGACGATCCATCCGTTCGCTGGCGCCCAACCGTGGAGTGGCTGCCCGGCCCCAGGGCTGATCACTGGAGGTCTGTGAGCAACGCCGCGGCACGGGCGGCGATCGCGGCCCTGCCGGAACGACCCCGCAGTCCGAGCTTGATGTACATGTTGCCCAGGTGGCGCTCGACGGTGCGCACGCTGAGGAACAGCGCCTCGGCAATCGCCTGGTTGGTCATCCCGTCCGCCACGCAACGCAGGATCTCGAGCTCCCGTTGCGTCAACAGCTCCTCGGTGGCCGCAGCATTCGGCCGGGTCGGAACGAAGGTGTTGAGCTCACGGATGAAGGCCGGCCACGCCGGCTCGTCCGCGAGCAGGATGTGGTTCCGGCTCGCCAACGGTACGAACTGGGAATCGGCGATGGAGGACGCCAGCATCAGGCCCTGTTCGAACGGGACCGCGGCGTCGTCCTTCGCGTGCATGACCAGCGTGGGGGTGCCGACCCGGTCGTGCAGACCGGCCACGTCGACCTCGTCCCGGGCGATCCGGATCAGCGCCGCGGTCTCCGCCGACAGGGAGATGCGCTGCATCTCGTCGAGCCACGTCATCTGCTCGTGCGTCGCGTCCGGGACGAACAGTGCGGTGAAGAATCGGCGGAAGGCGGGGTTCGCTCCGCCCCAGCCCTCCCGGATCAGCGACGCGAATGCCTCCACCTCGGCACGCGCCTGAGGTGAACGGTCCTGCGCGAGGCGTCCCTGAGCGAATCCGCCACAGAGAACGAGATGGCTGACCCGGTCTGGGTGCCGGGCGGCATAGGCAACCGCGACCGGAGCGGCGTTGGAGAGGCCCAGCAGTGCGAACCGGTCAAGCCCCGCCGCGTCGACTACGGCCTCAAGGTCCTCCACCCAGGTGTCGATCGAGAACCGGGTGACGTCGCGCTCCGACAGGCCGCAACCGCGCTGGTCGTAACGGACGAGCGTGCGTCCGTCGGCCAGGGTGGTGAGCCAGTGCCGCCAGAGCGGGCTCTCCCAGTCGTACTCGAGGTGCGTCAGCCAGGTGGCCACCCGCACCAGCGGCGGACCGTTGCCGTGGGCGCCGTACGCAATCCGGGTGCCATCCGCGGAGGAGCAGAACCGGACGGTCTGGATCATCACGTCAGCCTAGGCCCTCGAACGCGGCGACTTCGTCGAGGACTTCCAGCTCGGCTCCGGGCACTGCGACCAACGCACGGCTCATCTCCACAGACTCGCAGCAGGTGGCGGCGCCGGCTATCCGGCCGCGAGCGCGGCCTGGTCGGTAGCGCCCAGCATGTCGGCGCAGGTCCTCGTCAACATCTTGTCGATCAGCGGGCCGATGAGCCGGCCGAGGCCGACCCGGGGCAGATAGCGGCACTCGAACGTCGCCAGCGTCCCGTTGTCATTGGGCTCGAGCGTGAGCGAGGCCCGGGCACGCTGGAACGGCAGGGACGCACTCGGCAGGTTCTCCGCATCGAGCCTGCGACCCACCTCCCACGCGGTGACGGTTTCGGTCATGCTGCCGAACGGCTTCAGCTTGACCAGGCGACGAGCACCCACCCCACTGGTCTGGTCGCCGACGGCGCTCGTGGCCCGCAGCCCGCTCCAGTGTGCGGCGAGGTTCGGGTAGTCGGCGTAAAGCGCCCAGACGGCCTCGGTCGCCGCGGACATCTGCCGTTGCACGGTGAGGTGGCGCTCAGGCATGAGGGTCACTTCCGAGTTGCTCGGCCGCGGCGCGGATGTTCTCCAGGGAGGTCCGTCCGCCGGCGGTGAACCGGGCTGGCAGCCCCATGACCTTGTAGAGCACCTTCACCATCCCCATACCTTTGCGAGCCTCGATGGTGGTCATGTAGTGGTCGAGTCTGGTCCCGGTCGTTGTCGGTGTCAGCTGGTAGCCCCAGCGGCAGATGCCACCCTTTCCCCGATGGTCCTCCGACTTGGCCGGCGGGTAGGAGACCCACTCGAGCAGCCTCCCCTCCTCGATCGCAGTGACCTCCGACGGTGCGTCGAACTGGTTCGGCCCGAACTTCTCGTGGGCCTCCCATCGGACACCGACCGCGAGCGGGCCGTCGAAGTCGATGGCCTTGGTGATGCTCTTCGGCCCGGCGAACTCCGGGTGCCGGGTGATGTCGGTGATCAGCTGCCAGACCTCGTGCGGCGGCGCGGAGATCTCGATGGATTCCCGGAAGCTCGCCATGGTGTCGCCTTCCATGATTCTCCTCAATTCTGGTCGTTCAGTTGTCGTACGACGGGGTCAGGCCGGCTGGCGCACCGAGGTGAAGAAGTCGGCGAGTGCTCCGGCGAGCGCCTCGGGGTGGGTCAGCGGGGCGGCATGCCCGGCACCGGGAATCTGCTGGATCCGAGCGTCGGGCACGTGGCCGACCACATGCTGTGCGCTGGTCGTGAAGAGGGCCTTGGTATCGGATCCGGTCAGGACGAGCACCGGGACACCTATGCTGCCCAGCGCCTCTGGATCGTCAGCGACCTGAGGCGCCTCCTCCGCGAACATTTGCTGGAAATGGTTGAGCAGGGTCGGGACGTAGCGGGCTGCGTCCTCGAAGTAGTCATCGGCAGCGGCCAGCTCCTGCTCCGTGAAGGGAAATCCGGCGAACGCGCGGACCGCCTCGGCCAGCCTGCCCTCCGCTGCGAGCTGGCCGGTGCCGCCCAGCGCAGCGCCGACGATCCCCCGGGTCTGCTCGTTGAAGGTGCTCGCCGCCACCGGCTCGAATGGGGCCACGGCGGCGACGACGTCGGAGTGCGCGGCGACGGCGAGGGCCTGGGTGGCGCCGCCCGACCAGCCCGTCAGCCCGACAGGTTCCCCGATGCTTTCGACGTAGGTGACGTAGTCGGTGGCGACCCGACCGGTGCCGAGGTTCGGGGAGTCCCCGCTCAGGCCGCGGCCCCGCATGCTGGGCAGATGGCAGGTGAACCGGTCGGCCAGGTGCTCGACCACGCGGGTCCAGTCGAGGTCGCCGTCGCCGATGAGTCCTTGCAGGAACACCAGCGCCGGGCCGTGGCCGTGTACGGTCCCGCCGATGGTGACTCCGTCGCTGGTGGTCACGTAGTGGGTGCGGTGGTCAGTCATGGGGTGCCTCCCGGCAGCTGGTGAGGTGATGTCTCCAACCTGACGTGGGGGACGCCGGAGAACGTCACCCGGCCGGGTACTCCTCGCCGGAGGTCGGGTACCTACGGCTCGCGGCGGGCGGCCTGGGCAGCGAGGTCGGCGCGCCCTTCGACGTCGACCTTCGCGTAGACGTGGGAGAGGTGCTTCTTGACCGTGTTGACGGAGATGAAGAGGCGCCGACCGATCTCGGCGTTCGGGCGGCCGGCTGCGACCAGCCGGACTACGTCGCGCTCGACGGGGGTCAGTGAGTCCCAGCCGCTGGTCGGGCGCTGCCGTTCGCCCCGCCCTCTCCGGGCGTAGGCGACGGCCTCGTCCAGTGTCAGACCGTTGCCCGCGTCCCAGCTCGCGGTGGCAGCGTCGGGGGCCAGCGCGGATCGCGCCCTGTCGCGCACCCGCTCGAACCGGTCGGCCTCCGGGGGGAAGGGCACCACACCAGCGTTGGTGCGCCACTGCTGCGCCGCCCCGAGCAGGCGAAGGGCACGGCTAGGTTCGGCGACGGACAGCGACGCGATCTGCTCCAACGCAGCGGCGCTCCCCACCCGATCGTCGTAGTCGTGGAGGACCTGCAACGCGTCGTGGGCTAGCTCCCACGCGACGTCCACGCTCTCGTCGTCGGCTGCCAGCTCCGCGAGGCCGAGCAGGGATCGGCCCAGCGACCAGGGGCTGTGTGCTGCGGCCGCGTCGCCTCGGCAGGTCTCCAGCCGCAACCGGGCTTCGTCGCGGCGTCCCTCGCCCAGGGCGAGCATGCCCAGGAGATACTCACCGATCGTCGCATCCCACCGGTTGCCGCTGGCCTCGCTGAGCCGCACGATCTCGGCGGCCGTAGCACGCGCGGTCTTCGCATCGCCGCGTGCGTACGCGGAGAGCGCCACCCACTGACGCACCCACACCCCGGACAGGGTCGCTTCGAGCCCGTGCGCCCGGAGCAGGGCCCGAGCCTCGTCAAGCCGCTCCAAAGCCTCTGGGTGGTCGCCCTGGAGAGTGGCCACGGCTGCGAGCCCGACGAGCCCAGTGGACTCCCACCCTGGACGACCCGCCGCCCGGCTGAGCTCGACGCTACGGCTCGCGTGGTCGCGGGTCCTGTCCAGGCGCCCGGAGAACGCCGACCACATTGCATGACCGGCATGGGCGGCGGGCAGCTGGAAGGCGAGATCGTGCGACTCGCACACCGTGACCGCCTCCTCGAACAGGTCGCATCCGGCATCGAGGGACCGCAGCTGAAGCCCGGCGGCACCGGCATAGGCCAGAATCTGGGCACGGGTCGGCGGGTCCTCGCACTGGTGCACCAGTCGAACGGACTCCTCCAGGTCGGAGTCGACGTCCGCACCGGTGACTCGCCCGGACATCGCTCCGAACAGCGCCCGCATCCCCAAGCCGAGGGCCAACGCGCCCTCCACCTCGCTGGTGCGTGCCGCAACCACCGAAGACCGCGCCGACCGGTAGGCGCTCGTCAGATCGTTGGCCGCAAAGGCCAGGTTCGCCGCCGTGAGCAGTGCCCGCGCCCGGTCGTCCTCGGGTGCGCCGGCCTCGCTGCTGGCGTCATGGAGCCGTCGGTGCACCTCCGCGGACATGGTGCGGTCGAACCAGAACCGGAGGATGCCCGCCGTCATCCCCACCAGCGCGCGCAGGTCGTGGGACTCCGCAGCCCAGTCCATCGCGGCCCGCAGGTCGTCCAGCTCGGTGTTGAGTCGTTCCATCCACGGCTCCGGCCGAGCGCCATTGAGACCCACCTGCGCCTGCGCAGCCAGCCCGACGTGGAACGCCAGATGGCGGTCACGCACTCGATCCGGCTCCACGTCCGCGAGTTGCTGTCCCGCATAGACCCGGACCGATTCCAGCAGCCGGTAGCGCGCACTCCCCTGGCGCTCGATGACCTGAACCATCGACTGATCGACCAGCCCGGCGACCAGGTCCAGCGCGGATGCGCCGCCGACGCCGTCGGGTCCGACCACCGCTTGGGCCGCGTCCATCTCGAACGATCCTGCGAAGACGGACAGCCTGGCCAGGGCCACCTGGTGCGCCTCGTCGAGCAGGTCGAAGCTCCAGTCCAGCGACGCCTCCAGTGTGCGCTGACGTGCCGGCACCCCGCGCGGGCCGCCCGTCAACAGCGCGAACCGGTCGGTCAGGGCAGCTGCGATCTGACCCGGTGCGAGCACCCGCACCCGCGCTGCCGCCAGCTCGATCGCCAGCGGGATCCCGTCCAGGCGTCGACAGATCTCGGCCACCGCCTGGGCGTTCTCCTCCGCGATGCGGAAGTCCGTGTTCACCTGCCGGGCCCGGATCTCGAACAGCCGCACCGCTGCGGCCGAAGCGATCGCGGCGACGGAGCGGGCACCGGGGTCGGGCACCGGTAGCGGCGCCACCTCGAAGGACGCCTCGCCCTCCACGACCAGCGGCACCCGGCTGGTGGCCAGCAGGTGCACCTGCGGACACCGGGACGTCAAGAGGGCCACCAGGTCCGCACAGGCGGCGACCAGGTGTTCGCAGTTGTCGAGCACGATCAGCAGGTGCCGCTGGTCGAGCTGCTCACTCAGCGTTTCAGCGAGACGCTGCCCCGGATGTTCGTGAACGCCCACGACCGCCCCGAGGGCCTGCGCGACCATGGCGGGCTCGCTCACCCCTTGCAGATCCACCCAGCAGACGCCATCTGGGAACCGCGCGGCGAGGTCCCGCACGACCTCCGCTGCAAGTCGGGTCTTGCCGCAGCCGCCCGAGCCCACGAGCGTCACCACCCGGGTCCCCGCGACCAGATCGGCCACCTTGCCGCGCTCGTGCTCGCGGCCGACGAATGCCGCAACGACGGAGGGCGAACTGCTCCGCATCAAGAGGTCACTCGATCCCGGCCCACTAGTGCAGGCTCCCCCTCACCTTGGCACACCAGGGCGGACGACTCTGCCGATACGGCGCTTCCGAGGGACTCAGCGCCAGACGCTGAAGCCACCAGCGCCAGAAGATCAGAGGCCGAGGTCCTTGCTGGAGGTGTTCTCGAGTGCCAGGACGGGGCGGATGTAGCGGTTGACGAGGACGCCGATGTCCTTGTGTCGAGTCTGGGCGGCGATGCGGTCAAGGGAGACGCCGGCGAGTGCGGCGGTGGTGGCGTGGCCGGCGCGCATCGAGTGGGCGGTGATCCTTGTGCCGTCGAGTCCGGCGGCTTCGGCTCGGGCGCGGAGCATCCGGGCGGGGACGTGTCCGGTGAGCGGTTGCAGGCTGATGGTGCTCCCCCAGATGCGGGTGAACACCGGACCGGGGGCTGCGCCTCGGATGTCGCGCCAGGCGTTGAGCGCTGCGACGGGGTCGGTGGCGGCGCGCTGTCCGTGGGCGACGCCGACCACCGCGCCGTGGCCTTCGGGGTCGGTCTTGGACCGTCGGATGTGGAGCATCAGGCCGGCGGGTTTGTCCTCGATGTCACCGAGGGTGAGGGCGACGAGCTCGGAGCGCCGCAGCGCGGAGACGTAGCCGAGCAGGATCATCGCGGCGTCGCGGATGCCGATCGGGGTGGCGCGGTCGATGCCGTCGATGATCTGGCGGATCTCCTCGACCGACAGGGGTCGGGCCAGGCGCCGGGGCGCGGAGCCGTAGGTGCGGCGCAGGCCACGGCGTACCTGGTGGACCGCTAGGGCGTCGGTGGGATTGTGTAGGTCGCACATGCGGTGGACATGGCGGATCACCGTGCAGATGAGGTCGAGGGTGCCCATCGCGCGGCCGTCGGCGGCTTGTTCGGTGAGGTAGGCGCAGACCGCGAGCGGGTCACTCGGGAGGACCGCGACGCCGCGGCTGGCACACCAGCGCTCCCAGCGACTCCAGACCCCGGCGTAGACACGGCGGGTCGACTCGGTGCGTGCCGCAGCGATGGCGGCGGCGATCCGTTCGCCATCGGTGTCGGTCAACCCCTGCGGCATGATGCCGACGGGGTGGATTGGTCGAACAAGGGTGGAGGCGGTGCCCGGCAAGGCAGGGCTCATCATGGTGGTCATGGCCCTGTCGTAGCGGCGACCGCGCCAGCCGTGCCCACCGGCCGGACGCCTCACCGAGGCTCACCGCATGGGTTGGTCAGAAAAGGCTGACTTTGTGATGACCGAGTCAAGTTAGAAAGCTTCCAGGCTCGGTTCCCCAGAGGGAACCGAGCCTGAAATTTGGTAGCGGGGGCAGGATATGAACCTGCGACCTCTGGGTTATGAGCACCCAAACGGGCGTCTCAACCCTCTCCCCCGGTCTCCCTCAACGTCGCTGATCTCCAGTCGCTTCCCACCATGCGTTTCATGTCTCCGCAGACGTTCGAGGTGTCCCGCCGCGTCTCGGTCACGGATCCAGTCATGGTCCTCAGGTGGTCATCAGGTCCGCCTGAGCGGGCCATCGGCCAGCGCCGATTGGGCAAGCGGCCATAGGAGCTAGCCGTGAGCAGGCGCCTCGGCCAGACAAACGCCGGCTGGTTGTGCGCACCAGCCACAGATCCTGACCTGCGCGGGCCGCGGCGCCCTGTCGCAGACCGGCCGGCTCCGACGACCCGGGCGCGCACGCCGGCCACGTCAGCGAGGCGTTTCTCCCCCGATGTGCTCCGGTACAGCCCCGGCGTGCCCGCAGGCTTCCACCCGCGCCCAGGCAACAGACGCGCACTAGGCGACAGCGCCTTCAACATCTGCGTCCAGGCACTCACCGGCTCACCGCTCGCGAACGCCTCCACAGCAGCTCCGGCCGGCCAGAGTTTTTCCGTACCTCAACCGGCCACAACCAGGCGACCTCCCGGCCCCTGGCGGACCTCCTCGGGCTGCGCGGCACGGCCCCAGCTGCGCAAAAGTGACCCCGGCAGCCCGTGGCCTGCGCTGGACGTCGCAGACCGAGGAACCCCCGACGTTGCCGACCACCTGGCAGAGCGGTGGAAGTTCGTCACTTCGATCCTCTGCGTACTGCGGCCAGGAGCCCCTCGAAATCCTGGCCACACGGACCGCAGGCACGCAGGTGCGCGGCGATCCCCGGGTACCGCTGCTCGACGGGCCCCCCTGCGGCGGACAGCTCCGCGTAGACGTGCAGCATCTCAAGCGCCTCGGCACAGCCCACGTCGCGCGGGTCCGTCCGCAGGAGGTTGTCGAGCTCTGACCAGCCGTCCATCAGCGCCTCGATAGCTCATCGGGTAGATACCCGTTAGTGACAAGAGCGGCCCGCAACTTACGCCGGGCGTCGAACAGGGTCTTGTAGATCGCGTTGCGGTTCGAAGCGAGCTCGATGACCAGAGTATCCAGCGGGACATCGTTGAGCACGATCGCAACGAAGACCCGGCGCTGCCGCGGGGTCAGCTGCTCGTTCACCACCCGCTGCAGCGCGGCCAGCAGATCCCGCCACTCCGCCTCCCGGGCGGGGTCGAACCCGAACCGGTCCGGCAGCCGATCCCACTCTTCGGCGGCCAGCGGAACGGTGGGGTTTCGCCAGAAGTGCCGCCCGATCTTGGCCGACACGTTGAGGATCACGAACTTATAAGCCCAGGTCGTGAACAGGCTCTCGCCTCGGAACTGGCCGATCTTGCCGGTGATAGCAATCAGCGCGTCCCCAGCGGCCTGATAGGCCAGGTCATCGAGCTCCGGACCGGCGATCCGCAGTTGCGGGCCGCGACGTCGTACCTCCCCCAGCGCGATACGCACCAACATCTCATGCAGCCGTACCAGCGCCACCTCTCGCCGGGATCCGGTACCGGTCAGCATCTGGACCCACTCCGCCGACTCGGGATCCAGCACGGCAGCGGCACCCTGCCCCCTGACCCCCCGGGAATCCGCCGGCGACATGCTTAGGAGGCTACCCGGATGCTCCCTCCGGCGCCATGCGGCGCAGACCGCATCGCGCCTGTTGCGCAGTCGCAACGGACACATCGCGGCATGCCCCATCCGCAAGATGTGCCGGCCTCGTCAGCACCCGCCATGAAAAGCCCGCGTCGCACGACCGCGGAGGGAGCGTGACGCTTGGACAAGACGCCTTATTCCACCCGGATCCGACTCGCTGGGCCGAACCGGTCCCCTACCGCGTGAGATCCGAGGATGAGGCGGGCACACCGCTTCTCCGGTCTGGGGCTCATCGACGAGGAATTCGGCGTGTCGTTTCCCGATGGACGTCCCAAGCGTTCCTGGTCTCAGTCCTGCCCGAGGGCGTCGGCGGCCGGCCAGACGCCGTGCCGGGGCATGTCCAGGTGGGTTGCCAGCGTGCCCCTCCACCCCGGCGGAGTGAAAGGCTCACCCCAGTAGTCGGTCACGCGGATGGCCTCTTCGCCGCGCAGCTCGGCGATCGTGACGTTGCGGTACACCCGGCCGTCGCCGTAGTCGGTGCTCCACTCCACGAAGATGGTGTCCCCGCAGACATGTCTCCTGCCAACGCCGAGCTTCAGTCCCACGAAGTGGGACTCCACTTCGTCAATGCGTGCCCTGCCATCGATGACCTCGCCGCTTTGGGGCCATTGGCGCACGGCGTCTTCCGCCAGCTTCACGCCCAGGATGCGCTCAAGGCGAGTCTGATGAGTGGAATCTGATGTCATTGCTTAGCCTCCTCCGATGCGCCCCCGAGCCGCTGCGCGGGTAGCGCGGCGGACGAAGGCCGGGCCCGCGGATCGAGCCCGCCTCACCTGCTGAACTTCGTGACCGGCCGCTCCTGCAGCTCGTCGTCGGTGAACAGGTCGACCCGCTCGTTGTAGAAGGCGACCAGCCCGGCGATCTTCTGACTCTCGGGCAGCGGTGTCCGGTAAGACCAGGCGACGTCCTCGACGAGGCGGTCACCCACCCGGACCGACCAGTACTGGGCCTGGCCCTTGTAAGGGCAGTGCGTGGCCGTCTCCGTCGGCACGAGTAGGTCCATCCGCACGTCGGTCTTCGGGATGTACCAGCGCGACGGGAGCCCGGTCTCGAACAGCACTCGGGAGTTAGTCGACTCGGCCAGGACCACACCATCGAGCTCGACCCGCACTCGGCGCGACGTGGTCGCGATGTCGACACGGGTGTATGGATCGCGCGGGTGTGTGTAGACCTCCTCGTCCTCCTCGAACCAGCCGTCGATCGCGTCCCAGTCCAGCCGAATGAGGTCCCGAAGCTCCTCGATCGGGGAGTCGGGGAACCGCAGCGCCGCGTTCTCGGCGTTCTTGCCCCCTGCCTTGATCGTGAAGTGCTGCGCGTCGCCTCGGCTGGGCGAATGGGTGACGGTGGAGGTCTCGACCAGCAGGTCAGTCCGCACGTCCACTACCGGGAAGTAGTACGCCGGGTAGTACGGCACCTCCCAGACCAAGCGGGGGTGGATGGTATCGGCCACCACGTCGCCTCCGAGATACGCCCGCACGCGCTTGGCGCCCTGCTCCACCCGGATCCGGCCGGCGCGGGCGGTGTCTCCTGTTGTTGTCATCTCCATGCTCTCCTCACTTGGCCTGGTGCCCTTCATGGATCCCGACCTTCCGGCCCCGAGGATTTCGATGGCCGTCGGATCCTGTCGCACCGACGCTCGTTAGTGTCCGCCCGCGCTCGGTTCTTACCTGCCTTCGGGAGTTCGCTCGGCCCGGACCGTGGCTGCAGTTGCGTGCGCGCTGAGCGAGCTCGACCGTCCTGGGCGGCATTCGGGGCTGTGGGCGGTCCTGTCACCTGGAGAGCCGGCCCGCGCGCCTCTGCCCACCCGAAACGATTGGTAGCCGCCGCCGGCTTTCGACCCAGCGACTGGAGTCTCACCAGCCCCGATGTGACTCGCCCGGCCACGTCCGACACGTCCTCGGGGCAGCGTCATAGCCGGAATCTCGCCGGTTTCTGTCACGGGTGGGCAAAGCAAGAGGCCCCTCCTGAAACAGAAGGGGCCTCTCAACTGCGGTTTTACAGTAGCGGGGGCAGGATTTGAACCTGCGACCTCTGGGTTATGAGCACCCAAACGGGCGTCTCAACCCTCTCCCCCGGTCTCTTCTTTCCCTGCCCATACCCGGCCGCTTCAGCACCGACGGCCCATCTGTCGCTGCGCGTGTCGAGGCGTCTCACACCGTCTTGGTCACGGATCTGATCACGGGTGCCCTGGCTCTTGATCACCTCAGACTCCGGCACCGACCCGTCCTCCATTCCACACGGTCACCTATCCGGCGAGGCGGTCACGTTTCGGGGTCTCGAGGTGTGCGCGGTGCACCTCAGCTCGAGAGCTTCCTACCGCCCACTATGGCTTGGACCGGCCCGTTCCCATTCAGCCAGGACATCGCGCATGAAGGGCTGAGGATCGGGACCAATCGGGCCGTCCGGTCCGGTGTTCAGGGCGCTGGGGTGAGGAGCCTGCGGGTCCAGGCGTCGGCGACGAGGGTGGCGCACGGAGCGGGTGTGTGGCCGTTGAGTGCCGGTGAGGAGCCACCGACGCCCCCAACCCCACGGGTTACTCACCCAGTGCCCGTGCCTGCCGTGCGGAAGTAGAAGTCCAGCATGAGGTTCAGCGGGCCAGGATCGCGCCGCAGTCGGCTACGGAGAGCTGCGCCCTCCCAGCAGTCGACGAGCAAACTCGCCATTTCCTCCGGGTCCGATTCGGGCGGGAGGTCCCCTCGCTCCCGGGCTTCTTCAAGGCAGAGGGCGACCCGTGCTGAGATCTGCGAGAAGCACTCGTCGATCTTGCGCCGGAAGACGTCACTGACCCCCGAAAGCTCCTGACCGAGCCCGCCCAGCAGACACCCCATGTAACCCTCGGCCCGGTAGTGCTCCCGCGTCACCTCGAAGAAGCAGCGCACTCGGTCGAGCGGAGCACGCGCGCCGTCACTGAGACAGTCGTCGAGCCCAGAATGCACGCCCTGCATGTACCGATCGACGACCTGGAGCGCGAAGTCCTCCTTGTCCCGGAAGTGGTGGTAGAACGAACCCTTCGGGACACCCGTCGCGGCCAGCACCACCTGAACACCCAGATCGTTGTAGCCGTGCTGTAAGAGCATGGGCAGGCCGGCGTCGAGCAGGCGCTGCTTGGTCGCATGCGTCGTCTGCGCGGGTGCTTCCGTCTCTCGCCCCACTAGCCGGCGTTCACCTTCCCGCGCATGTGCTCGATAACCTCGCTGTGCTGCTCCTGGGGGCTGAACATCACGAACTCGGCGTCGGCGTCGACCTTCACGTTGTGCCCAGACGGCCAGTAGAACAGATCGTGAGCCGTGACCGTCTCAGCCGCTCCGTTCGCATCGGTGATCGTCAGCTGACCGCTGAGGACGAAGCCCCAGTGAGGACACTGACACAGGTCACCGTCGAGCCCCTCGAACAGCGGCCTCGTGTCCACCCCCGCCGCAAGGCTGAAGTACTCACCGCCAATCGCGCCGAGCCCGGTCGCGTCACCGAAATCCATCCGCTGCCGGATCACCGCGCCGGGAATCTCCATCCGAACCTCGACCTTGTCCTTGGCAACGCGCATCGGCTTCTCCTCTCGCGGCGATCAGTCCGTGATTAGACCGATCGGTCTAATAGACGCTACTGCACGCTCGCAAGGTCGCGCAACGCTATCCGTCGAGCAGGTTCCTGGCATGGTGTTACGCCTCGTCAACGACCGAGGCCCGATCGTCGGAGACGATGCTGCGGGGCGCGTCATTGCGCCGCGCATGACAGTCAAGAGATGCTCCTGGGGTGTGGGTCTCCCGACGGCCGTACGAAGAGAGAGTTAATCCGTGACTGCCAGAGGTGCAGTCGCAATCGCCGGGCACTCCGGGTACGCATGCCCGGAAGCGATCGGGGGCCATCACGATCGCCAAGCCATGACAGGTGTCATGCGCAGGTCGTGACAACTCCCCCGGGACGCATGGCGCGCGGAGCCGGAGGGTTGGGTCATGACCACACCAGCAATCAAGGCGATCGGCCTGACGAAGCGGTTCCGGGGACAGGGTGGCGAGATCGTCACGGCCGTCGATGGCATCGACCTGACCATCGGCTCCGGCGAGATCGTTGCCTTTCTCGGCCCCAACGGCGCCGGTAAGACCACCACCGTAGACATGTTCCTCGGGCTGACATCACCTACGAGTGGAGAAGTCGAGGTGTACGGCGAAACACCGCACAGCGCTGTCGTAGACGGCCGGGTCTCCGCCGTGATGCAGACCGGCGGGCTGCTGCCCGATTTCACGGTGCGGGAGACGATCCGCGCGATCGCTGCTCTCCACGGGCGGCCCGAGCGGGTCGATGTCGTCGTCGAGCGCGCTGGGCTGGGTCCGCTCGCGAACCGGCTGGTGAAGGCCTGCTCGGGAGGCGAGCAGCAGCGGCTGAAGTTCGCCCTGGCGCTCGTCCCCGACCCCGACCTGGTGATCTTGGACGAGCCGACGACCGGCATGGACGTGAGCGCGCGGCAGCAGTTCTGGGACACCATGCGCGCTGACGCCGCCGACGGCCGCACCATCGTCTTCGCAACCCACTACCTCGCCGAGGCCGACGCGTTCGCCGAACGTACGGTGCTGATGGCCCGTGCTCGGATCATGGCCGACGGCCCGACTGCAGAGGTCCGTGCGGCGTACGGCGGCCACACGGTGACCTTCCGCCCGCCCGCTGACGTCATGGGTGCCCAAGGCATCGACCAAGCCTGGCTCGACGAAGTCCGCAAGGCGGTCGCTCCCCTGGGCATCAACGACCTCGAGGTCGCCAGCGCCAGCCTCGAGGCCGCGTTCCTGGCCCTGACCGGAACACCGTTGATCGACTCAGAAGCGACCGGCGCTCCCACCGATGCCGAGGAGTCCCTGCTGTGAGCACGACGACGATCACCGACACCGAGGTCCCGGCGGTCACAAGTCGAGGTACGACACGACCCTTGGCCGTCGCGTATGCGGGCCTCGACCTGAAGCGACAGCTGCGCGACAAGGTGGGCATGTTCTTCACCGTGGCACTGCCGGCGTTCTTGTTCTTCGTGTTCGGGATGGGCGACGACGAGGCGTACGGCAGTGCCAACGTCGCGATGTACGTCATGGTGTCGATGGCGGCCTACGGAGCAGTCACGGCCACCACGACCGTGGCCGGGGTGGCGGCAACCGAGCAGACGATGGGGTGGGGCCGGCAGGTCTCGCTGACGCCGCTGCCGTCGTTGGCCTTCGTGGCGATCAAGACCGCCGTGGCGATGCTTGTTGCGGCCGTCCCCATCGCTCTGATCTACGCGATCGGTGCGGCCACCGGTTCGTCGGGCAACGCGTTCGACTGGCTAGCCAGCGCCGGCATCGTGTGGCTCGGCTCGGTATTGTTCGCGGTATATGGCCTGGCGATGTGCCTGATCTTCAAGGGCGAGAACGCCGCCGGCATCGCTTCTGGGCTGATCGTGATCATGAGCTTCCTTGGCAACGTCTTCACGCCGATGGACGGCATCATCCTGGAGATCGGTCGCTTCACTCCGCTCTATGGCTACGCCGGGCTGGCCCGCTACCCGATCTCAGAGGGTTACCTTCCCAACGACGCCGGACACGACTCGGTGTGGCTGTTGCTGGCTAACGTGTGCTCATGGACGGTGATCTTCGCAGCGTTGGCGGTCTGGGGGCTGCGCCGACGTCGGGAGCGGGTGTGACCGCATCCCTGCCCGTCACCAGCACCGCCCTCTCCCCCTGGCAGCGGTGGGGCTGGGTGGTTGCGGCTATCTGGCTGGTCTTCCTCGGCTACCCGGTGATCGAGACCTTCCAGACCGACTCGCCAACACCGGCCAAGGGGCTGGTGCTGGCTCTCATCGCGGCCTACGCGGTGACCTACCTGCTCGGGTGGAGCGTGTGGCGCGATCACGCGCTGAAGATCTGGTTCGCCATGCTGCTGCTCGCCTTGGGGACGGTGCCGGTCATCGGCATCGAGGCCATCGGACTCACGCCCTACCTCGGAGCGTTCTCCGCGTTGATGGTGCCAGCGCCTTGGTGGAAGTGGACAACGGTCGTCAGCGCCCTGTTGCCGGTGCTCTCCCTCCTCGGCGGCGACTTCCCGGCCTTCTTCTTCCTGATGGTGTGGCCCCTCATCGGGTTCTGTACGGCGATGCGAGTCTTCTCCGAGCTCGAAGAACAGTCCGAGGATGCCCGAGCGGAGCTGACGCTGATGGCCGAACGCGATCGGGTGGCACGCGACGTACACGATGTGCTCGGTCACTCGTTGACGGCTCTCTCGATCAAGGCCGAGCTCGCGGCTCGGCTCATCGAAGTCGATCCGGCGCGGGCCCGAGAAGAGTTGGAGTCGATCCAGGAGACCGCCCGGCAGGCACTCACCGAGGTCCGCTCGACCGTCGGGGCTCTGCGAGCAGCCAACCTCGAGGCCGAACTGGCCGCCGCGCCCCGCGTGCTCGCCGATGCCGGCATCGAGACGCGGGTGGTCGGCACCGTCGCCGACACCGACCCGAGGCACCGCACCATGCTGGCCTGGGTGCTGCGGGAGTCGGTGACCAATGTGGTCCGGCACGCGCGCGCATCGATGGTCTCGATCGAGCTCTCGCCGACCGGCCTGGTCGTCGCCGACGACGGCACCGGCTTCGAGGCGATCCACGGTCACGACGGCAACGGGCTCATCGGCATGCGCGAGCGAGTGTCCGCAGCCGGTGGCACCCTGCACTTATCGGGCCCGCCGGGAACACGCGTGGAGGTTGTGCTGCCGTGATCCGGATCCTGCTGGCCGATGACCAGGCTCTCGTCCGTGGCGCGCTCGCGGCACTGCTCGACCTCGAGACCGACATCGAGGTGGTCGCCCAGGTCGGTCGCGGCGACGAGGTGGTGGCCGCTGCGCGCTCGTCGCGGGCGCAGGTGTGCCTGCTTGACATCGAGATGCCGGACCTCAGCGGCCTGGAGGTGGCCGAGCAGCTGCGCGCGGAGCTGCCGGCCGTGCGGTCGCTGATCGTGACGACTTTCGGGCGGCCCGGCTACGTACGCCGCGCCCTCGACGCCGGCGCCGCCGGCTTCCTCGTCAAGGACACGCCTGCTCGCGAGCTCGCGGACGCCGTCCGGCGCGTGCATGCCGGGCTGCGCGTGGTAGACCCGGACCTTGCGACCGAGTCGCTGATGTCCGGCCCATCGCCGCTCACCACCCGGGAGTCGGAGATCCTGTTCCTCGCCCTCGACGGATCACCCGTTGCGGTTATCGCCGCGCGGGCCCAACTCTCCGTCGGCACCGTCCGCAATCACCTCTCGGCCGCGATCGGCAAGACGGGCGCGTCGACCCGGGCCGAAGCGGCGCGGCTCGCCCAGTCGAACGGGTGGATCTGATCGGATCCAGCGTGCCCCAAGCCGCGTCCGCGGAACTCGAGCTACTCCACCAGGCGCAGGAAGGCCCTCTCCACACCCCGGGGGTCGTAGATCCCGACGTTCAGGATCACGCCGTCGACGCCGAGATACATGCTCTGCCCGGACACGGAGAGCATGTAGCCGGGCCCGACCTGCGGCAGCGCGTGCTCCATCGCATCACGCGCGCGTCGCGTGGCTGCGATCGCCCTCTGGGCATCTGATCCCTGATCCGGGTGATGGATCTGCAACTGCAGATCAAGGTTGTTGTCGCGACTCGTCAGCTCGATGATCTCAGCCCTGGGCAGGCTGATCGTCCCCCGATGCATGCGGCCCAGTCTGGCTGCTGGCGTCACGGCGGTCCGGCGATTGCGGGAATCGGTCAATGTCGTGGGCCGTCTGCCACCCGGGAGAGAACTCGGCAGACGGCGCCCCCGTGGCGACGTCTCCTGGGGCGCGGCACCCGAGTAGCTCGCCGCACTCTTGCCGCTGTCCGCGCGCTCTGGTCTGCGGCAATGCTCCTCCGCGAACTCCCCGAAGCAGTGTGGTCGTCCCCGGCACCGCGAATTCACACATCGGCCGGGTATGGGAAGTCGTCTGCACTGACGGCGGCGAAGATTCGCTCGTAGATCTCGTCGATCACGACGTTCTTGGCCAGGCTGTACTCTCGCGGCGCAGCTGCGGTCTGCTGCGCGAGCCGACCCTTCATAGCCGCGTAAAGGTGCCGGTCGTCGGCGTGGGTCCGCAGCCAGTCCCGGAACAACCGGTGCCGGACCGGTTCCGCGGCGTTCTTCGGCCAAACGTGCAAGTTCACGTCCTCCTCGGCACTGACAAGCATTCGATGGCCGTGCCACCAGGGTTCGCGAAGAACCAGTCGATACCCAAGGGCCTCGAGTGTCGGTATGTAGAAGGACTCGTTCTCGGTGTCTTCCAGTCGAAGGTCGATGTCGATGATCGGCTTAGCAGCCAACTCCGGCACAGACGTGGACCCCACATGCTCGATACCGATGACCAGGCCACCGAGTCGGCCTTTCAACGCCGAGGACGCAGCTGCGAATCGGTCGGCCCATGCCGGGTCATAGTCCTCGATGAGAACCGAGTCGAAAAACCGGGGCGGCTCGCCCACCAGCGCGACCGCGTCCTGGTCAGGGCTGCCTTGAAACCGCTCCCTGACTTCACGTGGAACTTTAGTCATAACAACCCCTGCACGGATCAAAGTACATGCCGTAAATAGCGTGCGCTGCGGCCATGCGCCCATTCCGCACAAGTTGCAGACGACGTGCCGTCATCCGCCCATTCTGGCGTGGCCCGAGGGCTATCGCCCGGTGCGCCGCTCACGGACCAGCAGAATCGCAGCCCCAACTCGCCAGAAGGCCAGAAGCAGAAACATTCCCCCGAGGAGCCAAAGGAAGATTCGGCTTCCTGGACAGCTGCACCCGCACCGACCCGAGCACCCGGTGCCCGTCAACGTCGACCAGGTGCGACCCGGCGGCCACGTAAAGCTCACCCAGCATGCGTTCGGGCTCGCTCACCCATCGCCCCTTCGTCGTGCGTCATGTTGCCACGACCGGCCAGTGCATGGATGCATGGACTGACCCCGGGTCGATCCTTACGTGGCGCCCGGCAGGGTACTGCGACCATCTGGAACGGTACTGGCGAGAGTGCGTCCTTCCGCCGCTTGGTCGTTCGCTCGGTCGGTGCCTGTTCATCCGCTCCCACCAATAGATCGAAGAACCCGACCTGAACGAGGAGCAGTCACGTCCGCAGATGCAGCGGTGACTCGGTTCGTGCACCTACGCATTTCCGCCGCATCTTCGCCCTGAACGTAGCCGCGGTCTGAAACTCGGGTGGAGTGAGGTGCTACTACCTTCGCGAGGAAGCGTGGCAGGCTCCTGCTGTGGCGGAGCGACCCGACGTACCGGAATGGATGGTGCAGCGCATCGGACAGGTGCTGACCGCGTTGCCGGAGTGTCGCGAGGAGGCGGCCTGGGTCGGCATCCGAGGGCGGGTCCGCGAGGCGACCGTGGCGCACCCACGGGCCGCTCCCGCGTGCGGCTGAGACGGCGCGGGTGGTGGCTGAACAGTTCGAGCAGAGCTCCTCGCTGTCCGAGGACGACCGCGGGGTCCCAGCCGCACCACCCCCGCGTCCTGCAGGGCAGCCAGCCGGCGACTGAGCGTCTCCGGTGTCGCCCCGAGGTAGGAGGCGAGATCTTTATTGGTCGACTGCAACTTGATGGTGTTGGAGCCGCTCTCTTCTGCCAGCTCCATCTCGCTGCCGCCCACCATGCACACCTCGGTGGCATCGATCGCCACCGCCCAGGAGTCGACCGGTCGACCGCGGCGACTTCCTCGGTGAGACCACGCTCCTGACCCCGTGCTGGCCGCATCAGTGGCCACCCTCTGCCTCCTCATCAAGGATGCTTTGGCCCGGACCATGTCCGAGGCGTGGCCGTGGACGTTCCGCGTCCTACCGCACGCACGCCGTTTGTTGAACGTCGCCCGGGTTCTGCCCGCTAGAGAGCGAGGTCGGTCAGCCCGGGGTGATCGGAGGGTCGAGGTCCTGACCGATCCCAACGGAACAGACGGTCCGTGTCCTCGATTGCGATGTCGTTGATACTGGCGTGTCGTTGCCGCATCAGCCCGTGCTCGTCGAACTCCCAGTTCTCGTTGCCATGCGACCGGAACCACTGGCCGTTGGCGTCGTGCGACTCGTACACGAACCGAACGGCGATCCGGTTGTCGCCGTAGCTCCAGACCTCCTTGATCAGCCGGTACTCCAGCTCATGCGCCCACTTCTGCTGCAGGAACGCCACGATGTCGTCGCGGCCCTCCAGGAACGTGTCCCGGTTGCGCCAGCGGCTGTCGTGCGTGTAGGCGAGGGATACACGTTGCGGGTCGCAGGTGTTCCAAGCGTCCTCGGCTGCTCGGGCCTTCTGCGCAGCGGTTTCCGCAGTGAAAGGCGGAAGGGGCGGTCGTTCGTTCATCGGGTCACCTCACGCGATCGGTTCCACAGCACGCTACTGCAGAGCAGTGCCAGCCCGGGCTCGGCGGACTTCCGACTGTTGCGTGGATCAGCCGGCGAGAACGTCCAGCGGGGTGCTGGGGTCGCGAAGCCTCGTGAGGTCCACGTGTCCGGCCGTCACGATGCTCCGGATGGGTTCGATGGCGTCCCAGTCGTTGGCGTGCATCCCGGCCAGGACTCTGTCGCCCTTGACCCAGAAGGCGGTGAGCTGTCGCCCGGGCACGTCGCCGCGCAGGACGACCTCGTCGTAGCCGTCCGGGCCGATGCTGCCGACGTACTCGATGCCGAGGTCGTACTGGTCGGTGAAGAAGTACGGCAGCAGGGTGTAGGCCTCCTTCGCGTCGAGCATGTTCCGGGCGGCGCTGCGTCCCTGCTGGATCGCGGTGTCCCAGTGCTCCACGCGCACATGGCGACCGAGCACGGGGTGGTAGACGTTGGCGACGTCGCCCGCTGTGAACACGTCCGGGTGGGACGCGCGCAGGCGTTCGTCGACCACGACACCGTTGTCGGTGTGGAGTCCCGCCGTGTCGGCGAGCTCGGTGTTGGGAGCGACTCCGACACCCACGACGAGGAGGTCCGCGCCCAGCGAGGAGCCGTCGGCGAGGGTCACGACCGCCCGCCGCCCCTGGTCCCGGTGAATGGCCGTGATCGAGACGTTCGTGCGGAGGTCCACGCCGTGCTCGACGTGCAGGTTTCGGAAGACCTCGGCCACCTCCGGGCCGAGGACCCGAACCAGGGGCAGGTCGAGTGCCTCGAGCACGACGACTTCCGATCCGGCGGTGCGGGCTGCTGCGGCTACCTCGAGTCCGACCCAGCCTCCGCCGATGATGACGATGCGGCGACCGGGCTGAAGCGCTGCCCGGAGGCGTTGGCTGTCCTCGATGGTGCGCAGGTAGGCCACGGCTGCGCCGCTGTCGTCCGCGAGCGCAAGCCGCCGTGGTCGCGCGCCGGTGGCGATCAGCAACCGGTCATAGTCGACCAACCCGCGGTCGGTGGTCAGGCTGTGGGCGTCCAGGTCGATGCCGGTGGCGTTCGTCCCCAGTCGCAGGTCGACGTCGTGCTCGTCGTACCAGTCCGGCGGTTGGACGAACGCCTTGTCGAGCTCCTCGCTGCCGAGAAGGTACCCCTTGGACAGTGGCGGACGTTCATACGGCAGGTGCTGCTCGGCGCCGACCAGGACGATCCGCCCCTCGAAGCCGCCGACGCGCAGTTGCTCGATGGCCTTCGCGGCGGCGAGGCCGCCGCCGGCGATCACGAAGGTGTCCACTGCGTCTCCTTGTGTCGGCGGGTCAGGGAGAGGAACTCGGCTCGTGAGGCGGGGTTCTCCCGCAGGGTTCCGAACATCGCTGAGGTGACCGTGAGGGCGCCGGAGGCGCGGACGCCGCGCAGGGTCATGCACGTGTGTCCGGCCTCGATCACCACCCCGACACCACGCGGTGACAGCTGGTCGCGGAGGTGCTCGGCGACCTGTTTGGTCAGACGCTCCTGAGTCTGCGGACGGTGGCTGAAGAAGTCCACGACGCGTGCGAACTTCGAGAGGCCGAGGATTCGTTCCCGCGGCAGGTAGCCGATGTGGGCCACGCCGACGAACGGGAGCATGTGGTGCGCGCACAGCGACCGGACCGGGATGTTCTCCACGAGCACCAGCTCGTCGTACCCCTCGGTGTTGGGGAACGTCGTGAAGTCGAAGGCGCCGGCCTGCAGCATCTCGGCGTAGGCATGCGCCATCCGTCGCGGTGTCTCGGACATCTCGGTGCTGTCGATCCGGAGGCCGAGGGAGGTGAGCAGGTCACGCGCCGCGCGTTCGGCTGCCGCCAGGTCCACCGGTGCTGCCTCGTGGACCACGCGGGGGCGCCAGGCGAGCAGGTTGGACCCTGTCTCGCCGGCGACCTCGAGCGGCTGTCCCTGGGTCATCACGCCGCCCGACGGGGAGCCCGGTGTCCGGCGGAGGTGGCCAGGCGGGCCAGGGCGAGCGCGCCAACCAGGAGCCCGAAGTCACGCAGCGCCACGTCGTAGTACTCCCCCATGGTGACCAGGTTGACGATGATGCCGAGTAGCCAGGCGGCCACCACGTAGCCCCCGAGTGCCGGCCTGACGGCGACCAGCACGCCGGCCAGGATCTCCACGACGCCGACGGCCAGCATGGCCTGGTGCGCGGTGCCGGGAACGATGTCGTTGATCCAGGGCGCGAGGTAGGCGTCCCAGTCGGTGAGCACCCCGAAGAACTTGTCGAGTCCAAACGCGATCGGGGCGATCGTGAACACGGTCCGCAGCAGCACGAAGGCCTGGTGTGCCCCCTCCCGCGAGCGTCCTGCCGCGTCGGTCGCTTCTGTCGAGGAGATACGGGTGTCGGTCATGAGGGCCTCCTAAGGCTCTAAAGGTGTATGGTTTTGACGTTAGAACTTCCCAACTGTTTCGTCAATGATTCTGTCTTCTAGAAGGGTTAGTCGTGTCGGATGAACTGGCCGACCGGGTGTCCGGGATCGGGGCGTTGGTGGAACCGGCCCGGCGAGCGCTCTACCTCTACGTCGCGTCCCAGCCGGACGCGGTGAGCCGCGAGCGAGCGGCCACAGGCGTCGGCGTGCCGCTGCACTCGGCGAAGTTCCACCTGGACCGGCTGGTCGAGGAGGGACTGCTGGAGGTGGAGTTCCGTCGCCTGTCCGGGAAGACCGGTCCGGGCGCGGGCAGGCCGTCGAAGTTGTACCGGCGCTCGGCCCGCGTGGTCTCGGTGTCCCTGCCCGAGCGTCGCTACGACCTCGCCGGGGACGTGCTGGCCTCCGCGATCGACCGCGCGATCCGTGACCGGGTCCCGGTGGAGGAGGCGGTGCGCGAGGCCGCGACGGCGCAGGGTCGGCAGCTGGCAGCAGCGTTCGTCGCGGAGGGCCAGAAGGCTGAGCCGCCCGCTGAGGCGTCGAGGCCGGCCGGTGGCGGCAGCGGTCTGGCGCGTACGGCGCAGGTGCTGGCTCGGCATGGATATGAGCCCCATACCGCCGAGGACGAGGTCTGCCTGGCCAACTGTCCCTTCGACAGGCTCGCGACCGAGCACACCGAGCTGGTCTGCGGGATGAACCTCGCGCTCATCGACGGGGTCATCGACGGGCTCGGTGTCCCGGCGGTCTGCGCCGAGCTGGCGCCAGAGCCGGGACTCTGCTGTGTCAAGGTGACCATCCGTGAGACGGCGCCATGAGCGTGCCGCGCCGCCGGACCGACGGCTGACATGGACTGGGCCGGCTGGGCTGTCTTCGGGCTGGTCTCAACGGCCGCGCTGACCGCGGTGATGACCAGCGCCCAACTGGCGGGACTGACCCGGCTGGACCTCCCGCTGGTGCTCGGCACGCTCGTCACCGAGGACCCAGACCGCGCCCGTATTGCCGGGTTCGTCATCCACCTCGGGGTCGGACAGCTTTTCGCGCTCGGCTACACCACGCTGTTTTCGCTGCTGGGCCAGGCCACCTGGTGGCTCGGTGGCCTGCTCGGCCTCCTGCACGCCGCGGTTGCGCTGCTGGTCCTGCTGCCGCTCCTGCCCGGCCTGCACCCACGGATGGCCTCCCACCGCGCCGGTCCATCCAGCCGGGCGGTGCTCGAGCCGCCGGGGCTCCTGGCGCTGAACTACGGGATCCAGACCCCGACCGTCGCTGTGGTCGCACACCTCGTCTATGGCACTGTCCTGGGCCTGCTACTTCAGGGAGGCTGACATGGAGTCGACCAGCGCCCCGATCGGGGACTACGGCCTCCTCGGGGACACCCGCACAGCAACGCTCGTGTCCAGCGACGGGTCCCTGGACTGGTTCTGCGTACCCCGGTTCGACGGGGAGCCGATCTTCGGTCGCCTGGTCGGAGGCGCCGCCGCAGGCAGATTCCGGATCGGACCTTCGACCCCCTCTCCGGTAGCGTCACGTCGCTATCGGGACCACAGCGCCACCCTGGAGACCACCTGGGAGACCCCGGAGGGACACCTGACCCTCACCGAGGGGATGGTCGCCGACATATCGGGCAGCCTGTTGCCGGCAACGTTGCTGGTGCGCCGGCTGTCCGCCCACGGCCGCACCTGCGAAGCCGTGGTCGAGTTCGACCCGCGCCTCGGCGAGGCCCATCGACACCCCCGAGTCAGCCGGCGCAGCGATCTGGTGGTGTGCGAATGGGGATCTCTCGCCATGTCCCTGCGATCCGACGTACCAACGGTCATCGAGCCCGGGACGCCCACGGTCATCCTCGTCGCCCCCGGCCAGCCCGTGACCTTCGTCGTCGCAGTCGCCCATCGGGAACCCCTCATCGACGTCGAGCCCACAGAAGCCTGGTCTCTCCTCCTGCAGGACGAGCAGCGGTGGCGCGTGTGGTCCGAGGGCGTCGCGGAGGGTCTGCGGTTCCGCGAGGCCGTGGTCCGCAGCCTGATCACCCTGCGTCTGCTGACCTACTCCCCCTCCGGGGCACCTGTCGCCGCGCCCACCACCTCCCTTCCCGAGCACCCCGGCGGTGTACGCAACTGGGACTACCGCCTCGCCTGGCCACGCGACGCCAGCATCGGCATCGCTGCGTTCCTCAACGTCGGCATGGTCGACGAGGCACGCGGCTTCCTGTGGTGGCTGCTGCACGCCAGCCGGCTGGACCGGCCACGGCTTCCGGTCCTGCTCACCCTGGACGGCCGCCGATCACCGCCTGAACGTTCCCTGCGGGACTGGCCGGGCTACGCGTCCAGCACACCCGTGCGCGTGGGCAACGGCGCCGCGAACCAGCACCAGCTCGACGGGTACGGGTGGGTCGTCGACGCGGCCTGGGTCCTAGTCCGGGCCGGGCACCCGCTCTACGCAGAGACCTGGCGCGCGGTCCGCGGCTTCACCGACTTGGTCGCGCGACGGTGGAGCGACCCCGACGCCGGCATTTGGGAGGTCCGTGCAGGCGACGTGCATCACGTCCACTCCAAGCTGATGGCATGGCTTGCGCTGGACCGGGCCCTCTGCATCGCGGAGACCCACGGCCTCTCGGATCGACAGCGGCGCCGCTGGCAAGCCACGCGGGCTGCCCTCGGCGACGAGGTGCGAGACCGTGGCTTCGACCTCAGCGCGGGCACCTACACCCGTAGCTACGGGTCCCAAGACCTCGACGCTGCGCTGCTCGTCCTCCCCCTCATCGGACTCGACCCGCCCGACTCGGCGCGGGTCCGCGGAACAATCGACGCGATACGCCGGGACCTGACTGCTGGCGGGCCACTGCTCTACCGATACCCCCCAGGACGTGACGGTCTACCAGGCACAGAGGGGGCGTTCCTCCCCTGCTCCTTCTGGCTGGTCCAGGCGCTCGCCCGGGCCGGCCAGGAAGCCGATGCGGTCGAGGTGTTCGAACAGCTGCTTGACCGGGCCACGCCCCTCGGGCTCTACGGCGAGGAAATGGACCCCACGACCGGCGAACACCTCGGCAACTACCCACAAGCGCTCACGGCGGCCGCACTCGTCCAGGCCGCGCTCGCGCTCTCCCCTCCGAACACATCCACAGCGGGGTCTGTCCGCGAATCAAGCCCGATAGCCACGCCCAGCGACGTACCGGACGTCGTCGGGTAGGCCAGAACCTGGGCGCCCGCACTCAACAACGAAGAGGTGACATGAGCCGCGAGCACTTCCGCGAGACGACTGATCCCGACCTTCTCACCGCGCCCCAGTGGCGAGCCATGAGGGCGTTCGTGCTCGTCGGCGCAATTGCCATCGTCGCCGGCGGGCTGATGGCTGCCATCACCAGACCTACAGGGTTCGCCGCCGGCGCATGGGTTGCGGCCTACCTCGTCTTGGTCGTCGGGGTGGCCCAGCTCGGTTTGGGTCTCGGGCAAACCCTGCTCGCAGGCGACGTGACGTCCCTGGCGTATCGCCGTTGGGAGCTTGCGCTCTTCAATCTCGGCAACCTCGGCGTCCTGGTGGGCACCGTTGCCGAGGTCGTGGCCCTGGTAACGGCTGGCGGGGCGGTCTTGCTGGTCTCCTTGCTGCTGTTCTTCGCCGCGGTACGTCGCTCACCCGGACATCGTCGGTATCTCATCATGTACCGGCTGCTGGCTGCCCTGATCGCCGTCAGTATCCCCATCGGCTTGACCATGTCAGTTCTTCGGCATGCCTGAGTGGCTGTCGCGAACTGCAGGGATCCTCGTCGACCCGGCGACCCGGCGAGCCTGTCCGGTGGAGAGTGCCTTGGAGGGGCAGCCCCTGCTCAGCCCCCGCGCTCGACAGATAGGCCCTCACGGTTTGTCTGGGTGTCCGGTCCCTTTCCGCTTCGGCTTGTCGGTGGGGTCGCTGAGCTGATCCCGAAGGTGGCTCGCCCTACCACGCATGGGGGGTGCGTCGGCGGGTTCGTCCTCGTCCCGCAGCCGCGGGTTCTCGGCCATCTCCAGCGCGGCGACCTCCGGGTGGTGCAGGTCGAACGCAGGTGACTCCGAGCGGATCCGGGGCAGCCGGGCGAAGTTGTGCCGCGGCGGCGGGGAGGAGGTCGCCCACTCGAGGGAGCGGCCCCAGCCCCACGGGTCGTCGCCGACGTCGACGTACGGCTTGCGGTGCGTGACGTAGACGTTCCACAGGAACGGGAGCGTCGAGGCCGCGAGCAGGAACGCTCCGACCGTGGAGACCTGGTTCAGGGTCGTGAAGCCGTCCTCGGGCAGGTAGTCGGCGTAGCGGCGCGGCATGCCCTCGACACCGAGCCAGTGCTGGACGAGGAACGTGGTGTGGAAGCCGACGAACAGCAGCCAGAAGTGGATCTTGCCGAGCTGCTCGTCGAGCATCCGGCCGGTCATCTTCGGCCACCAGAAGTAGAAGCCGGC
>Ga0075331_1000012_pt1 | contig 32716 bp, 29 predicted proteins | sample MayberrySE_TuleA_FD_120090 | JGI IMG/M metagenome (GOLD analysis project Ga0075331, IMG submission 120090) | Natural and restored wetland microbial communities from the San Francisco Bay, California, USA, that impact long-term carbon... | ecosystem: Environmental > Terrestrial > Soil > Wetlands ... | reverse complement strand
GTTGCCGAGGTCGCGCAGCCGGACGAGCGTCTCGATCAGCCGGTGGTTGTCGCGCTGGTGCAGGCCGATCGACGGCTCGTCGAGCACGTAGAGGACACCGACGAGGCCCGCACCGATCTGGGTGGCCGGCCGGATCCGCTGGGCCTCACCGCCGGACAGCGAGCCTGACGGTCGTGCGAGCGTGAGGTAGTGCAGCCCGACGTCGAGCAGGAACCGCAGCCGCTCGTTGATCTCCTTCAGCACCCGCTCGGCGATCTGCCGCTCCCGCGGGCTCAGCTCGAGCTCGCGCAGGAACGCCGCCGCCTCGCCGATCGGCAGCTCGCACACCTCGGCGATCGTCTTGCCGCCGACGGTCACGGCCATGGACACCGGCTTCAGCCGGGCGCCGTCGCAGGCCGGGCAGGGCACCTCCCGCATGAACCCCTCGAAGCGCTCGCGGCTGGTGTCGGTCTCGGCCTCGGAGTGGCGGCGCTCGATGTAGGGGATCACGCCCTCGAAGGTCGAGTAGTAGGACCGCTCCCGGCCGTAGCGGTTGCGGTAGCGGACGTGCACCTTGGTGGGGTGGCCCTCGAGCAGCGCCTTGCGTGCTCTCGCCGGCAGCCCCTCGAACGGCGTCGACGTAGAGAACTTCAGCTCCTCCGCGAGCGCGCCGATGAGCCGCTGGAAGTAGTCCGAGACGTGAGCCGATGCCCACGGCGACAGCGCGCCCTCGTCGAGCGACTTGGAGGGGTCGGGTACGACGAGCTCGGGGTCGACCTCCATCCGGGTGCCGATGCCGTGGCACTCGGTGCAGGCGCCGTACGGTGAGTTGAACGAGAACGACCGTGGCTCGAGCTCCTCGAACGACAGGTCGTCGTAGAGACAGGCGAGGTGCTCGGAGAAGGTGCGCTCGCGGTCGGGGTGGTCCTCGTCCAGGTCGACGAAGTCGAGGTTGACCAGCCCCCCGGACAGCCCGAGCGCGGTCTCGATGGAGTCGGTCAGCCGGCGCTTGGCCGACTCCTTGACCTGCAGGCGGTCGACGACGACCTCGATCGTGTGCTTCTTCTGCTTGTTCAGCTTGGGCGGGTCGGTGAGCTGGTGGTTCTCACCGTCGACCCGGACGCGCGAGTAGCCCTGAGTCTGCAACTGGCGGAAGAGGTCGGCGTACTCGCCCTTGCGCCCGCGGACGACCGGCGCGAGCACCTGGAACCGCGCGCCGGCCTCCAGGTCGAGCACCCGGTCGACGATCTGCTGCGGGGTCTGGCGCTGGATGGGCCGGCCGCAGACGGGACAGTGCGGACGGCCGGCGCGGGCGAACAGCAGCCGGAGGTAGTCGTAGACCTCAGTGATGGTGCCGACCGTCGAGCGAGGGTTGCGCGAGGTGGACTTCTGGTCGATCGAGACCGCCGGCGAGAGACCCTCGATGAAGTCGACGTCGGGCTTGTCCATCTGCCCGAGGAACTGCCGGGCGTAGGCGGAGAGGCTCTCGACGTAGCGCCGCTGCCCCTCGGCGAAGATCGTGTCGAACGCCAGGCTGGACTTGCCCGACCCCGAGAGGCCGGTGAAGACGATCAGCGCGTCTCGCGGGAGGTCGATGGAGACGTCTTTGAGGTTGTGCTCGCGCGCACCGCGCACGATCAGCTGGTCGGCCACCGCTCACCCTTCACGTCGCACCGATCTGGAAAACCTGTGTTCGAACAGACGTTCGCCATCCTACCTGCGCGTGCAACCCTAGCCGCACGCACCGACACCCTTCCTGACTAGATTGCACCCGTGACCACCGACACCATGCTCGACGTCGTCGAGTCGTCCACCCGACGCCTGCTGGACAGCCTCGCCGTCGTGACTGATGCCCAGGTCCGCGCACCGTCACGCCTGCCGGGATGGACACGGGGGCACGTGCTCACCCACATCGCTCGCAACGCCGACGCCCTCGTCAACCTGCTCGACGGCGCGCGCACCGGCGAGCCGGTGCCGATGTACCCCTCCCGCGAGGCCCGGAACCGCGACATCGAGACCGGCGCGGACCGGGGGGCGGCGGAGCTCCTCGAGGACCTCCGCGCGAGCCACCGGCGCTTCCGAGCCGCCGCGGCCGCGATGGACGGCGCGGCCTGGGACCGCACGGTCGAGTGGGGTGCGCGGCCGCGGCGGGCGCCCGCGGCCCTCGTGCCCGTGCTGCGGGCCGCGGAGGTGGAGCTCCACCGCACCGACCTGGACCTGGGCCACTCGCCCGCGGAGTGGCCGGCAGAGCTGCTCACCGTGCTCCTGCCGCACGCCGTCGACGACCTCGCCGAGCGCGCCGGGGAGCCGCTCGTCCTGCAGGCCACCGACACCTGGGCGACACTCGAGTGCGGAGCCCACGCTGCCCACACGGTCGAGGGGCCGCAGGCGTCCCTGACCGCCTGGGTGACCGGACGCTCCGACGGCCGAGACCTGGTCGTCGTACCCGAAGGAGACCTCCCACAGATCGGAGACTGGCGCTGATGAGCTACCACGGCAAGGTCACGGTGGGCGGCACGCCCGACGTGCGCGAGCTGGCCGACCTGATCATCACCAAGGTGGCGGTGGGGCCGATGGACAACAACGCTTACCTGCTGCGCTGCCGGCGCGACGACACCCAGGTGCTGATCGACGCCGCCAACGACACCGACACCCTGCTGCGGGTGATCGGCGACGACGGGCTGGCCACGGTCGTCACCACCCACCGGCACCCCGACCACTGGCAGTCCCTGGCCGAGATCGTCGACCTGACCGGTGCCGACACCGTTGCCGGCGAGGCCGACGCCGACGAGCTGCCGATCAAGGTCGACGCTCGCGTCAAGCACGGCGACCGGATCGCGGTGGGGCACTGCGGCCTGGAGGTGGTCCACCTCGTCGGCCACACCCCGGGCTCGATCGCGCTGCTCTACGACGACCCCGAGGGCATGCCGCACCTGTTCACCGGCGACTCGCTGTTCCCGGGGGGCGTTGGCAAGACCTGGAGCGCGGACGACTTCCGCAGTCTCCTCGAGCACGTGGAGACGCGGATCTTCGACCGGTTGCCCGACGAGACCTGGGTCTACCCGGGCCACGGCGACGACACCACGCTCGGCGCCGAGCGACCGCACCTGCCCGAGTGGCGCGAGCGCGGGTGGTGAGCCGGCACCCCACCGGTGCACCCGCCGGATCACGGCTGGAGCGCCTCGGACCCGAGCTCGACGCCGTCGACGGGACGGTGTCGGTCTGGTGGGGTGGCCTCGACGGAGCGGCGTCGTTCACGCGCGAGCCGGAGGCCAGGCACTACGCCGCGAGCACGATGAAGCTGCCCGTGCTGCTGGCCGCCTACCGCCGCGCCGACGCGGGCGACATCGACCTCGACGCCCCGGTCGGGGTCCACAACCACTTCGCGAGCGTGCTCGACGGGTCGCCGTACTCGGTCGACCACGCCGAGGACAGCGATGACGACGTGTGGGCCGCCCTCGGCAGTGAGCAGCCGCTGCGCTGGCTGGCCCGACGGATGATCGTCCGCTCGAGCAACCTCGCCACGAACCTGGTGCTCGAGGCGGTGGGCGTCGACGCCGTAGCCGAGTCGCTTCGGGTGTGCCGGGTCGCGGAGTCCTGCGCCGTCCGCGGCATCGAGGACTACCTCGCCCGCGAGCACGGCGTCGACAACCTCGTCACCGCCGCCGACCTGGCCGCCGTGCTCCGCACGCTCGGAACCGGGCGGTCAGCGAGCGCGGAGGCGACCGACGAGATGCTCGCCACGCTGGCCGCGAACGAGTGGAACGACGGCATCCCGGCGGGGCTGCCAGCGGGGACACGGGTGTGTCACAAGAATGGCTGGCAACAGCGCGTCTGCCACGACGCGGCGCTGCTGCTGCCCGGGCACCGCGAGCCCTCGGTGCTCGTCGTGCTCGTCACCAGTGGACTCGACAACGACTCCGCCAACGCGCTGACCGCCCGCATCGCGCGTGCGGCGTGGGCGGACCAGGAAGGAGCCGGATGATCTCCTACGTCCAGGTGTCGGTAGCCACCCTCTGGACGGGCCCCGACGCCCCCCGCGAGGTCGACGCCGCCGCCACCGCCGACGAGCCCGACGTGCAGCGCTGGGCCGAGTCGCTCGACGCCGACGCGCGCGCGGGCCTGCACGGTCGCACGCTGAGCCAGCTGCTGCGCGGCGAGCCGGTGGACATCGTCGGCGACCACGAGGGCTGGGTCGAGGCGATCGCCCGGTGGCAGCCGTCCCGGCGGCACGAACGGGGCTACCCGGGCTGGCTGCGACGCGCGCACGTGTCGGGTACGCCGGCTGCCGACGTGGCCGAGCCGCGGCTGCCGGCCGATGTCGACGGGTACGTCGCGGAGGAGGTGCTGGAGACGGCGCGCACGCTGCTCGGGGTGGGCTACGTGTGGGGCGGCACCTGCCCCCAGGCGGTGGACTGCAGCGGTCTGGTGCACTGGGCCCTGCGCGAGCACGGCGTGATGGTGCCGCGCGACGCTCACGACCAGCGCGACGCGGCCACCGAGGTCTTTCTGGGCGAGGAGCGCACGGGAGACCTGTACTTCTTCGCCCGGCCGGAGCAGGAGGTCCACCACGTCGGGTTCGTGGTCCGCCCCGGCGTGATGCTGCACGCGTCGGAGTCGGGCAGTGCCGTCGTCGAGGAGCCCCTGGACGAGCAGCGCCGGGCGACGCTGGTGGCAGCCGGACGGTTCTGAGGCCGTCCGGCCGCCGACGTCGCCCGGCGCGGGCTCGGCTCGGCCTGCCTTACGGCAGCTGCAGCTGCTGGCCGACGAAGATCAGGTGAGGATCGCTGACCTCACCGGTGTTCGCGCCGAACAGCGCACGCCAGCCACCGTCGACGCCCTGCTCGCGGGCGATCGAGCCCAGGGTGTCGCCGGAGCGCACCGTGTAGTCACCGCCGGATGCGGAGCTCGGCTGCTGCGCGCCGCCGCCCGTCGAGGTGCTCGACGTGTCGCCGGTGTCCGGCGTACCCGCGGCGTCCGCGGCGCCGAGGCCGAGCTCGGCGGAGCAGGCCGGCCAGGCGCCCCAGCCCTGGCCGTCCAGGACACGCTCGGCCGTGGCGATCTGCTCGCCCTTGCTGGCCAGGTCGGCGCGCGGAGCGAACTTCGTGCCGCCGAACGCCTCCCAGGTGCTCTGCGAGAACTGCACGCCGCCGTAGTATCCGTTGCCGGTGTTGATCTGCCAGTTGCCGCCGGACTCGCACTGCGCGAGCCGGTCCCAGGTGTCGGTGGACGCGGCCTGGGCAGGCGAGGCAGCCACGAACGGGGCTGCTGCCATGCTGGTGACCAGGGCGGCGCCGGTCAGCATGCGTCGAGTGATGTGGCGCATGGGGAATTCCCTCTCCGACGTCGACGGGGTTAGCTGTCGGGTTCGGGCGGGAGAGATGGCCCGGCCGCAAGGCGGCTTCACCCCTAGGCGCACCGGTAACCGGCGCACCAGATGTGGTTTCCCCGCTCCCGCCCGTTCGGATGAAGATCTCGGGTGATGTGGACTCGCGGGGCCGACGGGCGGGATTTGACGGACGACCACCGCAGTTGCCGAAACTACGGCGCGGGCATGGCCCGGACAAGGCGGTCCCCGGTGACCGGGGCGTGACCCTGCTTACAGCCACCTCGGGTGGCGTGACGACGCCTGTGCGTACGCCTCGACAGGGCGGGCAGTCCCCTGCGCGGGTGCCTCAGTCCTCGCCGCGCTCGTGGGCGGCGGGAGTGGGCTGCTCCAGCTCGTCCTGCTGACGGCTGCGGGAGTAGAGCAGACTGGCGATGGCGGTGACCGCCAGCGTGCCGATGATGATCGTCAGGGACAGCCAGATCGGGATCTCCGGCGCCCACTCGACGTGCTCGCCACCGTTGATGAACGGCAGCTCGTTGAGGTGCAGCGCCTCCAGGATCAGCTTGACGCCGATGAACGCGAGCAGGAACGCGAGGCCGTAACCGAGGAACACGAGCCGCTGGAGCAGGCCGCCGATCAGGAAGTACAGCTGGCGCAGGCCCATGAGCGCGAAGACGTTGGCGGTGAAGACGAGGTAGGGCTCCTTCGTCAGGCCGTAGATGGCCGGGATCGAGTCGAGCGCGAACAGCAGGTCGGTGGTGCCGAGCGCCAGCATCACGATCAGCATCGGGGTGATCAGCCGCTTGCCGTTCTGGATCACGACCAGCTTGACGCCGTGGTACTCCGAGGTCGCGGGGAAGCGCCGCTCGACCATCTTGATCAGCCGGTTCTCCTCGAACTCCTCGTCGTCCTCGTTGGACTCCTTGGCGAGCTTGACCGCGGTGTAGATGAGGAAGACGCCGAACAGGTAGAAGATCCAGCTGAAGTTGTTGATCGCGGCCGCGCCGAGCGCGATGAAGATGCCGCGCATCACCAGGGCCAGCACGATGCCCACCATGAGCGCGGTCTGCTGGTACTGCCGCGGTACGGCGAACTTGCTCATGATGATGATGAAGATGAACAGGTTGTCCACCGACAGCGAGTACTCCGTGAGCCAGCCGGCGAAGAACTCCGCGCCGTACTGGTGGCCACCGAGATACCAGACTCCGATGCCGAAGAGCACCGCCGCGCTCACGTAGAAGGCCAGGTGCCGGCCCGCCTCTGACATCGACGGCTCGTGCGGACGCCGGCCGATGATGACGACGTCGACAACAAGAAAGCCGACGGTGATGATGACCGTCGACCACCAGAGCCAGGTCGGGACGTCCACGCTGTGCTTCCTCCTCCGGACAGGTCAAATATTGGCCGCCCGGAGGTCTCTTCCACCACTGCACGCCTCTGGCACGCACGGCCGACGGAGCCGGGCACGACTGCGAGGCAGCAGGCCGAGATGACGACACCGTCGCGAAGGAATACTCCCCTCCACGCCGTGCCAGTCTCCCAGAGGGCGCACATCGACGCCAAACGGCCCCCGTACCGTGGACGGCATGAAGCTCGCGCCACCGTTCCCGGCACCGTTCAGGACCCTCGGCGGCCGCTCCCCCGGCTCGCCGACGTTGTTGGAGCTCGACCTCACCCGGGGACTGCTGGAGGCACCCCCGACGACGCCGCTCGAGGCGGTCCGGTCGCGGCACGTGCCGGTGCTGCGCAATGTCGTCGAGACGCTGCGCCGAGCCGCCTCCGACGCCTCGGTGCGCGGCCTGGTCGCCCATCTCGGCGGCGTCCAGCCCACCCTCGCGCAGTCGTCGGAGCTGCGGGCCGCGGTGCAGGCGTTCCGTCGCAGCGGCAAGCCCGCCGTCTGCTGGTCGGAGTCGTACGGCGAGATGGGCCCCGGCAACGTGGCGTACCACCTGGCGACGGGCTTCGACGAGATCTGGCTGCAGCCGTCCGGCGAGGTGGGCCTGACCGGAGTGGTCGCCCAGGCGGTGTTCGTACGTGACGCGCTCGACAAGCTCGGCGTGAACCCGCAGATCTCCCAGCGCCACGAGTACAAGACCGCGGCGAACATGTTCGTCCAGTCCACCATGACCGAGGCCCACCGGGAGATGGCGAGCAGCCTCGTGGAGTCCGCGATGCGGACGATCGTCTCCGATGTCGCCTCCGCCCGGGGCCTTACCGAGCAGCAGGTCCGTGACGCGGTCGACGCCGCACCGCTCACGGCGTCCGACGCACAGCGGCAGGGGCTGGTCGACCGGCTCGGCTACCGCGACGAGGTGTACGCCGACCTCCGGCGGCGCCTCGGTGAGGTGCATCTGCGCTACCTCGACCGTTACGGCAAGGGCCTGTCGGGCGCCGCGCAGCAGGCCGGCGCGGCGTCGAGCCGGAAGCCGGTCGTCGCGGTCGTGCAGGCGACCGGTCCGATTCACCTCGGCCGCAGCCGGCAGACCCCGACCGGGGGGCACTCCGTCGGCTCCGACACCGTCGGCGCGGCGCTGCGTGCCGCCGGCTCCGACGACCGCGTCAAGGCTGTGGTGCTCCGGGTGGACAGCCCAGGCGGCTCCTACGTCGCCTCGGACGCGATCCGGCGGGAGGTGCTCGCACTTCGCCGCGGCGGCAAGCCGGTGATCGCCTCGATGGCGTCGGTGGCGGCATCGGGGGGCTACTACATCGCGATGCCGGCCGACGAGGTGGTCGCCAACCCCGGCACGTTGACCGGCTCGATCGGCGTACTGGCGGGCAAGCAGGTCGTGCAGGAGGCGCTGTCCCGGATCGGCGTCCACCGCGAGAGCGTCGCGGTCGGCGCGCACGCCGAGATGTTCTCCACCCGGCGCCCCTTCAGCGAGGACGAGTGGCAGCGTCTCGAGGAGTGGCTCGACCGCATCTACGCCGACTTCACCAGCAAGGCGGCGCACGACCGCGGCATGCAGGTCGAGGCCCTGCGCGAGATCGCGAAGGGACGGGTGTGGACCGGCAGCCATGCCGCCGACGTCGGGCTGGTCGACCGCCTCGGCGGGTTGGCCGACGCCGTCGAGCTCGCCTGTGCGCGCATCCGGCTGCCACGCAGCGCGGTCGCCGTGCGCGCGATCCCCAGGCCGAGCCTGCTCGAGCGGCTGCGTCCGGCGGAGAACAGCGACCACCCCGCGGCGGCGTCGGCCGCCGTCGGCTCTGGCACCGCGCCGATGGCGGACCTGCTCGCCTGGCTGGGGCTGCCCCCGGCCGGAGTGCTCACGATGCCCGTGGAGTGGACGCTGCGCTGACCGCTCCCGCGGCGCGGACCAGCAGGGGCGCCGGTGCGCTGCCACGCATCGGCCTCGTCCCGGGCGTCACCGCACGCCCGCCTCCACCATCTGCCGCAGCTCCTTCTTCAGCTCACCGATCTCGTCGCGCAACCGGGCCGCCACCTCGAACTGCAGCTCGGCCGCCGCTGCGTGCATCTGCTCGGTGAGCTGCTGCACGAGGTCGGCCAGATCGCGGGACGGCAGGTCGGCCAGCTGCGACGCGTGCTCCCCGGCCTTCTTGCCGGTAGAGCTCCCCAGCGCGGGGACCGGGGCCTTGCCGCGGCTCTGCTGGCGGCCGCCCCCGCCGAGCAGCTTCTCGGTGTCGGCGTCCTCGCGGGCGAGCATGTCGGTGATGTCGGCGATCCGCTTGCGCAGCGGCTGCGGGTCGACGTTGTTGGCCTGGTTGTAGGCGACCTGCTTCTCGCGCCGGCGATTCGTCTCGTCGATGGCCTTCTGCATCGAGTCGGTGATGGTGTCGGCGTACATGTGCACCTGGCCGGAGACGTTGCGGGCCGCGCGGCCGATGGTCTGGATCAGCGACGTGCCGGAACGCAGGAAGCCCTCCTTGTCGGCGTCGAGGATCGCCACCAGCGACACCTCGGGGAGGTCGAGGCCCTCGCGAAGCAGGTTGATGCCGACGAGCACGTCGTACTCGCCCATCCGCAGCTCACGCAGCAGCTCGACCCGCCGCAGCGTGTCCACCTCGCTGTGCAGGTAGCGGGTGCGCACGCCCGACTCGAGCAGGTAGTCGGTGAGGTCCTCGGACATCTTCTTGGTCAGCGTCGTGACCAGCACCCGCTCGTGGCGGTCGGCACGCGTCCGGATCTCGTCGATCAGATCGTCGATCTGACCCTTGGTCGGCTTGACCACCACCTCGGGGTCGACCAGGCCGGTCGGCCGGATGATCTGCTCGACCACGTGGTCGAACCCGCCGACGCGCGACATCTCGTAGGGCCCCGGCGTCGCCGACATGTGCACGGTCTGCCCGATCCGCTCCAGGAACTCCTCCCAGCGCAGCGGGCGGTTGTCCATCGCGCTCGGCAGCCGGAAGCCGTGCTCGACCAGGGTGCGCTTGCGTGACATGTCGCCCTCGTACATCCCGCCGATCTGCGGCACGGTCACGTGCGACTCGTCGATGACCAGCAGGAAGTCCTCGGGGAAGTAGTCGAGCAGGCAGTTCGGCGCGGAGCCGGCCGCACGGCCGTCGATGTGCCGTGAGTAGTTCTCGATGCCCGAGCAGGACCCGATCTGGCGCATCATCTCGATGTCGTAGGTCGTGCGCATCCGCAGCCGCTGCGCCTCGAGCATCTTGTTGTGGCGCTCCAGGTCCGACAGCTGTCCCTCCAGCTCGGCCTCGATGTCGGCGATCGCGCGTTCCATCCGCTCGGGTCCGGCGACGTAGTGGCTGGCGGGGAAGATGTAGAGCTCGTCGTCCTCGGTCAGGACCTCGCCGGTGAGCGGGTGCAGGGTCATCAGCCGCTCGATCTCGTCACCGAAGAACTCGATGCGGACGGCGTTCTCCTCGTAGACGGGAAAGACCTCGAGGGTGTCGCCGCGCACCCGGAAGGTGCCTCGGGTGCCGGCCATGTCGTTGCGCGCGTACTGGATCTGCACCAGCTTGCGCAGCAGCGCGTCGCGGTCGGTCTCCTCGCCCGTCTTGAGCCGGACCATCCGATCGACGTACTCCTGCGGCGTGCCGAGACCGTAGATGCACGACACGGTCGAGACCACGATGACGTCACGGCGGGTGAGCAACGAGTTGGTCGCGGAGTGCCGCAGCCGCTCCACCTCCTCGTTGATCGAGGAGTCCTTCTCGATGTAGGTGTCGGTCTGCGGGACGTAGGCCTCGGGCTGGTAGTAGTCGTAGTAGGAGACGAAGTACTCGACCGCGTTGCCGGGGAAGAAGTCGCGCAGCTCGTTGGCGAACTGGGCCGCCAGGGTCTTGTTGGGCTGCATCACCAGCGTCGGCCGCTGCACCCGCTCGACCAGCCACGCGACCGTGGCGGTCTTGCCGGTGCCGGTCGCGCCGAGCAGCACGACGTCCTGCTCGCCCGCCTCGATCCGACGCTGCAGCTCGTCGATGGCCTCGGGCTGGTCACCGGACGGCGAGAAGTCCGCCTGGAAGCTGAAGGGAGCCACGCTGCGCTGGAGATCGGTCACCGGCCTCATGGACTCCACCGTACGGGCTGCTTCCGACAGCCCGTGCGGGGCGGATTGGGGCGGTCCCGGATAGATTCTGGGAACCATGGGCATCGGGACTCTTCTCAAGCGGCTGCTGCTGGCCGCCTTCGGCCTGCAGGCGATGGTGATCGCCGCGATCAGCCTCGTCGACTCGTTCCGCAAGTGGCGCCGCGCCGAGCCCAGCTTCCCCCGGACCGACCCGAGACACGCGACCATCGGTGAGGAGCGGATCACCACCTACTCCTACGGGGAGGACCTGTACGCCGACATGCTGGCGGCGATCCGGGGCGCGGAGCGCGAGATCTGCTTCGAGTCCTTCATCTGGAAGGGCGACGCCCTCGGCGAGGAGTTCAAGCAGGCGCTGGCGGAGGCGTCCGATCGCGGCGTCGAGGTGTTCGTGATCTACGACGGCTTCGCCAACCTCGTCGTACCCTCGCGATTCAAGCAGTTCCCGCGCTCGATGCACGTGATCGAGTACCCGGCCTTCGCCCCCGGATGGCGGTTCCTGGACCCCCGCCGGTACGGCCGCGACCACCGCAAGATCCTCGTCGTGGACGGCGAGGTGGGCTTCGTGGGTGGCTACAACGTCGGCTCGCTCTACGCCACCCAGTGGCGCGACACCCATGTGCGGATCGACGGCCCCAGTGCCTGGGACCTGCACAACGCCTTCGTGGACTTCTGGAACCTCACCCGCAGCTCCCGTCACCCCCGCCTGCACGACCCGGGTACGACGAGCTGGGAGCCGCGGATCCGGGTGCACCGCAACGTGCCGCGGCACCTGGTGTTCCCCATCCGGGGGATGTACCTCGAGGCCATCGACCGCGCCCAGCACCACGTGTACATGACCCACGCCTACTTCATCCCCGACCAGCAGATCCTGGACGCGCTGCTCGCCGCCGCCCGGCGCGGAGCCGAGGTCCGGCTGCTGCTGCCGGCGACCTCCAACCACGTCGTCGCCGACTGGCTGTCGCGCGGCTTCTACTCCACCCTGCTGCGCGGAGGCGTGCGGATCTTCCTGTACGAGAACGCGATGGTGCACGCCAAGACCGCGACGATCGACGGGCAGTGGTCGACAGTGGGGACCGCCAACGTCGACCGGCTCAGCCTGACCGGAAACTACGAGATCAACACCGAGTTCTACGACCCGTCGGTCGCCAAGCACATGGAGGAGATCTTCCTGACCGACTGCACGAACGCGAGGGAGCTCTCGCCGCACGAGTGGGAGGAGCGCCCGTTCGTCGCCAAGTTCAGCGAGACGGTCCTCGCTCCGCTCCGCCCCTTCCTGTGAACCCGGACTGCCGCCACCGTGGCGCGTCGGGTGGGGACAGAACGGACGGCAGACCGGCGGAACGCGCCACGGTGGTCAGCCGGGCAGGTGGTGGCGCGGCGCCATCCGCGGGCCACGGCGTGGCGGGCCGGCGCCGGTGAGCTCGAGCAGGCGCTGGACTCGGTAGCGGTGCGGGCGGTACGGCTCGAGCAGCACCGCCATCGCCGCGTCGTCACCCACCTCCCCGGTCAGGGCCCAGGTGACGTTCTTGGCCACGTGGTAGTCCCCGAAGCTGACCGCGTCGGCGTCGCCGTGGGCACGCTGGCGCACCTCCGCCGCGGTCCAGACCCCGATGCCGGGCAACGAGCAGAGCCGCCGCTCCACATCGGGCCCCGGCAGTCCCACCGTGCGCTCGAGCGATTCGGCGACCCGGGCGGCCGTCACCGCCGTCCGCGAGCGTGCGGGGTCGACGCGCATCTTCAGCCAGGCCCACGACGGGATCATCCGCACCGTGTGCGGGGCCGGCGGCACCACCAGGCCGCGGTCGGCACCCGGCCCCGGCGCGCGATCGCCGTACCTGCGCAGCAGCCGACGCCAGCCCAGCCAGGCCTCCTGGCCGGTCACCTTCTGCTCCAGGATGGCTGCGAGCAGCGCCTCCCAGACCAGCCCGGTGCTCGGGACACGGAGGCCACGGTGCCGGAGGTGCGCTTCGGCGAGCAGGGGGTGGCGGGGCGCGAAGGTCCCGGGCTGGTCGTCGGTGCCGAGCACCTGCGGGAGGCGGTCGAGCATCCAGGCCGCTCCCCCGCCCCACGCCTCGGCCCGGACCTCACCGGCGGCGGGGTCAGGGCGCAGACACAGCGTGGCGGTGCCCGCAGGGGTCCGCGCCGCCCACCAGATCGTGCCGTTCCCCACCCGCGTGTACGCCGGGTCGCCGGGCCCGCGTCGAAGCGCGGACAGGGTCGCTCCCACGTCGAGGACGAAGCCGGGGCGCCAGTGGCGTACGCGCTGCTGCTCCGAGACTGTCGGCACAGCAAGCAGAATAGGTGTCGTGCTGCTCACCGATCTCGTCGACACGTCCCGGGCCGTCGGGGCGACCCGCTCGCGGTCGGAGAAGACCGCCCTGCTGGCTGCCGCCCTACGGCGGGCGGGCCCGGAGGATGTCGAGACGGTCGTCGCCTACCTCTCCGGCGAGCTGCGTCAACGCCGCACCGGTATCGGGTGGCGCACGCTGCGGACCCTGCCCGAGCCGGCCGCCACTCCCGGCCTCACCGTCGGCGACGTGCACGCGCGGCTCGAGCAGATCAGCACCCTCTCGGGACCCGGGTCGCAGGCCAGGCGTGCGGAGCTGGTGAAGGAGCTCTTCGGGCAGGCGGTCGAGGCCGAGCAGTCCTATCTCGCCAGGCTGATCGGCGGCGAGGTCAGGCAGGGCGCGCTCGACGGCGTCGTCGTCGGTGCGATCGCCGCTGCCGCCGACGTGCCGGTCGCCACCGTACGTCGCGCGGTCATGCTGCGCGGGTCCTCCGGTCCGGTGGCGGCGGCCGCACTGACCGACGGCGTCGGCGGTCTTGGCGCGTTCGCCCTGCAGGTCGGCCAGCCGATCCGGCCGATGCTGGCGGCCACGGCCACCGACGTCGACAGCGCGCTCTCGAAGCTCGCGAGTGTGGCCGACGACGGGTTGGCCGTCGAGTGGAAGCTCGACGGGATCCGTGTGCAGGTCCACCGCGACGGTGACGACGTGCGGGTCTTCACCCGGTCGCTCGACGACATCACGGCCCGGGTGCCCGAGATCGTGGACCTCGCGCGTGCGCTGCCGGTCACCTCGGTCGTGCTCGACGGCGAGGCGCTCGCTCTCGACCATGACGGCCGCCCGCTCCCTTTCCAGCAGACCGGGTCCCGCACCGCGAGCTCGGCCGACGTGGAGACGCTGCGCACGCAGGTCCCACTGTCGACCTACTTCTTCGACCTGCTGCACGCCGACGGTGCTGACCTGCTCGACCTGCCGGCGCGCGAGCGCCTGCTACGGCTGCGCGAGATCGCACCTGACGCCGTGGTCGTGCCGCGGCTCGTCAGCGGCGACGTCGCCGCCGTGCACGGCTTCTTCGCCGACGCGGTCGCCCGTGGGCACGAGGGCGTAGTGGTGAAGGCGCTGTCCGCGCCATACGAGGCCGGCCGCCGCGGTGCCTCCTGGGTCAAGGTCAAACCGCGTCACACGCTCGACCTCGTCGTGCTCGCCGCCGAGTGGGGCAACGGCCGACGGCAGGGCTGGCTCTCCAACCTGCACCTCGGTGCGCGCGATCCCGAGACCGGTGACTTCGTCATGCTGGGCAAGACGTTCAAGGGCCTGACCGACACGATGCTGGCCTGGCAGACCAACCGGCTGCTGGAGCTGGAGACCTCCCGGTCGGGGCATGTCGTCGAGGTGCGCCCCGAGCTCGTCGTGGAGGTGGCGTTCGACGGCGTGCAGACCTCTCGCCGCTATCCCGCGGGCATGGCGCTGCGCTTCGCCCGAGTGCTCCGGCACCGCGAGGACAAGCAAGCGACCGAGGTCGACACGATCGAGACACTGAGACTTATTCACACGCCTGGGTAGGGTTCCTGGGGTGAGCGCACTTGATGACACCCGCCGGTCGGGTGGTGGCAGGTCAGCCCTGGCCGCCCGCCGACGCGAGCGCGCTCAGGAGATCCTGACCGCGACGCGCACGCTCTTCGACCAGCGCGGTCTCCGCGACGCCCAGATCGAGGACATCGCCCGTGCCGTCGGCATCAACCGGGCCATCATCTACCGCCACTTCAGCGGCAAGGAGGAGCTCTTCGCGCTCGTCTTGGCCGGCTACCTCGACGAGCTGTCCGAACGAATGGCTCAGGCCAGCGACGCCTCCTCACCGGTGCAGCAGCTCGAGTCGATCACTGGATGCTTCTTCGACTTCGGCACGGCGCACCCGGCGTTCGCCGACTGTGCGCTCTCGCTGATGCGCCGCACCGGCCCCGAGCTGCTCGAGGAGGTCAGCGAGGAGGCGATGCGGCGGCTCGGCGCGTCGATCGCCGCGTGCCTCGGCCGGGTCGCTCGGGTGCTTCGCGCGGGTACCGAGCAGGGCGTGTTCAACGTCGAGGACCCCGACGTGCTCGCCAATACGCTCTACGCGCAGGGTCTCGGCCTGCTCCAGCTGGCTCGGGTCGGGCTCCTGGTCAAGGAGGAGACCCCTGCGGTGCCCAGCGTGGCGACGATTCCGGCCGACCGCCTCAGGCACTCGATGGTCACCAGCGCAGTGGCGCTCGCTGTGGGGCCGGAAGGGGCGGTGTCCGGCTGATGATCAGCATGTGGCCTCTGGCGGACCCGCTTACCTGACTGGGAGGTCCTGACATGACCAGCAAGTTCACTGAGCTCGCGATCGACTGTGCCGATCCCAACGGTCTCGCCCGGTTCTGGTGCTCGGTCCTTGACTACGAGGTGCAAGGAGAAGAGGACGGAGTTGTCACGATTGGCGTCCCTAGGGTGTCCGAAGGCAAGAACCACCTTGGCCCAGTGCCACCGACGTTGACATTCGCGCGCGTGCCCGAGGGCAAGACCGTCAAGAACAGGCTCCACCTCGACGTCAACCCAACCGACAGGGAGCAAGACGAAGAGGTCCGTCGCCTGCTCGACCTAGGTGCTCGACACGCCGACGTCGGCCAGGGCGATGAGAGCTGGGTCGTACTTGCCGACCCAGAGGGGAACGAGTTCTGCGTCCTTGCGGACCGCCGCCCCTGATCCCCTCCACAGAGACTCCCGACCCGAGCAAGATCCAACTCGGCCAAACGGCCCGAGATGAGCCCAGTCAGCGCTCCAGCACAGCTGTGACCCCCTGACCACCTGCGGCGCAGATCGAGATCGCGCCTCGGCCCTCTCCCCGCTCGGCAAGCAGCTTGGCCAGGGTGGCCACGATGCGGCCGCCGGTGGCCGCAAAGGGATGGCCGGCCGCAAGGGACGACCCCACGACGTTGAGCTTGCTGCGGTCGATCTCGCCGAGCGGCGCATCAAGGCCGAGGCGCTGCTTGCAGAAGATCGGGTCCTCCCATGCGCGCAAGGTGGCGAGCACCTGCGATGCGAACGCCTCGTGGATCTCGTAGAAGTCGAAGTCCTGGAGGCTGAGCCCCGCACGGTTCAGCATGCGCGGCATCGCGTAGGCCGGGGCCATCAGCAGCCCTTCCCCACCATGCACGTAGTCGACCGCAGCGGTCTCGTAGACGGTCAGGTAGGCGAGCGGCTCCAGCCCGCGCTGCTTCGCCCACTCCTCGCTGGCGAGCAGCACGACCGAGGCGCCGTCGGTGAGCGGGGTGGAGTTGCCGGCCGTCATCGTCGCGAGCTCACCCTTGCCGAAGACCGGCTTCAGCGAGCCGAGCTTCTCCAGCGTGGTGTCCGGACGCAGGTTCTGGTCGCGCTCCAGGCCGAGGAACGGAGTGACGAGGTCGTCGAGGAAGCCGCGGTCGTAGGCCGCGCCGAGGTTGCGGTGCGACGCGAGCGCCAGCGCATCCTGCTCTTCCCGACCGATCTGCCACTCCAGCGCGGTCACCGCGGCGTGCTCGCCCATCGACATGCCCGTCCGCGGCTCCTTGTTCTGCGGGATCGCCGGGGCCAGGTGCCCGGGGCGAACCTTGGTCAGCGCCTTCACTCGCCCCTGAAGTGTCTTCGCCCGGTTGGCCTCGAGCAGGATCTGGCGCAGCCGCTCGTTGACCGCGATCGGTGCGTCCGACGCCGTGTCGACTCCGCCGGCGATGCCGACCTCGATGGCGCCCAGGGCGATCTTGTTCGCGACGTTGATGGTGGCCTGGATCCCGGTGTCACACGCCTGCTGGATGTCGTTGGCCGGTGTCTGCGGGGAGAGGCGGGAGCCCAGAACCGACTCGCGGGTGAGGTTGAAGTCCCTGCTGTGCTTGAGGACCGCACCCGCGACAACCTCACCCACACGCTCCCCGGCGAGGTCGAACCGGTCGACGAGGCCGTCGATCGCGGCGGTCAGCATGTCCTGATTGGACGCCTTGGCGTAGGCCCCGTGACTGCGGGCGAACGGGGTGCGGTTGCCCCCGAGGACGGCGACGCGGCGAATCTTGCTCATCTGGATCTCCTGAGGCCGGAGGCTAGTCCCTCGAACGTAGCGAGGACCACAGCCGGCGAGCATGGACGACGTTTGCGGCCCAAGTTACTGTTTCGCAAGGCGCAGAGATACCGACGAGTAACGAGAGTTAGGACACACAGGCGTGAGCGACCGCTACCAGTCCCTGGTGCACACACCGATCGGCAAGCTCCTGGTCAAGAATCTCGGGCTGCCCGACCCGCCGCGGCTCGAGCGGTGGTCGCCCGAGAGGACGACGCTCGTCGAAGGCTCGGTCCTGATCGGCAGCCGTGACGGCCGGATCGCCGAGCACGCCACGACCGCGCTGCAGCAGCTCGGTGTCGCGACCACCACGGTGGCGGCCGAGGACGAGCGCTACAAGGGCATCGTCTTCGACGCGACCGGGCTGACGTCGAGCGCGGACCTGGTGGCCCTGCAGGAGTTCTTCGCTCCGGTGCTGCGGCGATTGCTCGGCTGCGGCCGGATCGTCGTACTCGGCACTCCGCCGGAGGCGGCCTCGAGCCTGGAGGAGCAGGTCACCCAGCGAGCGCTGGAGGGATTCACGCGCTCGCTGGCGAAAGAGGTCGGACGCGGGTCGACCGTACAGCTGGTCTACGTCGCTCCGGGGGCCGAGGCAGCAGTGGGGTCCACGCTCGCGTTCCTGCTGTCACCCAAGTCGGCGTACGTGTCCGGCCAGGTGGTGCGGGTCGGTGCCACGGGTACGCCGGAGGTCGAGGCGCCGGCCGACCCCGCACTCCCACTTGCCGGCAAGGTCGCACTGGTGACCGGAGCCTCCCGCGGCATCGGCGAGTCGATCGCGCGCACGTTGGCCCGTGACGGTGCGACGGTCGTCGGTGTCGACGTGCCGGGGGTCGCCTCGGAGCTCGCCTCGTTGATGAGCGACATCGGCGGAGAGCCGTTGACGATCGACATCACGGGTATCGACGCCCCGCAGCGGATCGCGAAGCACCTCGCCGACAAGCACCAGGGCGTCGACGTCGTGGTGCACAACGCCGGCATCACCCGCGACAAGAAGCTCGCCAACATGAAGGAGGACGGCTGGCGGTCCACCCTCGCGGTGAACCTCACCGCTCCGGAGCGGATCACGGCCGAGCTGCTCGAGCAGAAGCTGGTGCGCGACAACGGCCGGATCGTCGGTGTGGCGTCGATCGCCGGCATCGCGGGCAACCTCGGACAGACCAACTACGCCGCGTCCAAGGCCGGTGTCATCGGCTTCGTCAACGGCCTGGCGCCGACCCTGTCGAACGGCATCACGGTCAACGCAGTCGCTCCCGGCTTCATCGAGACGCAGATGACCGCCAAGGTTCCGTTCATGATCCGCGAGGCGGGACGTCGGATGAACTCGATGTCGCAGGGCGGCCTGCCGGTCGATGTGGCGGAGACGATTGCCTGGTTCGCCCATCCCGGGTCGAGCGCCGTGAACGGCAACGTCGTGCGGGTCTGCGGCCAGAGCATGCTGGGGGCCTGAGCCGATGGTGACCCGCGAGCTGAAGAGTGCGCCGTCGGTGGTACCGCTGTACGCCAAGGCGATCGGGCCAGCGCTGCCGGTCGTAGGGGCCCTGCCGGGTGTACGGCGATCGGGGGGCGAGCTGCCCGATCTCGAGCTGACGCAGCGCGGTGTACGGATCGACGCCGACCGTCTCGCGGCGTACTCGGAGGTATGTGGGTTCGGGATCCCGCAGACGGTGCCGGCGACGTACCCGCACGTGCTGGCCTTCCCCCTGCACATGGCGATCATGACCGACAGGGCGTTCCCGTTCGCGCCGATGGGCATGGTGCACCTGGAGAACCGCATCGTGCAGCATCGTCCGATCGGGATGGCCGAGACGCTCGACCTTCGGGTGCGACCGGTCAACCTGCGGCCACACCCGAAGGGTCAGCAGTTCGACATGCTCAGCGAGGCCAGCGTCGACGGTGAGGTCGTGTGGGAGGACGTCAGCACCTTCCTCCGCCGTGGCCGTGCGCCTCAGGGCGACGTGCCGCCGTCCCCGCTTGCCGATGTCGACCTTCCCGCTGGGGCTACCCAGTGGCGGCTCGGGGGTGACCTGGGCCGTCGGTACGCCGCCGTCTCAGGTGACCGGAATCCGATCCATCTCTACGGGCTGACGGCGAAGGCGTTCGGCTTCCCGCGGCAGATCGCCCATGGCATGTGGAGCAAGGCGCGGTGCCTGGCGGCACTGCAGCCCCGTCTGCCGGGCGGGTTCGAGATCGCGGTGGCGCTGAAGAAGCCGGTGCTGCTGCCGACGACGGTGTCCTTCGGTGCGGTCGAGGACGACGGCGGATGGCTGTTCGGGCTGCGCGACGCCAAGCGCGAGACTCCGCATCTGGTGGGTAAGGCGCGAGGGCGCTGAGCGCGAGCCGCAGGCTGTCGCGCCGGTCGCGCGAAGGGGTCATCGCCCCATCCATTCCTCCTACGCATGACTGATGCCGTGGAGGGATGGATAGGCAGTCCAGGTGTCATCCACCGCTGCCGACCCGTACGGCCGTCGCCTCGACGATCCGCAGTTGCTCGCCCGGACCGGAGATCGTGATCGTCTCAGGTATCGCTTGCCAAGGTCCGCCGTTGACCCGGAACTCGGCGCTATAGGTCACATCCACGCTCGGCCGCACCGTGACGTCGGCGTCGGTGTACTCGTGGATGATCTCCTTGCTCGGATATGGCCCGCCCGCCGTCTGCGTCTGCATCGTCGCCCCGTCGCCGAAGGTCCAATCGAATGTCTCTGCTGTCGCGCGCACGTCCACCCTTTGGCCGAGCAGTGTCAGTTGACGCTCGAACGGCTCTGGCTCGGCATAGAAGATGGTCTCGAAGTTCACCAGCGTCTTCTGATCGGGCTGCACCTGTACCTGCAAGGCTGGTAGTCCCACCCGCTTGATCTCCCGCAACACCATCTGCCAGGTCACCTGAGCTCGCGCCGCTTGCGGTGGCGGATCATCCGGATCGAACGTGATGCACTCAAGGGCCACGAATTGCCATCCCCCTTGTGGCGCGTAGCCACCGTCGTCTTGGAGAACAAGGCGTCTGGTCCAGTGCGTGGCCTGAATGCCTTCACCATTAGGACAGGTGCGCGCAAGACCACATCGATCCGCTTGGTCAGGAGCGCCAGCTTGCTCTGCAGTCCGTCCGCACTCCGCCGCCCACCGATGTTCGAGATACGTCTCGGGGCCCTCGCTTGACACGGGTTGACTAGGGGAACCGGGACCATGCGTCTGCTCGGGCTGACGTGAGTCGGTGACCTGACAAGACGCGCCCATGTACAGGTCCGTCGTACCCCCTTCCCCACTCGTGTCGCAATCTGCTGATGCCCCATCAGCGGTCGGGCTCAGGAGCAAACCGAGAAACAAGACCGCGAAGCACGCCATGGTCACGAGCCGGACTGTCATGTGCCCACCCTCTCCATCCTCGTGACAACCCATGAGCCGCCAGTGGACTTCAGGTGCAACGTGACTCGCCCACGCCCACGCTTGATCAACTTCTCGGGCTCCTTGGTGCTGGGCCGGTATCGCTGTGCCGCCGTGTCGACCTTGAGGCTGACAATCCGCTGGGGGCCCTCGTCAGGCGCGAGCACCGAGTATGAGTCAACCGACCAGCCGCTGCCTCTGATGTACCCGCCGTTCGCATATGCGGACTCAGTGACTGAAATGATGTTGAGACAAGATTCGCAGTCCGGCGTCGAGATCCTCCGCAGTTCTGACGCGTCACCGGTGGTCGCGGTGTAGTTCAGCACCTCGACGAAATGCAGAGCGAAGGCGATTGCGCCTCTGTCGGTGTGCTTGGCCGCGCGCGGCGGCATCGTGGGCGGCGGCGGCGTCGTAGGCGTGGGCGATGCCGACGCCGACTCGCTCTCGGTCGGGCCCGAAGACGGCGCGGCCTGCGGCTCGCTGTCGTCGGTGCAGCCGGTGAGCAACGCCAGCACCAGGCCGGCACCAACGATCCCCCGTTGAAGCCGCATGATGAGAGGACTCCCTTACGTCGACTGCGGCCCCAAGTTACCGACTCCGGTCACCTCGCGTAAGGCCTGAAGCACGGCCTGTGGACACCCGTCCCCAACTACGCGACGTTGAGTGCTGTGAGCACCCACCCGCCGTCTGCGAAGGCGACCGACATGCCGACCGCCCGACGGCCACCGCCGACGAACTCCACGGGTGATCCCTGCGAGCGCTTCACCCGCTGTCGCTGCGCATGGACCTGCAACGACACGTCCCACGCGTGGCGGCCGTCGGACGCCGCGGTCGAGCTGAGCACCCTCCAGTCGCCGCCCTGCGACCACCCGCCCTGGCGGTAGACGGCCCGCACGTCCTCGACGATGCCGTCGCAGCCGTCGCAGCCGTAGCTGATCTGCCGCATCGGCGTCACGTCGCCCGTGGCGGTGACGTAGTCGACCACCTCCACGGCGTACTCGGCGAAGTCCAGGGCCGCGCCGCGGCTCGCCTGAGCAAGCGATCGGGGCGGCAACGGCAGCTCGGCGCGCGGCTCACGCGACGGACCCGCACCGGCCGAGGGCACAGCGAGGTCAGCGGCATCCGGCACCGGAATCGAGAACGGCTCGGGTTCGTCCGAGCCGATCACCTCGCCCCCGTTGTGACACCCGGTGACCAGGATTGCCACGGTCAGGACGGCTGCGCCCCACCGCATCCCGGCCATGGTGGGACGTCAGACCAGCGGGCTCGCGGCAGCCGCCTGCTCGCGCAGGGTCTCGACCATCGCGTCCGGGTCGTCGGCGCCGAACACGGCGGAGCCGGCCACGAACACGTCGGCCCCGGCTTCCGCGCAGCGCTCGATCGTCTCCGCCGACACACCTCCGTCGACCTGCAGCCACAGGTCGGCGCCGCTGGAGCCGAGGAGCTTGCGGGTGCGCTCGATCTTGGGCAGGCAGATGTCCAGGAACTTCTGCCCGCCGAATCCCGGCTCCACCGTCATCACCAGGATCATGTCGAGCTCGGGGAACAGGTCGGCGTACGGCTCGATCGGGGTCGCCGGCTTCAGCGCCATCCCGGCCCGCGCCCCCTTGGCCCGTAGCTCCCGCGCCAGCCTCACCGGTGCCCCCGCCGCCTCGATGTGGAACGTGACGCTGCCCGCCCCCGCGTCGACGTACTCGGGCGCCCAGCGGTCGGGGTCGTCGATCATCAGGTGACAGTCCATCGGCTGCGCCGCCACCTTGGCCAGCGCCTCGACCACCGGGAGCCCGATGGTGAGGTTGGGCACGAAGTGGTTGTCCATGACGTCGACGTGCAGCCAGTCGGCACGCGGCACGGACTCCGCGGCTGCCTGGAGGTTGGCGAAGTCCGCGGCCAGCAGGCTCGGAGAGATCTGGATACCCATCGAGCCCAGAGCCTATCGGCGTCGCAGCGCCGCCATGAACATGGCGTCGGTGCCGTGACGGTGCGGCCACAGCTGCACGTGCGGCCCGTCTCCCAGGTCGGGTACGCCGGGAAGCAGCGCGCGGGCGTCCTCGACCGACACGTCGTCACGTCCGGTGACAACGGCGGCGACCACCTCGCGCGTCTCGGCGACCACAGGCGAGCAGGTCGCGTAGAGCACCACTCCCCCGGGCCGGCACCGGTCCAGCGCCCGATCGAGGAGTTCACGCTGCAACCCGACGAGGGTCTCGAGGTCCCCGGCTCGCCGCCGCCACCTCGCCTCCGGCCGGCGGCGCAGCGCGCCCAGACCGGTGCAGGGCGCGTCGACCAGCACCCGGTCGTGCTCGGCCCATGCCGGACGACGGCCGTCCGCCACCACCACGCCACGGAGACCCGCCGCACCGCGGACGGCCTGCCGTACCAGTCGCGCCCGGTGCTCCTGCAGCTCGGCGGCCAGCACCGCCGCTCCGCGCTGTGCCGCAAGGGCTGCCAGCAGCGCCGCCTTGCCGCCGGGGCCGGCACAGGTGTCGAGCCATCGCTCGTCCCGACCGGAGAGCTCGGCGCGGGCCAGCGCCAGTGCGACCAGCTGGGAGCCCTCGTCCTGCACCCCGGCGCGCCCCTCCCGGACAGCCGCCACCGAGCCCGGGTCGCCACCCGGCCAGGTCACCGCGTACGGCGACCAGCGCCCCGGGGTAGCCTCGCCGGTCTCGAGCAGCTCCTCGACCGAGCACCGTCCGGGCCGCGCCACCAGCGACACCGCCGGCGGGTCGTTGTCGGCGGCGAGCAGCGCCTCGGTCTCGACCCAGTCACCATCGAGCGCCTCCGCCAGCGCCTCCACCACCCACCGAGGGTGCGAGTGCCGTACGGCAAGGTGACCCACCAGGTCGACCGCCCGGTCGGGCGCGACCTGCTCCATCCAGGTGTCCCAGCCCTCGCGGGAGACCTTGCGCAGCACCGCGTTGACCATCCGCGCCGGCCGCTCCCCCACGACCGCGCGCACCAGGTCCACCGACGTGGCGACCGCCGCGTGCCGCGGGGTGCGCATGCCCAGCAGCTGATGGGCGCCGAGTCGCAGCACGTCGCGCACCCGGGCGTCGAGCGCATGCGTCGCCAGCGAGTCGAGCACCGCGTCGTAGCTGCCCTGCCGGCGCAGGGTGCCGTGGGTGAGCTCGGTGGCGAATGCGGCGTCGCGGCCGGTGATACGCCGCTCTCGCAGCAGGGCCGGGAGGGTCAGGTTGACGTACGCGTCACGCTCGCGGACCGCGGCCAGCACGTCGAAGGCGACCCGTCGGGGCGGGTCGACGCGTCCCACCTAGCCGTCCTGACCGAGACGCTCGCCGTCGCCGATGCGCACGCCGCGGGCCCAGGCGTCGGCCGCCATCTGCGGCTTGCCCTGCGGCTTCACGTCGCCCAAGTGGACCGGGCCGTCGCCCGTGCCGACGAGTACGTCGTGCTTGCCCGCCCGGATCTCCCCCGGCGCCAACGCCTCGGCCTCGGCATCGGTGCTCACCCGCACCGGTCCCACCTTGACGCGACTCCCTCGAAACGTCGTCCAGGCACCCGGAGCGGGAGTGCACGCGCGCACCCGCCGGTCGACGGAGGCGGCGGGCAGCGACCAGTCGATGCGGGCATCGTCGACGGTGACCTTGGGTGCGAACGACACTCCCTCGCCCGGTTGCTCGCGCGCCACCAGCTCGCCGTCCTCGATGCCGTCCATGGTTCGCACGAGCAGCTCCGCGCCATGCTCGGCCAGCCGGTCCAGCAGACATCCGGCGGTGTCGTCCGGGAGCACGCGCTCGGTGAGCACGCCGTAGACCGGACCGGCGTCGAGCTCACCGACGAGGCGGAAGGTGGTGGCTCCGGTGACCTCATCGCCCGCCATCAGCGCGTGCTGCACCGGCGCGGCCCCACGCCAGGCCGGCAGCACCGAGAAGTGCAGGTTGACCCAGCCATGCGGCGGGACATCGAGGACAGGCTGCGGCAGCAGCCCGCCGTAGGCGACCACGGGGCAGCAGTCCGGACCGATCTCGCGCAGCCGGGCCAGGAATTCGGGATCGCTCGGCCGGGCCGGCTTCAGCACCTCGATGCCGTGCGCGGCCGCCACGTCCGCGACCGGTGCGGCCACCAGGCGTCGGCCGCGCCCGGACGGTGCATCCGGCCGGGTCACCACGGCGACCACCTCGTGACGCGACCCCAGCAGGGCACGCAGCGACGGCAGCGCCACCTCCGGGGTACCGGCGAACACCAGCCGCACGGCTAGAGCCCCAGCCCGAAGGTCTGGTGCGGAGACACCTTGACGGTCGGTGGGGTACCTCCGGCCCACTCGGCCTCGCGGATCGCCCGCATCGCCTCCCGCCGGGTCTCCCGGTCGAGGCGGTCGACGAACAGGATCCCGTCGAGGTGATCGGTCTCGTGCTGGATCGCCCGCGCGAGCAGGTCTGACCCCTCGATGACGACGGGTTCGCCGTACATGTTCATGCCGTGCGCGACCGCCCGCATCGCCCGCCGACAGTCCCAGGTCATGCCCGGGATGGACAGGCAGCCCTCGGGGCCGAGCTGCTGCTCCTCGGACAGCGTGAGCTCGGGGTTGACGAGGTGACCGAGCTCGCCCTCGACGAAGTAGGTGAAGACCCGCAGCCCGACCCCGATCTGCGGTGCCGCCAGCCCCGCGCCTGGCGCTTCCTGCATGGTGTCGGTGAGGTCGGCGACGAGCGTGCGCAGCTCCTTGTCGAAGTCCACGACGGGCGCGGCCTTCGTACGCAGGATCGGGTCGCCGAACAGCCGGATCGGCTTCACGGACACGGCAGCGGGCTCCTCGGGTACGGCGGTCTGGGGCGCCGGTCAGTCTACGGTCGGAGCACGCCGCGAACGAGCAGCTGGTCACGCAGCGCGGGCGCGGACGTGAACAGCTCCGCGTCGATGCCGAAGTCGCGGGCGGCCTCGACGTTGACCTGCAGGTCGTCGGTGAAGAACGTGCGCCAGGGCTCGAGGTCGAAGCGCCGGGTGAGCACCTCGTAGATCCCGGGATCGGGCTTGGCGATCTTCTCCTCGCCCGAGACCACCACGCCGTCGAACCGCCGCAGCGTGTCGTAGTGGTCGGTCGCCAGCAGCCACTTCTCGGCGGAGAAGTTGGTGAGGGCGTACACCGCCACCTCGCTGTGCGCGAGCTCGTGCAGGACGGCGACCGTGTCGTCGTAGAGGCCCGCCACCGTCTCGATCCACCGCTCGTCGTAGGTGCGGATCCAGTGCTCGTGGTCCGGGTGCTCCGCCACCGCCTCGGCCACGGCGTCGGCCCAGCTGCGCCCCTCGTCCTGCCGTCGGTTCCACTGCGGGCTGCAGACCTCGGTGAGGAACCACTCGCGGTCGCGCTCGTCCTCGATGACCTTGCGGAACAGGTGACGAGGGTCCCAGTCCATCAGGACTCCCCCGATGTCGAACACGACAGCGTCCACGGCGGGATCATGACTCATGGGACCGACACTACGGTGGTCGTCATGGAGGCGCGTGGGCTCGCTGCAGTGGACTGGCTGCTGGCCTCCCCCGAGCCCGCCGTCCGGCTGCTGACCCGGCGAGACGTCCTCGGTGAGCCCGCCGACCCCGAGGCGGCGCGACTCGGGCTCGACGGCCCGTGGGTGTCGGACCTGCTCTCCGGACAGCGGTCCGACGGTGGCTTCGGCGTGCACTGGTACCGGAAGTGGACCGGCGCGCACTGGCGCCTGGTGTCGCTGGTGGAGCTCGGCGTGCCTCGGGGAGAGCCGCGGGCGGTCGCCGCGGCCGACACCGTGCTGGCGGCGCTGACCAGCAGCCGACGGCGCATCCCGGTCGTCGGGGGTCTGGTCCGGAGCTGCGCCTCGGTCGAGGGGAACGCCCTCGCCGTCGCCTCGCGGCTCGGAATGGTGACCGACCCGCGGGTGCACCAGCTCGTCGAGTGGCTGGTCGAGTGGCAGTGGCCCGACGGCGGCTGGAACTGCGACCGGAACGCCTCGGGCCGTCGCTCCTCGTTCCACGAGACGCTCAGCACGGCCTGGGGGCTGCACGAGTACGCGCAGGTGACCGGGGAGCGGGCCGCCGCAGCGGCTGCCGAACGAGCGGCAGAGCTGTTCCTCGAGCACCGTCTGTACCTCCGCCTGCACAGCGACGACGCCATCGACCGTCGGTGGCTCCGGCTGCGGTACCCGTCGTACTGGCACTACGAGATCCTCCCGGCACTGGTGCTGCTGTCCCGGATGGGGCGGGTCCGCGACCCGCGGGCCGGGGCGGCACTCGACGCGCTGGAGAGCCGTCGGCTGCCCGACGGCCGCTGGCCGGCTCAGGGTCGGTGGTGGAAGCCACCCGGCAGCGGCACGACCCCGGAGGTGGTCGACTGGGGCACGCCCGGACAACCGAACCGGATGGTCACGCTGAACGCCCTGCGGGTGCTGCGCTCCGCGGGCCGACTCGCCGCCTGACCGGGCGAGCCTGTTTCCGCCGCGACAGCGCAGCAGGGACAATGGCGTCGCCGACCCGGTCGAAGGAGACTCGTAACACCCATGGCTCGACGTAGCAAGCCTGCCCCGCTGCCCGACGACTTCGAGGAGCACATCCTCGACATCGACGTCAGCGACGAGATGCGCACCAGCTTCTTGGAGTACGCCTACTCCGTCATCTACTCGCGCGCCCTGCCCGACGCCCGCGACGGCCTCAAGCCGGTCCAGCGCCGCATCCTGCACACGATGGCCGAGATGAACCTGCGCCCCGACCGGGGTCACGTCAAGAGTGCCCGCGTGGTCGGCGAGGTCATGGGTCGCCTGCACCCGCACGGTGACGGCGCCATCTACGACGCCCTGGTCCGGATGGTCCAGTGGTGGTCGATGCGGGTGCCGCTCATCGACGGACACGGCAACTTCGGCTCTCCCGACGACCCGCCGGCAGCCATGCGCTACACCGAGTGCCGCATGGACCACCCCGCGCTGCCGATGACGGAGTCGAGCGACGAGGACACCGTCGACTTCAAGCCCAACTACGACAGCCGTGAGACGGAGCCGGTCGTCCTGCCGGCAGCGATCCCCAACCTGCTCGTCAACGGCGCCTCCGGCATCGCCGTGGGCATGGCCACCAACATCGCCCCGCACAACCTGATCGAGGTCGTCCAGGCGCTGCGCCACCTCATCACCCATCCGAAGGCCGACACCGACGACCTCATGCGGTTCATCCCCGGGCCCGACCTGCCGACGGGCGGCAAGATCGTCGGCCTCGACGGCGTTCGGGACGCCTACGAGGGTGGTCGCGGCTCGTTCAAGATCCGCGCGACCGCCCGCATCGAGAACGTCACTCCGCGCCGCAAGGGCATCGTCGTCACCGAGCTGCCGTACCAGGTCGGCCAGGAGAAGATCATCGAGCGGATCAAGACGCTGGTGCAGACCAAGAAGCTCCAGGGCATCGCCGACGTCAAGGACCTCACCGACCGCGAGCACGGTGTGCGGCTGGTGATCGAGGTCAAGAACGGCTTCCACCCCGAGGCGCTGCTCGAGAAGCTCTACAAGATGACGCCGATGGAGGACTCCTTCGGCATCAATGCGGTCGCCCTCGTCGACGGGCAGCCCCGCACGCTCGGGCTGAAGCAGATGCTGCAGGTCTACCTCGACCACCGCTACGACGTGGTGCGGCGCCGGTCCGCCTTCCGCCGTCGGAAGGCGATGGAGCGGCTGCACCTCGTCGAGGGCCTGCTGATCGCGATCCTCGACATCGACGAGGTCATCCAGCTGATCCGCTCCAGCGACAACGCGGCCGAGGCGAAGGACCGGCTGATCCAGGTCTTCGACCTCAGCGACGTGCAGGCGACCTACATCCTCGACATGCCGCTGCGCCGGCTCACCAAGTTCTCCAGGATCGAGCTGGAGAAGGAGCAGAGCGAGCTGCAGCGGACCATCGAGGACCTCACCGCGATCCTCGAGGACGACGCGATGCTGCGCACGGTCGTCTCCGACGAGCTCGCCGCGGTCGCGAAGGCGCACGGCACGCCGCGCCGCACGATCCTGCTGGAGTCGGCCGGGGCGCCGGTCGCCTCCGCGCAGCCGCTGGAGGTCGCCGACGACCCCTGCTTCGTCCTGCTGTCCTCCGCCGGACTGCTGGCACGCACCACCAACCAGGAGCCGTTCGGCACGGGGAGCGGCCGCGCCAAGCACGACGTCATCGTGAGCGTCGTCCCGGCGACGGCACGCGGACAGGTCGGTGCCGTCACCAGTCGGGGCCGGCTGGTCCGGCTCGGCGTACTCGACCTCCCTACGCTGCCCAGCACCGCCAACGCACCGCATCTGCAGGGCGGGGCGCCGGTCAGCGAGTTCCTGTCGCTCGAGCCCGGTGAGCGCGTGCTCGCACTCAGCAGCTTCGAGCCGGACTCCCCCGGCCTGGCCCTCGGCACGCGGCGGGGTGTGGTCAAGCGGGTCACCCCCGACCACCTCGCCAACAAGGACAGCTGGGACGTCGTCCGGCTGGACGACGGCGACGAGGTGGTCGGCGCGGTCGAGCTGCGCACCGGCCAGGAGGAGCTGGTGTTCATCTCCTCCGAGGCGGCCCTGCTGCACTTCAACGCCGCCGGGGTTCGTCCGCAGGGGCGTGGTGGCGGCGGCATCTCTGGCATCCGGCTTCCGGACGGCGCCCACGTGGTCTTCTTCGGGGCGTTCGGGGCCGACACCGAGGCCAGCGTCGTCACGGTCTCCGGATCGAGCGACTCACTGCCCGGCACCGAGGCGGGCTCGCTCAAGGTCACGCCGTTCGCCGAGTACCCGGCCAAGGGGCGCGGCACGGGTGGCGTGCGCTGCCACCGCTTCCTCAAGGGTGAGGACGCCCTGCTGCTGGCGTGGGCCGGCCCCGCTCCAGCGGCCGCAGCCGCCGCGAGCGGGGCGCCGGTCGACCTGCCCGAGCCGACCGGCCGACGGGACGGTTCGGGCAGTCCCGCGGCGCAGCCCATCGTGGCCGTCGCCGGACCGGCTGCCGCGCTCACCCCGTCGGTCACCTGAGAGGCTGCCTCCGTGGACACAACCCGCCTCGGCGTCATCGTCGCGAGCAGCCTGGTCCTGCTGTCCGGATGCACCGGAGGCGAGGAGCAGGACGACGCCGGCCCCGCGGAGCGGCTGGCCGCGGCCAAGCAGCAGATCGACGACGCCGCGAGCATCGAGGTCGACCTGGCGACCGAGTCACTGCCGACCGGGGTGGACGGGGTGACCCGCGCCAACGGCACCGGCAACCACGACCCGGCCTTCGAGGGCACCATCGACATCGTCGCGTCCGGCTTCGCCGGTGAGGCGCCCGTCGTCGCGGTCGACGACGCGGTCTACGTACAGCTGCCCTTCACCTCGCGCTACGTCGAGGTCGACCCCACCGCGTACGGCGCACCCGACCCGGCCACGTTGATGGCGACCGACGGCGGCCTGTCCTCGCTGCTGACGGAGGCGACCGGGGTGGACGAGAACGGCCGGCGCCGCTCCGGTGAGGAGGTGCTGACCGAGGTCACCGGCACCGTCCCAGGCAAGGTGATGGCCGGACTGTTCCCGACGGCCGACCAGCAGGGCAGCTTCGACGTCACCTTCACGCTCGACGACGGCGACGCGCTCAGCGGTGCGACCCTGACCGGCCCCTTCTACTCCGGGGCCGAGGACGTGACCTACGACGTGGAGATCGAGACCAGCGACGAGCCTGTCGAGATCACCAAGCCGTGATGACGTCCGGGTGCTGATGACGCCGAGGTCACCCCGCGCGACGCTGGCGCTCGCCTGCACCGCGGTCGCCTTCGCCGCCGCCGACACCTACGTCGTCGTGCTGGCGCTGCCGGACATGATGAGCGGCGTCGGCCTCAGCATCGACGAGCTGCAGCGCGCGGCGCCGATCGTCTCGGGGTTCCTGCTCGGCTACGTCGCGATGCTGCCGCTGATCGGCCGGATCGCGGACCTGCGCGGCAGGTTGCCGGTGCTGGTCTTCTCGCTGGTCGTCTTCGCGCTGGGCTCGCTGATCACGGCCGCGTCGCTCGACCTCCCGACGATCGTCCTCGGCCGGTTCCTGCAGGGCATCGGCGGCGGCGGCCTGGTGCCGGCGACGCTCGCCCTGGTCGCCGACATCTGGCCGGTACGACGCCGCGGGGTCCCGCTCGGCGTGGTGGGTGCGGTGCAGGAGCTCGGCAGCGTGCTGGGTCCGCTCTACGGCGCACTGGTGCTCGCGGTGTGGCGTTGGCCCGCGATCTTCTGGATCAACCTCGTGGTCGGTCTGGCGCTGGCTGTCGCGATCCGCATGGTCGGGGGGAGGCAGCCGAGGACCCACGCCACCGACTGGCCCGGCGCGGCGGCCGCCACGCTCGCCCTGCTCGCATTCGGCCTGCTGCTCACCGCCCCTGACGCGCTCAGCTCCGGTGTGACGACGGGTCTCGCCTGGCTCCCGCTCCTCGGTACCTCGATGTGGTGGTCGCCGCTCGGCCTGGTCGTGCTCGGCGCCGTGTCGCTCTGGGTGGTCCGCGAGCTCACCGCCCCGCACCCGCTCGTCGGCCTGCGGGGCCTCGGCGGTCTCGCCCGGTCCACCGATCTGCTGGGCGCCGCGCTGCTGTCGCTCGCGCTGGCGGGCATCGTGCTGGCCTTCGCCACGGCCGACCCGGAGGTCGCCGTCTTCTCCCCGCTCGGCCCGTGGTACCTCGCCGGCTCCGCGGTCGCCGCCGTCGGCTTCGGCTGGCGGCAGCGCCGAGCCCGGGACCCGCTCGTCCCCCGCGCCGCGCTCTCCCAGCCCGCGGCGTGGGGCTCGCTCGCGGTCAGCTTCTTCGTCGGGGCAGCCCTGATCGCGGCACTGGTGGACGTGCCGATCTTCGCCCGGCTCACGCTGTACCCGGGCTCCCAGCTCGGTGCGGCGCTGGTCCTGCTCCGGTTCCTGGCCGCGCTCCCGGTCGGCGCCCTGCTCGGCGGCTACCTCGTCCGCCGCCTGTCCCCCGGTCCGATCGCCGCCGTGGGGATGGCGCTGGCCGCGGCGGCGTTCGCCCTGATGACGCAGTGGGACCGGGAGGCGCTCGCCGGCGCCGCGGCCACGGTCACCCTCGTCGCGGGCGGCCTCGGGTTCGGCATCGCCATCGCTCCGGTCAACGCCGCGCTGCTCGCCGCCACCGAGCACGCCGTGCACGGGGTGGCGAGCGCCCTGGTGGTCGTCGCCCGGATGGTCGGCATGCTCGTGGGCATCTCCGGCCTGACCACGATCGGCCTGGCCCGGTTCTACGCGGTCGAGGCGCGCATCCCGGGACCGGACGTCCTGTGCCCCGACGACCCGGGCCGCTGTCCGGCGTACACCTCGGCGCTCAAGGACGCCGGGCTGGCCCAGCTGCACGCCGTGTTCGGCGGCGCCGCGGTGTGCGCGCTCGTCGCGGCCGCCCTTGCCCTGCTGCTGCTCGGCACCCGGACGCCCCGCTCCCCCGGCCCCGAGGGCTGACGTTGTCCGTGGCGACTGTCGGTGCCTCCTGGCAGGCTCGAGACAACGTCCGAGCAGAAGGGGCGTCCGAGCAGAAGGGGCACAGCGATGCCAGGAACCGTCCCACCCGTCGCCGACGAGCGCGACGGGTTGCTGAAGTACCTCGCCCAGCAGCGGCTGGGCATCCGCTACGCCGCGTTCGGGCTGACTGAGGAGCAGATCCGGCTGACCCCCACCCGCAGCGCGCTGTGTCTCGGCGGACTGATCAAGCACGTCACGGCGATGGAGCGCGGCTGGGTCGACACGATGCTCCAGCGGGTCCCCGACCAGTCCGTGGAGCAGGCCGCACAACAGTACGGCACCGATTTCGTCGTGACCGACGAGGACACGCTGCAGTCGCTGCTTGCCGACCACGCGGCGTGTGCCACCGAGACCGAGCAGGCGGTGGCAGGCATCACCGACCTCGGGCAGCCGGTGCCCGTTCCACAGGACGCTCCGTGGTATCCCAAGGACGTCGAGGCCTGGTCGGTCCGCTGGGTGCTGCTGCACCTCATCGAGGAGATCGCGCGGCACGCGGGCCACGCCGACATCATCCGCGAGCAGGTCGACGGCGCCACGATGTATGCGCTGATGGCCGGCGCGGAGGGGTGGCCGGAGACACCCTGGCTCAAGCCTTGGCGACCGCCGGTCGACTCAGCAGCTGAGACGTCGGCGCCGCCACCTGCGGCAGGGCCGATACCGTCTGCGGGGTGAGCACTGG
>Ga0075331_1000011_pt1 | contig 33114 bp, 30 predicted proteins | sample MayberrySE_TuleA_FD_120090 | JGI IMG/M metagenome (GOLD analysis project Ga0075331, IMG submission 120090) | Natural and restored wetland microbial communities from the San Francisco Bay, California, USA, that impact long-term carbon... | ecosystem: Environmental > Terrestrial > Soil > Wetlands ... | reverse complement strand
GTCGTTGTAGCCACGCAGCACCAGACCACACTCGAAGCCCTCACGGACCTCGGTGACGTCGTCCTTCTCGCGCCGCAGCGACGACAGATCGAGGTTGTCGGCCACGACGGCACCGTCTCGCAGCAACCGCGCCTTGGCGTTGCGGCGGATGGTCCCACCGGTGACCATGCAGCCCGCGATGTTTCCGACCTTGGAGGAGCGGAAGATCTCGCGGATCTCGGCGGTGCCGAGCTGCACCTCTTCGTACTCGGGCTTGAGCATGCCCTTGAGCGCCGACTCGATCTCCTCGATCGCCTGGTAGATGACCGAGTAGTAGCGGATGTCGACACCCTCACGATCGGCGATGTCACCGGCCTTGCCCGCAGGACGGACGTTGAAGCCGATGATCACCGCGTCGGACGCGATGGCGAGGTTGACGTCGTTCTCGTTGATCGCACCGACACCGCGGTCGATCACGCGCAGCCCGACCTCGTCGCCGACCTCGATCTGCAGCAGCGCGTCCTCGAGCGCCTCGACCGAGCCGGACACGTCGCCCTTGAGGATGAGCAGGAGCTCCTGGCTCTCGCCCTTCTCCATGGATGCCATGAAGTCCTCGAGGGTGCGACGGGCACGACGCTTCGCGTTGGCCGCCGCGCGGGCGCGGGCCTCGCGCTTCTCGGCGATCTGACGAGCCATCCGGTCGTCCTCGACCGCCAGGAAGTTGTCGCCCGCACCCGGCACCGCGGTCAGACCGAGCACCAGCACCGGTCGCGAGGGCGGGGCCTCCTCGACGTTGTCGCCGTGCTCGTCGAGCATCGCACGGACCCGGCCGTAGGCCGGCCCGGCGACGATCGAGTCGCCGACACGCAGCGTGCCGCGCTGCACCAGCACCGTGGCGACCGGACCGCGACCCTTGTCGAGATGCGCCTCGATGGCGACACCCTGGGCCGGCTGGTCCGGGTTGGCCCGCAGGTCCAGCGCGGCGTCGGCCGTGAGTACGACGCTCTCGAGCAGGTCCTCGATGTGCAGGCCGGCCTTCGCCGATACGTCGACGAACATGGTGTCGCCGCCGTACTCCTCGGGCACCAGGCCGTACTCGGTCAGCTGACCGCGCACCTTGGCCGGGTCGGCCGCCGGCATGTCGATCTTGTTGACCGCGACCACGATCGGGACCTCAGCCGCCTTGGCGTGGTTGAGCGCCTCGATCGTCTGCGGCATGACGCCGTCGTCGGCCGCCACCACGAGGATCACGATGTCGGTGGCCTGCGCACCGCGGGCACGCATGGCCGTGAAGGCCTCGTGACCAGGGGTGTCGATGAAGGTGATCGCACGGTCCCGGTCCTCGACCTCGGTGTGCACCTGGTAGGCACCGATGTGCTGGGTGATCCCGCCGGCCTCCTTGGAGACCACGTTGGCGCTGCGGATCGCGTCGAGGAGCTTGGTCTTTCCGTGGTCGACGTGACCCATGACCGTGACCACCGGCGGACGGGCCGCGAGGTCGGCCTCGGCACCCTCGTCCTCACCGAACTCGATGTCGAAGGACTCCAGCAGCTCACGGTCCTCGTCCTCGGGGGACACGATCTGGATGTCGTAGTTCAGCTCGGTGCCGAGGACATGCAGCGTCTCCTCGTTGACCGACTCGGTCGCGGTGACCATCTCACCGAGGTGGAACAGCACCTGCACCAGCGACGCCGGCTCGGCGTTGATCCGCTCGGCGAAGTCGGTCAGCGACGCACCCAGCGGCAGCTTGATGGTCTCGCCGTCGCCCTTGCGGACGCGCACGCCACCGATCGACGGCGCCTGCATGTTGTCGAACTCTTGACGGCGCTGCCGCTTGCTCTTGCGGCCGCGACGCGACGGGCCACCGGGACGACCGAACGCACCCTGGGTCTGGCCACGACCACCGCGGCCGCCGGGACGTCCGCCGCCTCCGGGACCGAAGCCGCCGGGACGACCACCGGGTCCGCCCGGTCCACCCGGCCCACCCGGACCGCCCGGGCCACCGCGGCCACCGGGGCGTCCGCGGCCACCACCCGGACCGCCACGGCCACCGGGGCCGCCGCCGCGGCCGAGCGCGGGTGAGGTCTGCTTGGGCATCATCGCCGGGTTGGGGCGCGGAGCACCGGGCACGCCGCCGCCGGAGCGACGCTCGCCGCCCTGTCCACCGCGGCCGGCGGGCGGCCGTGGAGGCATCTGGCCGGGACTGCCCTGGCCGTCACGAGGCTTGCGCGACTGCTGCATGCCCTGCTGCGGCGCGAAGGGGTTGTTGCCGGGGCGCGGCTGCCCCGCTCCCGGACGTGGACGCATCTGACCCGGCGACGGACGCCCGGGGGCCGACGGGCCACCCTGACCTCGGTCGCCACGCCCGCCCTGCGGGCGGTCGGTCTGCGAGCGGTCGCCGCGGGCGTCGGGGCGGTCCGGCGTCGGCCGCGGACCCGGACGAGGGCCACGTGGGCCCGGCACCGGCGCGGACGGCTTCGGGCCGGTCGGTGTGTCACCGTCGGTGGACGGTGCCTCTGCCTCCGGCTCGGGCGTCGGCTTCTCGGCCGCGGGGGCGGTCTCCTCCGCCGGCTTGGCGGGCGCCTCGGTCGGCTCAGCCGTCTCGGCCGGCTTGGGCTCAGCCGGCTTGGGCTCAGCCGGTTTTGGCTCCGCCGGCTTGGCGGCGGCCTTCTTGGTGGACTTGCTCGCCGTCTTGCTCTTGCCCGACTCGCTGCCCTGCGTGCGCAGCTTCTCGCCGTACTCCTCCTTGAGCCGGCGCTCGACGGGTGCTTCGACGGTCGAGGAGGCGCTCTTGACGAACTCCCCCATGTCCTTCAGGGTCGCCAGGACGACCTTGCTCGGGACTCCGAACTCTTTTGCGAGCTCGTGTACTCGGACCTTTGCCACTGCTCTCCCTCTCGGTCCGAGCCAGGGAGTGGCGCCGGACCGCTAGTTGACGGACGTGCTCATCGCGACGAACTCATCGAAGGTTCATGAGCGACTGCTCCGCTTCCTTTGTCGTGCCCGGCCGGTCGGTCGGGCTTGGGTGGTGCTCTTACGTCGTGCCGTCCGGCGCACCACCGGACACGGTGGTGGCCACCGCATCGACGTACTCCCGCACGGGGCGGGTGTCGAGCGGCGCCGGTGCCCGCAGGGCACGGCCGAACGCGCGTCGGCGCTCGGCCAGGTCCAGACAGGCCGGCGTGGGGTGCAGGTGCGCCCCACGACCCGGTGCTGTGCCTCGCGGATCAGGCACCACAGTCCTCGACGGACCCTGGTTCTTGACCACCAGGCGCAGCAGATCGGACTTGGTGGAGCGCATGCGACAGCCGATGCACGTACGCACTGGAGCCACGGCACACACCACGATCGATCAATGGGCCGTGGCTAGTCTAGCCGTTTGTTCAGCTCGCGCCCAAAGGCTCCTCGGCGTGCCCCTTGCCCTCGGGCTCGGTGTCGGGCCGGATGTCGATCCGCCAGCCGGTGAGACGCGCCGCGAGGCGGGCGTTCTGGCCCTCCTTGCCGATCGCGAGCGACAGCTGGAAGTCGGGTACGACGACGCGGGCGGCCCGCGCCACCGGGTCGACGATCTCCACGCTCGACACCCGTGCCGGAGACAGCGCGTTGGCGACCATCGTCGCCGGGTCGTCGCTGTGGTCGACGATGTCGATCTTCTCGCCGTGCAGCTCGGTCATGACGTTGCGCACGCGCTGTCCCATCGGGCCGATGCAGGAACCCTTGGCGTTGACGCCGGGCACCGTCGAACGCACCGCGATCTTGGTCCGGTGCCCCGCCTCCCTGGCGAGCGCGGTGATCTCCACGGTGCCGTCGGCGATCTCCGGCACCTCGAGCTCGAACAGCTTCTTGACCAGGTTGGGGTGGGAGCGGGACAGCATCACCTGCGGCCCGCGCGGGCCACGGCGTACCGCGACCACGAGGCACTTGATCCGGGCACCGTGCTCGTAGCGCTCCCCCGGCGCCCGCTCGGCCCGGGGCAGCAGTGCCTCCAGGCGGCCGAGGTCGACCATCACGTCGTCGACGTTGCTGCCCTGCTGGATGATCCCGGACACGATGTCGTTCTCCTTGCCGGAGAACTCGCCGAACTTCAGCTCGTCCTCGGCGTCACGCAGCCGTTGCAGGATGATCTGCTTGGCCGTGGTCGCCGCGATGCGGCCGAAGCCCTCCGGCGTGTCGTCGTACTCGTGCAGGACCTCGCCGTCCTGCCCGACCTCCCGCACGTAGACCGAGACGTGACCCGTCTTGCGGTCGAGCTTCACGCGCGCGTTGTGCTGTGCGCCGGGTGTGCGCTGGTAGGCCACCAGCAGAGCCTGCTCGATGGCTTCGACGACGACGTCGAAGGAGATGTCCTTCTCGCGCTCGAGCGCCCGCAGCACGCCCATGTCGATGTCCATCGGATCACCCCTCCTTGCGGTTGAACTCGACCTGCACGAGAGCCTTCTTGACGTCGGCGTAGGCGATCTCCTGCTCGGACCCACTGACGTCGAGCGTGGCCGACGTGGTGCCGGCGGAGAGCACCCTGCCCGTGACCGGGTCACCCTCGCGGCGCGTGACCTTGACCAGGCGCCCGACGTTGCGGCTCCAGTGGCGTGGCTGGGTCAACGGGCGGTCGGTGCCGGGAGAGGTGACCTCGAGCGTGTAGGGGTGCTCGTCGAGCAGGTCGTGGTCGTCGAGATGCGCGGAGACCCCCCGGGTCGCCTCGGAGATCTCGTCCAGTGTCACGCCGCTGTCGCTGTCGACCATGATGCGCACGAGCTTGCGCCGCCCCGCCTGGGTGACCTCGACGTCCTCGAGGTCGAGACCCTTGGCCTCGACCACGGGACCGAGCGCCTCCACGAGCCGGTCTCGGATGGGAGCGGTGCTCACTGGGTCGACCTCCTCGTGTGCTGTTGTCGAACGCCGGCGGTGGCCCCCTCCAGGGCCTGTCCGCCGGCGTCCACGTCCAGTCCTCACCATATACGCTGCCGGTCCTCGTCCGGCTACGCGGTAACGTCTGCGCCCATGCCCCTCCAGCCTCGTCTCCGCGGCCTGTCGCGCCGCGAGGTCGTCACCGCGGCGGCCGCCGTCCCGGCGCTGTGGCTGGCCGGCGGCTGCACCCTGAGCGGCGCGGGCAGCAACCCGCTACCGGGTGCTCACGAGCAAGCTGCGGACGACCCGGACGTGGTCGTTCTGGCGCTCGCCGCAGCAGAGGTGACCGGGCTGGTCGAGAGGCTCGAGCGGGTCGTGCGTGAGCGGCCCGGGCTCGAGCCTGTCGTGCGACCCCTGCTCCGCAACCACGAGGAGCACGCCGAGGTGCTGGGCGCGGCGGGCGGGCCCCAGCAGGGCGGCACGCCGTCCGGTACGCCTGCCCAGTCAGGGGCTCCCGCCACCGACGACGGCGCCTCCGCCGGCCCTCTCCCACGCGGCCGGGCTCGGCTGCTCACCGAGCTCGCCGCTGCCGAGCAGCAGGCAGCCGACGCGCACCTGCGTCACGTCGGCCGGGCCCTCTCCGGGCAGTTCGCCAGGCTCCTGGCGTCGATCTCCGCCGCCGAGACCCAGCACGCGACCGTGCTCCGCGAGGCCGCACGATGAGGGCCGCACGATGAGCAGCGGCCCCTCGCCGTCCGCCGATGCGCAGCTGCTCCCGCTGCAGAGTGCGCTCGCGGCCGAGCACGCCGCGGTCTACGGCTACGAGGTGGTCGGGGGCGTGCTGGGCGCGTCGGACCAGCTCGCCACCACGTCGTACGAGGCACACCGCGGCCGTCGCGACCAGCTGCTCGCGCGCCTCGGTGCCGATGCCGTCGCGGCCGAGGCGGCGTACTCGCTGCCGTTCCAGGTCGGCAACGAGAAACAGGCCCGGCGGCTGGCGCGGTTGCTGGAGCAGCGCTGCGCCGCCGCCTACGCGGACGTCGTGAGCCGCACCAGTGGCGAGGTCCGGCTACTGGCGGCGCGGGCGCTGAGCGAGTGCGCGGTGCGCGGGCTGTCCTGGGGCGCGGAGCCGGAACCGTTCCCGGGCCTGACCTGAGCATGAGCATCGTGCCCGAGGACTTCGCGCGGATGATCGAGGTGCGCGAGGACGAGGCCGGCGAGACCTGGGTCGCCGGACTGCCCGCGCTCGTGGGCGAGCTCTGCGAGCGGTGGTCGCTGCGGGTCGCCGGCAGCACGCGCTTCGGGTACGTCGGGATCGTCGTGCCGGTGCGGAGGCGGGACGGCACTCCGGCGGCGTTGAAGGTCAGCTTTCCCGACCAGGAGTCGCTGGGCGAGGCGCCCGCCCTGGCGGCATGGGACGGCGACGGCGCGGTGCGGGTCCTGGAGCGCGACGACTGCCGGTTCGCGCTGCTGCTGGAGTGGCTCGACGCCGACCGCTCCCTGTTCACGCTGCCGGTGGACGACGGCGTCGCGGTCATCGCACGACTGCTCGCCCGGCTGCATCGCACGGAGGCTCCGGCCGGGTTGCCCCGGCTTGCTGACGAGTGCCGGCGGTGGGAGCAGACGATCCCGCCCCGGTGGGAGCGGTACTGCCGCGACCAGGACCCGCGACTGCGCGACGCCGCGCTGGAGACGCTGGCCAGGCTCGGCCCGCGCTCCGGCGGGACGCTGCTGCATCGCGACCTGCACTACGGCAACGTGCTCGCCGGCGGCCGGGAGCCGTGGCTGGCCATCGACCCGAAGGGACTGGCCGGCGACCCGGAGTACGACGTCGTCCCCACGATCTGGAACCGGCCCGACGAGCTGATGCTGGCTGCCGACCCGCACGCCGCGGTACGCCGCCGCGTCGACCTGGTGTGCGACGTGGCCGGCCTCGACCGCGAGCGCGCCTATCGGTGGACCCTCGTGCGCTGCGTCGAGGACCTGCTGTGGCGGATGGACAACGACCCCGACCCGGCGGCGCCCCACCTGCTCATCGCCGAGGCGCTGCTCCCCCGGCACGATTGACGCGTCGCGAACCGGGCTGCACGGTTGCCGCGTCACGACCGGGGGAGGCCGCCGATCCGGATGCCGGTCCGGGCGCGGTAGCGCTTGTTGACCGAGATCAGCACGGCGGTGAGTGGTTCGAGCAGGCGTGCCTGCCGCAGCGGCCCCGCCAGCACACCGGGCCGCCCGGTCACGGCCGCGGCCAGCTCGGCGACCGCCGCGTTCGCCCCCTCGTCGTCACCGCAGACCAGCACGTCCTCGTGGTCAAGAGGGCCCTCGTGTCGCCACAGGCTGACGGCCGACACGGTGTGGAAGGCGCCCACGACTCGCGCCTCGGGCGCCAGCCGCTCTGCCTCCTCGGCCGCGCTGCCGTCAGGCACCTCGAGCGCGAAGGCGCCCCGCCGGTCGAAGCCGAGCGGGTTGACGCAGCTGACCACGACCCGACCCGCGAGGTCGGCCGCCAACGACCCCACCAGCGCCGCATGTCCGTCGTAGGGCACGGCGACGACCACGAGATCGGCGAACCGGACCGCCTCGGTGTTGGACCGTCCGTCGACCGGCGTACCCGCGTGGTCGGCGACCTCGGCAGCGGAGGTGGCCGCACGCTCCGACGAACGCGACCCCAGGGCGACCTCGTGGCCGGCGGCCGCGAACCGGTAGCCCAGGCCCCTGCCCATCGCACCGGTGCCACCCACGATCGCGATCCGGCTCATCCCACTCCTTCGTGACGCGTCGAAGCTGCGGCGGAGATCACTCTTTCGCCCCACGACCCGCCACGCGGTGGGACAGTTGCGAGCATGACCTCGATCCTGCCATCGGAGGGCGAGCAGCTGACCACCGGCTGGGAGCCCGGTGTCCCGGCGGAGGACTCGGTGGTCCGCCAGTCGGTGCTGGTGCACGCCGACTGGGCGACCGAGCTGGCTCGCCGCGCCGGTCGCCCCTGGCGCGACGGCGACGACTGGGCCGCCGGGTACGTCGGCGAGACAGGGGCCCTCACCAACCAGGTCGTGCTCAAGCGACCGGTCGCCGACCCCGGCCGCATCCTCGGCCAGGTGGCGGCGTTCTACCCGGCCCGGGTCCCCTACCTGTTCATCAGTGCATGGCCGACCGCCGATCTCAGCGTCTACGGCCTGGCTCTGGTCGGGCACCCGCCGCTCATGCTGCGACCCACGTCGACGCAGACCGATCCTCCGACGACCGACCTCGACCTGCGCTGGGCCGCCACGGCCGACGACCTCGCAGCCGCCGAGCAGGTGCTGGTCGACGGGTACCCGCTGCCGGAGCTGCAGCCCTACACCCGGGGCCGGCTCTACTCCCCCGCCGTACTCGCCGGGGACGCGCGGTTCGTCGTCGCCTGGGAGGGCGAGACGCCGCTCGCGACGGCGGCGGCATTCTCCTCGCGCGGGGTCACGCTGGTGGAGAACGTCGCGGTGCTGCCCGCCGCCCGCGGCCGGGGCGCGGGCGCGGCGGTGACCTTCGCGGCCACCGTCGCGGACCCGCGCCAGCCGGCGGTGCTGGCCGCGAGCGATGCCGGCCAGCCGCTCTACGAGCGGCTCGGCTACCTCCGGATCGAGCGCTGGACGGTGTGGCTGCGGCCCTGAGCCCTACTCCGACGGGCCCTCCGGCTTGGGGTCACCGATCCCCGGGCCACGGTCGGGCAGCGCCTCCGCGGGCGCGGTGCTCGTGGTCCACAGCGAGCCGTCGGTCGCCGCGTCGAGGAGCGCCATGCCCGCCTCGTAGGCCGTCTTGGTGATGTAGCCGTTGGACTGGGTGTACATCCCGCCCCGCATCTCGAACAGCACCGATCCGGAGCCGAGCAGCCCGTAGGCGTTGCGAGCGATGCCCGGCGTGGTGGTGCCGGGGTACCGGGTGATGTTCGCGTAGCCGTACTGGTCGAGGGCCGTGACCATCGTGGAGACGACGCGCTTGGACAAGGTGACGGCCTCGCCGAACTCCTCCGAGATGCCGAGCTCCGCGGCCGTGTCCACGGCGTTGGGCCACATCGTCGATCCAGTGATCAGGTCGCCGTCCTCGTCGACGTACGAACCCTGGTGGTGGAAGTCGACCACGACCTCCGGCTCGTGCTCCGCATAGAGCAGCCGCATCGCGATCGACTCCGGCACCGGGTTGTCGTTGTCGGCGCCCGGCTTGTACGGGTGGTCGTAGGGGTTGTCGGAGTAGGAGTGATAGCGGTTGATGTCGTAGCCGCGACCCGTCGCGTAGAACTCACAGAAGTCCGTGCAGCTCGGGTCGTAGTTCTGCCGCCACGGCGGTGTCCGGCCGTTCTCGTCGGTGATGTCGGCGTCGAACCCGTCGACGTTGACCCGCGGCACGACCGTGACGCTCAGCTCGTCCCGCAGCGCCCTGTCGGCGGCAGAGTTACCGCTGATGTCGCGGATGATCTCGATCATGCCCTCGCTGACGACGTACTCGTCGCCGTGCTGCTGGGCGATGATCATGATGCTGGTGGGCCCGTCGCCGATCGTGACCACGGGGATGTCACGACCGGTGTTGGACTGCAGGGGTGCTGCACTCAGCTCGAAGGTGCCGCTCGAGCGGTTCTCGATGGACTCCAGCGTCTGCCAGAGCTGTTCGTAGCTGCGCAGGGCGGCGATGTTCGGAGGGTTCTCGCCCGGCCAGGGTCCGTTGGGCGTGCTCTGCGGGTCTGCCATGGCTGGGGCCGTCAGCGCCAGTGGCAGCACTGCGAGCGACGCGACGATGCTGCGCTTGTTCATCGGTCCTCCCATCACTCACCGAAATTGTTCGGTGACTCTGGGGAGTGACCCTAGTGGGCAGAGCGGCGTTGCGGAAGCCTCGCGTCAGCGCCAGTGTGCGATGGCCATCGGGACGTCGGCCAGCCGATCGACCACGACGTCGGGCTCTCCCTCGGTGTGACCGACCTGCTGCCGCGGTACGTCGGAGTGGGGGACGTGCACCGCCTTCATGCCGACCGACGTCGCACCGTGGATGTCGTCGAAGAGACGGTCTCCGACGAACACGCACCGGTCCGCGTCCTCGACGCCGACCGCGGCCATGGCCGCGGCGAACGCCTCAGGGTGCGGCTTGGTCCAGGCGATCTCGCTGGTGTAGACCGCGCCGTCGATCAGGTGCAGGACACCGTCGCGGTCGAAGAACTCCTCGTGCCACGTGCGCGGCCAGACGGTGTTGGACAGCACCCCCACCCGGATGCCGTCGACCCGCAGCCGCTTGAACATCGCGGGCACGTCCGGGTCCGTGAAGGTCGCCGGCTCCCAGAAGTCGCGGTAGGCATGCAGCAGCGCCTCCTCGTGGTCGAGACCGGCAAGGGCGAAGATGTCGGCGACGGTGGCGCTGGTGTGCTCGTCGCGGGAGCGCGCCCACACCTCGTCGCCGGCCGCGCGAAGCGCGGCGGCCGCCTCGGGACCTGCCGCCGGACCGCACGCCTCCGCCAGCGCGGCGGCCTCGGCCGCGAAGTCGATCGTGCGCCAGGGCGTCAGCGTGCCGCCCCAGTCGAAGATGACGGCGTCAACGGCCACGGACGACCTCCAGCAGGTGCTCGACCACCTCGGCCAGCGGGACCTGCGTCCGCTCGTCGGTCGCGCGGTCCTTGACCTCGACCAGGCCGTCGGCGAGGCCCTTGCCGACGACGACGATCGTCGGCACGCCCACGAGCTCGGCGTCCTTGAACTTCACGCCCGGGGACACCTTCGGCCGGTCGTCGTAGAGCACCTCGACACCGGCCTCGGCCAGGTCCGCCACGATCCGCTCGGCCGTGGAGAAGACCGCCTCGTCCTTGCCGGTGGCGACCAGGTGCACGTCGGCCGGTGCGATCTCGCGGGGCCAGATGATGCCGGCGTCGTCGTGGGAGTTCTCGACGATCGCGGCGACGGCACGCGAGACCCCGATGCCGTAGGAGCCCATCGTGACCGTCACGAGCTTGCCGTTCTCATCCAGCACCTTCAGGTCGAGCGCCTCGGCGAAGCGGCGGCCGAGCTGGAAGATGTGCCCCATCTCGATGCCGCGCGCCGTCTCCAGCGGACTGCCGCAGTTGGGGCACGGGTCGCCTTCGCGGACCTCGGCCGCCTCGATCGTCCCGTCCCCGGTGAAGTCGCGGCCCGCGACCAGGTCGAGGACGTGGCTGCCCTCAAGGTCGGCACCGGTGACCCAGCGGGTGCCCTCGACGACCCGCGGGTCGAGGAGGTAGCGGATGCCGGACGAGGCCTTCTCCCCCAGCGCACCCGGCCCGATGTAGCCCTTGACCAGGGCAGGATTGGCCGCGAAGTCGACCTCGGTGAACGGCTCGACCTCGGCCGGTCCGACCTGGGCCTCCACCCGCTTGAGATCGACGTCGCGGTCACCGGGTACGCCGATCGCGAGCGGTTCCCGCTTGCCGTCGGGGTGGGCCAGCGTGACGACGACGTTCTTCAGCGTGTCGGCAGCGGTCCAGGGCCGGTCCGCGCGGGGGAAGGCCTCGTTGAGATGGTCGACGAGGGTCTCGATCGTCGGTGTGTCCGGCGTCTGCTCGGCGTGGGCGGCGGGCACGTCGTCGTAGGCCACCGGCTCCGGCACCGCCACCCGTACCGCTTCCACGTTGGCGGCGTAGTCGCACGTCGTGCAGCGCACGTAGGTGTCCTCGCCGTGCTCGGCCCGGGCGAGGAACTCCTCCGACGCGGAGCCGCCCATCGCGCCGGACATCGCCGCGACGATGACGTACTCGAAGCCCAGGCGGTCGAAGATCCGGACATACGCCTCGCGGTGCGCCTGGTAGGAGCGCAGGAACGCCTCGTCGGAGACGTCGAAGGAGTAGGAGTCCTTCATCACGAACTCGCGGCCGCGCAGGATCCCGGCCCTCGGCCGGGGCTCGTCCCGGTACTTCGTCTGGATCTGGTACAGGTACAGCGGCAGGTCCTTGTAGGACGAGTACAGGTCCTTGACCAGGAGCGTGAACATCTCCTCGTGGGTCGGGCCGAGCAGGTAGTCGGCCCCCTTGCGGTCCTTGAGCCGGAAGATGTTGTCGCCGTAGTCGGTCCAGCGCCCGCTCGCGTCGTAAGGCTCCTTGGGCAGCAGCGCCGGGAAGTGCACCTCCTGGGCGCCGATCGCGTCCATCTCCTCCCGGACGATGCGCTCGACGTTGCGGTAGACGCGGTAGCCCAGCGGCAGCCAGGAGTAGACGCCCGGCGCGGCGCGACGGATGTACCCGGCCCGGACGAGCAGCCGGTGGCTCGGGACCTCCGCGTCCGCCGGATCCTCACGCAGCGTGCGCAGGAACAGCGTCGACATCCGCAAGGTCACGAGAGGCTCCAGGAGTACGTCGGGGTGGGACGCCGACGAGGATATCCACCCGGTTCGGGAAGGGTCAGAACAGGATCGTCGCGAAGGTACAACGCTCGGTCATGCCGATGCGCTCGTAGGCGCGGCGCGCGGCGATGTTGTGGTCGTTGACGTAGAGCGTCACCACCGGCGCGATCTCGGGCACCGCCTGCTCGACGACCGCCGCCATGCCGGCGACCGACAGTCCCTCGCCGCGGCGATCGGGGTGCACCCACACCCCCTGCACCTGGCACGCGTGCGGTGTCACCGACCCGATCTCGGCCTTGAAGACCACCTCGCCGCCCTCGATCCGGGCGAACGCGTGTCCCTTGGCGATCAGCTGCCGGACCCGAGCCCGGTAGAGGTCACGACCGCCACCGATCTCCGGGGAGATCCCGACCTCCTCGGTGAACATCTCCACACAGGCCGGGTACACGGTCTCGAACTCGTCCTCGCGCACCCGGCGTACCTGCGGGTCCCCGGCGACGAGCGGGCCCCGGTCGATGGTCAGGAACGGCTGGGCGGCGCGGATGAGCCGCGGGCGGCCCCAGTAACGCTGGAGCCCCGCCCACAGCTCCTCGACCGCGCTGTCGACCCCGACGATGGAGCTGCAGTGGCGTCCCTTGGCCAGCGCGCGGCCCACGAAGGCGTCCAACGCCGCGCCGGTCGCATCCACCGGAACCAGGTTCGCCGCGGCGTGACAGATCGAGACCAGCTCACCGTCCTCGACGTACCCCCACATCTCGCCGCCCAGCCAGCGCGGGTCGAGACGGGTGAGGCGGACCCGGTGGTCGACGAACACGTTCGTGACCGGGTCGCGGTCGAGGAGCTCCTGCACCGGTGCCAGATCGCCGGGCCCGAGGAGGCGGAGCCCCGAGGTGGTGGTCAGCACGTTGTGAGCGTACGCCCAAACGCCACTGAATTCTGCGCCCCTGCGCGCCCGGGCGGGCTCACAGCACCTTGGAGAGGAACAGCTGCGTGCGCTCCTGCTGGGGGTTGCCCAGCACCTCCTTCGGGTCGCCGTCCTCGACGATGACGCCGTCGTCCATGAAGACCAGACGGTCGCCGACCTCGCGGGCGAAGCCCATCTCGTGGGTGACGACCATCATCGTCATCCCCTCGGTCGCGAGCTGCTTCATCACCTCGAGCACGTCACCGACCAGCTCCGGGTCGAGCGCGCTGGTGGGCTCGTCGAACAGCATCATGTCCGGGTCCATCGACAGGGCCCGGGCAATGGCGACCCGCTGCTGCTGTCCGCCCGACAGGTGCGCCGGGTAGGCGTCCTCCCGGTCGGCGAGACCGACCTTCTCCAGGTTCTTGCGGGCGATGTCGATGGCCTCGTCCTTGCCCCGCCGCTTCACCCGCTGCTGGGCGATAGTGAGGTTGCGCAGCACGTTCAGGTGCGGGAACAGGTTGAACTGCTGGAACACCATCCCGATGCGGCTGCGCACCTCGTCGATGTCGGTCTCGGGGTCGGTGATGTCGATGCCCTCGATCACGATCTGGCCGGAGGTGGGCTCCTCCAGCCGGTTCACGCAGCGCAGCAGGGTGGACTTGCCCGAGCCGGAAGGCCCGATGACGCAGACGACCTGCCCGGGGTTCACGTCGAAGTCGATGCCCTTGAGCACCTCGTTGTCACCGAACGCCTTGTAGAGGTTGTGGACCTCGATCGCCGGCTCGCTGGTGGTCATCTGCGATGTCGTCATCGTGACCTCAAGGTACGTCGTTCGAGCCGTGCCACCACACGGGTGAGCGGCAGCGTGATGATCAGGTACATGATCGCGGCCGCGATCAGCGGCGTGCCGTTGGACAGCGACGTCAGCGAGTCCCGGGAGAACGTCGTCAGCTCCCGCTCGCTGGCGGAGGCACCGATGATCGCGAGCAGCGAGCTGTCCTTGAGCAGCAGCACGAACTCGTTGGTCAGCGGCGGGATGACGATCCGCAGCGCCTGCGGCAGCACGACGGAGACCATCGTCCAGGTGCCGTTCATCCCCAGTGACCGGGCGGCCTCCACCTGTCCCTTCGGCACCGCCTGGATGCCCGCCCGCACCGTCTCCGCCAGGTAGGCGGCCGACACGACGACCAGCGCCAGGACGCCGGCACCGATGGTGCCGCCCGGCGGGATCCAGCCGAAGGCGATGGGTACGGCGAAGGCGAAGAGGATGATCACCAGCAGTGCCGGCAGCCCACGGAAGAACTCGATGTAGGCCGTCGCGATCCAGCGGTACGGCGCGACCGGCGACAGCTTCATCAGCGCGAGCAGCAGCGACAGTGCCAGCCCACCGCTGAACGCCAGGATCGTGTAGATCAGCGTGTTCTTCGCAGCCACCGTGACGATGTCCGGCCACAGCTGGCGCATCACCTCGGTGTCGAAGAAGTTCTCCCGGATCGCGGCCCAGTCGGCCGCCCCACCTGCCGCCACGACGAGCCCCAGCAGGACGGCGTAGAGGATGCCTCGCGTGAGCCGCGTCCTGGTCGTTCGCTTCACCGGCTCGACTCCCGTCGCTCAGCTGGCCGCGAAGTAGGAGTCGTAGATCTCCTGGTAGCGCCCGCTGTCACGCAGCTCCTGGAGCTGGCCGTTGACGGCGTCGAGAACCTCTGTGTTGTCCTGCTTGACCGCGAAGCCGTACTCCTCGCCGGTGGAGTACTGCTCGACGATGGTGAAGCCGCCGTCCTTCTCGTGGTTGAGGTTGACGGGGAGGTCCTGGAGCAGCGCGTCGACCTGGCCGGCCTTGATCGCCTGGTACATCTCGCCGTCGCTGGGGAAGCTGACGACGTTGGTGTCCCCGGGGGCGTTCTCCTCGGTGTAGGTCTTGCCGGTGGTGCCCTGCTGCACGCCGACCTTCTTGCCGGCGAGGTCCTCGATCGAGGCGATGTCCGAGCCCTCGGGGACGAGCAGCGACTGCTCCGAGTCGTAGTAGGGCTCGGTGAAGTCGATGTTCTCCTCGCGTTCCTCGGTGATCGTCATCGCGCTCGCGGCGATGTCGCACTGGTTGGAGTTGAGGGTCAGGCCGCTCTGCAGCGCGTCGAAGCCGGTGTCCTTGACCTCCATCTCGAGACCGAGGCCGTCGGCGATCTCACGCATCAGGTCGAGGTCGAAGCCGGTGTACTCCGAGCCCTGCTGCATCTCGAACGGTGGATAGGGGATGTCGGAGCACACCGTGAGCGTGCCCGACGAGACGAGCGGCAAGCCACCGTCCTCTCCACCGTTGCCGGAGTCGGTACCACCGCACGCCGTGGTCGAGAGGAGCGCCGCGGCGGCGATGACGGCCCCGAACAGTCTTGCCCGCATGGGTTTGCACCTGCTTCCGTCGTTGTGACAGTCGTGAGCGAGGGCACGGGTCCCCTTACACCTTCCAGAGTGCTCTGCAAGATAACGTGACGGAATCCCCTGATCGCAACCGGTGTCAACACGCGGCGTCACGACGGTCGAGTCGGCGGGTCGACCACCGGCAGGTGGTCGGCACGTGAGGAGGCTGTCGCCCTCAGCCGAGGGTGGACAGCACGGCGTCGAGCACCCGATCCGGGCCGAAGCGCACGACGTCGTCGGTGACCCGGCCGGTCTCGGCCTCCACCTGGGCGCACAGCGCCCGCGCGGCCTCTGCCCCGAGCTCTGCGGTGTTCAGCGCGATGGCGGCGACCGGCGCGGAGCGCACCCAGGCGACGGCCTGCTCGTAGACGGCCACGATCCCCGGGAGGGCGGGCAGCGGCGTCCTGGCGAGGTCACCCACCTCGGTGGCGCCGGCCTGATGGCACAGCACCAGCGCGTCCGCGGAGGACCCGTGCAGCAGGCCGAGCGTCACGCCGGAGTAGGCCTGGTGGAACAGCGAGCCCTGGCCCTCCAACCACAGCAGGTCGCCGCGCTGTGACCCCTCGCGTACCAGGCGGTCGGCCGCGCCAGCGACGTAGTCGGACACCACGTGGTCGACGGCCATCCCCCAGCCGGCGATGGCGACCCCGGTCTGGCCGGTGGCGACGAAGACGGAGGACAGTCCCCGCTCACGCGCGGCCCGGTCGAGCTCGAGGGTGACCGTCATCTTGCCGATGGCGCAGTCGGACCCCACGGAGTGCACGACCCGGGCCGGGATCGGGTGCTCCGGGCCGAGCGGCACGCCGAGGTCGTCGGGGACGGCTCGTAGGTCGCGCAGCCGCACGCCCGCGGACCGCGCCGCGGCCGCGAGCTCCGGATCGTCGGCGAGGACCGTGTGCAGGCCGGCCTCGACGTGCATCCCGAGCCCGATCGCCTCCAGCAGCAGCTGCCGCCACTCCGGGGTGAGCCGTCCGCCCATCGGAGCCACGCCCACCAGCAGGACGTCGGCGCCCAGCTCGCGGGCCGCCTTGACGTCGGCGACCACGGGCGCGTCATGGTCACAGAAGGGCTTGACGTCGACGACCCGCCGGCCGGCGTGCACCGGGTCGACGACGCAGGTGACCTCCCGCGTGCCGTAGCGCAGGACCCCGTGTCCGGTCTTGGCCGCCGAGTCGTGCAGCAGGCCGTCGGTGAGGATCGCCAGCCGGTCGCTCATCGAGCCCGCTCCGGCGACACTCCCAGTCCCGGCCGGGCGCTCAGCTCGACCCGCCCCTCGGCCAGCTCGAGGCCCGTGAAGGGCGAGGACGTGATGAGGAGGTGCCCGTCGAGGTCGACGTGGTCGGCGAGGGATCCGAGCTGGGCGGCCTCTGCGATGCCGAGCTGGGACTCGATCATGCAGCCCAGCATCACCTGCAGGTCGAGCGCCCGTGCTGCGTGGATCATCCGCAGGGCCTCGCGGATCCCTCCGCACTTGGAGAGCTTGATCACGATGCCGTCAGCGTAATCGCCGATGGCCGCCACGCTCGCAAGGTCCTTGCAGCCCTCGTCGATCAGCACCGGCAGCCGGTCGGGCAGCGCGCGGTAGCCGTGGTAGCTGTCGACGTCACCGGCCGGGAACGGCTGCTCGACGAACTCCACCCCCAGCCGCCGCAGGTGCGGCAGCATGTCGCCGGCCGTCTTCAGGCTCCATCCCTCGTTGCCGTCGATGCGCAGCCGGGCGTCGGTGACCGAGCGGATGGCCTCGAGCCGCTCCAGGTCCCCGGGGCCGCCGACCTTCACCTTGTAGACCTCGTAGCCCGGTGCCCGCTCGACCTTCGCGACGGTCTCGTCGACGTCGGCGATGCCGATGGTGAAGCTCGTCGGGGGCAGCCGGCCGTCCACCCCGAGCAGGCGCCAGACCGGGATGCCGTAGCGCTTGCCGACCCAGTCGTGGACGGCGCCGTCGAGTGCCTGCTTCGCACCCTGCGGGCCGTCCCAGGACCGCAGCCGCCGGGCGACGCCCTCGATGTCACGCGGGTCCGCACCGACCAGCCGGGTGGCGTCGTCCTCCAACGCCTCGACCATGGCCGGCACGGACTCGCCCCAGTACTTCACCGGCGAGCCCTCGCCGTAGGCGGTGATCCCGTCGGCCTCGAGGGTTGCCACGCAGACGTCCTCGGAGTCGACCGAGGACCGCGCGATGGTGAAGGTGTCCGCGAGCGCCAGCGTCTCGCGTGAGAACGACGCGCGCATCAGCCGACCGACACGGTCGGCGCGGCGCCGTCGACCGGCTCGCCCATCTCCTCGGCGATCCGCATGGCCTCCTCGATGAGGGTCTCGACGATCTTCGCCTCGGGGACGGTCTTGATGACCTCGCCCTTGACGAAGATCTGCCCCTTGCCGTTGCCGGACGCCACGCCGAGGTCGGCCTCGCGGGCCTCACCGGGGCCGTTGACGACGCAGCCCATCACGGCCACCCGCAGCGGCACCTCCATGCCCTCGAGACCCGCGGTCACCGCGTCGGCGAGCTTGTAGACGTCGACCTGGGCGCGGCCGCAGGACGGGCAGGAGACGATCTCGAGCTTGCGCGGGCGCAGGTTGAGCGACTGCAGGATCTGCTGGCCGACCTTCACCTCCTCGACCGGAGGTGCGGACAGCGAGACCCGGATGGTGTCACCGATGCCCCTCGAAAGCAGCGCGCCGAAGGCGACCGAGGACTTGATCGTGCCCTGGAACGCCGGCCCCGCCTCGGTGACGCCGAGGTGCAGCGGCCAGTCGCCGCGCTCGGCCAGCATCTCGTAGGCCTGCACCATCACGACCGGGTCGTTGTGCTTGACCGAGATCTTGAAGTCGTGGAAGTCGTGCTCCTCGAACAGCGATGCCTCCCAGACCGCCGACTCGACCAGCGCCTCCGCGGTCGGCTTGCCGTACTTGTCCAGCAGGCGCTTGTCGAGCGAACCGGCGTTGACGCCGATCCGGATCGACACCCCGGCGTCGGACGCGGCACGGGCGATCCCCTTCACCTGATCGTCGAACTTGCGGATGTTGCCGGGGTTGACCCGCACCGCCGCGCAGCCGGCGTCGATCGCGGCGTAGACGTACTTGGGCTGGAAGTGGATGTCGGCGATGACCGGGATCTGCGACTTCGCCGCGATCGCCGGCAGCGCGTCGGCGTCGTCCTGGCTCGGGCAGGCCACCCGCACGATGTCGCAGCCCGCGGCGGTCAGCTCGGCGATCTGCTGCAGGGTGGCGTTGATGTCGGTGGTGGGGGTCGTGGTCATCGACTGGACCGACACGGGCGCGTCGCCACCGACCAGGACCTTGCCGACCTTGATCTGGCGCGACTGCCGGCGCTCGGAGAGAGTGGGCGGAGGTGCAGCAGGCATTCCCAGGTCGATCGAGGTCATCGGCTTCCTTACAGCTTGCGGGTACGGCGGTCGGTCCGGAGGGGTCAGAGTCCGAGTCGGATGGGGTTCACGAGGTCGGCGTAGATCAGAACCACGCCCGTCAGCAGCAGCACGCCGGCCACGGCGTAGGCCACCGGGAGCATCTTGGCCACGTCGACGTAGCCGGGGTCGGGGCGGTGGAACACCCTGGCGACGCCCCGGCGCAACGCCTCGTAGAGCGCCCCGGCGATGTGTCCACCGTCGAGCGGCAGCAGCGGGATGAAGTTGAACAGCGCCAGGAAGAGGTTCAGCGTGCCGAGGAAGGCGATCACACCGACGACCTTCTCGCTGACGATCAGCTGGTCGGTGGCGGCGACCTCGCCGGCTACCCGGCTGGCGCCGACGACGCTCACGGGACCGGTCTCGTCACGCTCGGCACCCAGGAACGCGGCTTCGAAGACGCCGACCATCTTCTCCGGCATCCGCAGCAGCGCCCTGCCGACCTGCTGCGTGGTCTCCCCCATCGTGACGACGACGTAGCCGAGATCCTTGCGCTCGAGCTCCTGCTCCGGCAGCACGCCGAGGAACCCGACGTCGACGAGGTCCTCGCTGGTCTCGTCGGCGAAGCGGGAGGACACCATCGTGTTGGTGTGCAGCACCTCACGCTGCCCGTCCCGCTCGACGATGATCGTGGCCGCGCCGTTGTCGTTGCTGCGGATCAGCTCGGTCAGCTGGTCCCAGGACGACACCGCCGTGCCGTTGAACGCCACCAGCTCGTCGCCGGCCTGCAGGCCCGCCTCGCGCGCGGGAGCGACCGGGTCGTCGGCGGTGCAGGTGCGGTTGCCCTCACTGGCCGGGATGACGCAGTCGGAGACCCCCGCCACGACCGGCTTCGGCTCGTAGACGCCGTAGAGCGTCCACACGCCGCCGAGGAGCAGGAAGGCGAGCACGACGTTGACCATCGGTCCGCCCGACATCACGATCAGCTTCTGCCACCACGGCTTGCGGTAGAACAGCCGGTCCTCGTCGCCGGGCTGCACGTGCTCCCACTCCGCGGTGCGCGCGTCGGAGATCAGCTGGGTGAACAGCCCGGTGTTCGACCGGCGCAGCTTGGTGGGGTCGCTGCCCTTCTCGGGGGGCAGCATGCCGACCAGCTTGACGAACCCGCCCAGCGGTACCGCCTTGATGCCGTACTCGGTCTCCCCGCGCCTGGTCGACCACAGGGTCTTGCCGAACCCGACGAAGTACTGGGTGACCTTGATGCCGAACTTCTTGGCGGGGTACATGTGCCCGACCTCGTGCAGCGCGATCGACGCGACCACGCCGAGCGCGAACAGCACCACCCCGAGGGTGTAGGCCAGGATGGTCATGCGGTGCCTCTCGCGTCGTGCTGCTGAACGTGCTGCTGAACATGGTCGCGGGCACGCTCGCGTGCCCACCGGTCGGCGGCGAGCACGTCGTCGAGGGTCAGCGTGTGCCCCTTCGAGGGTACGTCGTCGGCGGCCAGCACGCTCGCGACTGTGTCGACGATCGCCGTGAACGGCAGCCGCCCGGCCTGGAACGCCTCCACGCACACCTCGTTGGCGGCGTTGAAGATCGCCGGGGCGGTGCCGGCCGCCCGACCGGCTTCCGCCGCAAGGCGTACGGCGGGGAAGGCGTCGTGGTCGAGCGGGAAGAACTCCCACGTGGACGCAGTCGTCCAGTCGCAGCCCGGGGCGGCGTCGGGCACCCGGTCGGGCCAGCCCAGGCCCAGCGCGATCGGCAGCCGCATGTCGGGTGGGGACGCCTGGGCCAGCGTGGACCCGTCGGTGAACTCCACCATCGAGTGCACGATCGACTGCGGGTGCACGACCACGTCGATCCGCTCGAACGGGATGTCGAAGAGCAGGTGCGCCTCGATCACCTCGAGGCCCTTGTTGACCAGGGTCGCCGAGTTGATCGTGACCACCGGCCCCATCGACCAGGTCGGGTGCGCCAGCGCCTGGTCCGGTGTCACCTCTGCCAGCTCGGCCCGGCTACGACCGCGGAAGGGGCCACCCGACGCCGTGACGACCAACCGCCGGACCTCATCCGCGGAGCCCCCACGCAGGCACTGGGCGAGGGCGCTGTGCTCGCTGTCGACCGGGACGATCTGACCCGGCCGCGCCAGCTGCTTGACCAGGTCCCCGCCGATGATCAGCGACTCCTTGTTGGCCAGCGCCAGGGTCCGTCCGGCCGTCAGCGCCGCCAGGGTCGGCCCGAGCCCGACAGCGCCGGTCATCCCGTTGAGCACCGCGTCGCACGGCAGCGCGGCCGCCTCCTGCGCGGCCTGGGGACCTACAAGCACCTTCGGCAGCCGGAACTCTCCGCTGCTGCCCGCGCGCTGGGCGGCGGCCAGCAGCGCCAGCTGGACGTCCTCGGCCGCCGTACCCGCCGCGACCGCGACGACCGGCACCCGGTGGGCGACCGCCTGCTCGGCCAGCAGACCGGGGTTGCTGCCGCCCGCGGCCAGGGCCACGACGCGGAACCGATCGGGGTTGAGGCTGATGACGTCGAGCGCCTGGGTGCCGATCGAGCCGGTGGAGCCCAGGACGACGACGTCGCGGCGAACGGATGGAGTCACAGGAGCATTCTTCCAGGCGGCCGTAGTGGCCGGTGACCTCACTGCTCCCGCATGCTCCACGGCACCCCGTAGCCGGCCAGCAGGTCGAGGAACGGGACGGCGTCGAACGCCTCCGGACCGAGCACGCCGCTCCCGGACCACGCCCCGCCGGCCAGCAGCTCCAGAGCCACGGCCGGGTTGACGGCGGTCTGCCAGACCACGCACTGGTGGCCGTACTCGCGCATGGACCAGGCGTTGTCGACCACGTGGTAGAGGTAGGTCGACCTCGGCTCGCCGTCCTTCGACGTACCCGTCACCCACAGACCGGCACAGGTCTTGCCGCGCATGCGGTCGCCGAGCGCCGCGGGGTCGGGCAGGCAGGCGGCCACCACGTCACGAGGGCTGACCTCCACGCCCCCGACGCGCACGCGGTCGGTGCTGTCGAGGCCGAGCTTGTGGAGGGTCTTGAGCACCTCGATGAACTCCGCGCCGAGGCCGTACTTGAAGGTCACGCGCCCGGCGTCGACCCATCGCGGCATCAGCAGCACTTCCTCGTGCTCGACGTTCACGCACTCGACCGAGCCGATGCCGTCGGGGAAGTCGAAGACCTCCGGCTCGCTGAAGGGCGGCGTGGTGAACCACCCGCGGCCCCGCTCCCAGACCACCGGCGGGTTGAGGCACTCCTCGATCGTCGTCCAGATCGAGAAGCTCGGCGCGAAGTCGTACCCCTCGACCGTGAGGTTCGCGCCGTCGCGGGTGGCCAGCTCGTCGATGTCGCCGAAGAGGTGGTCGGCCGCATAGCGCGCGAAGACGTCGGACAGCCCCGGCTCCACCCCGATCCCGACCAGGGCGAGGCGGCCGGCGCTCTCCCAGCGGTCCGCCGCCGCGAACTGCTCGTCCCCGAGCTTCACGCCGGTCCGGGAGTGCGGGTACGTCGGATGCGGGCGCGACAGGCTCATCGCCATGTCGAGGTAGTCCGCGTCCGCGGCGAACGCACCCTCGAAGATCGGCATCACGAAGCGGGGGTCGACCGCGTTCAGGACGTGCGTCGCACGATGATCGCGCGCGAGCGCGGCCACGGCCTCGGCCGAGGACGCGTCCACCCGTGCAGCCGTGAAGCGGGCGTCGGACACGGCGGCCACAGCCTGCTTGGCCCGGTCCGTGTCGTGGTCGGCGACCACGACGGCGTCGAAGAAGTCTCGCCGGGCCGCGATCGAGCAGAACGCCGAACCGACGCCGCCGGCGCCCACGAGCAGGATGCGCATGCCGGTCTCAGACCTCGATGTTGGACATCACGTGCTTGATGCGCGTGTAGTCCTCCAGTCCGTACATCGACAAGTCCTTGCCGTGTCCGGAGTACTTGAACCCGCCGTGCGGCATCTCGGCCACGATCGGGATGTGGGTGTTGATCCAGACGCACCCGAAATCCAGGCGGCGCGCCATCCGCATGGCCCGCCCGTGGTCCCGGGTGAAGACCGACGACGCCAGCCCGTACTTCACACCGTTGGCCCAGCGCAGCGCCTCCTCCTCGTCGGAGAAGCGCTGCACCGTGATGACCGGGCCGAAGATCTCCTCCTGGACCGCCTCGTCGTCCTGCTGCAGGCCGGACACCACCGTGGGCGCGTAGAAGAAGCCGCGGTCACCGACCCGCTGGCCCCCGGTGTGCAGCATCGCGTGGTCGGGCAGCCGGTCGACGAAGCCACCGACACGCGCCAGCTGGGTCGGGTTGTTCAGCGGCCCGTAGAGCACGTCCTCGTCGTCGGGCATGCCGGTCTTGGTGCCCTTCGCCTGCTCGGTCAGCGCAGCGACGAAGTCCTCGTGCACGCGCGGCCCGGCGAGCACCCGGGTCGCCGCCGTGCAGTCCTGGCCGGCGTTGAAGTAGCCCGCCTCGGCGATGGCCGCGGCGCTCGCCTCCACGTCGGCGTCGTCGAAGACGATGACCGGCGCTTTCCCGCCGAGCTCGAGGTGCGTGCGCTTCAGACGGTGGGCAGCCGACTCCGCGACCTCCATGCCCGCACGCACCGAGCCGGTGATCGCGACCAGCTCCGGCGTGTCGTGCGCGACGAGCGCCCGGCCGGTGTCGCGGTCGCCGCAGAGCACGTTCAGCACGCCGGGCGGCAGGAACTCGTTGCACACGTCGGCCAGCAGGACAGTGGACGCGGGAGTCGTGTCGCTGGGCTTGAGCACGATCGTGTTGCCGGCGGCGAGCGCGGGACCGATCTTCCAGACGGCCATCATCAGCGGGTAGTTCCACGGCGTGACCTGGGCGACGACGCCGATGGGCTCGCGCCGGACGAAGGAGGTGTGGCCGGCCATGTACTCGCCGGCCGACCTACCCTCGAGGACCCGCGCCGCGCCGGCGAAGAAGCGGACCTGGTCCACGCTCGGCGGGATCTCCTCGCTGGTCGTCATCCCCAGCGGCTTGCCGGTGTTGTCGCTCTCGGCCTTGACGAACTCCTCGGCGCGGGACTCGATGGCGTCCGCGATCCGGAGCATCATCCGCTGACGGTCCGCGGGGGTGGTGTCCCGCCACCTCTCGAAGGCCGTCGCCGCTGCCTGCATCGCGCGGTCGACGTCCTCCGCGCCGGACATCGGCGCTCGGGCGTAGACCTCGCCGGTGGCGGGGTTCGTCACGTCGTAGACCGCCCCGTCGGCGGCGGAGACCGGCTCACCACCGATCACGTTGTGGAAGGACTGCATGCCGCCGAACCTAGCGCAAGCACAACGAATCCGATAGGTAATGCCGTGATGCGGTGGCGGTTTCAGCAGTCGAACGGCATCCGAACAGCCGAATACGCGTCAACGCCCTTCCAGTAGCGGGCCCGCGGGGTCGTGCTCGAGACCGCGACGGCGGCCCGCGATGCCCGAGAGCGCCTCCAGCACGACCCGGTTGGCGAGGAAGGCCGTGAGGTCGGCGTGGTCGTACGGCGGCGAGACCTCCACGACGTCGACACCGACGACGGGCAGCTCCAGGCAGACCCGTCGGACCGCGTCGAGCAGCTGGCGAGCGGTGAGCCCGCCAGGTTCTGGTGTTCCCGTCCCGGGCGCGTGGCCGGGGTCGCACACGTCGACGTCGACGGAGAGGAAGACGCCGTCACAGTCGTCGACGGCGATGCCGAACGCCTCGGTCAGGCAGGCGTCGAGGCCGCGAGCGCCGATCTCGGTCATCTCGTAGGACCGCATCCGCTGCTCGGCCATCCATGCGAGCGTCTCCGGTCCGGGCCAGTAGCCACGCAACCCGATCTGCAGGAACCGGTCACCACGCAACGCGCCGGACTCGATCAGCCGCCGCATCGGCTGCCCGTGGCCGTACAGCGAGCCGAACGCGACATCGCCGGTGTCCGCGTGCGCATCGAAGTGCAGCATCGAGACCCGCCCGAACCCGAGATGACGAGCCACCCCGGTCGCGTCCGGCAGCGCGATGGTGTGGTCACCGCCGAGCACGACCGGCACGGCACCGGCGGCCGACACCCGGTGCACCGCGCGCTCCAGTGCCGCGATCGCCGTCACCACGTCGCCGGAGTACATCTCCACGTCGCCGGCGTCGACCACGCGCAGGTCGCGGAGCGCGTCCACGCGGAGGGCGAGATGGGGTCGGGACCCCTCCTGCGGCAGGTAGCAGGCCTGCCGGATCGCCATCGGGCCGAAACGTGCGCCCGGGCGGTGGGACGTGCCGCCGTCGAACGGCGCGCCGAGCACCACGACGTCGGCGTCACGGTAGGACGACACGTCGTCGAGGTCGCAGCGCCGCACACCCAGGAGGGTGAGGTCCGGCCCGTACTGGGCGCCGTACCGCGCCATGTCACACTCCGTACTTCGGATTCCGTTGTCTGGCGCCCACAATAGCCTCACTTTCACTCGTGTTGACCGATGTGTGACGCGAAATCGCTTGCCTTGCGCATGATGGACCGGGCAGGATGGGCGGCACCGGTCCCACCATAAGGAAGCGACACATGTTGCCAGCCACCTTCGACGACAGCGCCTATGGCGAGCTGCAGGAGTCCGCCCGCGACCATCTGTGGCTGCACTTCTCGCGCATGTCGAGCTACGAGCACGGCGAGATGCCGGTCATCGTGCGCGGTGACGGGCCTTACATCTACGACGCCCGCGGCAGGCGATACCTCGACGGCCTCGCCGGCCTCTTCGTCAACCAGCTCGGGCACGGGCGCACCGAGCTCGCCGAGGCGGCTGCGAAGCAGGCGTCCGAGATGGCGTTCTTCCCGCTGTGGTCCTACGCGCACCCCAACGCGATCGAGCTGGCCGACCGGCTCGCCGCCTACGCGCCGGGCGACCTCAACCGGGTCTTCTTCAGCACCGGCGGCGGGGAGGCGGTCGAGACCGCCTGGAAGCTCGCCAAGCAGTACTACAAGCTCACCGGCCGGCCGGGCAAGCACAAGGTGATCAGCCGTGCCATCGCCTACCACGGCACCACCCAGGGCGCGCTGTCGATCACCGGCCTGCCCGGCCTCAAGGCGCCGTTCGAGCCGCTCGTGCCGTCGACGTTCCGCGTGCCCAACACCAACCTCTACCGCGCTCCCCTCTACCGCGACGACCCCGAGGCGTTCGGGCTGTGGGCGGCCGACCAGATCGCGGTGGCCATCGAGCACGAGGGCGCCGATACCGTGGCCGCGGTCTTCCTCGAGCCCGTCCAGAACGCCGGCGGGTGCTTCCCTCCCCCACCCGGGTACTTCACGCGCGTGCGTGAGATCTGCGACGAGTACGACGTCCTGCTGGTCAGCGACGAGGTGATCTGCGCCTTCGGCCGGTTGGGGCACATGTTCGGCGCCGACCGGTACGACTACCAGCCCGACATGATCACGTGCGCCAAGGGACTCACGTCCGGCTACGCACCGCTCGGCGCGATGATCGCCACCGACGAGCTGATGGAGCCGTTCCGCACCGGCTCCACGATGTTCGCGCACGGCTACACCTTCGGCGGGCATCCGGTCTCGACCGCTGTCGCGCTCACCAACCTCGACATCTTCGAGCGGGAGGGTGTCAACGAGCACGTCCGTGCGACCGAGGACGCCTTCCGGGCGACCCTCGAACGACTTCTGGACCTGCCGATCGTCGGTGACGTGCGGGGTGACGGCTTCTTCTACGGCATCGAGATGGTGAAGGACAAGGACACCCGCGAGACCTTCACCGACGACGAGTCCGAGCGGCTCCTCTACGGCTTCCTCTCCAAGGCACTGTTCGAGGCAGGGCTGTACTGCCGCGCCGACGACCGCGGGGACCCGGTCGTGCAGCTCGCACCGCCGCTGATCTGCGACCAGCAGCACTTCGACGAGATGGAACAGATCCTCCGCTCCGTGCTCACCGAGGCCTGGAAGCGGCTGTAACCCTCGCCCCTGGCTCTCAGCGCGGGCGCCGGCGGCGCAGGACGTCGCCCCCAAGCACCAGCACGAGCGCCACCAGGAACATCAGCGCACCGATGACGTTGACCTGCGGCGGGATGCCACGCTGCGCGGAGCCCCACACGTACATCGGGAACGTGATCGTGTTGCCGTGGTTGAAGTTGGTGACGATGAAGTCGTCGAAGGACAGGGAGAAGCTGAGCAGCGCTGCCGCCAGGATGCCGGGGAACGCCAGCGGGAACGTCACCCGCCAGTAGGTCTGCCAGGGCGTGGCGTACAGGTCCATCGCGGCCTGCTCCAGGCTGGCGTCGAGACCGGCGAGACGGGCCTTGACGGTCACCACCACGAACGACAGGCAGAACATGATGTGCGCGACCAGGATCGACCAGAACCCGAGGCGGCCGGAGAGCCCGGCACTGGTGAAGAGTGCGAGCAGCGAGGAGCCCATCACCACCTCGGGGGTCGCCATCGGCAGGAAGACGAGCAGGCTGGTGGTAGATCGGCCACGGAAGCGATGCCGCACCATGGCAAAGGCCATCAGGGTCCCGAGCGCGGTGGCACCGAGCGTCGCGAGGAAGCCGATCTGCAGGCTCTTGACCACCGACGCGCACAGCCCGGCGGGCTCGCACGGGTTGCGCCAGTTGTCCCAGGTGAAGGCGGTGAACTCGTAGGCGAGCCGGCTGGCCGGGTCGTTGAACGACATCAGTACGACGACGGAGATCGGCAGGAAGGTGTAGGCCAGCACCACCAGGCCGGCGAAGAGCACCAGGTGCTCGGAGATCCAGCGACCCCAGCGTTGCAGTACGGCCGTCACAGCAGCTCCTCGGTCCCGGCGCGGCGCACGTAGGCGAAGACGAGCGTGACGATCGCGGCCATGAGCAGCACCGACAGCGAGGCCGCGATCGGGAAGTTGAGCTGGACGAGGAACGCGTTGTCGATGACGTTGCCGAGCATGTACTGGTTCGGGCTGCCGAGCAGCTCGCTGCTGATGTAGTCGCCCGCGGCGGGGATGAAGGTCAGCAGGGTGCCGGCGACGACACCGGGCATCGACAGCGGCAGCGTGACCTTGCGGAACGACGTGAACGAGCTCGCGTAGAGATCACTGCCCGCCTCGACCAGCCGCTGGTCGATCTTCTCCAGCGAGGCGTAGAGCGGCAGCACCATGAACGGCAGGAAGTTGTACGTCAGGCCGGCGACGACCGCGACGCCCGTGGCGAGCAACCGACCGTCGTCGGCGACGAGGCCGAGGGCCTTGAACACGCCGACGATGAAACCGTTGTCGGCCAGGATCGACTTCCAGGCCAGGGTACGCACGAGGAAGCTGGTGAAGAACGGTGCGATCACCAGGACGAGCATCAGGTTCTTCCAGCGGCCGGCCTTGAACGCGATGGCATACGCCAGCGGATAGCCGAGAAGCAGCGCCAGGACCGTCGCGGTGCCGGCGTAGAGGAACGACCTGACGAACTGCTCCTGGTAGGTGGTGACCGCGTCGACGTAGTTGGACCAGGACCAGGTCATGGCGTACCCCGTGTCGAGGGAACCGGCCGGGTCGTACAGCGACGTCGCGACCAGCTGCATGGTCGGGACGAGGAAGAAGACGAGCAGCCAGGCGATGCCGGGCAGCAGCAGGAGGTAGCCGGTCGGGATGCGACGCGGGCGGGCGGGCGGCTTCGTATCGGCTGCCGCGCTCACGTGACCGTCCCGGCGGAGGCCGGACCCGGCGACGCGACACCGGCAGCGGTGCGCTCCGCGTAGGTCTCGTCGCCGGCGTGGATGTCCTGCGCACCGTCGAGCACGAACGTGTGCTCGCGGGCCCAGTGCAGGTCGACGGCCGTGCCCGGCGCGAACGCGGTCCTGGCGCCGGTGTTCTGCTCGAAGACCATCAGCTCCTGGCCCCACGGCATCGCGACGAGGTACTGCGTGCTGACGCCGGTGAAGCTGACGTCGCTCACCCTGCCCCCGCGCAGGCAGTTGCCCGCCGTGTCCTCCTCCCCCGCTGCCGAGACGTACACCTTCTCGGGACGCACGCCCACGAGGACCCGCCCCTTCACCGCCCTGGCCCGCGCACGGGGGACGCCGAGGCGCTCACCGCCGACGTCGACCACCAACGAGTCTCCCACCGGGTCGGCCACGGTGGCGGGCACGAGGTTGGACTGCCCGAGGAAGTTGGCGACGAACGTCGTCGCCGGGAACTCGTAGAGCTCCGCCGGCGAACCGAGCTGCTCGATCACGCCGCCACGCATCACCGCGATGGTGTCGGCCATGGTCATGGCCTCCTCCTGATCGTGGGTGACGTGCACGAAGGTGATGCCGACGTCGGTCTGGATCCGCTTGAGCTCGATCTGCATCTGCCGGCGCAGCTTGAGGTCGAGCGCGCCGAGCGGCTCGTCGAGCAGCAGCACCTGCGGCCGGTTGATCAGTGCCCTGGCCAGGGCGACGCGCTGCTGCTGCCCGCCCGAGAGCTGCCCCGGGCGTCGCCGGACGAACCCCGTCAGCTCCACCAGTCCGAGCATCTGCTCGACCTGGGCCTTCACGTCGCGGACTCGACGCCGACGGAGGCCGAACGCGACGTTCTCGAACACGTCGAGGTGCGGGAACAGCGCGTAGCTCTGGAACACCGTGTTGACGGGACGTCTGTGCGGACGCAGCCCGGTGACCTCCTGCTCGCCGAGCAGGATCCGGCCCGCCGTCGGCTGCTCCAACCCGGCCACCATGCGCAGTGTGGTGGTCTTGCCGCAGCCGGACGGGCCGAGCAGCGCGAAGAACTCGCCCCGCCCCACCACCAGGTCCAGGTCGTCGACGGCTGTGAAGTCACCGAACCGCTTGGTGAGCGACCGCAGCACCAGGTCGGCACCGCCGCCGTTCGTCTCGGGTCGTGCGCCGGCCACGGGCTCAGGCACCCATGACGGCAGCGAACTGTTGCTGGTAGTCGCGCTCCTGCTGCTGATCGAGAGCCATGAAGCTGTAGGTGTCGGCGAGCAGCTCCTGCGTGGGGAAGATCAGCGGGTTCTCAGCGAGGCTGGGGTCCACCTTGGTCATCGCCTCCTGGGCGCCCTCGACCGGACAGATGAAGTTGACCCACGCCGCGAGCTCGGCAGCCACCTGCGGGTCGTAGTAGTAGTTCATCAGGTCCTCGGCATTGGCCTTGTGCGACGCCTTGTTCGGCACCTGCATGTTGTCGCTCCACAGGTGCAAGCCCTCCTCCGCCGCGACGAACTTGATGTCGGGGTTGTCGAACTGCAGCTGGATGACGTCGCCGGACCATGCCTCGCAGGCGAGGACGTTGCCCTCCACCAGGTCCTGGGCGTACTCGTTGCCGGTGAAGGCCCGGATCTGACCGGACTGCACCACCTTGTCGAGCCGGTCGATCGCGGCCCCGAACTCGTCCGCGGTGAAGTCCGTCGGGTCGGCGCACTCGAGAGGGAGCATGAAGGTCATGGTGTCCGGCATCTCCGACAGCAGGCTCACCTTGCCCTTCAGGTCCGAGCGGGTGAGCAGCTCCTCGAAGGAGCGCACCTCCTTGGTCAGCCTGGCGTTGTAGGCGATGCCGGTCAGCCCGCTCTGCCACGGCACGGAGTACTCCCGGTTCGCGTCCCAGGAGGGAGAGCGCAGCTGCTCGAGCATGTTCGCCTCGACGTTGGGCATCCGGGATTTGTCCAGCTGCTGCACCCAGCCCAGCCCGATCATGCGAGCGGCCATCCAGTCGGTGAGCACGAAGATGTCCCGCCCCGTCGGCTGGCAGTCCGCGAGCTGGTTGCGCACGATGCCGAAGAACTCGGCGTTGTCGTTGATGTCGGTGGTGTAGCTGACCGTGAGGCCGCTCTGTCGCTGGAACTGCTCCAGGGTCGGGTTGACCGTGACCCGCTTGCCGTCCCGCTTGACCTTGGCCTCGTCGAGGTAGAGCGGCCAGTTGGAGAAGTCCAGCATCTTCTCGGTCCCCGACAGGTCCTTGCTCACACAGGACTCGGCCGTCTGTCGCGCGGCCTCGGTACCGCACGCGGCGAGCAGTCCGGGGGCCCCGATCGCCAGGGCCGACAGCGAGAGGCCGCGCAGGAAGGTGCGTCGGCTCACGCCGGCCGAACCGGCCGCGGCGGCGAGCAGGGCGTCCGGAGGATTCGGGGTACGACGAGCAGCCATCGGTCCTCCTGGTGCAAGTGGTGACGCGGGCGATACTGTCAGATCGCCCACACGGCCACAAGCGATTCCGTAGCATGAAGACAGATCTGCAACGAAATCGCAAGCAAATAGCCTTGCGCGGCAACCGAAATCACTGAGAGGATCGGTCGCGTGGCTGTACGAACAGGCAGGACCAACGAGAAGAACCACGCACTGCTCGATGACGTCGCGAAGGGCATCATCGAGCAGCTCCAGCAGGACGGTCGTCGCTCCTACGCCGCGATCGGCAAGGTCGTCGGGCTCTCCGAGGCCGCGGTCCGGCAGCGGGTCCAACGCCTGATCGACGCCGGGGTGATGCAGGTCGTCGCGGTGACCGACCCGCTCGAGCTCGGCTTCGCGCGGCAGGCGATGATCGGCATCCACGCCGAGGGGGCCCTCGAGCCGATCGCCGACGAGCTCAGCGCGATGGACGAGATCGAGTACGTCGTCATCACGGCGGGGTCGTTCGACCTGCTCGCCGAGGTCCTTGCCGAGAGCGACGCGCACCTCCTCGAGGTGCTGTCGAGCCGCATCCGCTCGATCGAGGGCGTGAGGTCGACGGAGAGCTTCGTCTACCTCAAGCTGTGCAAGCAGACCTACTCGTGGGGCGTCCGCTGAGCCTGTCCCCGTGGCCGCTCTGGGCCGACACCGCGGACGGGGACCCGCCGGTGCGACCGCCGCTGCCCGGTGACCGCGACGCGGACGTCGTGGTCGTCGGAGCCGGGTTCACCGGGCTGTGGACGGCCTACTACCTCCGCCGCGCCGACCCCGCGCTGCGGGTCGTCGTACTCGAGGCAGAGACAGCCGGGTTCGGCGCGTCGGGACGCAACGGCGGGTGGTGCTCCGCGCTGTTCCCGACCTCCCTCGCCACGCTCGCCCGGCTGCCGGGTTCGTCGCCCCAGGCCGCGCTCGCGATGTACCGCGCGATGACCGGGTCGGTGTCGGAGGTCGCCCGGGTCTGCTCCGAGGAAGGCATCGACTGCCACCTCCGCCGGGGCGGCACCATCGCCCTCGCCCGCAGTCGCGCCCAGTGGCGGCGCGGACTGGAGGAGGTGCGCGAGGCGCGCATGTGGGGTATCGGCGAGGACGACCTACGGCTGCTGGGCCCGCAGGAGGCGACGCAGGTCGCCGCGGCCACGTCGGTGGTCGGTGCGACCTTCACCCCGCACTGCGCGGCCGTCCACCCGCTCCGGCTGGTGCGCGGTCTCGCTCGCGCGGTCGAGGGGGCCGGGGCGGTGGTGCACGAGCAGAGCCGGGTCGTCGCCGTCTCCCCCGGGCAGGTGGCGACCGAGCAAGGCACGGTGCGCGCCGACGTCGTGGTGCGCGCCACCGAGGGCTTCACCCCAGGGTTGTCCGGGCCGCTCGGTCACCGGCGCGCGGTGGCGCCGATCTACTCGATGATGGTGGCCACCGAGCCGCTCCCGGAGCAGATCTGGGAGCAGATCGGGCTGGCGGACCGGCCCACGTTCAGCGACCACCGGCACGTCGTGATCTACGGGCAGCGCACCGCCGACGGCCGACTCGCCTTCGGCGGCCGCGGGGCGCCGTACCACCTCGGCTCGCGCGTGTCACCGACGTTCGACGTCGACCCCCGCGTGCACGCGAGGTTGCGATCCACGCTGGTGGAGATGTTCCCGGTGCTGCGGGAGGTGCGGTTCACGCACGGTTGGGGCGGCCCCCTGGGCGTGCCGCGCGACTGGTGCCCCTCGGTCGGGCTGGACCGCAGCTCCGGGTTCGCCTGGGCAGGCGGGTACGTCGGCGACGGGGTGAGCACCTCCAACCTCGCCGGCCGGACGCTGGCCGACCTCCTGCTCGGCCGCGAGACCGAGCGCGTGGACCTGCCGTGGGTGGGTCACCGCTCCCGCCGGTGGGAGCCCGAGCCGCTGCGCTGGGTCGGCGTCAACGCCGCCCTGCAGGCGATGTGGGCCGCCGATCGCGAGGAGCAGCTCACCGGCCGGCCCAGCCGGATCGCACGCGCGCTGTCACCGCTGCTCGGCGGACGCTGACGGATCAGCCCAGGACGACGGCGGACGCCTCGACCAGGATCTGCAGGCCCTCGTCGGCCTCGGCCTCGGTCAGCGTGAGCGGGGGCGCGATCCGCAGGCAGTTGCCGTAGAGGCCACCCTTGCCGACCAGCAGGCCGCGGCTCCGGGTCTCCTCCAGCAGCCGTCCCGCCGCCGACGGGTC
>Ga0075331_1000010_pt1 | contig 33788 bp, 32 predicted proteins | sample MayberrySE_TuleA_FD_120090 | JGI IMG/M metagenome (GOLD analysis project Ga0075331, IMG submission 120090) | Natural and restored wetland microbial communities from the San Francisco Bay, California, USA, that impact long-term carbon... | ecosystem: Environmental > Terrestrial > Soil > Wetlands ... | reverse complement strand
GGCCATCTCTTCCCCCTGGGTCGAACGGAGTCCAACGACTCAGAACTCTAGACCGACATCGTCTCGATCGATACACCTGACGACGAGGTCGCCCCACTCTGCTCGGCCCGGTTCTCGAACGAGCACGACCGTGGCCCGCTCCTGGCTGACTGCCGCAGAAGCGGTTCAGCGGAACCGTCGTAGGCGGGGTGAGCTGCCCGCGCCGGGTCCAGCCCTCGGCGTGCGTATGCGCGTTCTGAGGTGACCTGCCTGGTCTCTGTCACGGCCGCCGCGACATCGCGGCCCCGCGCTCACCGAGGAGCTCGGCGAGGATGCTGCGGTGACACCATGCCGGGTCCTCGCAGTAGCAGCCGACCGAGAAGTTGCTGCGATGCGACAGTGCGGCCAGCAGGTCCAGGCTGTGGGCCGAGGGCCCCGCGGCCATCTCCTTGCGGTAGTCCCGTGCGACCCGCCGCCAGTCGGACGACGACCGGCTTCGCTGAGCCTCGAGCGCACGCTTCACGAGATCAGCCGAAGGCGCGAGCTCGGGGAACCACACGTCGTAGAAGTCGCGCGCGGCGACGTCGGACTTGCGAACCCCGCGGGGTGGTCGCCGTACGGTGCCGATGCGCAGACCTTCCCCGCGAACGCGCGGGGTCCCGAGCCTGACGACGCGGATCATCGGACCTCCCGCTCCGGAAGCGAGTGCAGACACGTCACCCGCACAGGGTAGGCGCGCCCTCAGACCATTGCCCGGACGTCGCTCCAGAACCGCTCGACGCGGGCATTCCACTGCTCGGGTACCTCCTGGAAGGGCTGGTGGGCCTCGCCCTCCAGCACCTCGAAGCGAGCGCCCGGGACCCGCTCGGCAACGGCGCGGCACAGCTCCGGTCGGGAGATCATGTCGACGCCGCCGGCGAGCACGAGCGTCGGCGCGGTGATCTGCGGGAGCCGGTCGGTCGTGTCGTGGACGACGAGGGCATCGATGAAACTCTGCAGGTCCTCGGTCGACTGCTTGTGCGGGAAGGCCAGCACCTCTTCGATGAACTGGCCGACGCGCCCGTCGTTGTGCGCACGCGGCGTGTAGACATCGAGGAAGAAGCCCTCGAGCAGCGCTCGCTCGCTCGGGGCGACCTCCACCAGCCAACGAATGAAGAGGAACCACGACCGCAGATACGAGTCCACTACCGGCCACGTGCTCTGCAGCACGAGACTGCGCACGACGTCGGGGTGACGCAGCGCCAGCTCCTGGGCGACGATGCTGCCCCCGGAGAATCCGGCGACGTGGGCGGACCGGATGTCGAGCGCATGGAGGACTCCTGCCGCATCATCGGCCATCGCTTCCACCGTGTGCGGTTCGCTCGGCATGGCGGTACGTCCCGCACCCCGGTTGTCGAAGGCACTCAGCCGGTAACGGTCGGAGAGACCGTCGAGCTGAAACTGCCATGACTCGATCGTGTCGCCCAAGCCACCGATCAGCAGGACGTCTGGCCCCTGGCCGACCTGTTCGGTCCAGATGTCGACGTGCCCGGCACGTACATGCTTGCCCACCGCTGACCCCTCCCTTCGGTCCCCGTACTCAGCATCGCTGCAATAGCCGCCGATGCCTACCCCCGCACAGAGCGGGGACCGAGAGTGGATCTAGTCCGCCTCCCAGCGGAAGACCCTCGTCGCGACCGCGCCCACCACGAGTGCGAACCCGAGCAGGACCGCGATGGGCAGGAGCGCCGCGCTCGCGACCTGCCCCCGAACCATCACGTCGAGCATGCCTTCGTTGAGGTAGCGCAGCGGGAAGATCGTCGAGACCGAGCGAAGCCACTCCGGTGCAGCATCCAGCGGGATGAAGGAACCCGACAGGAACGCCATCGGCAGGATGACGATGTTGGCCAGACCCGAGGCGCCTTCCGAGGTCTTGGAGACCGAGCCTGCGAGCAGCCCGATGGCCATGAACGCCAGCGTTCCGCTCGCGACCAGCGGGATCGCCATCCACCACGAGCCCGTCAGCTGCAGACCGAAGACCGCCATCGCCAGACCGACGAAGACCACGAGCTGCAGCAGCGCGATGCCGAGAGTCACCAGGATCCGCGCCGACACCAGCGACCCCGTGGGCACGGGAGCCAACCGCAGCCTGCGCAGCAGCTTGCTGCGGCGCCACTCCACCAGGGTCAGAGCGGCACCGAACGTCGCGCTCATCGCGATCGCCCAACCGAGCAGTCCGGGCGTCAGGTACTGGATCGGCTCCAGTGACTCGTCCTCGACCTGCTGCATCGTGAGGCTGTACGCCGGTGGCTCGTCGGTCGCGGCCACGTTGGCTCCCTGCACGAAGGAGAAGATCGTCCCGCGCACGGTTGCCGCCGTGACCTGGTCGGCCTGGGAGAAGTGCAGGAGCAGCTCGTCGCCGTCCTGCTGCAGGGCGGCGTCTGCGTCGCCCTTGCGCACCTGCTGGACGGCCGCTGCGAGGTCAGTCGTGTGCTCGACCTCGAACGCGTCGGTGAAGGCTTCCTCGGACTCCGGCGGAAGCCGATCCAGCAGCTGCACCTCGCCCACCTGGACCAGCGTCGAGCGCGACTGGGTCGGGTCGGACAGGAGTCCGCCGAAGAGGAAGAGGAACATCAGTGGGAACAAGATGATGAAGAACAGTGCCATCTTCTCGCGCACGAAACCGCGCCACATCGCCAGCGACAGCGTCGTCATCACCCTCATGCGCGGTACTCCCGGCCCGTGAGGTGGAGGAAGACGTCCTCCAGATCTGCGCCCCGCACGTGCACGTCGGCCAGCGCGTCACGTTCAGCGAGGGCGGACAGCACACGGGCGGGCTCGCGCGTCGACAGCACCATGGTGTCGCCGTTGTGCCGCATCTGCTCCACGCCACCGATCGCCGCGAAGTCTGCAGTGTCGAGGCCATCCGCGGCCACGCCGATCTGGGTGGCGGCACCGAGGTCGCGCACGAGCACGGCCGGTGTGTCGAGAGCGAGCAGCCGACCGTGGTCCATGATCGCGACCCGGTCACACAGCGACTCGGCCTCGTCCATGTAGTGCGTGGTCAGGACGACGGTGCGGCCACTGTCGTTGAGCGTGCTGAGCAGGTCCCAGAGGTTGCGGCGTGCCTGTGGGTCGAGGGCCGCCGTCGGCTCATCGAGGAACACCACCTCGGGCTCGTGCACGAGGGTGCACGCGATCGACAGCCGCTGCTTCTGCCCGCCGGACAGCTTCTCCGTGCGTGTCCCGGCGTGCTCGGTGAGACCCACCCGCTCCAGCAGCGCGTCACCGGCGGCCGCGGGTACGTCGTACAGCGCGGCGAAGGTGTGGATCTGCTCGCGTGCGGTCAGCCGTTCGAAGAACGCCGTGGCCTGCAGCTGCACGCCGATGCGCGGGAGCAGGGACTGGTTGCGCGGCCACGGCGGCTGACCCAGCAGCTGCACGGACCCCCCGTCGCTCTCACGCAAACCTTCGATGATCTCCAGCGTCGTGGTCTTGCCCGCGCCGTTGGGTCCGAGGATCCCGAAGAACTCTCCCTGCTGCACCTCGAACGAGACCCCGTCGACCGCGCGCAGATTGCCGTAGCGCTTGCACAGGTCGTTGACTTCGATGACGTGTTCCCCCATGGCGGGCGACGCTAGCAGGGAGCCGGATCACTCCTCATCCGGATAACTGCCGGCATGCCCGCCGGCGCGACCGAGGACCGAGGACGACGTCACTGTCGCGATGTCAGTCGACCAGACCCGCGATCACCGGACGCAGGGCCGCGTGGGCGTCGAAGTCAGCACGCGGCCGGGCGAGCTGGTCGAACATGATCCCGTCGATGCAGCTCAGGAGCAGCCGCGCCCGCTCTCGGGGGGCGGTTGCTCCGGCATGGGTCAGGAGCGTCGCAGCCAGCTTCCACCACGGCTCGGTCCAGGCGACCAGCGCGGGCTGGAGCTCCGGTCGGTGCATCGCCTCGAGCATGATCGCGTACCGGGCCATCGTCTTGTGCCGGTTGTCTCCCAGCAGCTGGTCGACGATCTGCGCAGACGCTTCCACCAAGCCGTCGATGCTGGTGATGTCGGCGGCCGCGTCGAGCAGATGGTGGGACAGCTCGAGCTCCTCCGCGGCGAGGTGACCGAGTACGCCGTCGATGAGGGCGGTGCGCGAGCGGAAGTAGTTGGACGTCGTGCCGGCCGGCAGCGCCCCCTCCGCGTCGACGGCCCGATGTGTCAGCGTGCGCGCTCCGCCCGTGCCGAGGACCGCGACCGCGGCGTCGAGCACCTCCTCCCGGCGGCTCATGTCAGCGGTTCCGCCCCTCGACGGACGGCTGCATCCTGGCCGCGAGCCGGAGCGCCGCGTCTCGGGCGGCGGCTCCGCGGCGCGTGTGCGCGAGCCGTAGCACGGCCCGGGCGCCCCACACCAGACACTGGGTCCGCCTCCGCCGGTCGCGGTCATAGGCGTGCAGCGCCTGGTCGACGCCGGCCCGGCTCAACAGCTGCTGCGCCAGCGTGACTCCGTCCAGGATCGCCTCGCAGGCGCCGCGGCCCAGGTTCGGAACCATCGTGTGCGCCGCATCGCCGACCAGCGCCACGCGCCCGTGCGCGAAGGTGCGCAACCTCGGCGACTGGGTGAGGTCGTGCACGAGCACCTCGTCCGGATCCGCAGCCAGGACCTCACTGACCGCCTCCCGTACGCCCGCGTGCCACCCGCCGTACAGCCGGTGGAGGACGGCGGGGCGGCGGTCATCATCGACGAGGTCATGGTGCGCGCAGGCGAACCAGTTGGTCCGCCCGTCCTCTCGCGGGGTCAGTCCCCACAGCGCCTGCGGACCCCAGGTCTCCTCCGCGTCCGACCGGGCACCAGGCAGGGTGCCGCGCCAGACCCGGTACGGCAGCTCCCGGGGTGCCGATCCCGCACCCCACAGCTCTTCCCGGAGTCGACTGGCCGAACCGTCGGCGGCCACCACCACGTCGTACCCGCTGAGGTCGCCCAGTCGCTCGACGCTCTGCCCGAACGTGACGGCTCCACGAGGCACGGCGTCGTACAGCAGCTCCAGCAGGCGCGGACGGGAGATGAGGTAGGTCGGCTCCCGCAGGGTGATCGGCACGAGCGGCGTGCCGTCGTCGCGCCGGATCAACCCCTCCCGCTGCGGGTACCCGATCCGTCGGAGGTCGTCACCGCGTCCCGCCGCGTCGAGCGCACGCACCGCCTCCGGCCACATCCCGAGCGCCGTCCCGGTCTCGGGGAGCGCCGTACGCCGCTCGACGACGTCGACGTCCACCTCGTGCCGGGCGAGCACCGCGGCCGTCGTCAGCCCGCCGATCCCCGCCCCGACGACCACCACTCGCAGACCCATGGAGAGCAAATCTACTACATCTGTAGTAGCAACTAGCCGTCCTCGCTGACGACCTCCACCCGCGGCAGCTCGCGCAGCGTGTTCGTCACGTAGCAGACTCGTTGCGCCTCCGCGGCGAGCTCGTCGATGTCGGCCTCGGGCCCGGCGGCACGCACCGCGATGGTGATCGACTCGAACCGTGGTCCGGCGTACTGCCCCTCCGCGGTCACCTGCACAGCGGTGAGCTCGACGCCACGCCGGCGGGCGCTCCACGCCATCGCGAGCGTGAAGCAGGAGGCGACGGAGGCGAGGAAGAGGTCGGTCGGCTGTGGACCGGCGTCGGTGCCGCCTGCGGACTCCGGCTCGTCGACGGTGAGGCGGAACCGGCCCGCGTCCACCCGGCAGCGCATGCCGCCCTCCCACTTCGCCACGACCGATCGCGAACCCATGCCGTGATCCCCTAGCTGCGGGGCCGGCAGCTGCTGCGGCGCCCTGCAAGCACCCTGCAACAACGCGGAGCACACTGGTGATGCTGCGACGTCGTCGTGGGAGGGAGCATGCCGTGTCGTCCGTGTCGATACAGGAAGTCAGCCAGCTCCGTTGTGGGAGCGAGTGCCGGTTCGTCGACCGGCTGGCCTCGCACCACGACCAGCTGCTCGCCGTGGAGGAGACCGCCGAGGCGCTGCTCGACCTGCTCGAGCTCGCGGTCACGTGGGGGGAGCTCGAGTACGCGTCGGTCGCCGTGATCCCACCGGCGCAGTGGCTGGACTTCGTCAGCCAGCACCGGTGGCACGACCGGGACCACGCGGAGCGGATCTTCTCTCTCGCTGCCGACGTCGCCATGCACTCCGAGGCGTGCGCGGCCTCCGTGCGCGCTCACCGTCGACCGCTGCGCGAGATGCCCGTGGCCGGATCGGCCACCACGTCGAGCACGTGGTGACGCTCGCCCATCCACGCGAAGGCGATCTCACCGGAGTGGTCGATACCGCCGATGACGGACGCGTGCAGCCCGCGCCGTAGGAACGCGCCGGCGCACTCGTCCTCCCGACCTGCAGGCGCGCAGAGCAGGAACCCGAAGCTCGGGAAGCAGCACAACCAGGTCGGCATCGGCACGTCAGCCGGCTTCGTCAGTGCGTGCAGGTCCACGGTCGAGCCGAGGCCGCTCCACTCGAGCAGCATGGCCAGCGAGCCGATCACACCTGCCATGCTGACGTCCTTGGCTGCCACGCACGCCCCGGAGGCTGCCACCTCGGCGAGGACCCGGACGTCGCCGGCGCACGCCTCCCCGCGCTGGTCGAAGGCGCCGTAGAACGGGAAGTCGGTGCGCATCCGGCCGCCCAGCGCGCACGCGAAGAGCAGGCTCTGCCCCGGTGCGACGCGCGTCGTGGACAGCGCCATGCCGGTGGTCCCGACGCCGAAGGCGGACACCGACGGGGTGCCCGCGCTGATCGTCAGGTGGCCACCGACGATCGGTACGTCGTACAGACGCGCCGCGTGCCGCATCCCGGAGAGCGCCTGCCGGGCGAGGTCCTCGCTGCCCACCACGGTGTCCACGATGCCGAGCGGGGTGGCGCCGGTGGCGGCGAGGTCGTTGACGTTGGTCAGCACCGCGGCGACTCCGGCTGCGAACGGGTCGCGTTCGACGAAGGCGGGAAGCAGGGCCTCGCCACAGGCCACCACCTGCCGGCCGGACCCGTCGTCGAGTGCCGCGGCGTCGTCACCCGGTCCGGTGATCCAGTCCGTGGGCCCGAGGACCTCGGTCACCAGGCCGATGGCCGACTTGTTGCGCAGTCCGGGGAAGTCGCGAACGGCCCGCACGAGGTCGGCCGCCGTGCTCGAGGCCGGCGACGCCTCCGGCTGGTCCTCGCTGGTGCGCATCGGAGCCCTCTCGTCGGTCCCCGCCTCTGCGTCACATAATGGACGCGCATTCACTATATGACTTATTCTCGGTGCATGCGACAGCCCGACTTCCTGGGGGTGCGGTCGCGGGGGGCCAAACCTCGACAGCGGGGGCTCACGCATGTTCTGGACAAGGGGCTCCCGGCGGCGCACGTCGCAGCGGTGCTGGAGTCGGCGGGTGCCTACATCGACATCTGGAAGTTCGGGTGGGGCGTCAGCTATCTCGATCCCGACCTCGAGCACAAGCTCGCGATGCTGACGCGGCACGACGTCGACGCCTGCCTGGGCGGGACGCTGCTGGAGATCGCCCATGCGCACGGCAAGGCGGCGCAGTGCCTCGCCTGGGCGCGTGACGTCGGCTTCCCGCAGGTGGAGGTTTCCCGTGGAACCATCCGCATCCCGGCCGCCGAGAAGCAGCAGCTGATCGCACAGGCGGCGCAGAGCTTCACGGTGCTCGCCGAGGTCGGCTACAAGCGGCAGCAGGACACCCTGGCACCCGCGAGCTGGGGCGAGGAGGCCGCGGCAGACCTCCGCGCCGGCGCCACGATGATCGTCGCCGAGGGCCGGGAGAGCGGAACGGTCGGGATCTACCGGCCGGACGGCACGGTACGTGAGGACATCGTCGGAGAGCTGGTCCAGCGCGTCGACGTCGCCAAGGTCGTGTTCGAAGCACCCCGCAAGGACCAGCAGAGCTGGCTCATCTGCACCTTCGGTCGCGACGTGAACCTCGGCAACGTGCCGGTGGCGGAGGTGCTCGCGCTCGAGACCCTGCGTCTCGGCCTGCGCTCGGACACCGCGCACCTGCTGGAGCTGGCCGACGACGCCGATACCTCGGAGCCGGCGCGGTGACATCACCCGGTGAGACGGCCACTGCGCGCAACCTGACTCCCGGGCGGTACCGCGGTGTGTCGGTCGCGCGGGTGGACGTGTCGCTGGACGCGCAGGCGCTGCGCGAGCACTTCGTCGGACTGCCCGCCTACCGACGTACCCGCTTCCTCATCGTGGTCGCTCGGGCCGGCGGGGTGGCCGTGCTCCGTGTGCAGCGGGCGGTCGGCGAGGCGCTCTTCGCGCCGATCACCGGGATCGAGCTGCTCGCCGGACCCGACGAGACTGCCTGGGTGCACGTTCCCGGTGTCGACACCGCGATCCCTTCCCTGCTCGCGGCCGCGGCCGCCCGTCACGCGCCCGCAGCGCGAGCGACCGTCGTGCAGGGCCGCTACGAGCACGTGAACTTCATCCTCGATCCCGCTCCGGTCCGCATCGTGGTGCGCGACGTCGTGCCGCCCGAGCCTGCCAAGCTCTACGACCAGGCCGTCCGGGTCCGGGACACGACCGAGGAGCTGCCCCCGATCGAGCTGGTTCCCGACCTGGTCGACATCGACCGGCTGATGCGCCAGCACCCGGCCGAGCACTACCTGTTGCCCTGCCAGGGCTCCGGCGGACGAGCGGTGGGCGCCGAGGTCTCCTACCTGGACCAGCACCCGGCGCGGGCCGACTGGACCCTCATCGGCTGCGAGCGGTCCCGCCAGATCCACCGCGCCTTCTACCGCTCCGACGCACCCTGCGTCGAGCTCTGCCCGCTGAGCACGGCCGCGGACCGTCGGGCGCTGCTGACCAAGTGCTGCCTGCAGGAGGAGGACCTCGCCACGGGGCCGGGATGGGTGAGCGTCCCGTGGGGCGCCTCGTTGCAGCACGTCCGCGAGGCGTTGGCGACGCTCGCGCGAGCCTTGGAGCCGGCATGGGCACCCGCCTGACCGACTCCGCTCTCTACGCCCACCTGTGGTCCACCGACGAGCTCGATGCGCTGTTCGACGAACGAGCGCGCCTGCAGCGGTGGCTGGAGATCCTCGTCGCGCTCGCCCGCGCACAGGCCGTGCTCGGCATCATCCCGGAGGGCTCGGCCCGTGCGATCGCCGACCACGCCGTCGTGGAGGCGCTCGATCTCGACTACGTCGCGGAGCAGACCCGCCTGACCTCCCACTCCACGCTCGGCCTGATCAGGGGCCTGCACCGGGTGCTGCCGGCGAGCGCGCGTGAGCACGTGTACTACGGCGCGACCGTGCAGGACGTCACCGACACCTGGTTCGCCACCGTGATGCGCGACGTCGGCTCGCTCGTCCGGCGCGACGTGCGTCGCCTGGAGTCGCTCGTGCTCGACCTGGCGACCCGGCACCGTGACACCGCCATGGTCGGGCGGACGCACGGCCAGGCGGGTGCACCGATCACCTTCGGGTTCAAGGCCGCGAGCTGGGCGGACGAGCTCCGTCGGCATGTGCAGCGGCTGGACGACGGTCGGCAGCGATGGTTGGTGGGGCAGCTCGGGGGTGCGGTCGGCGCGCTCGCCTTCTTCGGCGAGCACGGCATCCCGCTCCGGGAACGCTTCTGCGCCGAGCTGGGTCTGGGCGACCCGGGGATGTCGTGGTTGACCGCTCGCGACCGGCTCGCGGAGTTCGGTCATGTGCTGGCGATGGTCTGCGGCACGGCGGCGCGCATCGGGGGCGAGGTCTACGAGCTGCAACGCGACGAGATCGGCGAGCTGGCGGAGCCGACGACCGCCGGCGCGGTCGGCAGCATCACCATGCCGCACAAGCGCAACCCCGAGGGCTCCGAGCACCTCGACACCCTGGCCCGGCTCGCCCGCGCCTCCGGCGGGGTGCTGCTGGAGTCGGTGGTACAGCAGCACGAGCGCGACGGGCGAGGCTGGAAGGCCGAGTGGGTCGCCTTCCCCGAGGTCTGCCTGCTCACCGGCACCGCGCTGCAGCTGGCGATCAGGGTCGTCGACGGTCTCGAGGTGCATGCCGAGGCCATGGCGCGAAACCTCGACCGGGTCGACCAGGTGGTGGGCTCGGAGCACCTCCTCGCGGTGCTGGCGCCACGGTTGGGGAAGCATCACGCGCAGGAGCTGCTCCAGCGCGTGCTGCACGGGCCCGGTGCGACCAGCGACCCGGTGCGCGCCGTCGCCCGCGCCGGTGTCGCAACCCCGGCGGAGATCACCGAGTGGCTGCGCGAGCCGATGGTGAGCAACGCGGGACGCATGGTCGACGCCGTCGTCGCGCGCGCACGGTCCGAGCGCGCGGAGGAGTCGGAGACGTGGTGCTGAGGAGCGCGCGCTACCAGCTCGCCACGCTGCCCACGCCGGTACAGCGGGCCGAGCGGCTGGAGCGGAGGCTGGGCTGCGGCCCTATCCTCGTCAAGCGCGACGACCTCACCGGGTTCGCCGCGGCGGGGAACAAGGCCCGGCCGCTCGAGTACCTCGTCGGTGCGGCCCTGGCGCGGGGTTGCGACGTCCTGGTCACCGGGGGAGGGCCCGGGTCGAACTTCTGCTCTGCGACGGCCATCGCGGCGGCGGTCGCAGGGCTGGACTGCGAGCTCGTGATCGCCGGCGTCGCACTGCCCGAGCCCCTGCCGCCCAACGTCGCGTTGGCACGCGCAGCAGGTGCGACCGTGCACCTCAGCGGTGACGACGACCGGGAGGCGGTCGATGCCGCGGTCGAGAGGCTGGGGGCGGGGTTGCGTACGGCCGGGCGTCGCCCGTTCGTGCTGCCCCGCGGCGGCTCCACCGCGACCGGCGCGTTCGGGTTCGCCGTCGCGGCGGCTGAGCTCGCCGACCAGCTCGCGGGCTGGTCGGGGGTGCTGGACGGGCGGCGGCTGACGGTCGTGCTCCCGGTCGGCTCCGGGGCCAGCTGCGCGGGCCTGCTCGCCGGCATGGCGTCGCTGGGCCAGCACCCCTGGCACCTCCTGGGCGTCTCGGTGAGCCGACCGCTCGCCGAGATCGACGCCCGGGTGCGGTGCCTCGCTGCGGACTGTGCCGCCGAGGCCGGCCTGCCGCCACCGGTGGCGCACGACCTGGAGCTCGTGGACGGTCGTGGCGCGGGCTTCGCGGCCCCTTCGGAGGCGAACCTCGACGACGCGCGGTCGGCGCTCCGGAGCGAGGGCTGGCTGCTCGATCCCACCTACACGATGAAGGCGTTCTCCGTGCTGGTCCGCCGGGTGCACGAGGATCCCGAGACGCCGGTCCTGTTCTGGCACACCGGAGGGGTGGTCGCCGCCGTTCTCGGCGCACGTCCGTCGCTCCCCTCGACGACAGGGACAGCCTGATGAACCAACGACGCAGGCGGCTCGAGGGTCAGCCGCAGACAGCTGCAGCCCCCGAGCTGGTCGACTCCGGCTTCGCGCTGGAGATCGAGGACGCCGTCTACCTGCACGACGGGCTCAACCTCGCCGACATCGCCCAGGTGCTGGACCTGCGACGTCGGGGGCTGACCCCCGAGCACGCCGTACGCGCGCTGCTGGCGCTGCTGCTCGAGGTGCACAAGATGCCGGCAGCGGAGTTCCCGTACGACCCTCGGCACGGCGAGCCGTACAACTCCCGCGAGTTCTACTTCGCCCAGCGGGTAGGCACCAGCGCCGGCTGGTTGCACGCCGGGCGCCCGCGTCGTGAGGCGGCACGGATCGCGCTGCGGCTGCACCTGCGGCGGCAGCTGGCCGAGCTGGTGGGGGAGGCGGCGAGCTTCGTCGCCACAGGGGCCGACAAGGCCGAGCAGCACGACCGCACCCTGATGCCGGACCAGACGTACCTCCAGCAGGCACAGCCCTCGACCTTCGGGCACTACCTGCTCTCGTTCGTCTACCCCACGGTGCGCGACGCCCACCGGCTGCTCCGAGTGGTCGACGAGATCAACGGCAGCCCCGGCGGCGCCGGATGCGTCAACGGCACCCGGCTCCTGGACGACCGCACCTTCATCGCCGAGGCGCTCGGGTTCGGTCACGTCATCGAGCACACCCGGGACGCGATGTGGCAGGTGGACGGCCTGATCCACGTGCTCGCGACCACCGCCAGCCTGCTCTCCAACTACTCCAAGCTCGCCGAGGACCTGGAGATCTTCTCCAGTGCGGAGTTCGACTTCGTCGACCTCGACGACGGCTTCACCCGTGCGAGCGTGCTGATGCCGCAGAAGCGCAACCCGTACTCGCTGTCCATCGTGCGCGGCGCCTCGGGAGTGCTGCTCGGGCGGCTGGCCGGGTTCCTCGCCGTGACCAAGAGCCCGTCGGCGCGCAGCGACAGCTGGATCTTCGCCAACGGCGAGGTACCTCGAGCGCTCGACCTGGCGCTGCGGATCTCCCGCCTGATCACCGGCGTCGTCCGGACCCTGCGGGTCAACAGCGAGCGGATGCGCGAGGAGCTGGACGCCGGCTACACCCAGGCGACCGATCTCGCCGAGCACCTGACGCGGACCTACGGCGTGGACTACCGCACCGCCTATGTCGTGGTCGGCAAGGCCGTGCGCGCGGCGAGCCTGGCCGGCCTCCCGGGGATCCGGATCACCGGGGAGATGATCGACGAGGCCGCTGCCGAGCACTCGGGGGCCCGGTGGGACGTGGACGGCGACGACCTGACCGACGTACTCGACCCCGAGCAGATCGTGGCGACCCGCACCGCGCAAGGCGGCGCCGCGCCGGCGCCGTTCGCGCGGATGGTGTCCGCCTTGCGCGCCCAGAGCGAGCAGCTGCGGGCCACCGCCGACCGGCATGCCGCGGCCTTCGACCGTGCCGAGGCCGACCTGCTGGCAGCCGCCCGGGCGGTGGTCGCGGGGGACGACGTGGACCGGGCGACGCCGCCTCGACCCACGGGCGGAGCTCCGCGATGACGGGGCCGGGCGCCCGGATCGACCTTCCGGACGAGGTCGCGGTGGTCAACATCGGCTTGACCGCGTTCGCCGACGCGTTGCGTGCACAGGCCTGCCAGGTGCAGGAGGTCGACTGGCGCATCCCTGGCGGCGGGGACCCGGTGGTGGTGGACCTGCTGAAGCGCGTCTACGGCGATGCCGCCGTGTCGATCGACGCGGCGAACCGCGAGGTGGTGCATCGGCTCGACTCCGGCGTACCCCGACTGGTCGACGTCCGGCCGCTCCGCGAGGCGGTCCCGGCGATCGCTGCGAGCGGGACCAGATCGCTCCTGCACTGTGGTCCTGAGATCGGCTGGCCGGACATGTGTGACCCGTTGCGGCGATCGGCTCGAGCCGCCGTGGTCGCCGCGGGGTGGGCCGAGTCCACCACCGCCGCCCAGCGGCTGCTCGACGCCGGCGCCGTCGCGCTGCACCCGGCCGCCGACCACGACGTCGTGGTGCCGATGGCCACGGTGATCGGTCCGGACGACCCGGTGTTCGTGGTGGAGGACCAGGAGAGCGGTGCCCGAGCGTTCGCCCCGGTCAACCAAGGGCCGGGCGAGGTCGCGTGGTTCGGCGTGGACAGCGTCGCGGCGATCGAGCGGCTGCGGTTCCTGCGCGACGTCGCGGGCCCGGCGCTGCACCGCGTGGTCGAGCTGCACGGGCCCGTCGACGTGCTCGGGCTCGCTGCGCAGGGCGTGCAGATCGGAGACGACGTGCATCTGCGCACCCAGGGCACGACGAACCTGCTCATCCGGTCCTTGCTGCCGGAGCTGGCCGAGCTGCCCGACCGGCCTCGGCGTGAGCTCGCTGGGTTCTTGTCCGGCAACCACCTGTTCTTCCTCAACCTCGCCATGGCGGGGGCGAAGGCGCTGACACTGTGGGCCGGCCAGGTGCCGGGGTCGAGCATCGTCACGACGATGGCACGCAACGGCACGACCTTCGGCATCAGGCTGGCCGGGTCGAGCCGGTGGCATCTCGCGGCGGCGCCCCTGATCGCCGACGCCCTGTACGCACCCGGCCACGGCCCCGAGTCGGCGGCTCCGGACATCGGCGACAGCGCGGTCCTGGAGCTCGTGGGGCTCGGGGGTGCGGCCGCAGCAGGATCACCGGCGGTCGCTGCCTTCCTGGGCGGCACGATGCGCGATGCCGCTGCGGCGACGGAGCTGATGCGCCAGATCTGTGTCGGGGAGAGCAGCCGGTTCACGTTACCGGTGCTGGACTTCGGGGGGACTCCCGTCGGCGTGGACGTGCGCAGCGTGGTCGAGTCGGGGGTCACCCCCCGGATCAACACCGGGATCCTCGACGCACACGACGGCTCCGGTCAGGTCGGCGCCGGAGTCGCCGCCGCGCCCCTGGACTGCTTCGTCTCGGCGCTCGGTGCGCTGGCCGAGCGGGTCGCGGTGCAGTGACGTCACGGCTCCTGGGAGAGGAACCACAACATCCGGGCGGGCTTGCGTCCGGGGTTGTTCCACCGGTGACGACGGTCGGCGGGGTAGTGCAGCGTGTCGCCCTTGCGCAGGACGTACGAGCGGCCCGACACCTCGAAGTCCAACCTGCCCTCCAGCACGAACACCAGGGTCTCCGCCGGACGAGGCCGCAGCCGGCCCACTCCGCTCGCTCCTGCGGCGACGGTCACCACCGTGCCGGAGGAGCGGAAACGCTCCGGAGGGCCCCCGACCGCCTCCAGCTCGACACCGTCCTGCTCGGTCGGTACCGGCAGCCGGTGGGCGGCCGGCGTGTGCCAGGCGGGCTCCTCCTCCTGGCCGTCCTCGTCGACGAAGTAGCTGACCGGACGGTCGAGCGCTCCGGCGATCTTGAGCAGCGTGGTGATCGTGGGCACCATGTCGCCCCGCTCGACCTTGTGGATCGCCGCCGCGGACACGTCGCTGCGGACCGCGAGCTGCTGCAGGGACCAGCCGAGCTGCTGTCGGATGTCCCGGACCTTCGGGCCGACCGCCTCCACGATCGCGTCGGGATCGGCGGCACGAGGTGGATGGGTGGTGGTGGCCGCGGGCGAGTGCTCTGCGGGCATCAAGGCTCCTTGACAGTTCGAGGCGTCCGCCTATAGTAAATGATTATTGCCGATACTCAACGATCGGGCGACTCCGGCCTGACCTCGGGCCTGACCTCGGGTCGAAGGAGAGCACGCGTGCCACACAAGACTCTGGTCATCGGTGGAGGGGCTGCCGGCATCGGGGCTGCCGGCGGGGTCAAGGCAGCCGACCCCGCCAACACGGTCGTTGTCTACACCGACTTCGAGGACGTCGGATACAGCCCGTGCGGCATTCCGTATGTGCATGGCAAGGAGATCGACAGCTTCGAGCGGCTCTTTCTGGCGCAGAAGGAAGCATATGTCCAGGCCGGCATTGACATCCACTATGAGAAACATGTCGAGTCCATCGACGTCGAGCGCAAGCGGGTCACGGTCCAGGGCGAGGGTGAGGTGGCCTGGGACCGGCTGGTGATCGCTACCGGGTTCGACTACGCGGACCCCGGCGTACCCGGTGGAGGGCTCGAGGGCCTCTACTACGTCAAGAACATCCGCAGGGCGATGGAGTGGGACAAGGTGCTCGACACCGCGAAGACAGCGGTCGTCGTGCACGCGACACCGCTCGGCGTGGAGATGACGACCGCGTTGGCGCAGCGCGGCCTCGAGACCCACCTCGTCGACCCTCAGCCGTGGGCACTCGCTGACATCGTGGATCCCGACATCATCGCGCCGGTGCAGGAGTCCTGGCTCGAGCTGGGTGCGCACCTGCACTTCAACACCACCCTCGAGGCGTTCCGAGGCGAACGCACCGTCAGCAGCGTCGCGACGTCCGACGGCGAGCTGCCCGCCGACATCGCGGTGGTCTGCACCCACAAGCGCCCCAACATCTCGCTGGCCGCGCAGGCGGGGCTCATGGTGGGGCCGACCGGCGGCCTGGTCGTCGACGAGCGGATGGCCACGACGGTGGCCGACGTCTACGCCGCCGGTGACTGTGCCGAGCTGCCGCACGGCGTGACCCGGCTCGGCGTCCAGGGGCTGACCGGCAGCCACGCCTACGCGCAGGGGAAGGTGGCGGGTTTCAACGCCGGCGGTGGTACGAAGCGCTACCAGCCGGTCTACGTCCCCTGGGGCACGCCGGCGGGGAAGTGGGTCATCGGCGGCGCCTCGTTCGGGGAGACCACGGCGACCGCGCTCGGCATCCCTTTCATGGTCGGGCAGGCGGAGGGAATCTCGCGGGCCAGGTACTACCCCGGCGTCAAGAAGGTCAAGATCAAGCTGCTCGCCGAGCCCGTCCAGCGTCGGCTGATCGGGGCGCAGATGGTCGGCCAGGAGGGCATCAAGGAGCGCGCGGACTTCCTCGCCACGGCGGTCAAGTTCGGCCTCACGCTCGACGACCTCGCGGCGATGGAGAACGTCTACTCCCCGGCGATCGGCGCTCTCAACGAACCGATCGTCCTCGCCGCCCAGAACGGCCTCGAGAGCGTGCCCCATGGCCGCTGAGTCCTTCGCCCGCTGGTTGCGCGAGAACGCGCAGCACCACCTCGTGGTGGCGGCGCAGGACCGGATCGCCAAGAAGTACCGCGCGGCCCGGCCGCGCCGCCCGCACGGCTTCGAGGAGCAGGTGTGGCGCCGCGCGTTCGCGCCGGTCTACCGGGCGGTCCCCTGGTCGCTGCGCAGCAGGGTGCTGCGCGCGATGCCCGGCAGTCATCGGCAGCACTGGACGTCGTGGACCGAGCCGCCGCGAAGGCGGGACCCGGCCGTGTAGTGGCAGCCGACGCCTGTCTCGGCACAGCAGGCAGGCATCACAACCGCAAGGATGGAGGAGTCCGGTGGCACAGATCATTGGTGAGCGTGCGCAGAAGGGCGACGCGATCGTCGACTACGAGGACAAGGTGTTCGAGGACATCCAGGCAGAGCCGGGTGAGAAGGCCTTCATCCTCATGCACACCGTGCCGTTCGAGGGGTCGGTCGGGCTAGTCAACATGCTCACCTGCACGCGTATCAACCGCAAAGGGTTCGACACCCACCTCGTGCTGTACGGCCCGGGCTCGCTGATGGCAGCGGCGACCCGCGGCTACCCCAAGGTCGGTGACGAGGCCTTCCCCGGTGCGCTCCAGTACAACAAGCAGCTGCAGACCTTCATGGACGAGGGTGGCCACGTCTACGCCTGTCGGTTCTCGGCAGCCGCGCTGTACGGCATGCGCGAGATCGACATGATGGAGGGCGTCAAGCCCATCAACCCGCTCGACGTGCTCGACTCGGTGTTGACCGCACGCCGGGAGGGCGCGCTCATCATGCAGACCTGGACGGTCTGACGGCGGGGGTGGGCGGATGGCTTCCCCCGAGCGCGTCAAGGGCCACGTGATCGATGCGCACAGTCACATCGGTGAGCTGGCGGCGTGGAAGTTCTACGACCTGGCCGAGCCCGTCAAGCCCACGGTCTACGACTTCGCCAGCTGCGAGAGCTACCTCTCCGACCACCTCGACCGGCGCGGGATCGAACGCGGGCTGATCCTGCCGAACTACGGGATCCCCGTCCAGGGCCAGCCGTTCTCGCTGAACCCGCTGGTGCTCGACTGCGTCGGCCGCAGCGACCGGCTCAGGGGCGGTCTGTGGGTGTCCTTCCTGCCGCAGAACAAGGAGCTGACCCTGGAGGCGCTGAAGAACGCGGGCGAGGCCGGGATCGTGGCACTCAAGACCACCTTCCTGCTCGGTGGCAACCCGGACCCCGGCACCTGGGACGCGGAGACCCGCGAGATCGCGGAGGCGTGCTTCGCCACCGCCGAGCAGCACGACCTGGTCTTCCACTTCCACACCAGCGCGGGCGGCACGTCCGACATCAACAACTTCATCCCGATGATCGAGGAGTTCGGCCGCCGCGTGAAGATCTACATCGTGCACTTCGGCGGGGGCGTCAGCGGGCACATCAAGCTGGTCCCGCGGTTCCTGGACTGGGTCGAGGCCGGCTACAAGGTGTACGCCGACACCACGTGGACGATCGGCTTCGGTGCGCGCTGGCTGCTGACCGAGATCGAGAAGCGGGGCGTGGGGGAGGACCGGGTGCTGTTCGCGTCCGACGAGCCGTGGAGCGACTTCTGGGGCGAGTACGGCAAGGTCACCGGCGCCGACGTCAGCCAGGAGCTGAAGGACCGGGTCCTGCACCGCAACTTCGAGGAGCTCTACGGGGTCGACTGAACCCTGCGATCGCCGCATAGACGTCGCGGTGCTGGTCTGCACTCGCCTCCCACGTGTACGCCGGCACGACGGCGTCGCCGCCTCGTCGTAGCCGCTGCCGCAGGCGTTCGTCCGTGACGATGCGCTGCAGCGCGCCCGCCAACGCCGCGCTGTCACCGGCCGCCGGGAGCAGCGCGCTGACGCCGTCGCGCAGGTACTCGCGGAACACCGGGAGGTCGCTCGCGACCACGGGGAGCCGTGCGGCGAGTGCCTCCAGCACGGCGAGCCCCCAGCCCTCCTTGACCGAGGGGAACGCCAGCGCGTCTGCTGCGCGATACCACTGCGCGAGCTCCTCGTCGTCGACGGTGCCGCGCAGCACCACGTCGCGTCCCAGGGTCAGGCCCATCCGTTCCGAGGCACCCAGCGCATCGCGCCGGTACTCGGCGTGGTCCTGGAACGACTGCCCGCCGATGATGACCACCATCGGCGGGTCGGGCAGCCGCCGATGCAGCTCGGCCAGCGCCTCGAACAGGTGGATGCTGCCCTTGCGCGGCTCCACCCCGCCCACGGCGAGGAACACGAACCGCCGCCCGGCGCCGACCCCGGCGCGGAGCTGCACGCGGCGCGCCGGCGTGATCGGGGCGAACCGAGCCGGGTCGACCCCGTTGTGCACCACGCCGGCGCGCACGTCGTACTCGGCCGCCAGGATCTCTCGCCATTGCTCGCTCACCACGAGGACGGTGTCCGGCTCGAGGATTGCGCGGCGTTGGCACTCGACGAGCGCCTCGGTGGTGAAGTCGTCCACGTGGTGCACGGTTCGTGCGACATGAACAGGCGCCCCCGCATCCCGGACCCGCGCTGCCGCCCGCGCCGAGATGCAGTCCTGGGTGTGCAGGATGTCGACGGTCCCGGCCAGCTCGGTGAGCCCCTGCTCGAGCGCGTCGATGGAGGCGAACACGCGCTCGGTGAGCGTGGGCCTCCACTGTGGTGCCGGCAGGATCGTGTGCGGCACGCGGGTGGGACGGTAGAAGCCCTCGTGGGGGTCGCCGAGTGCGACCACACGCACGTCGACGCCCTGGTGGTGCAGGGCCTCGGCGAGCGCGAGCGTGTGCACCACCCCGCCCCGCGGCCTGCAGGAGTACGTCACCAGTGCGACCCGCGCCTCGGTCCCCGTGCTCGTCGTGGCTCTCACGGCAGCTCTCCCACGAGCGCGGGGTCTCGCGACGCGATCGCCGCCGCGGCCACCGCCGCGCGGGCGGAGGTCTCGGGCACCACGCAGCCTGCGTCGGCGAACCGCGCGCGCTGGGCGGCGAAGCCCTGCGGGTCGTGCTCGGTCCCCAACACGTAGGCGACGATGCGCGGGCCGCCACGGTCGACGATCTCCGCACAGACCGGCGCGAGCTCGCCCGCCGGGTCAGGGTGTGCGCCGTGTCCGAGTACGACGTCGAGCAGGATCACCGCGACCTCGTCCTCCGCGCCCGACTCACGGAGCAGCTCGAGTCGGGTGCGCAGGTCGATCATCGGATGCGGACGGCCGCGGGTGTACTCCTCCTCGCCGAGGTCGAGACAGACGTGGCTGTGCGCAGGAGCAGGCAACCCTCGGTGCGGGTCGACCGGCGTGTTGGAGTAGGTCGGCCCGAGCAGCCTGCTGAGGATCGTCAACGCCTCGAAGCACAGCGTGCCGCCGGAGAAGAGCCCTCGAACCAGGGTGCGCTGCGCGGGCAGGCCGTCGAGCTGGGCCCGTATCACCTCCGCCGGGTCGGTCACAGCGTCCGGTGGCGGGTGCCCGAGCCGGCGCAGCGCGGCACGTACACCGCCCTCGAGGGTGTCGGCCGGCTCGACGCCCGCGGGGACCTCCGGCGGCTGTCGCAGCCCTACGAGTACGGCGACGACGGGCGTGGCCCCAACGGATGCCAGTACCTGCCGGGCCACGCGTGCGGACGGTGGCTTGGACACGAGCAGCACCAGCTCGGTCGCCGGGTCCTCATCGAGCGCGCGCAGAGCGGACCGGGTCATCATCCCGCCCACCTCGTCGGACAGGTCCCGGCCACCGACCCCGATGACGTGCGAGACGCCGGGCCCCCAGCGGTCGAGCAGGCTCATGACCTCCTGGGCTCCGGTGCCGGCCGCCGCCACGACCCCTACCGGGCCGGGGGAGGTCACGTTCGCGAAGCCGAGGCCGGTGCCGCCCAGCAGCGCGGTCCCGGCACCGGGCCCCATCAGCAGGCGCCCGGCACGGACGGCACGCTCCTTGAGCGCGATCTCGTCCTGCAGCGGCACGTTGTCGCTGAACAGCAGGACGTGCAGCCCGGCACTGAGCGCCTTGTGCGCCTCCAGTGCGGCGTACTCACCCGGTACCGAGACCACTGCGAGGTTGCTGTCCGGCTGGGCCCGCAGTGCCTCTTCGAGCCGTCGCGGCCGCTCTGCGGCTGCCGCGCGTTCGTCGCTCCGCCTGGCGGCGAACATCGCTCGCGCGCCGGCATCGAGGGCCCGATCGGCTGTCGCGTCGTCCACCGCGGCCGCGGCCAGAAGCAGGTCGTTGACGCCGTAGCCGGCCAGCTCCGCGGCGTCGAAGCCCTGCTCGGCCAGCGTCTCCAGGTTGGCCGGGGTCGCCATGGCCGCTGCCGCCCACCTGACCCCCTCCGTGCTCGACATCGCTCGCGTGCCCGACATCTGGACCACCGAGTCGAGGTAGGTGTTCGGAAAGGCCCTGACGGTGTACCTCACCGCGCCGCCTCCTCCTCCGGGCTCGTCGCGATCACCCGTGTCCCGGCTCGGCCGGCAGCGACCTGCGCCGGGTCCAGAGATGCTGCGGCGAGCTCGGGCGAGGTGATCACCGCGGTGTGGCCGCCGGCACGGACGAAGTCGACAGCTGCTCGCACCTTCGGCGCCATGCTGCCTTCGGCGAACTGCCCGGCGGCCAGGTGGCCCTCAGCCTCTGCGACCGTCAGCGACGACGCAGCGCGCTCGTGGGGCGTGCCGTAGTGCAGCATGACGTGGCGCACGCCGGTGACCATGACCAGCGCATCCGCCGCCAGCGTGCTCGCCAGGCACTGGGCCGCGTGGTCCTTGTCGACGACCGCGTCGACCTGCCTGAACCCCTGCTCGGTCTCCACCACAGGGACGCCGCCGCCACCGGCGGCGATGACGAGGACACCGGCGCCGGTCAGCGCTCGGACGGCAGCTGCCTCGACGATCCGCAGTGGACGCGGAGAGGCCACCACCCGGCGCAGTCCGCGTCCCGCGTCCTCCACCATCGTCCAGCCGCGCCTGGCCGCCCTGCGCTCGGCTGCGTCCACGCCGAAGAACGGGCCGACGGGCTTGGTGGGGCGCGCGAACGCCGGGTCGTCGGGGTCCACCACGACGTGCGTCACGAGCGCCGCGATGTCCGGGTGGCCCGTCCCCGGGTGGCGCGCCCGGCCGACCTCGTGCAACGCCAGGGCCAGCAAGCTGCCCAGCTGGCCCTGGGTCATCGCGTTGACGGAGAACAGGGGTTGCCGCGGGACATCGTCGACAGCAGCGTCCTGCTGGATCTCCAGGTTGCCGACCTGCGGTCCGTTGCCGTGCACGAGGATCACGTTCCACCCGCAGTCGCACAGCCGGTGGACGGCACTCGCCATCCCCCGCGCGTTCGACGCCTGTTCCTCATGCGTCCCGGACTGCTCGGGCCGGACCAACGCATTGCCTCCGAGTGCCACCACAGCTGTCCTTGGCATGGCCGTCCGTCTCCGACGCCGGGCTCACCGCCGGCAATGTGCAGGCTGTCCTTATAATTGAGGGATGCGTCTACTATAGTAGATGCCATGGTCGACGGGCGACAGCCGCAGACGGTCAGTTACGGCGTACAGCTGTTCCGCTGGCGTGCGGCGGAGGACGCGCTCTACGCGTCGGCGATCTACGACGTGGAGCGCTATCAGCGAGCGGTCGGCCTCGTGGGTCGGGTGCTGAACGTGCTGCGCCAGGAGTGCCTGCTCCCCGACGAGCTGCTCGCGGTCGCCGAGGATCCCGTCGGGTTGTTGTGCCGAGCCGGCGTCCGCCTGCCTGCCGACCTCGATCCGGTGATGGTCGTGCACGCCGCGTGCGCTGTGCGCGCGATCGAGCTGGGTGTCGGTAGCGGGGAGCCCGCCCGGACACCGACGACGAACAGCTGAGTGGTGGTGCGGATGACCGGGACGGCCGAATCCTTGACCCACGCAGCGACCCACGACGTGGGTCCGGACGCGCACATGACGCTCGCGGCACTGATCATGGACCTGCAGAGCGTAGGCCTCCGCGTGGAGGCGCCGGTGGAGATCCGGCGTGGTGGCGCCGGTCCGACCGACTCCGGGATGCTGTGGGTCGAGGGCGTCGCCGTCACCGTGCCGACCCAGACCGAGCGGTCCCGGCACTCGCCGTACGTCCTCCGGGACGAGGACGAGGGTCAGGCGATCTACCTCGACGGGCAGCGGCTCGCGTCGGTCGAGCGCAGCCGGCGACCGAGGTTCTACGATCTCAGCACCGCCGACGGCGTGCCGTTCTGGAAGATCGCGCTGCTGCACCTCGACTCCCTGGCCAGCACCGTCGTGCAGACCTGCTCCTACTGGGGCAACGCCGACCAGTGCAAGTTCTGCGGCATCGGGCTCTCGCTCGACTCCGGTCGCACGATCGCGAAGAAGAGCCCGGAGCAGCTTGCCGAGGTGGCGATCGCCGCCAAGGAGCTCGACGGTGCGGTCGACGCCACCCTGACCACGGGCAGCTCCAACGCCCCTGACCGTGGGGCGCTCTACGTGTCGCGATGCGGCCAGGCGGTCAAGGAGGCCGCAGGCCTTCCCGTCGAGGTGCAGTTCGAGCCACCTCGCGACCTCACCGTGCTCCATCAAGTCAAGGACATGGGCATCGACTCCGTGGGCATTCACGTCGAGTCGTTCGACCCGGCCGTGCTCGCCGACGTCGCGCCCGCCAAGGCGCGCACGGGCATCGAGTACTACTTCCGCGCCTGGGAGTACGCCGTCGGGCTGTTCGGCGAGGGCAAGGTGTCGACCTACGTCATCCTCGGCATGGGCGAGGATCCCGACCTGACGGTGCGCGAGTGCCGGCGGGCCATCGACATCGGCGTCTACCCGTTCATCGTGCCGCTGCGGCCGGTGGTCGGAAGCCTGCTCGAGGACCTGCCGGCGCCGCCAGCTACCTACACCGAGCGCGTCTACCGGGGCGTGCTGCCGTACCTGGCGGCGAAGGACATGGACACGGTCGCCGGCTGCGCTCGTTGCCAGGCCTGCTCCGCGATGGGGGCTCTGCAGAAGCCGTTGATCGAGCTGAAACCACCGCGGAGGACCGGATGACAGCGGTCGGCGCCTCGCGGCAGGTACGGCAGGCGGGCTGCACCTGCCGGCGCGTCTCGGATGCCGTGGAGCTCGCCGAGCACCTGCGGATCCGTGCCGAGGTCTTCGTCGAGGAGCAGGGGATCTTCGACGGCACGGATGTCGATGCCATGGACGAGCGTCCCGACACCGTCCGCGTGCTCGGGTTGCACGACGGGCGCCCTGCCGGCGCGGTTCGCTTCTACCCGCTTGACGGTACGGCCCGCACCTGGCAGGGCGACCGGCTCGCCGTCCGCGCCGAGTTCCGCATGACCCGCCTGGGCGCGACCCTCGTCCGCTACGCCGTCTCCGGAGCGGGCCAGGCAGGGGGACGGCGCATGGTCGCCCATGTGCAGCTGCCCAACGTCCGGTTCTTCGAGCAGCTCGGCTGGCAGCGGGAGGGCGCTGCGGAGGTCTACGTCGGTCGCCCTCACCAGCTGATGAGCATCCGCCTCACACTGCCGTCTGCTGGCCCGTGACCTGGGGGTAGCCGATCAGGAGCGGCGCGCGGGCGGTGAACGACGCTCGCATCGGCGGTGGCAGTGCCTCGGCTATCCGATCGAGTGCGGCGCGCCTGACGACCGGACGGCCGAGCCGCGCGATCAGCAGGTCCGAGCCCGTTGTCATCGCGACACGCGCGGCCTCTGCCGGTCTCTTGAGGTGCCACAGGGCCAGGGCCTCGTACTTGGGCGAGGCGCGTCGCCGCGCGGTGTCCAACAGCGCCTCGGCCTCCGCGGGGTCCCAGCGGGCCCGCATCTCCTGCATGCGCATCAGCGCCCGCGGCTTGAAGGGCAAGGACAGCTCGAGGAACGCAGCGGCGGCCTCGACGCGGGCGCCGGCGTCGTCGTGCCGGCCGAGGGCGAGCTCGCAGTCGGCCAGCGCGAGCTGGGCGTGCAGCTCCTGCTCGAGCTCCAGCGCGCCGCCGCTGCGATGCGCGAGCGTGACCGCGTGGGACGCATGCTCCCTCGCACGCCCGAGCTCGCCGAGCTCGCGCCACAGCCAGGATGCGGTCGTCTCGATGCCCGCGCGGTAGTAGCTCAGCCCGTGCTCGTCGAGCAGGCTCCTGGCTCGGTCGAGCGCCTGGAGCGCACCGCTGAAGTCACCCGAGTCACCCCGGGCGAGCCCGGTGAAGAACAGCGTCTGCAGCAGGAGCCGGAACTCGCCGGCCTGCCGAGCGAGGGCGGTGGCCCTGCTCAGCACGCGCCGGGCCTCGTCGAAGTGGTCGGTGTGCTGCAGCAGCGCCCCGTGGTACGCCAGCGCCGTAGCCGTCGTCGCCGCATCGGGCTCGGCGGTCAGCACCTCCTCGTAAGCCCGCTGCGCACCCACGTAGTCGCCGTCCCAGTGCCGTACCCGACCGAGCAGCAACGTGGCGCTGGGTACGGCGTTGCGTGCGGCCGCGGCGGACTCGGCGAGGTGGGTCGCCTGCGACGCCAGCTCCACGGCGCCGAGCGCGTCGCGAGCGAACAGGGCGGTCCAGCCGAGCTGCTCCAGCGCCCGCGCCGTCAGCAGGTCGTCACCCCTGTCCTGGGACAGCTCCAGGGCACGCTGGTGGTCGTCCCGCGCCCGCTCGTGCTCGCCGAGGTCGCGGCGCACCTGTCCGCGACGCAGCAGGACGTTGATCGCCAGGGCCACGTCGTCGGACCGCTCCGCGTTGACGAGTGCCTGCGTGAGCAGGGCGTCGGCGTCCCGGTTGGCCAGGCTCAGGTGGGCAGCCTCGGCGGCGAGCACGCCCGCCTCTGCGGCACGGTGCCATTCGCCCGCCGCCGCCCAGTGCGCGGCAGCGGCCTCAGGTCGGTGCCGCCACAGCTGGGCCGCTCGCCGATGCAGGCTCACCCTGATCGGTTCCGGCATCGAGGCGTAGGCGACCATCTGCACGACGTCGTTGGCGAAGCGGAACGTGCTGCCGCGCGTCACCAGCAGTCCGGCCTGCAACGCACGATCGGTGCACTGAGCGCCCTTCTCGAGGTCGTATCCGGTGAGCCCGACCAGGTCCTCCAGGGTGAAGGTGGTGCCCAGCACGGCGGCGCGCTGGAGCAGCTCGTGCACTCCACTGCCCGCTCGGCTGAATCGCTCCGCGACGGCCTCGTGCAGCGACGACGGGATGCGTAGCGGGGCCCGGGACCGCTGCTCCTCCGGTGTGCGGTGCGCCAGCAGCTCGACGACGAAGAGGGGGGAGCCTCCGGTCCAGCTGTAGAAGCGGTCGAGGTCGTAGCCCAACCCCGAGCGCTCGAGCAGCCGGCGCACCGACGTGGGATCCAGCGGCGACAGGTCGAGGCACTCGGCCTGGTCGTAGAGCGAGGACGACACGGGCGGGCGGTCGGACGTGCGCTCCGTCAGCACGACGAGGACGCGCGCGCTGTGCAGATGGGTGGTCAGGAAGTGCAGCGCCTCCACCGTCGACTCCCCGGCGTGCTGCATGTCCTCCACGACGAGGAGGACGGGGACCAGCTCACCGAGCCGGGCGAAGAAGGAGGCCAGCGCCATGAGGCTCTTCTGGCGCTCGAGCTCCGGAGCGGCGCGTTCGTACGCGACCGGCCCGGTGATCGTGGCGAGGTCGGGCATCAGCTCGAGCAGCGTCCCGAGCCACCTGCCACTGAGTCGCCGCAGCATCGCGGGCGGGCAGCGGCCGACGGCGCCGCGCAGAGCCTCGAGCACGGGTTGGAGGTACAACGAGCGTTCGGCCTCGAAGCACGCCGTGCTCATCACCATGCCGCCGGCCTGCTGCACGCCCGCGCTGAACGCTGCGACCAAGGCACTCTTGCCGATGCCGGCCTCGCCCGTCACCACCACGATCCCGCCTCGACCGGACACCGCCTCGGTCCAGCAGGCGTGCAGAGCGCGTAGCTCGGGGTCCCGGCCTTCCAGCCCTCGCGCCGTGACCGGGAAGGACGTGCTGGCGGTCGGCCGCGCACGGTCCACCTGCTGGTTGCGCAGCACCGCGAGGTGGGTCTTCTGGGTCTCCCGTGAGGGATCACTGCCGAGCCCCTCGACCAGCGCCGTGCGCAACCTCGCGTAGGCACGCAGCGCCGAGCTGGTCGCGCCCATCCGCTGGTGCGCCCGCATGTGCGCGCGGCAGGCCGCCTCGTCCATGGGGTCGTCAGCGAGCGCTTGGCCGGTGAGATCGACGACGAGCTGGTCGGCGCCGAGCTGTTCGGCCGCCAGCCAGTGGATCGTGCGGGCCCGTCGCAGCCGGTTCCGTGCCCGTGCACGCAGCTCGTCGAGCCACGGTGCCCCGGCTACGTCGGCGAACGGAAGGTCCTCACCGAGGATCCGGACGGCCTGTTCGGCACTGGTGACCGCAAGCGAGTACATGTGGTCGGCGAGCTCGCGCTCGGCCGTCGTCACCAGGCGGTCGGCCTCGGCGACGTCGAGCGTACAGCTCTCGCCGAGGACGAACCGGTAACCGTGCGTGCCGCCCTCGATGCGCTCTCGACCGAGGGCCCGTCGAATCCGGCTGACGAGCACCGCGACGTTGCGGTCCGCGCGGTCCGGGGGCGCCTCGCTCCACAGGGTCGCGACGATCGTGTCCGTGCCGACGAACCGGCCGTGCTGGGCCAACAGCAGCCAGAGCAGTCGTTCGGCCTGACCGGTGGGAAGTGGCTCGCGGACGTCACCCTCGGCTCGGAAGCGGCCGATCACCGTCAAGCGGAGCGCCCCACCCACGCTGGCGAGTCTAGCCCTGGCTCCTCGGCTCCCTCTGCCGTTCGAGCAAGCCGCGACGGCTCGCCGCCCTCGTCGTCACGGAGCGGGGCGCCCGGCCGAGAGCCGGGCGCCCCGTCCTGCGTGCGGCGCTGCGTCGTCGTTACGGCGTGTACTGGAAGACGTAGAGACCGTAGTCGCGGTCGCTCGCGAGCACGTAGGTCTCACCGTCACGCTGGTAGACCTCGACGCCCCAGAAGTTGTTGCCACCCTCGTCGACGAAGGCGCCGACCTGCTCCAGGCCGCCTGCACCGTAGGAGACGACGCGCAGGCCACCCGAGTAGTACGACAGGTAGCCGATGCCGCCCGCTGGGTCCATCGCCACCTCGTGCACCGAGAGGTCGCCGTAGTCGGTCGCGTAGTCCTCGCTCTGCGACTCCTCGATCGCGTAGGTGTCGATCTGCTCGATCGAGCCGGCGCCACCGACCTTCGGGATGTCGACGCCGAAGAGTCGCACGTAGCCCCAGCCGTCGAAGACGGCCTGGATCGTCGTGTCCGCGCTGTCGGACCCGGGTGCAGGGCTCGGGGTGTGACACGGGTCGTCGAAGTCGACGCCGAGCAGCTGCAAGCCGGCTGTCCTGGTGGTGAACAGGAACGGGATGTCACCGGACGCGAGCATGGTCACCAACGCGTCGCAGCCTGCCTCGCTGTTGAACACGATCCCCGCGTCGTACCCGGCAGCTGTGACGTTGTCCAGCTTCTCCTGGAACGGGCACACACCGCGCTCGACCAGTGCCGTGCCGGACCCCGCCGGTGGCGGCGCGTCGTTGCACGCGAGACCGACGTAGGTCGTCGGCCCGCTGATCGTGGTCTCCGAGTCGATCGGTGGCGTGTCGCCGGCCGAGGCCGCGACGTACTCGGTGCCCGCGTACGGCCCGCTGTCGATGGTCGCCGTCACCCGGAAGGGGTTGAAGTCCTCATCCGTGGCGATCATGAACTTCTTGTTGGGCGATAGCTCGTTCTGGTGCGCGTTGCCTTCTGGCGAGATCTCGTGGCCACGCTTCAGGCGTTCCTCGTCGAGCTCGGCGTAGTCGCTCTCGGCGACGAGCGAGACGCTGCCCGGGGACGGGTCCGTGACGTCGAGCAGGACGTAGCCGCCGTCCCAGTAGCTCATCGTCATGATGTAGCGCTTGCCGACCTGGTAGACCATCATGTCGTGGCTGAAGACCGACTGCAGGTTGCTCGGTGACGCTTGGTCCACGCCGAAGAGCGCGACGAGGTCGAGGGTGTCGTTGACCATGACCGGTTCGGTCGGGTCGCTGATGTCCATGATGTCGACGTCGGCGAGCTCCTCGTTGTCGACCAGGACGACATAGGTCTTGCCGTCGAACACGTTCCGCCACGCGTACATCGAGTGCACCGTGTTGGCGTTCGCCCCGCCGTCGTAGTCACCCGCGTGCAGCGCGAGGGGCTGAGGATCCGTCGGATCCGTCACGTCCCACAGTGAGATGCCGCCGACCTTGCCAGGCTGCACGAGCGTCGGGTCGCAGGTCTCGTTCTGGTGGATGAGGACGTCGCGCTCCCCGATCTCGATGACCTGCGCACCCTCGCCGGCGTAGGAGCCCGGGCTGGTGGGGATGAACGCGTCGGTCACCTCGACCGGCTCGGCGAGGTCGCTGATGTCCATGACGTGCACCCCGCCGTCCTCGCAGGTCGGCTCGCGGAACGCGGTGAGGTAGGCGTAGTCGCCGTGGGCGGCGACATCGGCCACCCGGCCCTCGTTGCCCGCGCCGCTGGGGTTGGTGACTCCACCCTTTCCGACCACCGTGACGTTCTCCGACACCGGCTCGAGGTGACCGGCGTCGCCGGGGTGCTGCTTCTCCCAGGCCACGCCCTCGCCCGGGAACGCCTCCTCGAAGCTGTACTGCGACCTGCCGCGTTCCGGGTGGGCGACAGCCGAGCCCGGGACGGTGAGAGCGAGACCTGCTGCGGCCAGCAGTGCCCCTGCTCGGATGATCCTGCGTCGACGCATGACGCACACACTCCTTTGTGAGTACGGATTCCCTCGCGCGCCGCCCCGATCGGCCACGTGGGAGAACAGTAAGCCCCCGGGAACGCTCTGGGTAGAGGCAAATACGTTGCGTGACCAAGCCCGGGTGAGCTTCGCTGGCCACCGCAAGCGACACCGATGAGTTCTTCTGCCGACGGGGGTCGACACCAGACATGAATGACACGCTGATCTCCACCCTGCGCGCCGATCTCGACGGAGCGGTGATCACGCCCGGCGACTCCGAGTACGACGCGGCGCGGACGGTCGTCGCCGGCGGGTTCGACCGTCGCCCGGCGGTCGTCGTACGCCCGGTCGACGCTGCTGGTGTCGCGCGGGTCGTCGCCGCCGCGGGCGAGAGCGGCCTCCCGCTGGCCATCCGCAGCGGCGGTCACAGCGGAGCCGGCCACAGCGTCTGCGACCACGGGATCGTGCTCGACCTCGCGCGCATGAAGGCCCTCGAGGTCGACCCCGCGTCGGGCACCGCGTGGGCGGAGACCGGACTCACCGCGAGTGAGTACACCGCCGCGGTCGGGAAGCACGGCATGGCCACCGGGTTCGGAGACACGGGCTCGGTCGGCATCGGTGGCATCACGCTCGGTGGGGGTGTCGGCTTCCTCTCTCGCGCCTACGGGCTCACGATCGACGAGCTGCTGGCGGCGGAGCTGGTGACTGCCGACGGCGAGCTGCTGCGGGTCGACGACGACCACCACCCGGACCTGTTCTGGGCGATCCGTGGCGGCGGTGGGAACTTCGGCGTGGCCACTCGGTTCCGGTACCGGTTGCGCGCCCTGCCCTCCGTCGTCGGCGGCATGCTCATGCTGCCCGCCACGCCCGACGTACTCGCCTCCTTCCTCGCCGAGGCGGAAGCAGCACCCGACGAGCTCACGACGATCGCGAACGTCATGGCCGCGCCGCCGATGCCGTTCGTGCCCGAGGAGCTGCGCGGCAGCATCGTCATCATGGCGCTGCTCTGCTACGCCGGGCCGACCGAGTACGGCGAGCGGGTGCTGGCGCCCTTCCGCGCGCTCGCGGAGCCGATCGTGGACATGGTCCGGCCGATGACCTACCCGGAGATGTACTTCCCGGACGACCCGGACCAGCACCCGACCGCGGTGGGTCGCACGCTGTACACCGGCGCGGTGGGTCGCGAGCTCGCAGCGACGATCATCGAGCGGCTCGAGGCCTCGGACGCACCGGTCCGGGTGGCGCAGCTGCGGGTGCTCGGGGGCGCCGTCGCGAGGGTGGCCCCGGAGGCGACGGCGTACGCACACCGGACAGCCCGCATCATGGCCAACGTGGCGGCCTTCTACACCACGCCGGAGGAGAAGCCGGACCGCGAGGCGTGGGTGGGCGACCTCGCCGAGCGGTTGCAGCAGGGCCATGGCGGCGCCTACGTGAACTTCCTCGCCGACGACGGCCCGGAGCGCGTCCGGGCGGCGTACCCGGGCGCCACCTGGGACCGGCTCGTAGAGGTGAAGCAGCGCTACGACCCGGGCAACCTGTTCCGCCTCAACTTCAACGTCCCGCCGTCCGGCTGAGGGACCAACGGCCCATGGCCGAGGACGACCGGCTCTTCGGCAGCACGGGAGCCGGCCAGCAGGGTGGTGACCGGAAGGCGGCGACAGCCATGCACCGGAACCCGCGGAGGCCCGATCATGTTCACCCGTAGACGCATCGTCGTCGGACTCGCGCACACCCCGAGTGGCGCCGCTGCGCTGCGCTGGGCGCTCGACCAGGGCGTGCTGCGCAACTGGGAGGTCGTCGCCGTACGCGCCTTCGATCTTCCGGTGCGTCCCGACCGGGTGCTGGAGAAGGACCTCGCCGGCGAGCGACAGGCCGCGCACAACCGCGCGCAGGCGTGGACGCTGGACGCGATCGACGAGTTCGAGGACCATGGCCGGGTGCGGGTGATCACCATGGACGGCGAGGTCGCGCAGGTGCTCGCCAAGGAGGCGAGGCGCGCCTCCTTGCTCGTGATCGGCACCCCGTGGGTCGAGGACAACCTGGTCGACCGGCTCAGCACCATGTCCGAGTGCCCTCTCGTGCACGTCGACGCCGACGGCTCCGTCCACGACGTCTACACCCTCGCGGCCTCCGGGCTCGGCTGACGCCCGTGCAGGTCGTCTCCGAGCAGGCGCTGGCCGCGGCTCTCGCCGCTCTGCCCGGCGTCCCACGCGTGGTGTGCGCCGGCAACTTCGCCACCCCGATGGCGCTCCTGGGCATGGTCGACAAGGCGTGTCCGGCGTACCGGCTGAACATGCTCAACGCGCAACCGGGCATCCCGGACCGCGAGGGCGTGACGCACGAGACGTCGTTCGTCGGCCCGGGCATGAGGCGCAGCCGAGAGCTGCGCTACCTGCCGTCGCGGCTTTCGCTGGTGCCCCGGTTGTTCGGCACCAGCCTGCCGCCCGACGTCGTCCTGCTCCACACGTCGACGCCGCGCTCGGCGACGCTGTCGCTCGGCACCGAGGTCAACGTGCTTCCGGCCGCGATCGAGGAGGCGCGTCGGCGGGGCGGGCTGGTCATCGCCCAGCTGAACCCGAACATGCCCTACACGCACGGCGACGCCGTCATCCCGCTGGATCAGGTCGACCACGCGATCGAGGCCGACGAGCCGCTCGTGTCGCCGGCGCGGCTCGAGATCGACGACGCGGCGGAGCGGATCGGCGAGCTCATCGCGCACCGGGTGCCCGACGGTGCCGTGCTGCAGACCGGGATCGGGGCGGTGCCCGACGCCACCCTGCTCGGGCTGACCAACCGGCGCGGGCTGTCGATCTGGACCGAGATGTTCAGTGACGGCGTGCTGGCCCTGGATCGAGCCGGGGCCCTGGACGGCTCGACCCCGATCACCGCCTCGTTCCTCTTCGGTTCGTCGGAGCTCTACCGATGGGTCGACGGCAATGAGCGGGTGCGGATGCTGCGCACGGAGAAGACCAACGACCCCGCCCTGATCAAGCTCAACACGTCGATGGTCAGCGTCAACTCCGCCCTGCAGGTCGACCTGTTCGGACAGGCCAACGCGTCCCGGATCGGGCAACGGATCTACTCCGGCATCGGTGGGCAGGCCGACTTCGTGGTCGGCGCGCTGCACGCTCCGGGGGGCCAGGCACTGGTGGCGCTGCGCTCGTGGCATCCGCGGGCCGACTGCTCGACGATCGTCCCGCTGGTCGACGAGCCGGTCACGTCGTTCCAGATGTCGGCCGTGGTCACCGAGCAGGGCGTCGCCTCGGTGTTCGGTCAGGACCAGCGCACCCAGGCGCGCAACCTGATCACCCATGCCGCCCACCCGCGGGTCCGTGAGGAGCTGTGGGAGGAGGCGCGGGCGCTCAGCCTGGCCTGACCTGACGCCGGCCCGACTACGCCGCCGCCTGGTCGGAGTGGATCAGCTCCCACACGTGCCCGTCGGGGTCCCGGAAGCTCCCGCCGTACATGCCACCCAGCTCCGTCGGCTCCTTGCACACGCTGCCGCCGGCCGCGACGGCGGTCCGGAGCATCTCGTCGATCTCCTCCCGGCTCCCCGCCGTCAGGCAGTTGAGCACCTCGGTGGCCCGGTGAGCGTCGCTGATCTCGGTGTCGACGAACGTCTTGAAGAACGGCCTCTCGAGCAGCATCACGAAGATGTTGTCGGCGACGGTGACGCACAGCGTCTGCTCGTCGCAGAACTCTCGGTTGAACTCGAACCCGAGCCGGGTGAAGAAGTCCTCCGACCTCTTGACGCTGTCGATGGGCAGGTTGACGAAGATCATGCGCGGCATGTCGGACCTCCTGGTGAGGGGGACGCGGCGGTCGCACGGCGGGTACGGCGCGACCCGGGCGGTGTACGTCCATGCAGACCGACAGCCCTTCGCGAACTCATCGGCGACGCGCGATGACTTTCCGGCCGGCGGGGGGTCTGCAGGGGAGGGCGCGACGAGACGTCGCGCGGATGCCGGACAAGGAGCACACGCATGCGGACACCAGGTCTCGACAGCGCGAGTATGGTCACCAGCATGACCGCGACAGGGGTGGAAGCGGAGTTCCTCGCACAGACCGATCCGTACCGGCGTGAGCTGCATGCGCACTGCTACCGCATGCTGGGCTCGACACACGACGCCGAGGACCTGGTGCAGGAGACCTACCTGCGCGCCTGGCGCGCCTACCACAGCTTCGAGGGCAGGTCCTCGATGCGCACCTGGCTCTACCGCATCGCGACCAACGCCTGCCTCACCGCGCTCGAGAGTCGCGGCAAGCGGCCGCTGCCGACCGGACTCGGGGCCCCGAGCACCGAGCCCGACAGCCCACTGGTCGAACAGCCCGAGGTGCCGTGGCTGGAGCCGGTGCCGGACGCGGCCGTCGGGGTCGCCGACTCCGACCCGGCCTCGATCGTGGTGTCCCGGGAGAGTGTCCGGCTGGCGCTGATCGCCGCACTGCAGCTCCTGCCGCCACGCCAGCGCGCGGTGCTCATCCTGCGCGACGTGCTCAAGTGGCGAGCCGCCGAGGTCGCCGAGCTCCTGGACACCACGACGACCGCGGTCAACTCGAGCCTCCAGCGAGCGCGCACGCAGATCCAGGAGGCGGGGGTGAGCGAGGACGCGGTCGTAGAGCCGACCGACCCAGGCCGGCGGGCCCTGCTCGACCGGTACACCGAGGCGATGGAGAAGAAGGACGTCGCGGCGATCGTCGAGCTGTTCACAGCCGACGCACGTTGGGAGATGCCGCCCTTCGTGGGTTGGTACCAGGGGCCACGAGACATCGCTCGGCTCATCGACCG
>Ga0075331_1000009_pt1 | contig 34125 bp, 33 predicted proteins | sample MayberrySE_TuleA_FD_120090 | JGI IMG/M metagenome (GOLD analysis project Ga0075331, IMG submission 120090) | Natural and restored wetland microbial communities from the San Francisco Bay, California, USA, that impact long-term carbon... | ecosystem: Environmental > Terrestrial > Soil > Wetlands ... | reverse complement strand
CGCGAAGGACTCCATCTGGTCGACGGTCCGGTCGTAGTCCTTGTCGTCGTACACGTGGACGGCGAGGATCGGACCGAAGTACTCGGTCTGGAACATCTGGTCGGTCGGGTCGCCACCCTCCACCACGGTCGGGCGCACGAAGTAGCCGACGGAGTCGTCGACCTTGCCGCCTGCCACCACGTCGAGGGTCTTGCTGCGCTTGGCCCGCGCGATCGCCTTCTTGTGCTTGGCGAACGCCCGGTCGTCGATGACCGCACCCATGAAGTTGGAGAAGTCGGTCGGGTCCCCCATCGGGATCGACTCGACCTCGGCGAGGAAGTCGTCACGGATCTGATTCCACACGCTGCGCGCGATGTAGGCGCGGGAGGCGGCCGAGCACTTCTGGCCCTGGTACTCGAACGCGCCGCGCAGCATCGCCACCTTGGTCACCTGCGGATCCGCGGACGGGTGGGCGACGATGAAGTCCTTGCCACCGGTCTCGCCCACGATGCGCGGGTAGGTGCGGTACTGCGAGATGTTCGTCCCGACGGTCGACCACAGGTGCTGGAACGTCGCCGCGGAGCCGGTGAAGTGCAGCCCCGCGAGGTCGGGGTGCGTCAGCGCGGCCTGGGAGACGTCGAGGCCGTCGCCAGGCAGCATGTTGATGACACCAGGCGGCATGCCGGCCTCCTCGAGCAGCTGCATCGTGAAGTGCGCGGCGAGCTGCTGGGTCGGCGACGGCTTCCAGATCACGGTGTTGCCCATCAACGCGGGAGCCGTGGGCAGGTTGCCGGCGATCGCCGTGAAGTTGAACGGCGTGATCGCGTAGACGAAGCCCTCGAGCGGACGGTGGTCCGAACGGTTCCAGGTGCCGCGAGGGCTGTACATCGGCTGCTCGCGCAGGATGCCCTGCGCGTAGTGCACGTTGAACCGCCAGAAGTCGATCAGCTCGCAGGCCGCATCGATCTCGGCCTGGAAGCAGGTCTTGGACTGCCCCAGCACGGTCGCGGCGTTCAGCGTCTGCCGCCAGGGGCCGGCCAGCAGGTCCGCGGCCTTGAGCAGGATCGCCGCACGGTCCTCGAAGTCCATCGCGCGCCACTCGGGGGCGGCCTTGGCCGCCGCATCGATGGCCGCCTTGGCGTCCTTCTGCGTCGAGTTCTTGATCACACCGAGCACGTGCTGGTGGTTGTGCGGCTCCACGACCGGGATCTCGGTTCCGCCGCCGGTGACCTTGCGTCCGCCGATCGTGGCGGTCAGCTTGTGCTGCTTGGACTGCAGCTCCTTCAGGCGCACCTCGAGCTCGGCGCGCTCGGCGCTGCCGGGAGCGTAGGTCAGGTTGGGCTCGTTGACCGGGACCGGGACAGTCGTGCTGGCATCCATGTGGCTTCTTCACTCCGGGGTGCGGATGGTCTGGCGGGGCCACCACGGGGATGGGTGGCGGCACTCACATCGTGGCACGTCCCGACATCCGGCCCCAAGCCCACCGGCGGTTCAGGCGGACTTCTTCTTGGCGGCCTTCTTGGTGGGCTGCTTCTTGGCGCTCGTCTTCTTCGCCGGGGCCTTCTTGGCGGCCGTCTTCTTGGCGGTGGACGTCTTCGCGGAGGCCTTCTTCACCGGCTCCTCCGGCGCAGCCGCCGACTCGCCGCGCCGCTCCTTCGCCGCCGCGACCGAGGCCCGCAGGGCCGCGACCAGGTCCACGACCTCGGCCTCCTCGGCGCCCTCCTCCTCAGCCTCCGGGGCCGGCTCCATCCCGGAGGTCTTGGCCTCGATCAGCTCCTCGAGCGCCTCGCGGTAGGCACTGTGGTACTTGGTCGGTTCGAAGTCGGTCGCCAGCGTGGAGATGTAGGACTCGGCCATCGACCGCTCCTGGTCGCGCACCTCCACCGAGTCGTCGGGTACGGCGAACGAGGAGTCCCTGACCTCGTCCGGCCAGAGCATCGTCTGCAGCACCAAGGCGCCGTCCTTCTCCCGCAGCAGCGCCAGCGACTCCCGGGTGCGGATCGCCACCTTGACCACCGCGCACTGGCCGGAGGCCGTCAGGGCGTCACGCAGCAGGACGTAGGGCTTCGCCCCGACGTTGTCGGCGGCGAGGTAGTAGGCCTTGGCGAAGTAGAGCGGGTCGACCTGCTCGATCGGGACGAACTCCATCACCTCGATCGACTTGGCGGTGGGCAGCGGCAGCGCGGCGAAGTCGTCGGAGGTCAGCACGACCATCCGGCCGTCGGGCATCTCGTAGCCCTTGGCGATGTCCGAGTACGGCACCTCCTTGCCGTCGATCTCGCAGACACGCTTGTAGCGGATCCGCCCCGAGTCCTCCGCGTGCACCTGACGGAACGACACGTCGCGCTCCTCGGTCGCGGAGTAGACCTTGACCGGGATCGTCACCATGCCGAACGAGATCGTGCCCTTCCAGATGGCCTGCATGAGTCCACGATCACGGAAAGCCGGACCCGGCACAAGCAGCGACGGGCCTGGCCGGGTGCGCGGTCGGCGGATCCCGGCTGGGCACGGATGAGCAGGTCAGACCAGGTCGGGGATCTCCTGGGTGGCGAACCACGCCAGCTCATGGGCCTCGCAGCTGTCCACCACGAACCGCTCGTCGTCGTCGCGCGGGCCGCCTGAGCGCACCACCGCGACCGCGGCGGCGACGTCCTCGGTCGCGTCCTCCGTGTCGGCGTGGACGGCCGCGACCTGGCTGGTCGTCAGCGCGGCGTCGATGACTACCTCGCCCCTGAACTCGGCGTCGGCCGTGACGTCGTCGGTGTCGACCGCGAGCACCATCCGGCGCGGCGGGTCCTCGGCGTCGTCCTCCGGCCGTGCTGCCAGCAGCTCGAGGCAGGCCTGCGCCGCCAGCGTCATCGCGACGTACTCGAGCTCCTCGTCGTCCCCGGTCGCGTACCACTCCCGCAGCGCGGGCGTCACCGCGAAGCCGACCATCGGCGGCGGCCCCAGTCCGCCGGACTCCACCATCGCCCGGAGCCCGACGCGTGACACCGGCACGAAGACGCGCATCTCAACCGTCCTTCCGGCCCGAGTTCCCGGGTTTGTTCCCGGGCTTGTTCCCGGGCTTGCCCGACGCCTGGGTCCTGCTCCTGGGCTTGCTGCGGCCTCGGGGGGCGCGCGTGCGTGCCGTGCTCGTCGTCTCGACCAGCTCCTCGAGGGCGTCGACGAGGCACTGCCCGAACACCTGCGCATCGGGCACCGCGTCGTAGTCGGCGTTGACGCCGTAGAAGACCTTGCCGTCGTAGGAGGTCACCCCGACCGACATCGCGTGCCCGGGCTGCAGCGGGAGCACGGGATAGCTCGCCAGCATCCGCGCACCGAAGGCGTACAGCGGGAACTGCGGGCCCGGCACGTTGGTGATCAGCAGGTTGAAGGCACGGCGCGGGTACGCCGCCGCGACGCGGGCCCCGAGAGCGTGCAGGGTGGTCGGCGCGAAGCCGCTGATCCGGGCGAGCTTGCTGGCGGACACCGCGCGACCGGTCTCCTTGTGCGCCTTCAGCGCGTAGGACACCTGGTGCAGCCGCATCACCGGGCTGGCCTCGCCGATCGGCAGCGAGAGCAGGTGCGGCGTCACCTGGCTGCCCAGGCTGGTCGGCTCACCGTCCTCGTCGAGCACGCTCAGCGGCACGAGCGCCTTCAGCCGTGCACCGGTCCGGACGGGCTCGGCACGGGTCATCAGCCACATCCGCAGCGCGCCGGCGATGGTCGCGAGCACCACGTCGTTGACGGTCCCACCGTGCAGCGTCCGCACCGCGCGGTAGTCCTCCAGCGCGGTCTCCACGGGGATGAAACGGCGCTGCTGCGACAACCGGGCGGTGAGGGGGCCGTCCGCCGACGAGCGGGAGGGCGCCAGTGCCGCGGCTGCGGTGGACGCCAGGTCGCCGAGACCGAGCCGGTCCGCACCCTGACGCAGGCCGGCCACGCCACCGCGCACCGTCTCCACCACCCGGGTGGGGTGGCGCACCGCCTCGGTGACCGCACTCAGCATCAGGGTGGCCGAGCGTGGGACCGGCTCCGGGCGCCACTCGTCGGGCACTGTCTCGGGCGGCTCCGCGCTCACGTCGAGGATGAGCTGGCCGAGGTCGAGCGTGGTGACGCCGTCGACCAGGGCCTCGTGCGACTTGCTGAACACCGCGAACCGGTCGCCCTCGAGGCCCTCGACCAGGTAGGTCTCCCAGAGCGGACGGGAGCGGTCGAGCGGGCGGCTGACCACCCGGGCCACCAGGTCGCGCAGCTGGTCCATCGACCCCGGGCGGGGCAGGGCCGACCGCCGTACGTGATAGGTGAGGTCGAAGTCGTCGTCATCGACCCACACAGGGTTGCCGAGGTGCCCGGGCACGGACTGCAGGCGCTGTCGGTACCGCGGCACGAAGGCGATCCGATCCCCGATCAACGCGATCAGGCTCTGGTAGTCGAATCCGCCGCCGGGCAGCTCGAAGACCTCCAACGTCGCCACGTGCATCGGCGTACTCGCGGACTCCTGGGAGAGGAAGGCCAGGTCGGTCGTGCGCAGGCGCTCCGGCATGTGGGGTCCTTTCGTGACCTCGGTCTCATGCTCTCTGCCACGGAACCATCATCGTGGCACTGTCGTCATGCAGGGTGGGACCACCTCATCACAGCCGGTGAGAGCGCTCCCCTAACCTGAACGTGCCTGCTCTGCCGACAAGGAGATGCTATGCGGACGTCCGCCGCCCGTGACCTCGCTGCCCTGATGACGGTGGCCGTGCTCGCGCTGGCCGGGTGCGGTGACGACGGCGCCGATGCTGCGAGCGGGTCGGGAAGCGGCTCCGGGAGCGGCTCGGCCAGCGGCGCCTCGGCGGAGCCGTCGGAGAGTCCCGCCGAGAGTCCCGCCGAGAGCCCGGCCGAGGGCTCAGCTGAGGACGACGAGGCCGGCAATGCCGTCGAGGTGCAGGTCACGATCTCCGGTGGCTCCACGACGCCGGCCGGAGAGCGCATCACGGTGGAGCCCGGTCAGACGATCCGACTGACGGTGGACAGCGACGTCGCCGACGAGCTGCACGTGCACGCCGATCCCGAGCACGCGTTCTCGGTCAAGGCCGCCAAGGGTCAGGTCTTCGAGTTCGCGATCGACACCCCCGGGGTGTACGAGATGGAGTCGCACGAGACCGGCAACCAGATCATCTCGATCCAGGTGCAGCCCTGACCCATGGCGCTCGACACCTGGCAGCACGACCAGATCCTCGCCCACGGCCTCGGCGGGGCGCGGGACCTGCCGATCCCGGCCGAGTACGCCGTCATCGGCGCGACGTGGGCGCTGGTGATCTCCTTCGCGGTCGCCGCGTTCGCCTGGCGCCGGTCGATCTTCCGCGGGGACGCGTCCGGTGTCGCGCTGCCGCGCGTCGTCACGACCGTGGTCGACTCACCCGTCACGCATGGTCTGCTCCGTGCGGTCGGGCTCATCGCCTTCGGCTGGTTCGTGGTGGCGCTGCTGTTCGGCCCGGACCTGCTCACCAACCCGGTGTTCGGCAGCTTCTACGTCGTGCTGTGGGTGGGCCTCGTGCCGCTCGCGCTGCTGCTGGGTCCCGTGTGGCGGCTGCTCAGCCCGATGCGCACCCTGCACCTCGGGTTGTCGAGGCTGCTCGGCACCGACCCCGGCGAGGGCCTGCGGGCCTACCCTGAGCGGCTCGGGCTGTGGCCAGGCGCCGTCGGGTTGTTCGCGTTCGTCTGGCTGGAGCTGGTCTACCCGCGCAACACCGAGATCGTCGCCGTACAGGGCTGGGTCGGCCTCTACGTCTTCATCATGCTGGTCGGCTCCGCGACCTTCGGCTCGACGTGGTTCGCGAGGGCGGACCCGTTCGAGGTGTTCTCCGAGGTCGTCGCCCGGGTCTCGCCGTTCGGCCGGCGTACCGACGGTCGGATCGTCGTCCGCAACCCGCTGGAGAACCTCGACGGTCTGCCGGCCTCACCCGGCCTGGTCGCGGTCGTCGCGGTGCTGTTCGGCTCGACCGCCTACGACAGCTTCCGGGAGAGCCCGTACTGGGTGCAGATCTCCCAGCGCTACGAGATCACCGGCTCGCTGGTGCCGACCCTCGTGCTGCTGGGTTTCTGCGTGCTCGTCGGCGGTCTCTTCAGCGTCGCCGTGATGGCGGTCGGCGGTCTCGGCCACGTGCGACGCAGCGACCTCCCCGCACAGTTCGCGCACTCGATCGTCCCGATCATCGTCGGCTACTTCGTCGCGCACTACCTGAGCACCTTCGTGGCCACCGGGCAGCAGACGCTGGGTCAGCTCAGCGATCCGCTGGGCACCGGCGCGGACCTGCTCGGCACCGCCGGTCTCGGCGCCAACTCCTTCTTCAGCTACCACGTGACCGCGCTGGCGGTGACCAAGGTCCTCGCCGTCGTCATCGGTCACATGCTCGGCGCCTTCGCCGCCCACGACCGGGCCGTACGGGTCCTGCCGGCAGGGCGGGAGCTGATCGGCCAGCTCCCGCTCCTGCTGGTCATGGTGTTCTTCACCGCCGGCGGCCTCTACCTGCTGCTCGCCAGCTGAGCCCGGCCGTCGGCACGGCCACTCCACTGGGCACGGTCAGACGCCGATGCGCTCCCACGGCCCCCAGATCGCGTACGTCAGGCCCGCGCTCGCCTGCACGTTGACGAAGAGGGTATGGCCGTCGCTCGAGAACGTCGACCCGGCGAACTCGTCGTCGAAGCGCGGGGCGCCGGAGCTGCTGTGCAGCCGGTTGAGGGCGAGGTCCTGGATCCGGCCCCCGCGAGACAGGCCGCGCAGGTAGTTGTCCTGCGAGTTGTCCTCGCAGAGCACGAGCGTGCCGCGCGCGCTGGTGGTGACGTTGTCGGGGAAGTCGAGGGTGTCCCGTCCGGGCGACTGGTACACCAGCTGCAGAGTCTGCGACGCCACCCGGTAGGCCCAGACCTGGCCGTACCCGTTGCCGTACCCGGCGGAGCTGTCGGGCCCACTCTCGGCCGCCCCTCCGCCCTGCGTGGAGCAGAAGTAGACGACGCCGTCGTCGTAGACCTGACCCTCCAGGCGGGAGAAGAGTGCGGCGCCCTGCGCACGCCCCTGGTCCCCGACGTAGACGATGGCCTCGTCGTTGCTGGTGGGTGGCTCCTCGCCCGGTGTGTAGGGGAAGGTCGGGTCCGGGTCGTCGATGTCGACCCACTCGACCTGGTAGGTGGCCCGCGGCGGCTGCTCGGCCTCGAGGTGGGCGTTGCGCTCACCGACCACCGCCAGCATCTGCAGCGTGCCCTCGTTGTCGAGCTGCCCGCTCTGCATCGGGTTGGTGCGCGGCTTGTAGCGGTAGAACCCGGACGGGAAGGCGAAGTTGTCCTCGGTGAGGTAGAGGCAGCCCTCCACCGGATCGAACGACACCGCCTCGTGTGCGAACCGGCCCGCCCGGGTGATGGGCTCTCGGCTCGACTGTCCGTCGGCCGGGACCTCGAAGACGTAGCCGTGCGGCTTCTCGAGCTCGGTGTTGGGGGTTCCGGTGAAGTCCGGCCCGACGTCCGGGCCGTTGACGGTCTCCTCGCAGGTCACCCACGAGCCCCAGGGCATGATGCCGCCACTGCAGTTCATCATCGTGCCGTTGAGACTCGTGTAGGCCCGCTCGACCTCACCGAACGGCGTGACCTCGACGGTGGTACAGCCGCCGCGTGCTTTCGCGTCGTACGGCGCGCCCGGGCCGAACGCGTCGCCGGGCCCGTTGACCTCGTGGTTGCGCACGAGCACGACGTTGCCGTTCGGTCCCCGGAAGGCACCCATCCCGTCGTGCCGGCCGGGAAGCACCGTGCCGTCGTCGAGGACGACCTCCGACTCGGTGTCGTGGAACGAACGGTAGGAGAAGCCCTCCGGCAGGTGCAGGCGCACCGTGCCGTCACGCTCGTCGGCGACAGGACGGAGGGTCCGGAACGGCGCGCTCCCCCGCGCGTTGGCGGCCGGGGCGTTCATCAGGCCCTGGAACGGGCCGGCGGCCACTGCGGCACCGGCAACGGCCGCGCCACTCTTGAGTACGCTGCGACGCTGCAACGACATGTCTCGATCCTCCGTACGGTCGACGATCCCCGAGCCGTCGCCAACCGTAACCCGGCTCTTGCTCACCGTCATCCCCTCGCGGCGGGCTTCAGGCGAGACTGATGCCGAAGATCTGCTCGAGGCGCTGCGCCGTGTCCTCGTAGTCGGCGTGCAGGATCGCGGTCATGCCCAGAGCCTGAGCCGCCTCCACGTTGTGCGGCATGTCGTCGACGAACACACTCTGTGGCGCCGGCACGTCCAGCTGGGCGCAGGTCAGCTCGAAGATCGCACGGTCCGGCTTGCGCAGGCCGACCTCGCCGGAGATGACCACGACGTCGAACATCTCCTCCCAGCCGTCGCGCGGGTAGGTGTTGCCCCAGGAGTTGGACAGCAGCGCGGTGCGGAGGCCGGCCTCGTGCGCCCGGACGACGAGGGCGTTCATGGCGGGCGCATGCTCGAAGCAGTCGAACATCCGCTCCAGGAGGCCGGTCGCGTCCACCTCCAGGCCGCTGTGCAGGGCGATGCGCTCGGCGAGCTGCGCCTCGAAGCGGGGGCGCTCGATCTCGCCGCGCTCCAGCGCGTGGACCGGGTTGATGTGGGCCTCCAGCTGGTGCTCGGGGTCGAGCCAGGAGCGCATCGCCGCGAGGTAAGCGTCGAAGTCCAGCCCCTCCTGCGCCGCCCAGTTGCGCATCGCCAGGTCGAGGCGTTCGGTGAGCACGCCGCCCCAGTCCACGATCAGAGCCCGCTTGTCCACCCCGGCAGCCTACGCACCTGCCTCCTGTGCCGTTCCCTGTGCCGTTCCCTGGGCTGTTCCGTGTGCGGCCCCGGTGATCTGCGCAGCCAGGTCACGCACGCTGACGCGCAGACGGGACCGCGGAGCGGCCTCGGCGAGCGTCCGCCCGTGCAGCAAGCACGCATCGCACGACGTGCGGTCCTCGGGCACCACCGCGACCGCCTCGACGCCGGTGAGCCGTCGGACCAGCGCCACGACCTCGTCACGCGACCACCCGAGGCCGGCTCGCCACCGGTTGAGCACCACCTGCACGGTCACACCGGGGACCACCGAGCGCAGGTCGACCACGGCACGAGCCAGCCGTGCGAGCCCGAGCGGGTCCGCGGATCCGACCGCAAGCACCAGGTCGGCCTGCTCGAGCACCCGCAGGGTCGCGCCGTTGCGGCGTGGCGCGGCGGTGTCGAAGCTGAGCTCCTCATCGGCCTCGAGGCTGAAGCCGCAGTCCACCACGACCTGCGAGACCAGCGCCCGGGCCGTCGAGAGCACGGCGTCGACAGTGGTCTCCGACAGCTCCGGCCAACGCTCCGCCCTCGGCAGCCCGGTCAGTACCCGCAGCTGCGGGCCCAGGGCGCGGGCATGGCGGGCGAGCTCGGCCGGGCCGAGGGTGCCCTGCTTGGCGCTGCGCGCAGCGGCGAGTACGCCGGAGGACTCGTCGACCATCGCCAGCATCTGCGCGATCGCCCCGCCGTACACGTCCGCGTCGACCAGCAAGGTGGGCTCCCCCGCGGCAGCGAGCTCGGCCGCCACACCGAGCGCGAGCGTCGACCGTCCGGGCGCACCGGTGGCGCCCCAGACCGCCACCACCTGCGCATCGCCGCCCACGGTCTCTGGGTCGTCCACGGACGGTTCCGCGCCGTCCGGCTGGAGGGTTGCCGCGGTGCGCTCCAGGGCGGTCGCCACCTCTGCGCCGAGCTGCCGGGACTCCGCCCGAAGCACGGCACGGACCCCGAGCTGGTGCAGCCGGTGCTCCTCCGCCAGGCCCGCCTCCTCCGCCGCCACCACTCCGATCGGCTCCACGCGCCGGGCGCGGAGGGCCGCGACGAGGTCGGCATCGAGCCGGGGCGTCGCCGTCGAGACGAGAACGGCGCGGGCGTGGCCGGCGGCAGCCGCCGCGAGCAGGTCGGGTACGTCGACGCAACGCCGCACGATCCGCACCTCGCGCCGGGCCGTCTGCAGACCGACGATGACATCGGACTCGAACGTCGCCCCGCCCAGGGCGAGCAGCACCGGAGTCGTGCCGTGCGGGCTCCCGGCGCTCGTCACTGTCCGGACCTGATGAGGACGACCGAACCCGTCGTCACCGCCGTCAGCAGCTCTCCCAGCCCGCCGGGGACCTTCTCGTCCAGACCGATCAGCACCTGCCGTGTCGCGGCCTCACCGAGCGGTCCCGAGTCGCGCTGGGACGCCACCACGGTGACCGACTCCAGCAGCCGGGTAGCCGGGCCCGTGCTGCCGTCGGTGCTCTGCGCGGTGCTCTGTGCGGGGACCACCCACACGTCGACGACGTCACCGGCCCGCAGGTCGGCCGGTGCACCCGACGCGCTCACCACGATCGGCAGGTGCGAGAGCTGCGCCGCTGCGCTGTCGGCGACCGCCGAGCGGGGCAGCAGCTCGCCGGCCGAGAGGTCGCGGCCCGCCACCGCGCCCGGACCGAGCGCGTCCCCGGCCGGCAGGTAGCCGGCGGCGGTGGTGCCATCGGTGAAGCGGACCCGGTCGACCTCCAGCACGTCCGGCCCGAGGGGCCGGCCCGCAGGAACGTCCGCGCTCAGGCTCCACACGTCGACGGTGTCGTCCGCGGTGGCGAGCACCCGGGCACCGACCAGCACCGATCCGGCCACGAGCAGCAGGCCCACCCACAGCCGGGGGTCGCGCCACCGCCTCCGGTCCAGCCGGCGAGCGGGCGGCGACTCAGGCACGGACGGTGCGGCGGTCGAGGTGGAAGCTGACACAGCCGCCATTCTGCACATGTTGTAAACCCCCTGGTACGGCTCGTCCACAGGCTGTGACGGCACCGGCTGTCAACTGGACGCATCTGAGGACAAGCCGCGGTAACCGTCAGCAGACCGTGGCACACTGCACCCATGAGCTCCGGCCCCCGATTTCTTCAGCTCGCCGACGTCGCCGAGGTGCTCAACATCTCGGCCGCTCAGGCCTATGCCCTGGTGCGGCGCGGCGACCTGCCCGCGATCAAGATCGGTGGGCGCGGTCAGTGGCGGGTGGAGGCGAGCGAGCTCGAGGCCTACATCGAGCGGATGTACGCCTCCACCAAGGAGTTCATCGGCGCCCACCCGTTCCAGGAGGGCGAGGAGACCGCGGATTGACCGCGTGACCGGCGTTCCCGGTTGCGCTACCGGCGGCGGCCTCGGGCGGGTGCGCCTGCGAGGGAGGTCGCCGTGCTCACGGCCCTGGTGACACCCGCCGTCGCGGCGATCGCGCTGGTCGCCGAGCGCGCCGGTCACGAGCTGTTCGGGTTCGAGCTCACTGTGCTGTCGCTGACCGTTGCGCACTTCCACTTCGCCGGGTTCGCCGCAGCCCTCGTCGCCGGCCTCGTGGCTACGGCGGTGCCCGGGCCGTGGGGCTCGGCCGCGGCAGTCAGCCTGCCGGCGGGCACGGTCATCGTGCTGGTGGGCTTCTTCCTCGGCGACGCCATCGAGCTGGTGAGTGCGGTGGTGCTCACCCTCGGCATGTGGCTCGTAGCAGGCCTGATGTGGGTCGGCCGTCGAGCCGACGGTCGAGCGGACCGGACGACGGCCGCGCTGGCCGGTGTGGCCTCTGCCGTCCTCGTCGTCACCATGGTTCTGGCGCTGACCTGGGCGGTGGGTCATGTCGCCGACACACCGCACCCCTCGCTGGGATGGATGGTCGCGACCCACGGCGTCGACAATGCCGTGGGCTTCGGGTTGTGCGGGTTGCTCGCCTGGCGACGACTCGTGGACAGCGGAACCGCACACGTCCTCACGACGGAGGCACGATGAGACTGCCGGACCTCGCCGACCTCGAGCTCACCTACACCGGCGTGGGCGCGACCCGCTGGCGCGCCACCCCGGCGGGCTACCACGCCGCCGAGCACCGCGCCCGACTCGGCTCCGGACAGGAACGCTTCGACCGCGCCGCGGCGGCGCTGATGACCTGGCAGATGCACGAGACGGCGGGAGTGCGGATCGAGGCGACCGGGCCGGTGGCTCCAGGGGTCGAGTCGCTCGGGCAGCTGCGGCTCGGTCCCCTGGTCGTGCCGGTCCCCTGTCGAGTGGTCTGGACCGTCCAGGACACCGGACGGGTCGGCTTCGGCTACGGGACCCTGCCCGGCCACCCCGCCTCCGGCGAGGAGTCGTTCGTGGTCGAGCTCGACGGTGACGACGTGGTGCTGACCGTGCGCGCCTTCAGTCGCGGAGCGCGCTGGTACAGCCGCCTCGGTGCTCCGGTCGCACGAGCGACGCAAGCGGTGTTCATGCGCAGGTACGCCGGCGCCCTGCGTCGCCTCTCCGCCGCCTGACGGCGCGCTCTCGCGGACTCGCTCACGGCTCCCGGCGTACGACGGAGATCGCCGCGAACGGCACCACCAGACGTGTGGAGACCGTGCGCGCTCGCGCCGCCTCACCCCGGTCATGCACCGCCAGCTCGAGGAAGTCAGCTCCGACGAGCACCGGCGTTCCGTGCAGGTCCGGCGTCGCAGCACGTACCACCGTCACCGCGGCCCGGTCCCTCGCGACGCGTCGCAGCAGCGAGGCCATGCCCAGCCGACGCTGCACCTCGCCGACCTGGTCGTCGGGCACCGACCGCTGTCCGAGTCCTTCGACGTCGCTGACGGCAGCGACGGGGACGAGCAGCTCCACCGACCCGTGCTCCAGCAAGAGGCAGTCGGCCGCGACGCGTACCAGCTCACCCGTCACCCGCCCGGCCACGGTTCCGAGGCGGAGGCGGTGACCCACGGACCCCCGCAGCCGTTCCAGCAGCATCAACCGGCCCAGCTCGGCCCGCGTCCGCTCAGCGACCTCCGCCTGCAGCTGGGCGTCGACCGCGCCCTCCCACTCGTGGTCGAGCTCGCGGAACAGGCGCTCCCAGGTCATGGCTCCGCAACCTACTGCAGCCAGCCACCTGTGGACAAACGATTGACAGTCCGTTCAAACGCAGGCTGAATGAGGCAAATGCATGCAAACGAAGGATCGTCGATGAGTGCGGGCCTCGGTCGCCTACGCGCTCGCTTGGCCTGTGCACTCGGCTGGTGCCTCGGGCTGTCCGTCGCTGGGTGGTGCACCCTCAGGCTGCTCACCGAGGCATGGGCCCGGGCGCGCTCAGCCACGGGCACATCGGCGTTCGGCGACCTGGTGACGGCCGCGGCACAGCTGGCGCTGTCCGTGGCGGTGACCTGGCTGCTGCTCGCGCTCACTGCATGCGTCCTCGCCGAGGCCCCTCATCGCTGGGCGCGAGTCGCCGACCGCATGGCCGGGGCCATGACGCCTCGGCATGTACGGATCCTCGTGCGCCTGGCCTGCGGGATCGCCGTGACCGGACCGCTCGGCACGGTTCCGGTCGCCGCGCCTGCCACAGCCGGGGAGCCACCGACCTCCTGCGAGTCGTCCTCGTGCCCCACTCTCGCCGGCCTCCCGTTGCCGGACCGCCCCGACGCCCCTGCCGTCGGGGCCGCCGCGCGCGACGTCCCGACCCCGACCGCGGCGTCGACGGTGTCGTCACGAGGGGCGGTCGTGGTGCGCCCCGGCGACTCGCTGTGGTCTCTCGCCGCCGCACATCTCCCCGGCGATGCCGGCACGGCGCAGATCGCCGCGGCCTGGCCGCAGTGGTTCGAGGTCAACCGCGACGTGCTCGGTGACGACCCCGACCTCATCCACCCCGGCACCCGACTGCGGGTGCCACGCCCACCGCGCAGCGACCGGCCCTGAGCGCCGGGCTGCCCTACCGCAAGGAGACGACCGTGGCCGCGCACACCCCACCTCCCGCACGTCGGTTGCCGCCCGTGCAAGGGACCCTCGCCCTGGAGATGCCGGATCCCGAGGAGCCGAACCCGCCGGGCCCGGAGCTGCGATTGGTGCCGGCTGCCGACCCGGACACGCCCGACGGAGCCCCTCCCGCCAGGCAGTGGGCGGCTCGCTTCGTCCAAGCGGTGGTAGAGGTCGTCGCGGGTGACCGTCCGGTGCAGCAGCTGGTTCGGTGGACCGACGAGGATGTCCTCAGCGACCTGCAGCACCGCGTCGAGGTGCTCAGCGCGACCAGCAGCTCCACGGTGCGCGGACGCACCGAGCGATCACAACTGCGCTCGGTACGGGTGTGCCAGCCGACGCCCACCGTCGCGGAGGTCTCGGCTCACGTGCGCCACGGCGGCAGGTCTCGCGCGATCGCCGTCAGGTTCGAGGCACGACGAGGCCGCTGGTTGTGCACCGCACTGCAGTTCGGCTGAACGTCCGCCGCCCCGCTGAGACGGGCGACCGACGCCAGGGTGCGGGCGTCAGGTGTGTGACGGGTCGCCGTGGCAGCGCTTGTACTTCTTGCCCGAGCCGCACGGGCACGGCGCGTTGCGCGGGGTCCCGGCGTACTCGAGCTCACCGGAAGCGCCACGGCCCGAGGTCTCACTGGTCGAGCGCACCTCGCCGCCATCACCGTCAACCGTCGGCGCGGTGTAGGCCAGCCGCTGTGGCTGCTTCGGCATCTGCAGGCCCTTGGCGGAGATGCTCGGGTGCTCGGCGCGCCCCGACTCGGAGGACGGGGACCCCGACGCGAAGGCGGCCACCACGTCCTCTGCCGAGGTCGTGGGAGCGGCCTCGGCCGCCGGCTGCTCGACCTGCACCTCGAGGTTGAACAGGTAGCCGACCGACTCCTCCTTGATGCCGTCCATCATGACGGCGAACATGTCGTAGCCCTCACGCTGGTACTCCACCAGCGGGTCGCGCTGCGAGTACGCCCGCAGCCCGATGCCCTCGCGCAGGTAGTCCATCTCGTAGAGGTGCTCGCGCCACTTGCGGTCGAGCACGGACAGCAGCACCCGCCGCTCCAGCTCGCGCATGACCTCCTCGCCGAGCTCGGCCTCGCGGGCGTCGTACTGGGCCTGGGCGTCAGCGAGCAGCTCCTCGCGCATGAGCTCCGGCGAGAGGTCGCCCTGCTCGCCACCTGCCTTCGCGATGAGCTCCTCGGCCGTGAAGCTCACCGGGTAGAGCGTGCGCAGCGCGGTGAACAGCTTGTCGAGGTCCCAGTCCTCCGCGAACCCCTCGGCGGTCGTGCCGGCGACGTAGGCGCCGACCACGTCGTCGATCATGCCGCGCACCTGCTCGTGCAGGTCGGCCCCCTCGAGCACCCGCCGCCGCTCGGCATAGATGACCGTGCGCTGGCGGTTCATCACATCGTCGTACTTGAGGATGTTCTTGCGGGACTCGAAGTTCTGTGACTCCACCTGCGACTGCGCGTTGGCGATCGCTCCCGTGACCCGCTTGTTCTCGATCGGCACGTCGTCGGGAACCTTCAGCGTGGTCAGCACCCAGTCGACCCAGTCCGACTTGAACAGCCGCATCAGGTCGTCCTCGAGCGAGAGGTAGAACCGCGACTCGCCCGGGTCGCCCTGCCGGCCCGACCGGCCGCGCAGCTGGTTGTCGATCCGGCGGGACTCGTGCCGCTCGGTGCCCACGACGTAGAGGCCGCCGAGCTCGGTGACCTCGTCGTGCTCGGCCCGGACCTGGGCCTGGAACTTCTCCAGCGCCGCCGGCCAGGCGGCCTCGTAGTCCTCAGGGGTCTCGAGCGGGTCGAGCCCGCGAGAGCGCAGCTCCTTCTCGGCGAGGAACTCCGGGTTGCCGCCGAGCATGATGTCGGTGCCGCGGCCGGCCATGTTGGTGGCGACCGTGATCCCGCCCTTGCGCCCGGCCATCGCGACGACGTCGGCCTCGCGCGCGTGCTGCTTGGCGTTGAGCACCTCGTGCGGCACGCCCCGCCGCTTGAGCATCTCGGCGAGGTGCTCGCTCTTGGCGACGCTGGTGGTGCCGATGAGCACCGGCTGACCGCGGTGGTAGCGCTCCTCGATGTCGTCCACGACCGCGCGGAACTTCGACTCCTCGGTGCGGTAGACGAGGTCTCCCTCGTCGGCCCGCGCCATCGGGCGGTTGGTCGGGATGGGCACCACACCGAGCCCGTAGATCTTGTCGAACTCACTGGCCTCGGTCATGGCCGTACCGGTCATGCCGCCGAGCTTGTCGTAGAGGCGGAAGTAGTTCTGCAGCGTGATCGACGCGAGGGTCTGGTACTCCTCGCGGATCTTGACGCCTTCCTTGGCCTCGATCGCCTGGTGCAGGCCTTCGTTGTAACGCCGGCCGTGCAGCATGCGCCCGGTGTGCTCGTCGACGATGAGGACCTCGCCGTCGAGGACGACGTAGTCCTTGTCGTTGCGGAACAGCTCCTTGGCCTTGATGGCGTTGTTGAGGAAGCTGATCAGCGGCGTGTTGACCGCGTCGTAGAGGTTGTCGATGCCGAGGTGGTCCTCGACCCGAGTGATGCCGGGCTCGAGCACCGAGACCGTGCGCTTCTTCTCGTCCACCTCGTAGTCGACGTCGACCTGCAGCCGCGCGACCAGCGCCGCGAACTCGTCGTACCACTTGACCGTCTCGTCGGACGGGCCGGAGATGATCAGCGGCGTGCGCGCCTCGTCGACGAGGATCGAGTCGACCTCGTCGACGATGGCGAAGTGGTGACCGCGCTGCACGCAGTCGGCGAGCGAGGTCGCCATGTTGTCGCGCAGGTAGTCGAAGCCGAACTCGTTGTTGGTGCCGTAGGTGATGTCGTGGGCGTAGGCCTGACGACGCTCCGCCGGCGGCATGTTGGCGAGGATCGCTGCCACCTCGAGGCCGAGGAAGTGGTGCACCCGGCCCATCCACTCCGAGTCACGCTTGGCGAGGTAGTCGTTGACCGTGACGACGTGCACGCCCTTGCCGGTCAGAGCGTTGAGGTAGACCGGCAACGTGGAGACGAGGGTCTTGCCCTCACCGGTCTTCATCTCCGCGATGTTGCCGAGGTGCAAGGCCGCTCCGCCCATCAGCTGCACGTCGTAGTGGCGCTGCCCCAGGGTCCGCTTGGCCGCCTCACGCACCGCGGCAAAGGCCTCAGGCATCAGCGAGTCGAGCGTCTCACCGTTGTCGATCCGCTGCTTGAAGTCGGCGGTCTGCCCGCGCAGCTCCTCGTCGCTCATCGCGACGAACTCGTCCTCGATGGCGTTGACCTGCTTCGCCACCGACTCGAGCTGGCGAAGGATCTTGCCCTCGCCGATGCGGAGGATCTTGTCGAGGATTGCGGGCACGAGCTCTGACTCCTAGCTGCGTCGGACCGCCCCCGGCCAGGGGACGGCTGGCGGAGGTACCTACCGCACCCGCCATCGTAGGCGACGTGTGGGAACCGCGCGGAGTTCCCTCAGTCCGGCGGCGCGGGTCGACAGCCGTTGACCCGCTGCCAGCGATCGGTCTCCGCGACCGGCGACCGGTCGCGCCCGCGCTGCCACGCGCGCAGGTACGGGTACGTCGGGACGGCGCCGCGGCGGACCCACCAGTCGGCGTCGCGACCGCACACCGGACTGATGCCGAAGTGCAGGTGACAGCCGGTGCCCGCCGCGTTGCCGGACGCCCCGACCTCGCCCAGACGCTGTCCGGCCCGGACCCAGACCCCGGCCGCGATGCCCGGCTCGATCCTGCGGAGGTGGCTGCCGTAGTAGCGCGCGCCGTCGTCGCCCAGCAGCGTCCACGAGCGGCCGCCCCGCACGGCGGGGTCGTCGGCTCCCGAGGCCCACCGGTCGCTCCGGCTGACACCGGCGATCGTCCCGCTGGCGGGAGCCACCACGGGTGTGCCGCAGTCGGCGAAGATGTCGGTCGCGGGGTAGTCGTGGTGCGTGGCGGCGAACGAGGTGTCACCGGCCACCGGGAACGTGTATCGCCGCCGCTCGACCAGTACGGCACCCGGCTGCGCCGCCGGCACCGTCGTCGCGGGGAGGTAGGGCGCGGAGTCGGCGGGCGGCGCGGTGTCGGCCGGTACCGTCGCGGCGTCGGAGCACCCTGCCGCGGTGACCGCCAGGACGAGGGCCACGACCGGGCCGAGCGCGCGTGCTCGCACCGTCATGCCCGTGCGCACGCGCCGGCCAGGGCAGTGGCGAGGTCACCACGACGCGTCACGGCGACGTCGTCGAGCCCGAGCCACCCGGCCAACGACCACAGCTCGGCGGCGAGCTCGTCGGCCGTCTCCGCAGGCGCGTGCTCCTCCGCGTGCGCGGCGTGCACCCGCAGGACGCCGTGCTTGCGGTCGGCCTTGAGGTCGACGCGTGCCACCAGCCGGTCGCCCAGCAGGAACGGCAGCACGTAGTAGCCGTGCACCCGCTGCTCGGCGGGGACGTAGATCTCGATGCGGTAGTCGAAGCCGAACAGCGCCCGCGTGCGGGCCCGCTCCCAGACCAGCGGGTCGAACGGGCTGATCAGCGCCCGGGCGGTGACCTTGCGCGGGACCCGCGCCGTGCGGTGCAGGTACGCCGGACGGCGCCAGCCCGCCACCTCGACCGGGGCCAGGTCGCCGGCATCGACCAGGTCGCGCACGGCGCTGCGGGTCTCCTCCGGCCCGAGCCGGAAGTAGTCGCGCAGGCACTGCACGGACGCGACACCGTGCGCCTGCGCGGCGAGACCGACGAGCTGTCGGTGCGCCTCCGCGTCAGTCGGTGTCGGAGCCTCGAGCACACGGCGCGGAAGCACCCGCTCAGGCAGGTCGTAGACCCGCTCGAAGGCTCCGTTGCGGCGCGCCGACGTGACGTCACCGCACCAGAACAGCCACTCGAGCGCTCTCTTCACGACGCTCCAGTTCCACCCCCAGTGGTCCTTCTGCCGCGGTGCGTCGTGCTCGATCTCGCGGGCCGTCATCGGGCCGCCGGCCGCCACCTCGTCACGGACCCACTGCACCAGCTGCGGCTGCTCCTCCGCGACCCGGCGCATGCCGCCCCAGGCATGCCGGTGGGCCCGTGCCATTCGGAACCGCAGCAGCGGGTGCAGGTCGACCGGCACCAGGGCGGCCTCGTGCGCCCAGTACTCGAAGAGCCGTCTCGGCCGGCGACCGAAGGCGCGCTCGAGCAGCGCGGGCTCATAGGGCCCCAGCCGGCTGAACAGGGGCATGTAGTGGGCGCGGGTGAGCACGTTGACCGAGTCGATCTGGAACACCTGGGTGCGTCCCATCACCCGGGCCAGCGCCCGCGCGTCTGGCACGGCCACGGGCCGGTCGCAGAACCCCTGCGCCGCCAGCGCGATCCGCCGGGCTTGTAGCTGGGTGAGCCGCTCCGGTCGGCGGCTCGCCGCAGGTGTGCGTGCGGGGTCCAGAGTCGTCACAGCGGTCACTGTAGGTCTCGGCACTGACAGGAGGGGACGATGCCACGCTGCGCGCGTCAAGCCTGCCGTCCGGGTGGGCGCCGCTGGAGCTGCTCACGCACCTCGTCCACATGGAACGGCGGTGGTTCCGCTGGGGCTTCCTGGCGGAGCAGGTGGCCGACCCGTGGGGCGACAGCGGTCCCGACGGCCGGTGGCGAGTCCGCAGGAGTACGCGAGGCACGTCGGGCATCTCGACATCGCGCGAGAGCTCGTCGACGGCAAGGTCGGCGAATGATCCTCGATCCTCACGCCGACCGGCGTCCGTGCGTCCCCTCCGTCTCCGCGGTACCTGCTCCGGGAGCGAGCTCGCGGCCCGCGGCGGGACGGCGTTGCAGCGGAAGCACCGGCGCGACCGCGATGCCCGCCCCTCGGCGGGACCTGCGCGCACGCCGTAGCCCGCTGACGAGACGCTGCGCCTCGCCCTGGGAGTGCATCCGGGCAGCCCGCTCCTCATGCAGCAGGGAGACGATGTAGTCATGGCTCATGTTGTTCATGACACCGAGACTCGTCGCTAAGGCAGCCTCCACGCATCGGGAGAACTGCCAGGTTCCGGGCCTCGACGTGCCTTAGGTTCCGCGGGCGGCCACGTCGGCGGCTAAGGCACTGATCAGGGGATGTCGAGCAGCTTCTCCCGGACGGCGTACATGACAGCCTCCATCCGGCTGTGCAGCTGCAGCTTCTCGAGGATGTTGCGCACGTGGTTCTTGACGGTGTTCTCGCTGATGAAGAGCTGCTTGGCGATGTCGCGGTTGTTGAGACCCCGCGCGACCAGCCGGAGCACCTCGAGCTCGCGCTCGGTCAGCCGGGGCACGGGTACGTCGGGCCGCCGTCCGCCCGACATCTGCTTGAACTCGTCGAGCAGCTTGGTCGCCATCGAAGGGCTGATCAGTGACTGGCCCTCGTTGACCACCCGCACCGCATTGGCGACCTCGTTGATGGAGGAGTCCTTGAGCAGGTACCCCGAGGCGCCGTTCTTGACCGCGTCGTAGAGGTCAGCTTCCTCGTCGCTCACCGTCAGCATGATGATCTTGGCGGTCGGGGCGGCCTCCTTGATCGACACACACGCCTCGATGCCCGAGCGCTTCGGCATCCGCACATCCATCAGGACGATGTCCGGGACCGCGGAGGCGGCCAGATCGGTCGCCGACACGCCGTCGTGGGCCTCACCCACGACCTCGATGTCGTCCTCGGCCGTCAGCAGCATCGTCAGCCCGCGGCGGAAGAGCTCCTGGTCGTCGACGACGACGACTCTGATCGGCTCGGACGGAGGCCGCCTCGGCCCGCCCGCCGCGTCCCCCGTCAGATGTGGCGTATCCATGCGCAGCATCTTTTCACGAAGGCCTGCCCCGCCTGCGACGAATCGGCTCAGCAGCGCCGACCGCCCCAGGCGGGGCGACCGTCCTAGACGTCGAGCCTGATGACGCCGTAGTCGTATCCGCGCCGCCGGTAGACGACGCTCGGCTGCTCGCTCTCCTTGTCGACGAAGAGGAAGAAGTCGTGCCCGACGAGCTCCATCTCGTACAGAGCCTGGTCGAGGGTCATCGGCGCCGCCTGGTGGGTCTTCTCGCGCACGACGAGCGGTCCGTCGCCGACCACGGTGAGCGGGCCGACCTGGTGCTCACCGGTGGGGTCGTCCGCCTCGCCGGGTGCCGGTCCGGCACCGTTCCACCCGGGCGCCTCCGGCTCGATCCCGCCGAGGGCCTCGGCGACCGAGACCGGCGTGTGCCTGCCGTGGTGGATGCGACGTCGGTCGGCCGCCTTGCGCAGCCGGGCCTCCAGCCGGTCGAGAGCCATGTCGAGCGCGGCCATCTTGTCGTCAGCGGCCGCTTCGGCACGCATCACAGGTCCCTTGGAGCGGAGGGTCAGCTCGACGCGCACGGCCCGGTCGGCCATCCGCGGGTTGCGCTCCTTGGAGACCTCGACCTCCATCCGCATGACCTTGTGGTCATACTTCTCGAGCTTGGCGACCTTCTCCTCGACGTGCTGGCGATACCGGTCGGACACCTCGCAGTGACGACCCTTGACCACGACATCCACGTGGACCTCCTCGAAGCGTGAGAGAACATGCCAAAGGCACCCGTCCGGCCGACCTGGTCTTCGTCCCCACATCCGCCTGCTGAGGCGCTCGCAGCTCTGTCGCCACTACTGACCTTCTCCCGGACCGGACGGTGTCGGACCGTCCGACGAGGCAGGACTTATCTCTAAGCCGCACCGTGATCGGTCGACGAGAAGTCGCCTTACGTGGGCCGTTTCGCCTGCGGCTGGCATCGGCTTGCCGGAACGGGCCTTGCCGGAGCAAGGCCTGGTCGGCGCAACCACGGACCCGGACGGGTGCCATAGAGAGACGCTAGTCGTCCGCGCCGAGAATCGGTAGCGCCGCGCTCAACTGGTGATCGGGTGGCCCGCCCCCTGCGGCTCGGTGGACGGCCGGCGTCGCGCAGTGGCCGCGACCGTCGCCACGCCGAGGACGTGCGCGCATGCACCGAGTGCCCGGGCTGCCTCGGCGGCGGTCGCACCCGTGGTGAGGATGTCGTCGGTGACGATGACGTCGCAGCCCTGCAGCCGTCGTCTGCTGCGCGCCCACATCTCGAAGGCGTCCCGCAGGTTCGCCTGCCGGGCCCGAGCGTCGAGCCCGGACTGGTCGGCCGGTCGGCGGCGCTGGCGCAGCCCTGGGACCACCTGCGCCGACCACCCGGTCGCCCGCAGGGTCGCTGCCGCGACCCGGGTCATCCGCAGCAGCGGGTCGTGACCACGCTCACGCACGACGGCCGGCCGCGACGGCACCGGGACCAGCGCGACACCCGCTCCGGGTCGCAGCCGAGCCCGGTCGAGCAGCAGTGCCGCCGAACCGGCCAGTGCGGTGCCGAGCGGTCGGTGCAGGCCATAGCGGGCGTGCTCCTTGTGCGCGAGCAGCACGGCTCGCACGGGACCGTCGTACGCCGAGACGCAGGCGGGAGGCGGGAGCCCGGCCGGCACCGGGTCGGGCCACGCGACACGCGCGGCGGTGGCGAGCAACCCTCGACATGCCGGGCACAGCGACCGCCCGGGCCGCTCACAGCCGGCGCAGCGGCCGCCCAGCCACAGGTCGGACCAGGCATCGGCCAGCTCGGAGGCGAGGCCGGAGACAGAGATGCGACCCACCCGCTCGATCATGCCGGTCCCGCGCCGGACACAGGGCGCGGGGCGGGCGCTTTGTGGAGAACTACTCGACGTAGGTCGGCTGGGACAGCCCGGGGTTGCCCTGAGCACGGACGTATGGGGTCCACCGCTCGGTGGTCTGGTTGTACAGATGGCCGTCCTGCCCGCTGACGACGGTCGGCGTGTCCTGCGTGGGGGTCGCCGCGATCGACTGCGGATCGAAGTCGATCAGCGTGGCCGCCTGGACGTCCGATCCGTCGATGTCGACCGTGAAGGCCTGCATCTCGTCACCGGAGCGGCGCGCCAGGACGGCCAGCTCGGTCGGGCTCGCCCAGGACAGGTCACGGAAGTACCCGAGTGTGGTCACCGCCGTGGTGATCTTGCGCCACCGGTCGACGCGCAGCTGTCCGCCCTGGTCGGCGGGGCGCACCACCCGCGCGATGAGCAGTCGCGAGCGCGCCCCGGAGCCGTCCACGACGGCCATGCGCATGCCGTCCCGCGAGACCGCGAACGCCTGGATCGAGGTCGGGGCGAGCGGGCCGCCGGCGACATCGACCGTCTGCGGCGTCCCGTCGAGAATCGTGTGCACCTGGTTGCCGCCGTCCCGGCGATCGACGACCCACAGCAGGTCGAACCGGTCCCACTGCGGCGCGAGCAACGACTGTCCCTGGTCGAACCAGTAGTCGACCTCGGCCGGGTCGTCGTCCATGTCGGCGACGCCGACGGACCCGCCGCCCACGACTGCCGCGACCGTCTTGCCCTCCCGATCGACGCCGAAGGCATCGATGTCCACCTCGCCCCGGCCCATCGGTCCGGCCACGGTGGCGACCTCCCCACCGGTGTCGGGGCTGGGCACCGTCACGACCTTGCCCTCCTGCAGCGCGAAGAGGGTGCGGGAGGCGCTGTTGTCGGCCGGGTCGAACGTCGCGCCGTAGTCGGCGTCGAGCAGCTCCTGCCGGTCGATCAGCGAGATCGGGGACCCGTCGGAGGTGACCCGGACGCCGCGGATCGAGGGGATCTGGTCGAGGGTCCAGGCGAGCTGGGCCGCCAGCAGCCGCCGTTCCTCGGGACGGTAGCTCATCGCGTCCGCGCCGATCGGAACCGTGGCCACGCCACTGTCGTCGACCGGCACCGACAGACCCGGGTCGGTCGACTCCGGGACGTAGGAGCTGACACTGTCCTGGAGCCGTGCGGTCGGACCGCGGACGAGGCCACGCAGCAGAAGCGTCGCCGTCTGGTCACCGTCGGCGAGGTAGACCTGGTCGGGCACCAGTGTCGTGTCCGTGGGGTCGAAGAAGAAGAGCGAGTAGGCGCTGTAGCGGTCCTCGAAGAAGTCCTGCCGGATCACCATGCCTTGCGGCGGATTGCTGATCCGCCACTCCCCCTCGACCTGGACGAGCCTGAGGTCGATGCTGCGATCGGCCTCGGCCCGCGGCACCGACGACCAGGAGCCCCGCTCGTCCAGCGCCCCGACCTGGGAGACCGAGAGCTGCACGTTCTGGCCGGACACCCGGACGCCGGCCGACCCGTCGAAGATCAGTGCACCGCTGTCCGGTCGCCAGTCACCAGCCGCCTCCTCGCTCAGGAACTCCCGGACCACCCCCGGGTTGGTCGGGTGGGCCAGCATGGCTGCGAGGTAGCCCCGCACGATCTCGGCCGGATCAGCACCCGCCGCGGGACCCTCGGGCAGGTACTGCGCCTGATCGGCCGCCTCGTCGGGCTGGACCCGGAACCCGTCGCGTACGGGTCCGCTGTCCGGCACGTTGACACATCCGGCGACCGCCATCGCGAGCGTGAGGAGCAGGACCACCGCCCTCGGCGTGCGCCCCCTCATGGCCGCGTCCCCCTGACCCGGACCTCGTCCCCCTCGGCTTTCACTCGATCTCCTGCTTGGGCTCCGTCCGGCTGGGGCCCCTCCGGCCGAGTGCTCTCCCGCTCGGCTTCCCCCTCGACCGCCACCCGGGATGCCCTCGCCCCGCGACGTGCGTCCGGGGGCACGAGCGGAATCGGGGAGCGCTTCAGCGGCTGCCCGACCCGGCGGGGGAGCGTCAGCCGGAACTGCGCGCCGTTGCCGGGCTCGCCCCAGGCCTGCAACCAGCCGCCGTGCAGCCGGGCGTCCTCCAGCGAGATCGCGAGTCCGAGCCCCGTGCCCCCGCTGGTCCGTGCCCTGGCCGGGTCGGCCCGCCAGAACCGGTTGAAGACCAGGGCGGCCTCCTCGGTCGCGAGTCCGACGCCGTGGTCGCGCACGGCGACCGCCGCCGCGTTGTCCGACGCGCCGACCGTCACGACGATCTCGCCCCCCTCGCCGTACTCGATGGCGTTGGCGACGAGGTTGCGCACCACCCGCTCGATCCGGCGGACGTCGCCCTCGGCCACGCAGGGTCGCTTCGGACTGTGCACGGCCAGCGAGCTCCCCTTGCGCTCGGCGAGCGGCATCGTGGCGTTGACGACGCGGTTGGCGACGTCGGTGAGGTCCACCTGTTCGAGCTCGAGCGCGGCCACCCCGGCGTCGAAGCGGCTGATCTCGAGCAAGTCCGACAGCAACGCCTCGAACCGGTCGAGCTCGGCCTGCAACAGCTCGGCGGAACGAGCCGTGCCGCCGTCGAAGCGGTCCCGCGCCTCGTGCAGCACGTCGGCTGCCATCCGCACCGTGGTCAACGGCGTGCGCAGCTCGTGCGACACGTCGGAGACGAACCTGCGCTGCACCCGAGACAGCTCCTCGAGCTGGCGGATCTGCTGCTGCAGGCTGGCGGCCATCTGGTTGAACGAGACACCGAGGCGAGCGATGTCGTCCTCGCCGCGCACGTGCATCCGCTCCTGCAGGCGTCCCGCCGCCAGCCGCTCCGCGATCCGCCGCGCCAGCCGCACGGGGGTCACCACCTGCCGGATGACGACGTACGCGACGGCTCCCACGAGCACGACGAGCAGGGACCCGGCGGTCAGCATGGCCCCGCGTACGACGTTGAGCGTGGCGACCTGCTCATCGAGCGGGAACAGGTACGACAGCGTGTAGGTGCCGCCGTCGGACGGCAGCGTGACCTGCGACGCCACCACGATCGCCGGCACCGAGCGCCCGTCGTCCGTCGTCAGCCGGGTGTAGGTCCACGCCGTCGGCGCCCGCGAGTCGGGCGGGCGCGGCTGCTCGACACGTCGGACGAGCTCCTCGGGGATGTTGTCGGGGTCACTCGGACGGGACCGCCACTGACCGATCGGTCCGGTCAGCACGACCCGGTAGAGCCCGCTGGCCGCACCCGGGTCGTTGAGCCGCTGGAACAGGTCGGACAGCACCTGGCTGGCGTCGAGGTTGGCAGGGTCGGTCGAGTCGACGAAGCCCTGCGCGTCCGCGAAGCCCTGCGTGGCGTCCTGGAGCGAGGCGTTGCGCTTGCTCTCGATCAGGCCGTCGGTGACCTGGCGCAGCAGCATCCAGCCGACCAGCGCCACGACGAGCGCGGACAGCAGCAGCGTCAGCATGACGACGCGCGCCTGCAAGGACCGCCGCCACGACCGGGCGAGCGCTCGCGGCGGCGCCAGCAGCCAGGTCATCGCCACGCCGGTGGCCGCCATCAGCCTCGAGCCGAGGGCGGTCGTCGACGTCGGCGCGGACATGGCCGGTCAGGCGGGGCCGGCCTTGTAGCCGACCCCCCGTACGGTCAGCACGATCTCGGGCTGCTCGGGGTCGATCTCGACCTTCGCCCGCAGCCGCTGCACGTGCACGTTGACCAGCCGCGTGTCGGCGGCGTGCCGGTAGCCCCACACCTGCTCCAGCAGGACCTCGCGGGTGAAGACCTGCCACGGCTTGCGCGCCAGACAGACCAGCAGGTCGAACTCGAGTGGGGTGAGGTTGATGACCTCGCCGTTGCGCTTCACCGTGTGCCCGGCGACGTCGATGGAGAGGTCCCCCACCTGCAGGGACTCGGGCGCGGGCTCGTCGAAGCGGCGCATCCGCGCCCGGATGCGTGCGACCAGCTCCTTGGGCTTGAACGGCTTGACGACGTAGTCGTCGGCCCCGGACTCGAGGCCGAGGACCACGTCGATCGTGTCGTTCTTCGCCGTGAGCATCACGATGGGGACGCCGGACTCGGCGCGGATCTCGCGGCAGACGTCGATGCCGTCCTTGCCGGGCAACATCAGGTCGAGCAGCACCAGCTCCGGGCGGTGCTCGCGGTAGAGGCTCACCGCCTTGTCCCCCGAGCTGCACACGATGGGGTCGAATCCCTCGTTGCGCAGCACGATGGTCAGCATCTCGGCGAGTGCCGCGTCGTCGTCGACCACCAGGACCTTGCCCTTGGTCGCCCCCTTGTTCACCGGCGCCGTCTCCATCAGTAGCGGTAGTGCTCCGACTTGTAGGGGCCCGTCACGGGAACGCCGAGGTACTTCGCCTGGTTCTCGGTGAGCGTCGTGAGCCGGACACCGAGGGCTTCGAGGTGCAGCCGGGCGACCTCCTCGTCGAGGTGCTTGGGCAGCACGTAGACACCCATCGGGTAGTTGTCGGTCTTGGTGAACAGCTCGACCTGTGCGAGCACCTGGTTGGTGAACGAGTTGCTCATCACGAACGACGGGTGCCCGGTGGCGTTGCCCAGGTTGAGCAGCCGGCCCTCGCTGAGCACGATCACCGAGTGGCCGTCCGAGAAGGTCCAGACGTCGACCTGCGGCTTGACGGTCTTGCGCTCGACGCCCGGAGTGCTCGCGAGCCCGGCCATGTCGATCTCGTTGTCGAAGTGGCCGATGTTGCCGACGATCGCCTGGTGCTTCATCTTGCTCATGTGCTCGGCGGTGATGACGTCGTAGCAGCCGGTCGCCGTGATGAAGATGTCGGCGGTGTCGACCATGTCGTCGATCGTGGCCACCTGGTAGCCGTCCATCGCGGCCTGCAGGGCACAGATCGGGTCGATCTCGGCGATCACGACGCGGGCCCCCTGGCCCCGCAGTGAGTCGGCACAGCCCTTGCCCACGTCGCCGTACCCGGCGATCACGGCCACCTTGCCGCCGATGAGTACGTCGGTCGCGCGGTTGATGCCGTCGACCAACGAGTGCCGGCAGCCGTAGCGGTTGTCGAACTTCGACTTGGTCACCGAGTCGTTGACGTTGATGCCCGGGAACAGCAGGCTGCCGGCCCGCTGCATCTCGTAGAGCCGGTGCACGCCGGTCGTGGTCTCCTCGGTCACGCCCTTGATCCGGTTGGCGATCTCGGTCCACTTGCCCGGGTTCTCGGCCAGGGTGCGGTTGAGCGTCTTCAGCACGACCGCGAACTCCTCGCTGTCGGCCGTCGACGGGTCCGGCGCCGAGCCGGCCTTCTCGAACTCCACGCCCTTGTGCACGAGCAGCGTGGCGTCACCACCGTCGTCGAGGATCATGTTGGGGCCGTCACCGTCGGGCCAGGTGAGGATCTGCTCGGTGCACCACCAGTACTCCTCCAGCGTCTCGCCCTTCCAGGCGAAGACCGGGACGCCCGCGGGCTGCTCCACGCTGCCCCCGGGGCCGACGGCGACCGCTGCCGCGGCGTGGTCCTGGGTCGAGAAGATGTTGCAGCTCGCCCAGCGGACCTCGGCACCGAGCTCGACCAGCGTCTCGATCAGCACGGCGGTCTGCACCGTCATGTGCAGCGACCCGGCGATCTTGGCGCCGGCCAGCGGCTTGCTCTGGGCGTACCGCTCGCGCATGGCCATCAGACCGGGCATCTCGTGCTCGGCGAGGGCGATCTCGGTGCGGCCGAAGTCAGCGAGTGAAAGGTCGGCGACCTTGTAGTCCATGCGGGATCCTCCGGGGCAGATGAGTCAACTTCACCAGGGTAATGCCCGACGGCCGGGATCCCCGCAACTGCCCGGCGTCCTCGCTCAGCGGCCCGGCCCTCCAGGTGGATCGGTCGGCGTCGCGCTCTGCGAGTCGGTCCGTGCCGTCGCCGCAGCTCCGGCCTGCTGCTCCGCGCGGAAGAGGTCGGGCTCGAGGTAGATGACGCGGGCGATCGGCTCGGCCGCACGGATCCGCTCCTCGGCGGCGTCGATGGCGTCGGCCACCCGGGCCGCCGAGTCGGTGGCGCGTACGCCGATCTTGGCGGCGACGAGGAGCTCGTCCGGGCCGAGGTGCAGCGTCTTCATGTGGATGATCCGCTCGATGCCCTCGTCGGCCTGCAGCGCCTCTCGGATGCGCCGCACGGCGGGCCGGGACGCGCCCTCGCCGAGCAGCAGGCTCTTGGTCTCGATCGCGAGGACGACCGCGATCACGACCAGCAGCACGCCGATGGCAGCCGTACCCGCGGCGTCCCAGTAGGCGTTGTCGGTCCAGACGCTCAGCCCCACGCCGATGAGTGCGAGCACGAGGCCGAGCAGCGCGCCGAGGTCCTCGAGCAGGATCACCGGAAGCTCGGGAGACTTCGCCTTGCGGACGAACTCGAACCAGCCCGCCGTGCCCCGCACCTTGTCGGTCTCGATGATCGCGGTCCGGAAGGAGAAGCCCTCCATGACGATCGCGCCGAGCAGCACGGCGATCGGCACCCACCACCAGCGGCTCTCCAGCAGCTCGTTGGGCTCGCCCGCATGCACCTCGTGCCACTTGTGGTACGCCTCGTAGAGCGCGAAGAGACCGCCGAGGCTGAACAGCACGATGGAGACGATGAACGCGTAGATGTAGCGCTCTCGGCCGTAGCCGAACGGGTGCTCCGCGGAGGCGGCTCGCTTCGCCTGCTTGCCGCCCAGCAGCAGCAGCCCCTGGTTGCCGGCGTCGGCGACGGAGTGGATCGACTCCGCGAGCATCGACGAGGCACCGGTGAGCAACCAGGCGAAGAACTTCAGGACTGCGATACCGGAGTTGGCGAGCAGTGCCGCCACCACGGCCTTGGTACTGCCCTCTGCTGCCATGCTGCGCTCCTGTTCGTTCGGCGTCCGCGCTCAGCGGCTCATCCTGCCCGGCCCGGTGCCACCCGGACCAACGTGCCACGTCCTGACACCGTCACGTCACCGGCGTCCGCCGGAGCGAACGCGGACTGGCCCTGCCTCAACGTGATCGTGCCATCGGCGTCGTCGAGCTCGAACACCCCGTCGAGACAGCAGAAGACCTGGGGGCCGCAGACGGTGCGCAGTCGTCCCTCACCTTCCTCGACCACCGAGAGCGTGAAGCCGTCGGTGTCGGCGGTGAAGACCGTCTCGGCGCCGACGTGGTGGGCGGGGACCCGGGCCAGGCCGCGGGCGGTGGTGTCCAGAGCCCGCAGCAGCAAGGGTACGTCGACGTGCTTGCCGGTCAGCCCTGCTCTGATCACGTTGTCGGAGTTGGTCTGCACCTCGAACGCCGTACCGGCGAGGTAGGTGTGCGGCTGCCCCGGCGAGATCAGCACGACCTCGGCGGGCGCGAGCCGAAGCGGCTGCAGCAGCAGGGCGAGGCAGACGGCCGGGTCGTCGGGATAGCGCCGAGCGAGGTCGAGGAGCGGCCGCGCCGACGCGGCCCACACCGGGTCACCGGCCAGGATCTGCTCGCGGTCGAGCAGGTCCGAGGTGACCTCGACCGGATCGACCCGGGTCATCAAGCGTTCGCACTCGCTCGGCAACGCCGCCTGGCCGCCCGAGCGGAGGGCCGTCGCCGTCGGTCGCAGGGCGGCGAGGTCCACCCTCTGCAGCCACGCGAGCAGCTCCTCGAGCGGACGGAACCCGCACAGCAGCTCGAAGTCGGACACGGCGTAGACCATCTCGACCTTCTCCACCGCGTCGGGGCAGCAGCGCAGGTCGCTGTCCGGCCCGACACCGGCGGCTGCCTCGGCGGCGTGCCACTCCCGCGCGAGCGCCGCTCGAGGGTGGACCTGCAGCGAGAGCGGCGCCGCCACCGCGACGATCTTGGCCAGGAACGGCAGCCGCCCACCGTTCGCCCAGCGCGGTCCGAGTGACCCGACCGGGTCGGCCGCGATCACGTCCCACAGCGAGCCGTCCGTGACGCGGGAGCTGGCCCGCTCGTGAGCCCCCATCCACAGCTCGGCCTGCGGCTCGCCATCGGGTTCGGTGCCGAGCAGCCGAGGGATGGCGTCGACCGAGCCCCAGGCATAGCGGCGTACAGGGTTGTCGAGGCGTCTCATGCCAGGCCTCGCCCTAGCCGCGCTGCGGGTTGCCGAGGCCCACCCCGAGGTAGACCGCCGCGTAGCTGCCGGTCAGCAGCAGCGACGCGTAGTGGGCCATGTCGGGCCCGTCGGTCGCACGCACGGTGTGCACGCGCACGCCGTGCTGCTCGGCCGCGGTCACCAACCGCCCACGCTGCTCGCGGACGGCCGCGGCGTCGGAGCCGTCGTCGAGGATGACGAGGGCCGGACGCACGGGCGCGGCGCCCTGCTCGTAGGGGTCGGTGAAGGGGTCCGCGAACACGTCGTGCCCCGGCGACGAGGCGAGCACGGGCAGCAGGTGGTCGGCGTCGGCAGCGAGGGCGGGCCGCCCGGAGTAGCGCCGGAACAGCTCGACCACCCGGCGCGCCGCCCGCGCGGCGAGCACCGAGCCGCCCCACACCAGGGGCAGCGCATCGGCCAGGGTGATGGCGAGCTCCTTGGCGGGGTTGTCGGACATCTCGCGGCCTGGGCTCGCTGCGATCGCGACGGCGTCGAGCGCGCCGGCGACGGACTCGGCGTTGACCTCCGGGCCGAGACCCATCCGGTGCATCGCCTGCATCATCACGACGGCAGCGGCGAGCGCGTCACCGGTGTGCGTGGGCAGCACGATCGAGTAGCGGCTCGCGGCGTGCTCGGCGAGCATGGAATGCGGCGGGCAGGCCACGATCAGCCCGCAGCCGCGGCGAACCGCCTCGGTGACGGCCGCCGTCGTCCCCGAGTCCCCACCACCGGGTGCCAGTACGACGACGAGGTCGATGCTCCCGGCCCATCCCGGCAGACCGGGGCCCGGCCAGGCGACGAACGGCACGGGACACCACGACTCGAGAACCGCCCGTAGCAGCCGGGCGTCGGTGCCGGCAGCGACAAGGGCCCGCGGGCGTCCGAACATCTCGAGGTCGGCCCCCGCGTCGGCCGCGGCCTCCACCTCGCGGCGCACCCTGGCACCCGACTCGGCCAGCCTGCGCAGGTCGGCGTCGACAGCGGTCAGGGCCCGCTCGTCGTCGAGCAGGGCGTCGTCGAAGCCGTCTCCGCCCACCGCGGTCAGCTCTCGTCGGGGGCGCCGGTCGTGGGGTCGGTCGTCTCCGGCGTACGCGGCCCCGGACGACGGGCCTCGTCGACCAGGAGCACCGGGATGTCGTCACGCACCGGATACGCCAGCCCACAGCCGCTGCAGACCAGCTCGGAAGCCTGGTCGTCGACCACCAGTGAGGCATGGCAGTCGGGGCAGACGAGGATCTCCAGCAGGGCCGGATCGAGGTTCATCAGCTAATCGCTCCTGACAAGGGCGAGCACGTCGTCACGCACCCGCGCCATCGTGGTCGGGTCGACGCCCTCCACGTTGAGCCGCAGCAATGGCTCGGTGTTGGACGCTCGGACATTGAACCACCACCGGGGGTGCGAGATCGTCAGACCGTCGAGATGATCGAGGCTGACGCCGCCTCTCCCGGCGTACTCGCGCTCGACCCGGGCGAGCACGGCCGACTGGTCCGCGACGGTGCTGTTGATCTCGCCGGACGCGGTATAGGGCGAGAACTCGGTGAGCAGAGCCGACAGCGGTCGATCGGTGGCCGCCACCGCGGCGAGCGTGTGCAGCGCGGCCAGCATGCCGGAGTCGGCCCGCCAGAAGTCGCGGAAGTAGAAGTGCCCGGAGTGCTCGCCGCCGAAGATCGCGCCGGTCTCGGCCATCGTCGTCTTGATGTAGGAGTGGCCGACGCGAGTGCGGACCGGTGTGCCGCCGTGCAGCCGAACCTGCTCGGGGACCGCGCGCGAGGTGATGAGGTTGTGGATGATCGTGCTGCCGGGCTCGCGGGCGAGCTCACGGACGGCGATCAGGCCGGTCAGGGCCGACGGGGTGACGATCTCGCCGCGCTCGTCGACCACGAAGCAGCGGTCGGCGTCGCCGTCGAAGGCCAGCCCCAGGTCGGCGCCGCTCTCGCGCACGGCACGTTGCAGGTCGCGGAGGTTCTCCGGCTCGATCGGGTTCGCCTCGTGGTGCGGGAAGCTGCCGTCGAGCTCGAAGTAGAGCGGGACCAGGTCGACGTCGAGGCCGGCGAAGACCGCGGGCACGGTGTGACCGGCCATGCCGTTGCCCGCGTCCACCACGACGCGCAGCCGTCGGCCACGCACCGGGGCGAGCGTGTGCAGGTGCGCTGCGTAGTCGGGGAGCAGGTCCCGGTGCTCGGTACGTGCGTCCCCGGCCGGTGGCTGGTGCACAGACGGGTGCGCCAGCCTGGCGGCCACCATCGCGGCAACCTCCGCGAGCCCCGACTCGCGACCGACCGGGGTGGCGCCGGCCCGGCAGAGCTTGATGCCGTTGTAGCGGGCGGGGTTGTGGCTGGCCGTGAACATCGCCCCGGGGAGGTCCAGCCGCCCGGAAGCGAAGTAGAGCAGGTCGGTGGAGGCGAGACCTATGTCCACCACGCTCGCACCGACCGACTGGACGCCCTCGCCGAAGGCTGCCGCCAGGGATGGCGACGAGGCCCGCATGTCGCGTCCCACCACCACCGCGCCGCCCTCCCGGGGGACGCCGGCGACACTCACGAACGCCGCTCCTGCGGCGCGAGCGACCTCCTCGTCGAGCTCTGCGGGTACGACGCCGCGCACGTCGTAGGCCTTGAAGATGGCGGCGACCCGCTGCTGGACGTCCGTCTGTTGGTCAACCATGGGCCTTGCGGCTCAGGCGTCGGTGGAGCGGAGCACGCGCAGGTGGCCGCGGCGGCCTACCTCGACTGCGGCCGGCCGGGTGGGCTGCTGCTGGGGACGGGGACGGGCAGCCTCGCGTACGGCGTTGGCCAGTGCTTCGAGGTCGTCGCTGGAGGGACCCATCGACTCCGGGTCGGGCGCCAGCCGCACGACCTCCCACCCACGGGGGGCGGTGAGCCGCTCGGAGTGCGCGTCGCACAGGTCGTAGCAGTGCGGCTCGGCGTAGGTGGCCAGCGGCCCGAGCACGGCAGTCTGGTCGGCGTAGACATAGGTCAGCGTCGCGACGGCAGGGCGCACACAGGCAGTGCGCGAGCAACGTCGGACTGGACTCACGGGTGGACGCTATCGCCTCGGGTGTCCTCCTGACGACATTGGGGCCCTTAAGGTGGCCACGTGTCGATCCCTTCGTCGCTGCAGCCGACGCCGCAACCCCCTCGGCCGGGACGGGTGCGGGAGCGCCACGGCCGTGGTGTGCGGGGGCCGTCCGCCGTGCCCGGGCCGCTGTCGCCCCGCGGTGTGGCCTTCCCCGGGAGCCCCGCCGAACGGTTCGACGCCCTCGTCCTCAGCCTGGTCGCTGAGCTGGAGCCCCGTTGGGCCACCCGGTGGGGCCGGCTCGAGTTCGCGGTCGAGGAGACACCGATGATCCCCCTCGACTGGGACAGCCACGAGGTGCCCTTGGCGACGCTCGTGCGCGGCACGGGTGCGCAGTCCAGCCGCATCGTGCTCTTCCGCCGTCCGATCGTGCTGCGCGCACCCACCAGACCGGAGATGTCCGCGATGGTGCTGGCCGTGCTGATCGAGCAGATCGCCGAGCTCCTGGGCATGGAGCCGCACGAGGTGGACCCCCGCTACGAGGCGTGAGGACGCTCCACCACTGCGTGATAGCGGTGCGGACGCCGGGTATCGCTCACGCGGCGGGTGGTGGTCGTGGGGTGTCGGTGTCGGTGCGGGCTGCTGCGGTTTCGTCGAGGCGGAGCTGTTGGACTGCGGCCTGTAGCTGGTGGTCGGGGTCGGGGATGATCCTGCCGTCGGGTCTGCGGTGGGTGAGGCGGTGGTGGTGGCGGGT
>Ga0075331_1000008_pt1 | contig 34338 bp, 30 predicted proteins | sample MayberrySE_TuleA_FD_120090 | JGI IMG/M metagenome (GOLD analysis project Ga0075331, IMG submission 120090) | Natural and restored wetland microbial communities from the San Francisco Bay, California, USA, that impact long-term carbon... | ecosystem: Environmental > Terrestrial > Soil > Wetlands ... | reverse complement strand
CGTGCTGGCCGCCGTCGCCTTCCGCCGGATGCTCGGCGCGGTCGGCTGGGTCCGGCGGCACCAGCAGTGGGTCACCCGGGCCGGTGGCGCGATGCTCGTCCTCGTCGGCGTGCTGCTCGTGACCGGCCTGTGGGAGCGACTGGTCGCGCAGATGCTCGGCTGGACGACCGGCTTCACGACGGTGGTGTGATGAGGAGCCGTGGGAGCGTCGCGTCGGCGCTGACGCCGCTGGAGCTGGGCCGCTGGGCCTGGCGCCAGCTCACGTCGATGCGGACCGCGCTGATCCTGCTGTTCCTGCTGGCGCTGGCCGCCATCCCCGGCTCGATCATCCCGCAGCAGGCGGTCAGCCCCAGCGACGTCTTCGCCTTCCGGGAGGCCAACCCCGACCTGTCCCGCTGGTACGACAGGCTGGGCCTGTTCCACGTCTACACCTCGGTGTGGTTCGGCGCCGTCTACGTGCTGCTGATGGTGTCGCTCGTCGGCTGCTTCGTCCCCCGAACGGTGCAGTACTGGCGCAGCTACCGCGCCCAGCCGCCGCGGGCACCCCGCAACCTCACCCGGCTCCCCGCCCACCGGGGTTGGGAGACCGATGCCTCCGTCGACGAGGTGGTGGCGGCGGCGTCCGACGTGCTGCGCGGGTCGCGCTTCCGGTTGCGCGAGTACGACGACGAGGCCGGGCGGCGGGTGGTCGCCGCCGAGCGTGGTCAGCTGCGTGAGGCGGGCAACCTGGTCTTCCACGTCTCGGTGCTGGTCGTGCTCGCGGGCGTCGCGATCGGGTCGCTGTTCGGGTTCAAGGGCGGTGCCTACCTCGTCGAGGGCCAGGGGTTCGCCAACTCGCTGACCCAGTACGACGAGTTCAAGCCGGGCGCGCTGTTCGACACCGCCGATCTCGCCCCCTTCTCGCTGACGCTCGACGACTTCGACGCCACCTACGAGCTCGAGGGGGACCAACGAGGGGCCGCCCGGTCCTTCGACGCCGAGCTGAGCTACCAGGCGGCACCCGGGGCACGGACGCGCAGCACGGACCTGCAGGTCAACGAGCCGCTGCAGATCGAGGGCACCTCGGTCTTCCTGGTGGGCAACGGCTACGCGCCAAGGATCACCGTTCGCGACGGCGAGGGCGACGTCGTCTCCAGCGGGCCGGTGCCGTTCCTGCCGCAGGACTCCTCCAACACCTCGTTCGGCGTCGTGAAGGTGCCGGACGCACAGCCCACCCAGCTCGGCTTCGAGGGCTTCTTCCTCCCGACGCTCGCGATCACGCCCGAGCGCGGACCGCACTCGATCTTCCCCGACGCGCTCGACCCGGCGCTGGTGCTGACCGGCTACGAGGGCGATCTCGGCATGGACGACGGGACGCCGCAGTCGGTCTTCGTGCTGGACAAGGCCCGCCTGGACCAGCTCGAGCAGGACGGCGAGCCGTTCCGGATGCTGCTGCGCCCCGGCCAGACCAAGCAGCTGCCGGACGGGCTCGGCTCGATCCGCTTCGACGGGGTGTCGCGTGCCGTGCAGCTGCAGATCAGCCACACGCCCGGGAAGGCGATCGCGCTCGGCGGCGTCCTGATCGGCCTGGCCGGCCTGATCACCTCGCTCTACATCCGGCCGCGGCGCACCTGGGTCCGGATCGGCCGCCGAGACGGGCGTACCGTGGTGGAGGCCGCCGGACTCGACCGCGTGTCCGGCGGTGACCTCGAGACCGCCCTGACCGGCTGGGTCGACCGGATCCGCGATCGCACCGGGGGCGATGCAGGACGACGGGCAGGACAGAAGGAGCCGTTGTGACCCTGACCGAGTGGGGATCGCTGTCCAACCTGGCGTTCGCGTCGGCGACGGTGGTCTACGTGCTGGCCTTCGTCGCGCACACCGTGGAGTGGGCGATAGCGCGCCAGGTGAGCGCGGTGGAGCAGCCACGGGCCGAGCCGGTCCCGGTCGCCGCAGGAGCGCCGCAGCCCCCTGCGGCGGGCGGTGCCACCGAGACGCCCCCGGCCGCCCCCGAGCGGTTCGACGTCTTCGGCCGGATCGGGCTCTCGCTCACCGTCCTCGCCTTCTGCATCCATCTCCTCGGCGTCGTCGCCCGCGGGATGGCGGCGGAGCGGGTCCCGTGGGGCAACATGTTCGAGTTCAACACCAGCGGCGCGCTGGCGGTGAGCGGTGCCTACCTCGTCGCCGTGCGGTTGTTCCGGATCCGTTGGGCCGGCCTGCTGGTGACCGGCTTCGTGTCCGCCGTACTCGCGGTCTCCATGCTCGTGCCGTCGCTGTACGTCGCTCCCGGGGCGCTGGTGCCGGCGCTGCACTCGTACTGGCTGGTCATCCACGTCGCGGCCGCGGCGGTGTCCGGAGGCGCCTTCGCAGTGGGAGCGGCGATCTCCGTGCTCTACCTGCTCCGTGAACGCGCCGAGCTCCGCGCGGAGGAAGCCGGCGCGCCGGACGGCCCCGGCGGCGTCGTCGGGCGGATGCCGGGCGCGGCGTACCTCGACCGGGTCGCGTTCCGGGTGCACGCGTTCGCGTTCCCGCTGTGGACGTTCGGGGTCCTCGTCGCCGGGCCGATCTGGGCCGAGTACGCCTGGGGCCGCTACTGGGGTTGGGACCCGAAGGAGACCTGGGCCTTCATCACCTGGGTGGTGTATGCGGCCTACCTGCACGCGCGCGCCACCGCGGGATGGCAGGGCCGACGCGCGGCCTATCTCGCGCTCGCAGCCTTCGCGACGTTCCTCTTCAACTACGTCGGCATCAACCTGTTCGCATCCGGCCTGCACTCCTACGCAGGTCTGTGAGGCCGCACCTCGCGGTCACTCCTCGGTCGGAGGCCGGGGCTGCTTGCGGTTGAGCCGGCGCAGGAAGTCGGGATCGTCGTCGGGCGCCAGCGTGCGACGCTGCGGCCGTTGCGGCGGTCGGCCCCGGCGGGGCTGCCCCAGCACGAGCCAGGCGATCGGGCCGAAGACCGGCACCAGCACGATGACCAGCGCCCACACCCAGCGGGGCATCGCCCGCACCTGCTGCCCCCGCGCCTGAATCACCTGCACGAGACAGAAGATCGCCAACGCGAGGGCGACGACGACGATCAGCGCTCTCCCCATCTTGACCTCCTTGTTGCAAGAGTAGGTCGCGCGGTTCGCAGACGCGAAGCCGCTACCTTGTGAGGCCATGGGCTTGGTGACGATCGAGGACGTGCGTGCGGCGGCGGAGCGCATCGAGGGCAAGGTCACGCGGACGCCGTTGCTGGCCTGCACCTGGGCGCCGGCCGACCGTCCGCTCTGGGTCAAGGCCGAGTCGTTGCAGCCCACCGGCGTGTTCAAGCAGCGCGGTGCCTGCAACGCAGTCGCGCTCCTCGATGCCGGACAGCGGCGGCGCGGGGTCGTCACGCACTCCTCCGGCAACCACGCTCGCGCCCTGGCCTGGGCGGCCCGGGACGCCGGCGTCCAGGCGCGCATCGTGATGCCCGAGGGGGCCCCCGCCGTGAAGGTGGACGCGACCCGCGCGCTCGGCGCCGAGGTGGTGCTGGTGCCGGCGGCGGAACGTTCCGCCGTCGCCGAGCGCATCGTGGCCGAGACCGGCGCCGTCCTGGTACCGCCGTACGACGACCCGGCGGTCATCGCCGGGCAGGGCACGGTCGGGCTGGAGATCGCCGCCGACCTGCCCGACGTCGAGACCGTCCTGGTGCCGGTGAGCGGTGGCGGGCTGATCTCCGGGCTGGCCGTCGCGGTCAAGGCGCTGTGCCCCGCCGCGCGCGTCGTCGGGGTGGAGCCCGAGCTCGCGGGAGACCTCGCTGCCGGCTTCGCTGCGGGCGAGCGGGTGACCTGGCCGGTGGAGCAGACCTACCGCACGATCGCGGACGGGCTGCGGGTCAGCCCGGTCGGCGACCTGCCCTGGGAGCACATCCGTGCACTCGTCGACGACGTCGTGACGGTGTCGGAGGACGCGATCCGGGAGGCGATGCGCCGCCTGGCGCTGGAGTCGCGGCTGGTGGCGGAGCCGAGCGGGGCGACGGCTGTGGCCGCCGTCCTCGAGGTGCCCGACCGGCTGCCGCCCGGCCGGACCGTCGCCGTCCTGTCCGGCGGCAACGTCGACCCCGGCCTGTTCGCGTCGGTGATGTGCGCCTGACATACGCTGCGGGGCGTGAGGTCGTTCGTCGTATACACCGCCGCCCGGATCGGCCTGTTCGCCCTGACCTGGGTGGTCGTCTCGACCGTCGCGTCGTACTGGCTGGACTGGAGCATGGTCACGCTGCTGTGGACCGCGCTCATCGCCCTGGCCGTCTCGGCCGTGCTGTCGCTGTGGCTGCTCCGCCCGCTGCGGGACCGGCTCGCCGCCGACGTCCACGCACGTGCGAGCCGGGCGCGCCGGCGCTTCGAGGACTCCCGGGCCCGCGAGGACGAGGATGAGTGAGGTCGCGCGCTGCCGCGACGTCGACCGGTGTGCGCCCGAGACCCGCGCTTTCGTCAACGAGGCGATCCGCAAGGTGGAGGCGGACGCCAACCGCAGTGCCGATACCCACCTGCACGTGTTCCCGCTGCCCGAGGACTGGGGAGTCGACCTCTACCTCAAGGACGAGTCGGTGCACCCGACCGGCAGCCTCAAGCACCGGCTCGCCCGATCGCTGTTCCTCTACGGGCTGTGCAACGGCTGGATCGGTGCGGACACCACCATCATCGAGGCCTCCTCGGGGTCGACCGCGGTCAGCGAGGCGTACTTCGCCCGGCTGCTCGGGCTGCCGTTCGTGGCGGTCATGCCGCGATCGACCAGCCGGGAGAAGATCGAGCTGATCGAGTTCCACGGCGGTCGCTGCCACCTCGTCGACGAGCCCGGTGCGATCTACGCGGAGTCCCGACGGCTCGCAGCGGAGACCGGTGGCCACTTCATGGACCAGTTCACCTACGCCGAGCGCGCCACCGACTGGCGGGGCAACAACAACATCGCCGAGTCCGTGTTCGCGCAGATGGGGCAGGAGCGGCACCCGGTGCCGGACTGGATCGTCGTGGGTGCCGGCACAGGCGGCACCAGCGCGACCATCGGCCGGTACGTGCGGCTGCGGAGGCTCGACACCCGGGTCTGCGTCGTCGACCCGGAGAACAGCGCGTTCTTCCCCGCCTGGACGTCGGGGGAGATCGAGGACCCCGGGTGCCTCGGATCGCGGATCGAGGGGATCGGGCGACCACGCGTGGAGCCCAGCTTCGTGCCCACCGTGGTCGACCGGATGGTCAGGGTCCCCGATGCCGCCTCGATCGCGGCGATGCGCTGGTGCACGCAGCTGACCGGGCGGCTGGTGGGCGGTTCGACCGGCACCAACCTGTGGGGCGCGCTGCGGATCGTCGCGGAGATGCGCGCCGCCGGGCGTACCGGGAGCGTCGTGACCCTGCTGTGCGACGGCGGCGACCGCTACTCGCGCACCTACTACGACGACGGCTGGCTGGAGGCGACCGGCCTCGACATCTCGCCGTACTCGCGGGTGCTGGAGGAGTTCAGCGCCACCGGCGCCTGGCGCGAACCCCACTGACCTGCCGTTCCGCACGGAACAGACTCCGCCTCCCGCCGGGCCTGCGCGTCGTGCGCCGAGCGGACAAACTTGGCTCCGGTCCAGGATGCGGACGCCAGCACGACCGCGGTCCGCGCAGGGCCCCCCTGACGTTGTCCGGATGATGAGCACGATCGCGAGTTTGTCCGCTCGCGGGGAGAGGCGTGGCGGGGGGAGGGGGCGAGGTCAGGTGGTGGCGAGGACGAGGCCCGCGGTGAGGCCGACGGCGTAGACGAGCTCGGCCACACCGGTCAGCCTCAGTGTCGGGATCAGGCCGGAACCGGTGACCCGACCGAGCACCGGCCCGGCCGCGCGGACCGCGAACGGCACCGCCAGCAGGCCGAGGCCGGCCCACCACGTCTGCAACGCGCCGATCGCGAGCAGCACGACGAACGCGGCCGCGACCAGGAACAGGTAGAAGACCCGTGTCCTGGCGTCGCCCAACCGCACCGCCAGCGTCTGCTTGCCCGCCGCCTCGTACCCGGGCCGGTCGCGCAGGTTGTTGGCCACCAGGATCGCGCAGGCCAGGGCGCCGATCGCCGTCCCGCCTGCTACGCCGACCCAGGTCACCCGCTCCGCCTGCACGTAGACCGTGCCCACCACCGCCACCAGGCCGAAGAACACGAACACGCTGACCTCGCCGAGGCCGCGGTAGCCGTACGGCCTCGACCCACCCGTGTAGAACCACGCTGCGAGCAACGCCAGCGCACCCACCGCGACGAGCCACAGCGACGTGGTCACCGCGAGCACCAGACCGCACACCGACGCCACCGCGAACGCCATGAACGCCGCCGCCTTCACCGCACGCGGGCTCGCCGCCCCCGAGCCGACCAGGCGCATCGGCCCGACCCGGTCGGCGTCGGTGCCGCGGATGCCGTCGGAGTAGTCGTTGGCGTAGTTGACGCCCACCTGCAGCGCGAGGGACACGAGCAGCGCCAGCAGCGCCTTCCAGCCGACGAACCCCCCGATGTAGTACGCCGCACCCGACCCCACGAGCACGGGGGCGACTGCGGCGGGGAGGGTCCGGGGTCGAGCGCCCTCGATCCAGGCGGCGGGGGTGGCCATGGGGCGCCATTGTGGCAGGCACTCTCCGGCGCGCCGTAACCTTGCCGAACGTGGTGTCCCTGACCCCGGTCTCCGGTCCTGCGCGCGAGCTGCACGAGGCTCTGCGCGCCTGGACGACGGCGCCGTCGGCCGAGCCGTTGGTGGTGCGCACCTCCGGATCCACCGGGGAGCCGAAGGACGTCGTCCTCTCCCGCCGCGCTTTGCTCGCGTCGGCCGAGGCGACGGCGACCCGGCTCGGTGGTCAGGGTCAGTGGCTGCTCGCGCTGCCCCCGCACCACGTCGCCGGTCTGCAGGTGCTGCTGCGCTCGGTGCTGGCCGGCACGCCGCCCGTCCTCGCCGACGACCACCCCGACCTGCCCGCCGCGGTCGCTGCCCTGCAGCCACGGGTACGTCGATACGCGTCGCTGGTGCCCACCCAGCTGCAGCGGATGCTGGCGAACGACCGGGACCGTGCGGCCCTGGCGGCGTTCGACGCCGTGCTCGTCGGTGGCGCGGCGAGCCGGCCCGAGCTGTTGCGGCGCGCCCGCGAGGCGGGTGTCGCCGTCGTGACGACCTACGGCATGAGCGAGACCTGCGGCGGCTGCGTCTACGACGGGGTGCCGCTCGACGGGGTCGGCGTGCGCATCGGTGCGGACGGCCGCGTCCACCTGATGGGGCCGGTGCTCTTCGACGGGTACGCCGGAAGGCCGGACCTCACCGACGAGGTGCTGCGCGACGGTGAGCTGCGCACACCTGACCTCGGTCGGCTCGACGACGACGGCCGCTTGGAGGTGCTGGGTCGGGCCGACGAGGTGGTCCTCAGCGGTGGCGTCAACGTGTCCCTGCCCGCGGTCGAGCAGCGGATCCGCGAGCACCCCGACGTCGCCGACGTCGCCGTGGTCGGCGTGGACGACCCCGAGTGGGGGACCCGGGTCGTCGCCGTCGTGGTCGGTGGGGCGTCCGACCTCGACGAGCTGCGCGACTTCGTCGGCGCCCGGCTGCCGCGCAGCTGGGCGCCTCGCCAGCTGCGCGTCGTCGACGCGCTGCCGCTGCTGGAGTCGGGCAAGGTCGACCGGATGGCGCTGCGGAGGTCGGCATGAGGCGGCTCGTCTACTCGACGCCGATGCGCACGCGCTTTCGCGGCATCGCGGTCCGCGACGGCATGCTGCTGGAGGGCGAGGCCGGCTGGGGGGAGTTCAGCCCGTTCTGGGACTACGACCCGCCGACCTGCGTGCCGTGGCTGCGCGCCGCGCTCGAGGCCGCCGACGAGGGCTGGCCGGAGCCGGTCCGCGACGCCGTACCCGTCAACTGCACCGTGCCCGCGGTGGGCCCCGAGCAGGCGCAGCGGGTCGTGCGCACCTCCGGCGGGTGCCGCACCGCCAAGGTCAAGGTGGCCGAGCCCGGACAGACGCCGGCCGACGACCTCGAGCGGGTTGCGGCTGTGCGCGACGCCATCGGCCCCGACGGCCGCGTGCGTATCGACGCCAACGGAGCCTGGTCGGTCGACGAGGCCGTCCGCGCGCTCGGGGAGCTGAGTCGCTTCGACCTCGAGTACGTCGAGCAGCCGTGCGCCACCGTCGAGGAGCTGGCCGCGGTGCGCCGCCGGGTCGACGTACCCGTGGCCGCCGACGAGTCGATCCGCAGGGCTGAGGACCCGCTGCGGGTGGCGGCGCTGGAGGCTGCCGACATCGCGGTGCTCAAGGTGCAGCCGCTCGGCGGGGTGCGCGCGTGCCTGCGGATCGCCGAGCAGATCGGGTTGCCGGTGGTGGTGTCGAGCGCGCTGGAGTCGTCGGTGGGCATCGCCGCCGGGGTGGCACTGGCGGCCGCGCTGCCGCAGCTGCCGTACGCCTGCGGCCTGGCGACGGTCTCCCTGCTGGAGCACGACGTCACCGACGCGCCGCTGCTGCCGGAGTCGGGCGTCTTGCCGGTGCGGCGACCCGAGCCGGTCGCCGAGCTGCCGGAGGCCGGCGGGGAGACGTTTGCGCGCTGGGAGGAGCGGCTGGCCGCGGTGTGGGCGTTGATGCGGCAGGATCACCTCTCGTGAACCCTTCGACCGCGTTGGCCCGGGTGCTCGTCGACGAGCTCGTGCGGGCCGGAGTGCGCGAGGTCGTCCTCGCTCCGGGCTCCCGCTCGGCGCCGGTCGCCTTCGCCCTGCACGACGCCGACGCCGCAGGGCGGCTGCGCCTCCACGTGCGAATCGACGAGCGCACCGCCGCGTTCCTCGCGCTGGGCCTGGCCCGCACCACGGCCGCACCGACGGCCGTCGTCACGACGTCGGGCACCGCGGTCGGCAACCTGCTCCCCGCCGTGATGGAGGCCGCGCACGCCGGAGTGCCCCTGCTCGTGCTCAGCGCCGACCGGCCCGCCGGCCTACGCGACACCGGTGCCAACCAGACGACCGACCAGGTAGGCATCCTCGGCGGCTTCGTCCGGGCCTTCACCGACCTTCCCGCGCCGGTCACCGCCACCGGCCAGGTCGGCTTCTGGCGGCGCGCGGTCAGCCGCACGGTGCTGGCCGCGGCCGGCGCGCGCACCGGCGACCCGGGTCCGGCGCACCTCAACCTGCAGCTGCCCGAGCCGTTGGTGCCCGACCACGACGAGACCTGGCCCGAGCCGCTCGACGGCCGGCCGGACGGTCTGGCGTGGACCACGGCGGCGCGCCCCGCCCCGCCCGAGCCGACCGTGCTCGACGGCCGCCGCCGCACGGTCGTGGTCGCGGGCGACGACGCCGGCCCGCCGGCCCGTCAGCTGGCGGAGGCCGCCGGCTGGCCGCTGCTCGCCGAGCCCACCTCCGGCGCCCGCACCGGCACTCATGCGCTGCGCTGCTACCGGATGCTGCTCGCCGGCGCCCTCGCCGACGAGGTCGAGCAGGTCGTGGTGTTCGGCCACCCCACGCTGTCCCGCCCGGTCACCCGGCTGCTCGGCCGCGACGACGTCGACGTGGTCGTCGTCTCGCCCGGCGCACGCACCTGGCCCGACCCGGGGCACACCGCGCGCCAGGTCGTGCAGGCGGTGCGTGCCGACGGTGCCGCCGCTCCGGCCTGGTTGGACCGGTGGCGCCGTCACGACGCCGCGGCGTCGGCAGCGGTCGACGCCCTGCTGGTGGCCGAGCCCTGCCTCACGCCGTACTCCGTCGCCGGCGCCGTGCACGCCGCGCTGCCGCCGGCGGGCCTGCTCGTGGTCGGATCGTCCAACCCGATCCGCGACCTGGACCTGATGGCGGCACCGCACCCGGTCGGCGAGCGCCGCAAGACCATCGCCAACCGGGGGCTCGCGGGCATCGACGGCACCGTCTCGACCGCGGTCGGGGCCGCGCTCGGCCGGCCGGGCTCCTCGCGCGCCCTCGCCTACCTGGGCGACCTGACGTTCCTGCACGACGCCAACGGGCTGATGATCGGTCCCGACGAGCCCCGACCCGATCTCACCATCGTCGTGGCCAACGACGACGGGGGCAGCATCTTCGGCCTCCTGGAGCAGGGCGCCCCCGAGCACGCCGGCGTCTTCGAGCGCGTCTTCGGCACCGCCCACGGCGCCGACCTCGGCAGCCTCTGCGCGGCGACGGGTACGTCGTACCAGCGGGTGACCGACCTCGAGGCGCTACGGAAGACCCTGCAGCGGCCGGTGAGCGGCATCGAGGTGGTCGAGGTGCCGATCGGCCGGGCCGACCGACGTGACCTCGACGCGCGCCTGCGGGCAGCGGCCGCGGCTGCTGCCGAACGACCGGGTGGGTGAGCTCAGGTGCCGAGCGCGTCGCGGACCGGGACGAACTTGGCCTGCGACTCCGCGAGCTCCGCTTCCGGGTCCGAGCCTGCGACGATGCCGCAGCCCGCGAACAGCCGCACGCGCGAGCCCTGCACCTCGGCCGAGCGCAGTGCGATGCCCCACTCGCCGTCCCCGCAGGCGTCGATCCACCCGACCGGCCCGGCGTAGCGGCCGCGGTCCATGCCCTCGATCTCGTTGATCAGGTCGACCGCCGCCGCGGTGGGTGTGCCACCGACCGCGGCGCTCGGGTGCAGGGCGGCCGCGAGCCCGAGCGACGTGGTCGAGTCGCTGACCACACCGGTCACGTCGGTGGCGAGGTGCATGACGTTGGGCAGGTGCAGGACGAACGGCGACTCCGGGACGTTCGTGCTCGTGCAGTGCGGCGCCAGCGCATCGGCCACCGAGCGCACGGCGTACTCGTGCTCCTCGAGGTCCTTGCTGGACCGGGCGAGCTTGCCGGCCAGCGCGAGGTCGTGCTCGTCGTCGCCGGTGCGCCGGATCGTGCCCGCCAGCACCCGTGAGGTGACCAGACCGCGTTCGCGCCGGACCAGCATCTCCGGGGTGGCGCCGAACAGCCCGCCGACGTGGAACGTCCAGCAGGTCGGGTAGGTGTCGACGAGCCGCGAGAGCGGCCAGCGCACGTCGACCGGAGCGCCGGACTCCGCGACCAGGTCGCGCGCGAGCACGACCTTCTGCAGGTCGCCGGACTCGATGCGGCGCACCGCGTCGGCGACGACCGACTCCCACTCCGCGCCCGAGAGCGCTCCGTCGGCGAAGACCACCTCCGGCGCCGCCGGTCCCGACGTCGGCTCGGGCGCCGTCGTGTTCGAGAGCGACGAGCCGATCGTGGTGACCCACCAGGTGTCCCGGCGGCGGCCGACCACGACCTCGGGTACGACGAGCACCGACTCGCCCGGGTCGTCTCCGAACGCGAACGAGCCGAACGCGACCAGGCCCGAACCGGGGACGTCCACCTCGTCGCGGACGACCGCGCCGGCACTCAGCCGCGCCCACCAGTCCTCGGCGTCAGCGAACCTGCCGGCCCCACGGGTGTCGATACGCGCCGCCTCGCCCCAGCCGACGAGCCCCTCGCCCCGGCGTACCCAGGCCACCGGGTCGTCCTGCGGCAGCAGGCGCACGAGCGGACCGGGGTCGGAGATGGCGACCGACCGCACGACGAGCGGCGACGGCTGCGGCGGCCCTGCGGCGAGTGTGGTCACGATCCGACAGCGTACGACCCGACACCACGCCGAGGCGCATCGGCGTGGGAGGGTAACCACCGTGAGCCGTGCCCACCTCGACAAGCGGCCCGCCGACGTCGCGGGCATGTTCGACGACGTCGCCGAGCGCTACGACCTCACCAACGACGTCCTGTCGCTGGGGCAGGACCGGCGGTGGCGCAAGGCCGTGCTCACCGCCGTCGAGGCGCGCCCGGGCGACCGGCTGCTCGACCTCGCGGCGGGCACGGGCACCTCGAGCGTGCCGTTCGCCGCGGCCGGCGCCCACGTCGTGCCGTGCGACTTCTCGCAGGGGATGCTCCGGGTCGGTAAGCGGGCCCGTCCCGAGCTGGACTTCACCGCGGGTGACGCGACCCGGCTGCCGTTCGCCGACGCGACCTTCGACGCGGTGACGATCTCGTTCGGGCTGCGCAACGTGGTCGAGCCGCGTCGCGCGCTCGCCGAGATGCTGCGTGTGACCAGGCCGGGTGGCCGTCTCGTCGTGTGCGAGTTCAGCCACCCGACGTGGGCACCGTTCCGCACGCTGTACGTCGAGTACCTCATGCGGGCGCTGCCGCCGGTGGCCCGGGCGGTGTCGTCCAACCCCGAGGCCTACGTCTATCTCGCCGAGTCGATCCGGGCCTGGCCCGACCAGCGCGGTCTGGCCGCGTGGATCCGGCGCTCCGGCTGGCGGTCCGTGGAGTGGCGGAACCTGTCCGGCGGGATCGTCGCGCTGCACCGCGCGACCCGGCCGGGGTGCGGTTCTCAGGGCTCTGACCGGCCAGGATTTTCGCAACGACGATCTTGACTAAATGTGCAGGTCAGAGGCGGTGCGAGACCCCCGGGGGCGGAGTCGCGGACCGTGCGGCTAGCCCCTAGACTGGCTCCCTGCGGTGCTCGTGATTGTTTTCACGAGGTCGCAAACGGCGGCTCCGCCGCCGTGTCCCAGCGCAGCGTCTCCTACCCCCGAGGACAGGCACCATGTCGCGGACGACCGCCGACGAGCGGCAGGCCGACGTCATCGTCGTCGGCGCCGGCCCGGCCGGTTCGACGGCGGCCTACCACCTCGCCCAGTCCGGGCTCGACGTGCTGCTGCTGGAGAAGACGACGTTCCCGCGCGAGAAGGTCTGCGGCGACGGGCTGACCCCGCGCGCCGTCCGGTCGCTGATCCGGATGGGCATCGACCTCGACGAGCCCGGCTGGGTGCGCAACCACGGTCTGCGCATCGTCGGCGGGGGGCACCAGATCGAGCTGCCCTGGCCCGACCTCGCGTCCTACCCCAGCTTCGGCCTCGTCCGCACCCGGCTCGACTTCGACGACATCCTGGCGCAGCAGGCCGTGAAGTCCGGTGCCCGGCTGCACGAGCGCACGGCCGTCACCGGTCCCGTCAAGGACGAGCACAGCGGTCGCGTCGTGGGCGTCGTGGCGCGTGAGGTCGACGACGCGGGTCGCAAGACCGGCGCCGAGCTGGAGTTCCGCGCACCGGTGGTGATCGCGGCCGACGGCAACTCGGCCCGGCTCGCCCTGAGCATGGGGTGGACCAAGCGCGACGACCGCCCGATGGGGGTGGCGGTGCGCACCTACTACACGAGTCCCCGGCACGACGACGACTGGCTGGAGAGCTGGCTCGAGCTCTGGGACGGCCCCGCCGGCGCACCGGACTCCAAGCTGCTGCCCGGGTACGGCTGGATCTTCGGTGTCGGCGACGGCACCGCCAACGTCGGCCTCGGAATCCTCAACACCTCCAGCGCCTTCGGCAAGGTCGACTACAAGGACGTGCTGCGCACCTGGCTCGAGAACACCCCCGAGGAGTGGGGCTTCCGCGAGCCGAACAGGGTGGGCGAGGTGCGTGGCGCCGCGCTGCCGATGGGGTTCAACCGCAAGCCGCACTACGCCGACGGGCTGCTGCTCGCCGGGGACGCCGGCGGCATGGTCAACCCGTTCAACGGCGAGGGCATCGCCTACGCGATGGAGTCGGCGGAGATCGCCGCCGACGTCGTCGCCCAGGCGCTGCGGCGGCCGGAGGGTCCCCAGCGCGAGCACGCGCTGGCCGGCTACCCGGCTGCGCTCGACGCGGCCTACGGCGGCTACTACACACTGGGCCGGCTCTTCGCCGCGATGATCGGCAACCCGAACGTGATGAAGTACGGCACCCGCTACGGGCTGCCGCGCAAGACCCTGATGCGCTTCACGCTGAAGCTGCTGGCCAACTTGACCGACCCGCGTGGTGGTGACTCGATGGACCGGGTGATCAACGCGATGAGCAAGATGGCGCCGGTGGCATGATGCAGGACCGGAGCGCGATGATGCGTACCGTGACAGGGAGAGGAGAGTAGGCGACGTGGACCTCTACGTGCCGATTCTCGGACTGGGGCTGCTGGCCGCCGGGTTCGCCGTGTTCTCGATCGTGGTCAGCGTCCTGACCGGGCCGAAGCGCTACAACCGGGCCAGGCTCGACTCCTACGAGTGCGGCATCGAGCCGACGCCGCAGCCCGCCGGTGGCGGCCGGTTCCCGGTGAAGTACTACATCACCGCGATGATGTTCATCATCTTCGACATCGAGATCATCTTCCTCTACCCGTGGGCGGTGGCGTTCGACTCGATGGGGCTCTTCGCCCTCGTGCAGATGCTCATCTTCATCGGCATGCTGCTCATCGCCTATGCCTACGAGTGGCGTCGCGGCGGGCTCGAGTGGGATTGAGCCGAGTGGGACTGAGCCGAGTGGGACTGGGCCAGGTGGGAACGGCAACGGCACGGCGAACGGCACCGAGGTAGGCGAGGCGACATGGGTATCGAGGAGAAGCTCCCCTCCGGGGTGCTGCTGACAACCGTCGAGGGCGTGGCCGGCTACTTCCGCAAGGCGTCGCTGTGGCCCGCGACCTTCGGGCTCGCGTGCTGCGCGATCGAGATGATGACCTCCGGCGGTCCGCGCTACGACCTGTCGCGCTTCGGCATGGAGGTGTTCCGTGCCTCACCGCGCCAGGCCGACCTGATGATCGTGGCCGGTCGGGTCAGCCAGAAGATGGCCCCGGTCCTGCGCCAGATCTACGACCAGATGGCCAACCCCAAGTGGGTGCTGGCGATGGGCGTCTGCGCGTCGAGCGGTGGCATGTTCAACAACTACGCGATCGTGCAGGGCGTCGACCACGTCGTACCCGTGGACATGTACCTGCCCGGCTGCCCGCCACGCCCGGAGATGCTGATCGACGCGATCCTCAAGCTGCACGAGGACATCAGGCACGGCAAGCTCGGCGTCAACCGCGAGGCCCAGCTCGAGCAGATCGAGACCGACGCCCTGGCCGCCGCGCCGACGTCCGACATGAAGGGGCTGCTGCGGTGAGCGACGAGCCACAGGACAAGCCGCTGGGTGAGCGGGAGCCCGAGAAGGGGCCCGACGAGGGCGACACCGGCCGGCTGCCCGAGAACCTCCCGGCGGAGAGCGAGGAGCAGGCCGAGGTCCTCGAGGTCCGTCGCGGCATGTTCGGCGTGCACGGCACCGGCGACACCAGCGGGTACGGCGGTCTGCGCCGCGCGGTCGTCATGCCGGGCAGCACGAAGCAGCCGTACGGCGGCTGGCTCGACGAGGTCACCGACCGGCTCGGCGGCGTCCTCGACGACAACGGCCTCGGCGACGCGGTCGAGCGGGTCGTCGTGCACCGCGGCGAGATCACCTTCTGGGTGCGCCGGGAGCGGCTGCTCGAGGTCGCCCGGCAGCTGCGGGACGACCCGGGCCTGCGCTTCGAGTTCTGCTCCGGTGTCTCGGGCGTGCACTACCCGGAGGACACCGGTCGCGAGCTGCACGCGGTCTACCACCTGCTGTCGATGACGCACAACCGGCGCATCCGGGTCGAGGTCACCTGCCCCGACGCCGACCCGCACATCCCGTCGACGGTGTCGGTCTACCCGACCAACGACTGGCACGAGCGGGAGACCTACGACTTCTTCGGCATCGTCTTCGACGGGCACCCCGCGTTGACCCGCATCCAGATGCCCGACGACTGGCCGGGTCACCCGCAGCGCAAGGACTACCCCCTCGGTGGCATCCCCGTGGAGTACAAAGGCGCCACCGTCCCGCCGCCGGACCAGCGGAGGTCCTACAACTGATGAGCGACCAGACTTCCCACAGCCAGACGACCTTCGAGGCCGACCCGTTCGCCGGGTCGCAGGAGACCGACTCCGGCACGGTCTACAACGTGACCGGCCAGGACTGGGACTCCGTGGTCGCCGGCGTCGCGGAGAACGCCGAGGAGCGCGTCGTCGTCAACATGGGGCCGCAGCACCCGTCCACGCACGGCGTGCTCAGGCTGATCCTGGAGCTCGAGGGCGAGACGGTCACCGAGGCCCGAGCCGGCATCGGCTACCTGCACACCGGCATCGAGAAGAACATGGAGTTCCGCACCTGGACGCAGGGCGTGACGTTCTGCACCCGGATGGACTACCTGTCGCCGTTCTACAACGAGGCCGCCTACGTCCTGGGCATCGAGCGGCTGCTCGACATCGAGGACGAGATCCCGGAGAAGGCCAACGTCATGCGGGTGCTCCTGATGGAGCTCAACCGCATCTCGTCCCACCTGGTGGCGATCGCGACCGGCGGCATGGAGATCGGCGCGCTCACCGTGATGACGATCGGCTTCCGCGAGCGCGAGGCCACGCTCGACCTGTTCGAGCTCATCACCGGGCTGCGGATGAACCACGCCTACTTCCGCCCCGGCGGCATCGCCCAGGACCTGCCGCCGGGTGCGCTGGAGGCCATCCGCGAGTACGTCAAGCTGATGAAGAAGCGGTTGCCCGAGTACGCCGCGCTGTGCAACGCCAACCCGATCTTCAAGGGCCGGCTCGAGGGGATCGGCTACCTCGACCTCGCCGGCTGCATGGCGCTCGGCGCCTCCGGACCCGTCCTGCGGGCCACCGGCTACCCGTGGGACATGCGCAAGACGCAGCCCTACTGCGGCTACGAGGACTACGAGTTCGACGTCATCACCCGCGACTCGATGGACGCCTACGGCCGGTTCCGGATCCGGCTCGACGAGATGTGGGAGTCGCTGCGCATCGTCGAGCAGTGCGTGGACCGGCTGACCAAGCTGGAGGGCGCACCGGTGATGGTGGCCGACAAGAAGATCGGCTGGCCGGCGCAGCTCGCCGTCGGCAACGACGGCATGGGCAACTCCCTCGACCACATCCGCCACATCATGGGGGAGTCGATGGAGGCGCTCATCCACCACTTCAAGCTGGTCACGGAAGGCTTCCGCGTTCCGGCCGGCCAGGCCTACGTCGCGGTCGAGTCGCCGCGCGGCGAGCTGGCCTGCCACGTGGTCAGCGACGGCGGCACGCGACCGTTCCGCGCGCACTTCCGCGACCCGTCCTTCGTCAACCTGCAGTGCACGTCGGTCATGAGCGAGGGCGGCCAGGTGGCCGACGTCATCGTGGCCATTGCCAGCATCGACCCCGTGATGGGTGGGGTGGACCGATAAATGACTGACACACACGACGCGGCAGGCACCAGCCTGCCCCAGTCCACGCTGGACGAGCTGGGCCAGATCGCGGCTCGCTACCCGCAGGCGCGCTCGGCGCTGCTGCCGATGCTGCACCTCGTCCAGAGCGTCGAGGGCTGCGTGACGCCGGCCGGGATCGAGGCCTGCGCCGACCTGCTCGGCCTGACGGCGGCGGAGGTCTCCGCGGTCGCCACCTTCTACACGATGTACAAGCGGCGTCCGGTGGGTGACTACCACGTCGGGGTCTGCACCAACACGCTGTGCGCGATCATGGGCGGCGACCTCATCTTCGAGCGGCTCAAGGACCACCTCGACGTCGGCAACGACGAGACCAGCGAGGACGGCAGGATCACCCTCGAGCACGTGGAGTGCAACGCAGCCTGCGACTACGCGCCCGTGATGATGGTCAACTGGGAGTTCATGGACAACATGACGCCCGAGTCCGCCGTCGACGTCGTGGACCGGCTGCGGGCGGGCGAGGAGGTCTCCTCCACCCGCGGGCCGCGGATCTGCACCTGGCGCGAGGCGGAGCGGGTCCTCGCCGGCTTCCCCGACGACCGGGCCGACGAGGGACCGGGCGCCGGTCCCGCCTCCCTGGTCGGACTGGGCATCGCGCGTGAGCGCGGCTGGCGCGCTCCGGAGGGCGACGGGCACATGCCCGGCGTACCCGTCTCCAAGGAGGGTGCAGCCGCCGAGGCCGACACCTCGCGCGCGGAGGCGGAGACGAAGGTCGAGGAGTCCCCGGCCGACACCAAGGGCGGTCCCGACAGGAAGGACGCGTGATGACCGACATGCTGACCCCGGTCCTCTCCGACACCTGGGACTCCGACCGTTCCTGGTCGCTCGAGACCTACGAGCGGGCCGGTGGCTACCGCGCCCTGCGCACGGCGCTCGACACCGACCCCGACGCGCTGATCGAGCTGGTCAAGGACTCCGGGCTGCGCGGCCGGGGCGGCGCCGGCTTCCCCACCGGGATGAAGTGGGGCTTCATCCCGCAAGGTGACGGCAAGCCGCACTACCTCGTGGTCAACGCCGACGAGTCCGAGCCCGGCACCTGCAAGGACATCCCGCTGATGATGGCCGCCCCGCACACGCTGGTCGAGGGCGTGATCATCTCCTCCTACGCGATCCGGGCCAACACCGCCTTCATCTACGTCCGCGGCGAGGTGCTGCACGTGGTGCGGCGGCTGCAGCGCGCGGTGCAGGAGGCCTATCTCGCCGGCCACATCGGCAAGGACATCCATGGGTCGGGCTACGACCTCGACGTGATCGTGCACGCCGGCGCCGGTGCCTACATCTGCGGCGAGGAGACCGCGCTGCTCGACTCGCTGGAGGGGCGCCGCGGTCAGCCCCGGCTCCGACCGCCGTTCCCGGCCGTCGCCGGGCTCTACTCCTGCCCGACCGTGATCAACAACGTCGAGTCGATCGCGTCGGTGCCCTGCATCGTTGACAACGGCCCCGACTGGTTCAGCTCGATGGGCACCGAGAAGAGCAAGGGCATGACGCTCTACTCGCTGTCGGGCCACGTCAGGGCGCCGGGGCAGTACGAGGCCCCGCTCGGCATCACCCTGCGTGAGCTGCTCGACCTCGGCGGCGGGATGCGCGAGGGCAGCGAGCTGAAGTTCTGGACCCCCGGCGGGTCGTCCACCCCGCTGCTCACCGCCGAGCACCTCGACGTACCGCTCGACTACGAGGGCGTCGCCGCGGTGAAGTCGATGCTGGGCACCAAGGCCCTGCAGATCTTCGACCAGCACACCTGTGTGGTCCGCGCGGTGCTGCGTTGGACCGAGTTCTACAAGCACGAGTCCTGCGGCAAGTGCACCCCGTGTCGCGAGGGCACCTGGTGGCTGGTCCAGGTGCTGCAGCGGCTCGAGGACGGCCGCGGCAGCGAGGACGACCTCGACCTGCTCGTCGACCAGTGCGACAACATCCTCGGCCGGGCGTTCTGCGCCCTCGGCGACGGCGCCACCAGCCCGATCACCTCCTCGATCGAGTACTTCCGCGACGAGTACCTCGCCCACCTCAAGCAGGGTGGTTGCCCGTTCGATCCGCACAAGTCCACCCTGTTCGCGACTGCGGGAGCCATCGCATGACGGTTCAGGCCAACACCCCCCACGACACCGAGGCGCCGGTCGAGAAGCTGGTCACGCTGACCATCGACGGCATCGAGGTCAGCGTGCCCGAGGGCACGCTGGTGATCCGCGCCGCCGAGCTGATCGGGGTGCAGATCCCGCGGTTCTGCGACCACCCGCTGCTCGACCCCGTCGGCGCCTGCCGGCAGTGCCTGGTCGAGGTGCCCGACGCCGGCAACGGACGCGGGCTGCCCAAGCCGCAGGCCTCGTGCACGCTCGCGGTCGCGCAGGGCATGGTCGTGCACACCCAGGTGACCTCTCCGGTCGCGGACAAGGCGCAGCAGGGCCAGATGGAGTTCCTGCTGATCAACCACCCGCTCGACTGCCCCGTCTGCGACAAGGGCGGCGAGTGCCCGCTGCAGAACCAGGCGATGAGCAACGGTCGTGGCGAGTCCCGGTTCACCGAGGCCAAGCGCACCTACGTCAAGCCGATCAACATCTCCGCGCAGGTGTTGCTCGACCGTGAGCGCTGCATCCTCTGCGCGCGCTGCACCCGGTTCTCCGAGCAGATCGCGGGTGACCCGTTCATCGCGCTCATCGAGCGCGGCGCCCTGCAGCAGGTCGGCATCTACGAGAAGGAGCCCTTCGAGTCCTACTTCTCGGGCAACACGATCCAGATCTGCCCGGTCGGCGCACTCACCAGCGCCACCTACCGCTTCCGCGCGCGGCCCTTCGACCTGGTGTCGACGCCGAGCACGTGCGAGCACTGCGCCTCCGGTTGTGCCCTGCGCAGCGACCACCGGCGTGGCAAGGTCACCCGCCGGCTCGCCGGCGACGACCCCGAGGTCAACGAGGAGTGGAACTGCGACAAGGGCCGCTTCGCCTTCGCCTGGGCGCGGCAGGAGGACCGCCTCACCCACCCGCTCGTCCGCGACGAGGACACCGGTCAGCTGCGGCCCGCGTCCTGGCCCGAGGCGCTGGCCGTCGCCGCCCGTGGCCTGCAGGCAGCGGGTACGTCGGTCGGGGTGCTGACCGGCGGGCGGCTGACCACCGAGGACGCCTACGCGTACTCGAAGTTCGCCCGCGCCGTGATCGGCACCAACGACATCGACTTCCGGGCGCGGGCGCACTCCGCGGAGGAGGCCGAGTTCCTGGCCTCCACGGTCGCCGGCCGCGGGCTGCAGGTGACCTACGCCGACCTCGAGAAGGCCAACGCGGTCGTGCTCGCCGGCCTCGAGCCGGAGGAGGAGTCGCCGATCGTCTTCCTGCGGCTGCGCAAGGCCTTCCGCAAGCGCGGTGCGCGGATCTGGTCGGTGGCGCCGTTGGCGTCACGCGGCCTGGACAAGCTGGGCGGCACCCTCGTGCAGGCCACACCGGGCGCGGAGGCCTCGGCGATCCGTGAGCTCGCCAACGACGGCGCGTTGGCGCTCGACGCGGGCGGGGTCATCCTGGTGGGTGAGCGGCTCGCCACCTCTCCCGGGGCGCTGTCGGCAGCGGTCGAGCTGGCCCGCACCACCGGAGCCAAGCTGGCCTGGGTGCCGCGGCGCGCCGGTGACCGCGGCGCGCTGGAGGCGGGCTGCCTGCCCGGGCTGCTGCCCGGTGGCCGGCCCCTCTCCGACGCCGGTGCGCGGGTCGACGTGGCCGCAGCGTGGGACGTCGACCTGCTGACCGACCGCCGGGGCCGCACGACCGACGAGATGCTGGCCTCCGCCGCGGCGGGCGAGGTGCAGGCCCTGCTGGTGGCCGGCGTGGAGCTCGACGACCTCGGCGACCCCGTCGCCGCGGCGAGCGCGCTCGCCGCGGTGCCGTTCGTGGTGAGTCTCGAGGTCCGCGCCTCGGCCGTCGCCGAGCGTGCCGACGTCGTGCTTCCGGTCGCCCCGGTGGCAGAGAAGTCCGGCTCGTTCCTCGACTGGGAGGGTCGCAGCCGTCCGTTCGCCAACGTGCTGGAGGTGGCCGGTTCGCTGCCCGACGTACGCGTGCTCGCCGGGATCGCCGACGAGATGGGCAGGTCGCTGGGGTTCCGCACCATCGAGGGTGCCCGGGCGGAGCTCGCCGAGCTCGGTCCGTGGGACGGCGAGCGCTCCGCGGTGCCGGAGGTTGCAGCCGGTGAGCCCCCGACGCCCGGCGCGGACGAGGCGGTCCTGGCGACCTGGCGGATGCTGATCGACGACGGCGCACTGCAGGACGGAGACCCCTACCTCAAGGCGACCGGACGCGCACCGGTGGCGCGGGTGTCCGCGGGCACCGCGGCCGACCTCGGCGTCGGCGACGGCGACCGGATCCGGCTCTCGACCGGCCGCGGCCAGCTGGATCTGCCGGTCGTCGTCAGCGACCTGCCCGACCGGGTGGTGTGGGTGCCGCAGCGGTCCGGCGGCACCTCGGTCAACCGTGACCTCGGAGTCGCTGCCGGCGCCGTCGTCCGCCTCGAAGGGATTACGTATGAAGGGCGTTGATGTGGCTGCGGTGTGGTCCGGCTCCGAGGTGAGCCTCTCTGCTGCCTCTCGGGTCGACGACCTGTCGGAGTTCGGCAACGACCCGGTCTGGCTGTGGCTGGTCAAGGCCGTGGTCGTCTTCGGCATCCTCGTCGTGCTCACGCTGTTCAACATCTGGGCCGAACGCCGTGTCGTCGCGCGGATGCAGCACCGGGTCGGCCCCAACGTGCACGGCCCGTTCGGCCTGCTGCAGTCGCTGGCCGACGGCGTCAAGCTGGCCCTCAAGGAAGACATCGTCCCCAAGGCTGCCGACAAGTCCGTCTACATCCTGGCGCCGATCATCTCTGCGATCCCGGCCTTCATGGCCTTCGCGGTGATTCCGTTCGGCCCGGTGGCGCAGGTGCCGTTCACCGACCTCGAGACACCGCTGCAGCTCACCGACCTGCCCGTCGGTGTGCTCTACGTGCTCGCGGTGACCTCGGTCGGCATCTACGGCATCGTGCTGGCCGGCTGGTCGTCGGGATCGACGTACTCGCTGCTCGGTGGGCTGCGCTCGTCGGCCCAGATGATCTCCTACGAGGTCGCGATGGGGCTGGCGTTCGTGGCGGTCTTCCTCTACGCCGGGTCGATGTCGACCTCGGAGATCGTCGGCGCCCAGGAGCGGCTCTGGTTCGGCATCATCCTGCTGCCGTCGTTCCTGATCTACGTCGTGTCGATGGTGGGCGAGACCAACCGCGCACCATTCGACCTGCCGGAGGCCGAGGGCGAGCTGGTCGCGGGCTTCCACACCGAGTACTCGTCGCTGAAGTTCGCGCTGTTCTTCCTGGCCGAGTACGTCAACATGGTCACGGTCTCGGCGCTGGCGACCACGCTGTTCCTCGGCGGCTGGCAGGCGCCGTGGCCGCTCGGCGGCCCGATCTGGGCCGGAGCCAACGAGGGCTACTGGCCGGTGCTGTGGTTCCTCGGCAAGACGATGCTGTTCATCTTCATGTTCATCTGGCTGCGTGGCACGCTCCCGCGGATGCGCTACGACCAGTTCATGAAGCTGGGGTGGAAGGTCCTCATCCCCGTCGCGCTGGTGTGGACGATGGCCGTGGCCGCGATCCGTTCGCTCACGCTCGACGGCGGCATCGACCGCAGCTACATCATCGGAGCCGCGGTGGTGGCGGTGGTGGTGTTCCTGGCCCTGTCGTTCGTGGGGGAGGGCGGCAAGGCCGAGGAGCAGCCGGCCGCGGAGGCGGAGGAGTTCGACGCCTTCGGCGGCGGCTACCCCGTGCCGCCGATGCCTGGGCAGGGTGTCCCGGAGCTCACGCCCACCACGTCAACGACGCGGACCGCCGGCGGGTCCAGCAGCGATGCACCCGCGGGCTCACGCGAGGAGGAGACCGATGCCTAGCCTCAAGGAACAGTTCTGGGACCCGGTCGCCGGGTTCGGTGTCACCTTCCGCACCATGTTCAAGAAGGTGGTCACCGAGCAGTACCCCTTCGAGAAGAAGCCCACGGCACCACGCTTCCACGGCCGGCACCAGCTGAACCGCTGGCCCGACGGGTTGGAGAAGTGCGTCGGGTGCGAGCTGTGCGCCTGGGCGTGTCCCGCGGACGCGATCTACGTCGAGGGTGCGGACAACACCGAGGACGGGCGTTACTCACCGGGCGAGCGCTACGGCCGCGTCTACCAGATCAACTACCTGCGCTGCATCCTCTGCGGGCTGTGCATCGAGGCGTGCCCGACCCGCGCGCTGACGATGACCAACGAGTACGAGCTGGCGGACAACAACCGGGCCGACCTCATCTACGAGAGGCAGGACCTGCTGGCCCCGTTGCTGCCGGGGATGGAGGAGCCGCCGCACCCGATGCGCCTCGGTGACGACGAGGTCGACTACTACCGCGGCGGCACGTCCGACGTGGCCGGTCGCGAGGCCGAGAGCGCGGAGGGAAGCAAGTGATCGCGTTCTGGATCCTCTCCCCGATCATGGTCGCGGCGGCGGTCGGCATGGTGCTGGTGCGCAAGGCCGTGCACTCCGCACTGCTGCTCGCCGTCGTGATGGTGTCGCTCGCGGTTCTGTACGCCGTGCTCGAGGCGCCGTTCCTCTTCGCCGTGCAGATCATCGTCTACACCGGCGCCGTCCTCATGCTGTTCCTCTTCGTGCTGATGCTGATCGGTGTCGACTCCAGCGACTCGCTCGTCGAGACCATCAAGGGACAACGTCTGCTCGGCTTCACGGTGGCGCTGCTGCTGGGCATCGTCCTCGTCCTCGGCGCCGCGCAGGCGGTCGTCGGGGCGGCAGCCGGGCTGACCGCCGCGAACCTGGAGGGCAACGTGCCCGGTCTCGCCGCGTTGCTGTTCTCCAAGTACGTCATCGCGTTCGAGGCCACCGGCGCCCTGCTCATCACGGCCACGATCGCTGCGATGGTACTGGCGCACCGCGAGCGCCTCACGCCGAAGCAGACGCAGAAGGACCTGGCCGTGCGGCGGCTGCGTGACTACGCCGAGTCCGGCAAGCATCCTGGGCCGCTGCCGTCGCCGGGTGTGTTCGCCCGGCACAACGCCAACGACACCCCCGCGCTGCTTCCGGACGGGTCCGTGTCGGAGCTGTCGGTCTCGCGTGTCCTCAAGGCGCACGGGACGGTGCGTCGGATGCCCCAGATCGAGCGGACGCCCGGACTCGCCGAGGACGGCTCCGAGACCGCACCGACGACCGGCAACGACGCGACCACTCCTGGGGAGGGCAAACCATGAGCACCGAGCCGTTCCTCGTGCTGTCCGCCCTGCTGTTCACGATCGGGGCGCTCGGCGTCCTGGTGCGCCGCAACGCGATCGTCGTCTTCATGTGCGTGGAGCTGATGCTCAACGCCGGCAACCTCGCCCTGGTGACGTTCGCGCGCCAGCACGGCAACCTCGACGGGCAGGTGACTGCGTTCTTCGTGATGGTGGTCGCAGCCGCGGAGGTCGTGGTCGGCCTGGCGATCATCATGACCATCTTCCGTACCCGTCGCTCGGCCTCGGTCGACGACGCGAGCCTGCTCAAGTACTGAGGAGTCCCCAACTGTGAGCCCCGTACCCATGAGCCTCAGTCCCGTGAGCGCTGCGCTGCCGATGGCTGAGGGGGCCTCGGCCGTCGCGCCGGCGGCCGCCGAGGGTGCCTTCTCGCTGATGTGGCTGATCATCGCGCTGCCCGCTGTCGGCGCGGCCGTGCTGCTGCTCGGTGGGCGTGCGACGAACGGCTGGGGACACCTCCTCGGTGTCGCCACGCCGATCGGGTCGTTCGTGCTCGGGCTCGTCCTGTTCGTGCAGCTGCTCGGCCGCCCCGAGGACGACCGGGCCGTCGGCATGAAGCTCTACGACTGGGTGGACGCCGGCAGCTACCACGTCGAGATGGGTCTGCTGCTCGACCAGCTGTCCATCCTCTTCGTGCTGCTGATCACCGGCGTCGGAGGCCTGATCCACGTCTACTCGGTCGGCTACATGGCCCACGACGACCGCCGACGTAGGTTCTTCGGCTACCTGAACCTCTTCGTCGCCGCGATGCTGATGCTGGTCATGGGGTCCGACTACCTGACACTGTTCCTGGGCTGGGAGGGCGTCGGCCTCGCGTCGTACCTGCTGATCGGCTTCTGGCAGTACAAGGACTCCGCCGCGGTCGCGGCCAAGAAGGCCTTCGTGGTGAACCGGGTCGGAGACATGGGGATGGTGCTCGCCATCGCGCTCATGTTCGCGACCTTCGGCACGTCCTCGTTCGAGGAGATCTCCGCGGCGGCGCCCGAGGCCTCGACCTCGACCCTCACCGCTCTCGGGTTGTTGCTGCTGCTCGGCGCCTGCGGCAAGTCGGCCCAGGTGCCCCTGCAGAGCTGGCTCCTCGACGCGATGGAGGGCCCGACCCCCGTGTCGGCGCTGATCCACGCGGCGACCATGGTGACCGCCGGCGTCTACCTCGTGGTGCGATCGAACTTCATCTTCGACGAGACGCCCGTCGCGCAGACCGCCGTCGTCATCGTCGGTCTGGTCACGCTGCTGTGGGGCGCGATCATCGGCTGCGCCAAGGACGACATCAAGAAGGCGCTCGCCGGGTCCACGATGAGCCAGATCGGCTACATGATGCTGGCGGCGGGTCTCGGGCCGGCGGGCTACGCGCTCGCGATCTTCCACCTGCTGACCCACGGCTTCTTCAAGGCCAACATGTTCCTCGGGGCCGGCTCGGTCATGCATGGCATGAACGACGAGGTCGACATGCGTCGCTACGGCGCGCTGAGCCCGGTCATGCCGATCACCTTCCTGACCTTCGCGATGGGCTACCTCGCGATCATCGGCTTCCCCGGCTTCTCCGGCTTCTGGAGCAAGGACAAGATCATCGAGGCGGCCTTCGCCGACAACGTCTGGGTCGGCCTCGGGGCACTGATCGGCGCGGGCATCACCGGGTTCTACATGACCCGGCTGCTGCTGATGACCTTCCTCACCCGCAAGCGCTGGGCGAGGGATGCCCACCCGCACGAGTCCCCGTCGGTGATGACCATCCCGCTGGTCGTGCTGGCCGCACTCTCCCTCCTCGGGGGTGTGCTGACGCTCGGTGGCTGGATCACGGGATGGCTGACCCCGGTCGTGGGCGAGGAGCACCACGAGCTCGCCGTACCCGTCTGGGTGATCACCCTGGCCGTCGTCGCGACGGTGGCGGCCGGTGTCGCCATCGCCTGGGTGACGGTCGGACGCCGAGACATCCCGCAGACGGCCCCGGCGAGGGTCTCGCCGTTCACCAAGGCCGCCCGCGCCGACCTGTACGGCGACGCGATCAACGAGGCCGCCTTCATGCGGCCCGGGCAGTACCTGACCCGCTCCCTGGTCTACGTCGACAACCAGGGCGTCGACGGCACGGTCAACGGCATCGGCCGGCTGATCGGTGGCTCGTCGGGGTGGCTGCGCCGCCTGCAGACCGGCTTCGTGCGCTCCTACGCCCTGGCGATGCTGTTCGGTGTCGTGCTCGTCATCGCTGCGCTGCTGGCGGTGAGCCTCGCATGAGCGCCGTACCCGCCCTGTCCGTGACCGACCGCCTCGACCTGCGGGAGATGTTGTGACCATTCCCTGGTTGACCGTTCTCGGCGTGGTGCCGCTGCTCGGCGCCCTCGTCGTGGCGTTGCTGCCTCGGACCCGCCCGACCGCTGCCGGCGAGAGCGCGGGCGCGCTTCCCAAGCAGGTCGCTCTCGGGATCTCGTTGGTCGTGCTCGCCCTCACCGCCTACGTCGCGCTGCAGTACGACGTGGACGGCGGGATGCAGTTCACCGAGCAGTACCGCTGGATCACCGCGTTCGGTGCCTACTACGCCGTCGGCCTCGACGGGCTCGGCCTCGTGCTGGTGGTCCTGACGGCGATCCTGACACCAGTCGTGATCCTGGCGTCGTGGAACGACGCCGACTTCGGGCGGTGGAGCGTCAACTCGTTCTTCGCGTGGATGCTCGCACTGGAGGGGCTCTCGATCGGTGTCTTCATCGCCACCGACGTCTTCCTCTTCTACGTGCTCTTCGAGGCGACGCTGGTGCCGATCTACTTCCTGATCGGCGGGTTCGGTGGGGTGCGCCGGTCCTACGCCGCGACCAAGTTCCTGCTGTACAGCCTCTTCGGCGGCCTGCTCATGCTGGCCTCGGTCATCGGCCTGTACGTCGTCTCCAGCGATGCCGAGACCGGGCCGACCTACTTGCTGTCCGAGCTCTCGCAGCTGCCGATCGACGAGACCACGGGGCGCTGGCTGTTCCTGGGCTTCTTCATCGCGTTCGCCATCAAGGCGCCGATGTGGCCGGTGCACACCTGGCTGCCCGACGCCGCCTCAGAGGGCACCCCGGGTACGTCGGTGCTGCTGGTCAGCGTGCTGGACAAGATCGGCACCTTCGCCATGATCCGGTTCTGCCTGGGCATCTTCCCCGAGGCGTCGGTCTGGGCCACTCCGGTGGTCGTGACGCTCGCGATCGTCTCGATCATCTACGGCGCCCTGCTGGCGATCGGCCAGAACGACATCCGGCGGCTGATCGCCTACACCTCGGTGTCGCACTTCGGCTTCATCGTGCTCGGCATCTTCGTGATGAACAGCCAGGGCCTCGTCGGCTCGACGCTCTACATGTTCAACCACGGCCTGTCGACGGCGGCGCTGTTCCTCGTCACCGGCTTCCTGATCAGCCGGCACGGGTCGAAGCTGATCAGCGACTACAGCGGTGTGGAGAAGGCCGCCCCGGTGCTGGCGGGTGTCTTCCTGCTCGCGGGCCTCTCCAGCCTCTCGTTGCCCGGGCTGTCGCCGTTCGTCAGCGAGTTCCTCGTCATCGTCGGCACGTTCAACTACTCGGTGATCGCCGGCGTGCTCGCCGCGACCGGAGTCGTGTGGGCCGCGATCTACATCCTGCTGATGTACCAGCGGACGATGACCGGCCCCACACCGGTGACACTCTCGTCCACGCCGGACCTCGACGTCCGCGAGATCGTGGCGCTGGCGCCGGTGCTGCTGCTCATCGTCGTCCTCGGGCTGTTCCCGAAGCCGGCGCTCGACGTGATCAACCCGGCGGTGGCCACGACTCTGGAGCAGGTCGGCACGACCGACCCTGAGCCGGCCGTCCCGGCCTCGGCAGTGGAAGGTGCACAGGAGTGAGTGGGGTCAACGACATGGTGCTCGCCGCCGAGATCCAGGCGCCGTCGATCGGTTACAGCAACCTGTCGCCGTTGCTGATCGTGGCCAGTGTGGCGTTGCTCGGCGTGGTCGTGGAGGGCTTCGCGCCACGCCATCTGCGCTATCCGATACAGACCGTGCTGTCGATCGTGGGGCTGGTGGTCGCCTTCGTGGCCACGATCATGGTCGCCGGCAGACTGCCCGAGGTCGGGGGAGGTGCTGCCCGCGGTGTTGTCGAGGCCGAGGGGGCCATCGCGGTCGACGGTCCCAGCATCTTCATCTGGGGCCTGCTGCTGGTGCTCTCCCTGCTCGGAGTGCTGACCTTCGCCGAGCGCCGCCTCGAGGCCGGGGTCACGGCCTTCGCCGGCCAGGCGTCGGCGCTGCCGGGCACCGAGGCGGAGCGGGAGGCGTCGACCAAGGGGCTGGAGCACACCGAGGTGTTCCCGCTGATGCTGTTCGCGGTGGCGGGGATGATGCTGTTCGCCGCCTCCAACGACCTGCTCACCATGTTCGTCGCCCTCGAGGTGCTCTCGCTGCCGCTGTACCTGCTGTGCGGTCTGGCGCGGCGGCGCCGGCTGCTCAGCCAGGAAGCGGCGATGAAGTACTTCCTGCTCGGCGCCTACTCCTCGGCGTTCTTCGTCTTCGGCATCGCCCTGCTCTACGGCTTCTCGGGCAGCATGAGCCTCGCCGGCATCGACACCGCGATCGCGAGCCGCACGTCCGGGGACGCGTTGCTGCTCACCGGCATCGGCATGGTCGCGGTCGGTCTGCTGTTCAAGATCGGCGCGGCTCCCTTCCACGCCTGGACGCCCGACGTCTACCAGGGTGCCCCGACCGCGGTCACGGGCTTCATGGCGGCGTGCACCAAGATCGCGGCCTTCGGCGCGCTGCTGCGGCTGTTCTACGTCGGCCTGGGCGGCGTGACGTGGGACTGGCAGCCGATGATCTGGGTGGTCGCCATCCTCACCATGGCCATCGGCTCGGTCCTCGCGCTGACGCAGACCGACATGAAGCGGCTGCTCGCCTACTCCTCGATCGCCCATGCCGGGTTCATCCTGGTCGGTTTCGTGGGTGCGCAGAGCGTGGCGCAGGCCGGCGACGGCATCACCAGCCTCCAGGCGGTGCTGTTCTACCTCGTCACCTACGGCTACACCACGCTCGGCGCGTTCGCGCTCGTGACCGTCGTGCGCGACTCCGCGGGCGAGGCGACGCACCTGTCCCGCTGGGCCGGGCTCGGCAAGAGCTCACCGCTCGTGGCCGGGGTGATGGCGCTGTTCATGCTCGCGTTCCTGGGCCTGCCGCTGACCAGTGGATTCACCGGCAAGTGGGCGGTCTTCACCGCGGCGTGGTCCGGTGGTGCTGAGGCGCTGGTCGTGATCGGCGTACTCGCCAGCGTGGTGACCGCGTTCGTCTACATCCGGGTGATCGTGCTGATGTTCTTCTCCGACCCGGTGGGCGACGGGCCGACGGTCGTCGCGCCCAGCGTGCTCACCGTCATAGCGGTCGCCGTGGGCGTGGTCGCTACCGTCGTACTCGGAGTCCTGCCGGACCCCGTGCTGAACCTGGCTCGGGACGCAGGGGAGTTCATCCGCTGACGCGGACCGAAAGGATGTGGGAGCAACGGTGAGCAGCCTCGGCATCTTCGAGCACGTGGACCCCGATCTCGAGGCCCGCGTGCGTGCCGGACTCGACGAGGTCGAGGCACGGCTGGCGGCGTGCGCCGACAGCGAGGCGCCGTTCGTGGCCGAGGCTGCCCTGCACCTGATCAACGCCGGTGGCAAGCGGTTCCGGCCGATGCTGGTGATGGTGGGTGCGGAGTTCGGCGACCCGGCCTCCAACGGGGTGGTGACGTCGGCCGTGGGGGTGGAGCTCACCCACCTCGCCTCCCTGTACCACGACGACGTGATGGACGAGGCGGATCTACGGCGCGGAGCCGACAGCGCCAACGCGCGGTGGGACAACACGGTGGCGATCCTCACCGGCGACTTCCTGTTCGCGCAGGCCTCGGAGGTCATCGCCGACCTCGGGCCGGAGGCGGTGCGGATCCAGGCACGCACCTTCGCCCGGCTGGTCGAGGGGCAGGTGCGGGAGACGGTCGGTCCGCAGCCGGGCGAGCAGATGCTCGACCACTACCTGCGGGTGGTGGCCGACAAGACCGGTGCGCTGATCTCGACGTCCGCCCGCTACGGTGCGCTGCTCTCCGGCGCCGACCAACGGGTGGTCGAGGTGCTCACCGAGTACGGCGAACGGATCGGCACCGCGTTCCAGCTGTCCGACGACGTGATCGACGTGACGAGCGACGAGACCGGCAAGACCCCCGGCACCGACCTGCGCGAGGGGGTGCCCACGCTGCCGGTGATTCTCGCCCGCGACTCGACCGACCCCGCCGACACGCGGCTGCTCTCGCTGCTCTCCGCCGACGCCGACCTCTCCGATGACGACCAGCTGGCGGAGGCGCTGAAGCTGCTGCGTGCCCACCCGGCGATCGACCAGGCGCGCGCCGTCGTCGCGGAGCACACCAACGCGGCACGGGCGCTGCTCGAGGAGCTGCCGGCAGGGGCGGCACGCGACTCCCTCGCCGGCCTGTGCGACCTCGTCGAGCACCGCACGACCTGACGCCACCCCGATTCGTCTGCGGTCGCCCGGCGGGGAATCCCGCACGTGCCGCAGACGAATCGGGGTGGCTGGTCAGCCGCGGTAGGCCGCCACGACTCCCGGCCGTGCGAAGTCGTCGGTGTGCGGCCAGGTCGAGGTGGGGTTCTCGAACGTCGCCCCGTCGGTCTCGCCGGGGTGCTGCACCGCGACGAACACGGTCTTGTCCTCCACGATCAGCGGCCCACAGGTCTCGGCGCCGATCGGGACCGTGAGGAACTGGGTGACCTTGCCGCGCTCCGGTCCCTGCGTCGGCACCGCGAACAGCCCGTCGTTGGAGCCCAGCGCGTTGCCGTCGGTCGAGATCCACAGGTTGCCCACGCCGTCGAAGGCCACGTTGTCCGGGCAGGAGATCGGGCTGACCTGGTCCTTGTCGAAGCCGCCGAAGTAGGTCTCCGGAGCCTCCGGGTCGCCACAGACCAGGAACAGGTTCCAGCCGAAGGACTCCGCCGCCCCGTCGTTGCCGGTCTCGGTGAGCTCGAGCACGTACCCGTTGCGGTTGCCGCTCGATGGACGCAGGGGGGCCGACAGCGAGGACCGGGTCATCGAGGTGGCGAGCGGGTTGGCCTCGTCGACCGGGTACGTCGATCCGCGCTGGGAGTTGTTGGTCAGCGCGCAGTAGACCTTGCCCGTGACGGGGTTGCGCTCGATGTCCTCCGGCCGGTCCATCCGGGTCGCGCCGACCCGGTCCGCCGCCAGCCGGGTGTCGACCAGGACGTCGACGACCGACATGCCTTGCACGAACGACTCGGTGTCGATCGTCAGCGGGATCCACGTGCCGGGACCGTCGTACACGCCGTCGTCGAGGCCGTCGCCGGCGAACTTCGCGACGTACAGCGTGCCGTGGTCGAGCAGGGTGAGGTTGTGCGCGCGCGCCCGGGGGCCCGGGCCCTGGTCGACGCGGTCACGGGAGACGAACTTGTAGACGTAGTCGCCGCGCTCGTCGTCGCCCATGTAGATCACGGCACGGCCGTCTGCGGTGAGGCCCGAGTTGGCCCCCTCGTGCTTCATCCGGCCGAGCATGGTGCGCTTCTTCGGCGTGGAGCCCGGGTCGTAGGGGTCGAGCTCCACGATCCAGCCGTGCCGGAACGGCTCGTGCGGCTCCTGGCTGAGGTCGAAGCGCGGGTCGACCTCGCTCCAGCCGCGTCCGGAGCTGCTGATGCCGTAGCGGGCGTAGCTCTCGGCGTACCTGGAGTCGACCGAGCCGGACCTGTCGAAGTAGCCCTGGAAGTTCTCCTCGCCGTGCATGGTGGTGCCCCACGGTGTCGCACCGCCGGCGCAGTTGTTCAGCGTGCCGAGCACGCGGCGGCCGGTCGGGTCGCCGGAGGTGCGCAGCCGGTCGGCGCCCGCGGCGGGGCCGGTGAGCTCGAACTCGCTGGTGACGGTGAGCCGGCGGTTGTGGCGCGTGCGCGCGACCGGAACCTGCCGCCACGACCCGTCGGTGCGACCTCGCTCGATCTCGACGACGGAGATGCCGTGTGCCTGCATCGCGATCTGCACGACCGTCGCGTCGTCGTACTCGCCGGCGGGGAACATCAGCTGTTCGTCGGTGTACTCGTGGTTGACCACGAGCAGGGCACGACCGCCCGGCAGCGGCAGCACGTCGACGTAGTCGCAGTTGTAGCCGAACTGCAGCGCCTGGTTCTCGGCGGTCTGGGCGTGTACGTCGAACGCGGGCGCGCCCTTGACGACCGGGTCGCCCCAGCGGACGACGACGTCGTGGCGGAAGCCGGCGGGCACGGTGACGTTGTCGCGGGTGTTCGGCGCGACCGGCGAGAAGTCCAGCGCGCCGATGCCGCCGGGCACGCCGGGGCGGCCGGCACCTGTGCCCGGGGCAGCCGCTGCCGGCCGGTCGGCGAGACCGCCCAGCACGAGGGTCGCTGCACCGGCGCCGCCGGCCTTGAGGACCGATCGGCGGGCGACCGCCTCGGCGAGGACGTCCTGGATGTGGGTATTGCCGGAGAGGTTGGGCTCGGGGTGGTCGCAAGCGTTGCCGCAGCGGTACTGGCAGGTCATGCGGCTGCGCGAGCCGCGCTGACCGAGCACGGGAAGCAGGCGTGGCGTCACCGGTGTGGCTCCTGTTCGGCGAGGATGAGATGCGATCTCGGACGCCCGTGACGCTAACGACCGACGGGAAGCGGGCAGGGAGCAGCAGGTGAGCAGTTGGTTAACGCTGCGCTTCCGGCGCACGACGCACAGTCACAGAACGCCCTCAGGCCGCAACGCTCGCCGCGGAGCGGCGGAGCACCCGCCGCCGGTTGGCCAGCGACTCGGTGGTGAGGATCACCAGCGCGACCCACACCAGTACGAAGCCGCCCCACCGGGCGCCGCTCATCGGCTCGTCGTAGATGAGCACGCCGACCATGAACTGCAGCGACGGGGTGATGTACTGCAGCATCCCGATCGTGCTCAGCGAGATGCGGGTCGCGGCGGCGCCGAAGCACAGCAGCGGTACGGCGGTGACGATGCCGGTCGTCATGAGCAGCAGGGCGTGCGTCCAGCCGTGCGCCCCGAAGTTGCCCGTGCCCGCCTGGTGCAGGAAGCCGAGGTAGAGCAGGGCAAGCGGGGCGAGTACGACGGACTCGACCGCCAGCCCCTCCACCGCACCGGCGTTGGCCTTCTTCTTCGCCAACCCGTAGGTGCCGAAGCTGAACGCCAGGACGAGGGCGATCCAGGGCGGCCGGCCGTAGTCGACCGCGAGCCACAGCACCGCCACCAGGGCGATCGCGAGCGCACCCCACTGCGGGCGGCGCAGCCGCTCGCCGAGCAGGACCACGCCGAACAGCACCGTCACCAGAGGGTTGATGAAGTAGCCCAGCGAGGTCTCGACGACGTGGCCGTTGTGGACGCCGTAGATGAACATGAACCAGTTCGTGCCGATGACCAGCGCTGCGACGACCAGCGCCAGCATCGACCGCCGGTTCGCGAGCGCCCGCCGCAGGCTGCCGATCCGTTGGCGGAGCACCAGCAGGCCGAAGACGGTGACCAGCGACCAGACGATGCGGTGCGCCAGGATCTCCCCGGCGCCGCCCGGCTCGAGCAGCGGCCAGTAGAGCGGGAAGGAGCCCCAGAGGGTGTAGGCGGTCGCACCAAGGATGAACCCGCGCCGCTGCTCCGTCATGCCCGCAGTCTAGGTGGGGTCATGAGTAAATCCACACATGACTCCTGACTGGTGAGACGGCTCCATCCCTCGGCGGGAAAGGGGCGGCGTCAGCTGGACGGTCAGTCGACCGTCCAGGTGTCGCCACCGGCGATCAGACCGGCGAGGTCGCCGTCGCCGCCGGCCTCCTGAGCGGTCTCGATCTGCTGCCGCGCGAGATCGTCGTAGGTCGGCCGTTCGACCGAGCGGAAGATCCCGATCGGTGCCCGCTCGAGGTGCCCCGCATCGGTCAGCCGGGAGAGCGCGAACGCCACCTGGGGGTCGTCGGCGTGCGCGTCGTGCACGTGCAGCGCCTCGGCGCCGACCTCGGCGACCTCGGCCACCCGGAACCCGCCGGACGCGTCCTGCACGACACCG